>Ga0115011_10001754_pt1 | contig 15469 bp, 12 predicted proteins | sample TroAtlMetagenome_2_FD_88705 | JGI IMG/M metagenome (GOLD analysis project Ga0115011, IMG submission 88705) | Marine eukaryotic phytoplankton communities from Atlantic Ocean - Tropical Atlantic ANT8 Metagenome | ecosystem: Environmental > Aquatic > Marine > Oceanic | place: Tropical Atlantic...
CTCTTTGAGGATTATATCGAATGCTTATACAAAGGTACTGGCGTGATAGGAGTTACGTAAGCGACCTTCAAGACCTACAGTGCCTTCGTCGAATAATTTGGTAAGTTTGGGGTCTTGTGCCACTTGGCGGCCAAGTTCCCATAGAACGAATGAGGGAGCGGCACTATCAACGTCGCCTAAGTTACCGAGTAGGGTTAATGCAAGTGACCTATTCCCTAGACGTTCTTCGCAGATTGTTGAAAGTAATTGGACAGCTCCACCTGCTTGTCCTGTGATATCTAGATGACTAGTGAACAAGTGCATCGCTGGTTCCATAATTTCTCGAAGTGCAGCTACTAGTTCTTGATTACTGGATTGAATCAGTGCTGGAAGTCGTTGTTGCCATTGTGTAACCAGGTCTCGATCTGAAGCTAGCGATGGTATTTCACTGGTATTTAGCATTTTCCAGCCATACCGGATGATCTTTAAGCTTGCTAAAGTATTCTTATCGTCTTTATGGGGGGTGTATTCGGGTGCTTGTTGTTCTGACCCGTAATACGTCGCATCGCTTTTTTCTATGGTTGTTCCCGGAGTCCGTATAGCGATCATTCTTCCGAAGGAAAGATTTAAGTACATATAGCCAGCGAAAACTCCTCCAAAACATGATGGTCCTTCCACAATGTCTTTTCGGGAAATAACTCCCGCATTAATGGCTGCTCTTGCTGATGCTTGTTCGCCAACAATTCTCGTAAGGGTAATAGTTAATGGGTAAGCGACTTCTGGCCATACTTCTCCGGCATTCCCTCTGGTATAGATTGGGTAACGTTTCGATGGGTATTGGGTGATGTATTCTCCCAGACCAAAATCAACCATTACTGCTGACCCAAGCTTCATTGTTGCACAATATGCGAGAAAGCTTATTTGCGCCAACTGTAGTTGGTGCGCTCTAATGCTGTATGAACACTGGAGGTTCAATATGGATGCAAAAGAGATAGTTGAAGCATATTGGGGTGTGCATTTTTCTAGAGAGTGGGATGAGATGGCATCGTTCTTTTCTGAAGATGCACATTACACAGACGTTGGATTGGATGCTGTAGGTGCGACTGGCCCTAGCGAGATTATTTTGCGTTTGCGCTTAGGAATTGAACCTCTTTCGGGTTATCTTCATTTCCCCAAAAATATGATCTCTGAGGGGAACTTTGTAGTTACCGAGCATATTGAGCAGTGGCAATTCCATACTGGGGAAGTTATTGATCATCCTTTTACTTCTGTGATGGAAGTCAATGAAGCTGGAATGATTATTCGCTGGCATGACTATTCCCATTTGGGGAATCTTTTAGAGCAAGCTCCATCGTGGTGGTTGGAGCATATTGCTAATGGCTGGAGAGGTCAGTCGTAGTTTGTGTTGGCTGTTTATCTGTCCATGACGATTTGGAGGATGTACCAGAACATGGTCATCAGTGAACCAAATAAGGTTACTGCTGCTCCGACATAGGCTTGTTCAGGGTAGGAATGGAGAATTTTTTGGGTGTTATAGAGGATTGATACGCCCATAAGGGCAACCATAGCTACCGAAAACCATGTTCCGATATTCATTCCGAATATGAGGGCAGCGACGATGAGGACCATAGCGGCTACTCCTCCCCATATGAGGATTGGTCTTAAGAATGAGAGGTCACGTCGTGTTACCCATCCGACAAAGGAAAGGCCAGCGAATCCCATTGCCGTAATGATTGCGGCTACCCATACATCTCCGGCTGCCTGTCGAACGTTAAAGACGTAATATAGGAAAGGGGCGAAGATTAAAGCTTCGACGGCAGAAATAGCGAATAGTCCTCCGTACTGTCGGCCTACATTTTCAAGGTCGTAGCTTGCTTGGGTTGAAATCCAGGTTCCGAGCATGAACAATCCGAGGAATAGAAGCCATGCTCCACCGTTTCCAGCGAGCATTTCCCATAGGTTTTCTGCAATGCCGCTAGCAAACATGAGATATTCGAATGCCATAAATGCGCCAAGTGCTAATCCAAGGTGTTGGTAGACTTTAACCATGAATGCCACTCTGTCTGATTCTTGCAGTGAGGCTACGGGAGTGTATGCGGCTGGTGAATAGCTCATGTTGTCCTTTTAATTTTGTACGGTGTTTTAATTCTATACAGTTTTAGCAATTATTCTTCTAGTTGTGAAGCTATTGATTCTGTAGCTTCGATAAATTCTTCTACCATTTCATAGACTACTTGTGAGGTTGGTTTTGTCTTATTCATTGTTCCTACGATCTGGCCGACAAAGTAGTTAGCGAGTTTTTCTGCTCCAGAACCTTCTCGGTGGGCGGCACGATCTATTCGGGCTATTGCTTCGTTGATTAATATAGGTTGTAGTGGCATACCAAGTGGCATTGGGGTTTCTGGATTTTCCCATTCGTCTGTCCATGATGATTTAAGTTGTCGAGCAGGTTTTCCTGTCCTTGATCTTGATCGGATTGTGTCCGAAGATGTCGCTGACAACATCTTTTCTTTGACTACTGGGTGGGTTTCAGCTTCTTCTGTTGTGAGCCAGACGGAACCGCACCATACGCCTTGTGCACCTAATGCCATTGCGGCTGCCATTTGGCGCCCTCCTCCGATGCCTCCAGCTCCAAGGACCGGTACTTCTCCTACTGCGTCGACGATTTCTGGTATGAGGACCATGGAGCCGATTTCTCCTGTATGGCCACCAGCTTCGTATCCTTGGGCGATGATGATATCAACGCCGGCATTTACGTGTCGTTGTGCATGTTGAGCTTTCCCTGCTAGAGCCCCTACCTTTTTCCCTGCTTCTTTTGTTTTTTCGATCATGAATTGTGGAGGTGGACCGAGAGCATTGACAATGAGTGTCGGTTTGTGCGCTAGGGCTATTTCTAGTTGGGGGGCGGCGGTTGAAGCCGACATGGGAGCAGCTTTTTCATTTAGTATGTCAAACTGTCCTTTGGGGTTGTCGGTGAGAGGTGGGACATCGTAGCTTTCGAGAATTTGATTTACGTATTCGATATGTTCTTTGGGAATCATTTCGACGATTTGTTTGACGGTGAGTCCTCCATCGTCTGATCCGGCGTATTTTGCTGGGACGATAAGGTCGACGCCATAGGGCTTTTCCCCGATTTCGTTTTCAATCCATTGAAGGTCGGTTTCTAAGCCTTTGGGGGTATGTCCGACAGCTCCGAGGACTCCGAGTCCTCCTGCTTTGGAGACCGCAGCAACTACGTCTCTGCAGTGGCTGAAAGCAAAAATCGGCAAATCAATATTGAACATATTGGTTACGTCGTTTTTCACTCTTTACCCTTTCGTTTCTTTGATTACATTAATGGGAATGTCCATTTGTCGACTTCGTAACCATTCTCCGAGTGCTTTGGCTTGTGGGTCTTGTCGTGTTGATGCGGCAACGCCTTCTTGTAGGAGCCCTCGAATGAGGAAGTTTAATGATCGTATCTTTGGGTACCGATATCGTTCGATGGTTAGGTTTTGGGTTTCTGGTAGTAGTTCTTTGAGTTGTTCTGTTGTTAGAGCGTTGTCTAACCAGGCCCATGCTTTGTCATTTCGAGCGTAAATTCCGAGATTAGCGTCGCCGCCTTTGTCTCCAGAACGTGTTCCACATACAGTTCCAATGGTTACGCTGCTTGAGGGTCCAACTGGTTTTGGTAAAGGTTGGTCGCTTTCTAGTTCAAGTGGGGGTCCTTGCGGGTTGGAGGACTCTACCATAGTTGTTTCCCCATCGAGGATGTGGACGTATTGGGGTACGAGTTCTGCGGGAACGATAGCGGGGCGATATATTCCAAATGGGGTGGCAGCAGTTGGGCCGCTGCTAAGACTATACATTCCTGGGATGCTGGAAAGGACGGTGTGGATCATTGCATCGGTAAATATTCTTCCGACTTTTCGCTCATCTTTATCTTTGACCGTTACTTTCCAAATAGCTGTTGCTTTTTCTTGTTGGTCGGCGTCTGCTTTGTCAGTTCGAATAGTTTCGCTTCGTATGCTTTGAAAATCTTCTGGATTGTAGGGGCAAGAGTCCCAGAATGTGGCTTGTGCAAAAGCAGCTTTTTCTTCAATGTCTAGTCCTGTGAGGGCTACAGTAAAGGAGTTTCTGTATCCTCCAAGTTCGTTCATAGCTACTTTGAGGGTTGAAGGTGGGGCTTGTCCTTTTACGTTAGAAACTGTTACGCGATTAGGTCCGGTATTTTCAATTTGGATGGTGTCGAAGCGGGCTGTTACATCGGGTCCTAAGTATTGAGGTCCTCCTATTTCGTAGAGGATCTGGCTTGTGATTGTTTCTGTGTTTACTATGCCGCCGGTTCCATCATGTTTTCCGATAGTTGACGATCCGTCTTCTGCGATTTCTGCCCAGGGGAATCCGAATCTTGCTTTCCCTCCTATCTCAGTTCTGTCTGTGATCTCATTGAAGAAGGAGTAATTTCCGCCTGTAGCTTGCGCTCCGCATTCAATGATGTGGCCTGCTACTACAGCTCCAGCTAGTTGATCGAAGTCGGTTCTTTCCCAGCCGTGGTGCCATGCGGCGGGTCCGCATACTACGGCGGCATCGGTTACTCTTCCGGTGATGATGATGTCTGCTTTTTGGTTAAGGGCTTCGACTATCCCCCAGCATCCGAGGTATGCGTTAGCGGTAAGGTATGCATCTAGATCTCCGAGGGGGGTATCTGGTGAGAATGGTTGAAGTTTTTCTGCGGTGTGGAGGTCATGGATTCTTTCCATGAGGTTATCTCCATCTACGTATGCGATTGTCGGGTTTAGTCCGAGTTTTTCTGCGATGTCGTTTACGGCTTCGGCGCAGCCGCGTGGGTTGAGTCCTCCTGCGTTGCTGACGACTTTGATTCCTTTGTCTAAGCATGTTCCCATTACTTGTTCCATTTGGGCGACAAAGGTGCGTGCATAGCCTCCTCCGGGGTTTTTGTTTTGGATTCTGCTTAGGATGAGCATTGTCAGTTCTGCTAGCCAATCCCCTGTAAGGACATCGATTGGTCCTTGTTGAACCATTTCTTCTGCTGCGGATGGTCTGTCTCCGAAGAATCCTGAACAGTTGGCGATTCTAATGGGGTTAGCTGTCACGATCCTTCACCCTGTTCGAGTGAGACTAGGAGATCTCCGGTGTCTACACTTTCACCTGGTTGGAAGTGGATGCTTGTGACGGTTGCCGTTCCGGTGGCAATAATTTTATGTTCCATTTTCATAGCTTCAACTACAACGAGGACGTCTCCTTCTTCCACTGTCTGCCCTTCGCTGACGTTGACAGCTATGACGGTCCCTGGCAGCGGACTCGTTGGGCCTGCTCCGAATTGTTCGGATTCGCGGTGGGTGAATTTTGGTTTTCGTGACCATGTTGCTGTTCCAAACCTGCTCTGGGTATGGACGGTTTCTTCGTTTATTACGGTTTTGATTACTTGGCGGCGGTTATCTATCTCTACTATTTGCTGCTCTGTTGATTGGCTGAGGAGACGTACAGTGAGCTTTGTGCGGTTGTCTTCAGAGAGGGTTCCGTCTTCTTGTGGTTCTGGCCATGGTCCTAGGAGGACTTCGATGTTGTTTTTGCCTATTGTGTATTCGACATGATCTTCACCGTATGGGCTTTCCCAGATTTGTCTTTGGCCTTGGGTTCTAAGATTTCTCCATCCTGAGGGGGTAAATCCTGTGACCATGCCATTACTTCGTTCTTGGAGTTCTAAGGCGAATACGGCACCAAGGAGAAGGGCGTTGTGGTCTTCGGGGATTAATTTTTCTTTTTCGAGTACTTCAGGGTGATCTTGGAGGTAGCTGATTGGAGTATTTGCTAATTGGTAGTCTTGTTCAGCTAGTACGGACAAGATCATCGAGAGGTTTGTTTCTATCCCGCTTATGTGGGTGGATCTGAGTGAACGTGCGAGTTTCTTTATCGCTTGTTGTCTATCTGATCCATAGGCGATAATTTTTGCGATGAGCGAATCATAATCTGTTGTTACTTGTGAACCTTCTCGTATGCCGCTATCAACTCTGACTCCGTCGCCGACGTGAAACTGTTCTATCGTTCCTATTGATGGCATCCAATTCTGGGCTGGGTTCTCGGCGACTAGGCGTACTTCGATTGCATGGCCGTGGAAGTGGATTTCTTCTTGGCTGGAAGGTAGTTGCTCGCCGGAGGCGACTCTGATCTGGAGTTCGACGAGGTCGAGGCCGGTAATTGATTCAGTTACGGGGTGTTCTACTTGTAGACGGGTGTTGACTTCAAGAAAGTTGATTTCTTCCTTGTCGTTTACGAGGAATTCAACTGTGCCCGCATTTTCATATTGAACGTGTTTCGCTAGAGCTACGGCCCCATCGCAAATTAATTTTCGGATCTTAGGGGAAATACCGCATGATGGCGCTTCTTCAAAAATCTTCTGATTTCTTCGCTGGATTGAGCATTCTCGTTCCCCTAGATGGAGAACGTTCCCATGTGCATCACCGATGATCTGTACTTCGATGTGGCGTCCGTGGGTAATGTATGGTTCGACAAATACTCTGCCATCACCAAATGCTGACTCTGCTTCTCGTGAAGCGGAGGTAATTGCGTCTTCGAGTTCTCCCTGCTTTTCGACGATGCGCATACCTCGGCCTCCCCCGCCAGCTGCTGCTTTGACGATGACGGGCATGGTGAATTTCGGTGGTTTTTCTCCTGGGTGGACTTCGGTTGAAGTCACGGTGGGTACGCCAGCGTCAATTGCTGCTTTTTTCGCTAGCATTTTGTCGCCGAGGAGAGCTATTTGTTCAGGTGTGGGGCCGATCCATATGAGTTCTGCTTCGAGAACGTTTTGGGCGAATTGGGAGTTTTCAGCTAAGAAACCGTATCCGGGGTGGATGGCATCACAATCATTCTGCTGGGCTATGTCGATGATCTTTTCACTGTTGAGATATGTCTCACTTAGTGCGTTTCCCGGCAGGTAGATTGCTACGTCTACGGTGTCGACATGGAGTGCGTTTTGATCAGCGGTGGAATAGATACCGACTGTTTCGATTCCTAATTTGTGTGCTGTTTGAGCTATGCGAACTGCTATTTCTCCTCGGTTTGCGATAAGGAGGCGATTGATGTCATTCATATTTAGTGCCTCCAAACCCCATACTCTGTTGCCCCTTTGATTTCGTTACTATGAATTGCTGAGAGAGCAAGCCCAAGAACTGTTCTTGTGTCTGCAGGGTGGATTATTCCGTCGTCCCAGAGTCTTCCCGTTGAAAAGAGGGCTAGCGATTCGTATTCAATTTGAGCTTCAAGGGCTGTTCGCCGTTCTTCGAGGGCTTTTTCGTCTACTTCTTGGCCGCGGCCTGCTGCCGCATTTCGAGCAATAATATCCATAACTCCTGCGAGAGGTTCGGGTCCCATGACCGCGATTCGATGATTTGGCCATGTGAAGACGAAGCGCGGGTTGTAGGACTTTCCTGCCATCCCGTAATTTCCCGCACCGTAACTTGCACCAACCATTAAATTAAGGTGAGGTACGGTTGAGTTTGAGACTGCATTAACTAGTTTTGCCCCGTTTCGAATAATGCCTCCCTGTTCTGCTTTGGAACCGACCATGAAGCCTGTGATGTTGTGCATGAACAGCAGAGGAATGTTGAGCTTGTTGCATAGTTGTATGAATTGGGCGCCTTTGCTTGCTTCTTCCGAGAATAGGATGCCGTTGTTACCTAGTATCCCGATGGGGAAGCCACAAATTGAACCCCATCCGCAGACAAGTTTTTCTCCGTAAAGAGGTTTAAATTCTTCGAATCTGCTTCCATCGAGGATACGGGCGTGAATTTCTTTAATATCGAAGGGGATCCGAACATTCGCCATTGCGCAGCCAAGAAGTTCAGCTGGGTCGTAAAGTGGGTCGTCAGGTGGTGCTGTTGGGCCGGGGCCGAGTTTTTTCCATTCGAGATGGCGAACGATTTGACGAGCGATTCGTAATCCGTCCATCTCATCCATAGCAAGATAGTCCGATAGTCCGCTTGTACGTGAATGCATTTCTGCGCCGCCCAGCGTTTCTTCGTCTACGTCTTCGTTTATAGCCATTTTTACGAGGGGTGGGCCTCCTAGGTATGCGGTGCCTCGTTCTTTGACAAAGACGGTGTAGTCGCTCATTCCAGGTATGTAAGCGCCGCCTGCTGTGTTTGGGCCAAAAGCGACGCAGATCGATGGGATTCCCATTTTCGATAGTTGTGTGATGTCTCGAAATTGTTCCCCTCCATAAACAAAAATATCTGCTTGCCTCGGTAGGTCAGCTCCAGCCGATTCATTTAGAAGAATCAACGGAAGTCTGTTTTCGCGAACTATCTGAAAGAATCTTTTTTGTTTGTTCCAGGTCGTAGGGTTTCCTGCTCCTCCTCGAACTGTCATGTCTGATCCGGCAATACCGCATTCGACTCCTTCGATAACGCCAATGCCGTTAAATGTTCCAACCCCTATAGGGTCTTGCGTTCCCCATCCTGCTAATGGGCTGAGCTCTAAGAGGGCTGTATTTGGGTCTATGAGGGCTTCGACTCTTTCGCGCACAAGCATTTTCCCTCGGCTTCTATGGCGATCGACGTACCTTTGTCCTCCTATTGTGGGGACTTTTCCCATTTCTTGTTGAACTTCATCCCATAATGCCTGCATCTCAGCAAGGTTCTGCTGGTAATCATCGGAAGTTGTATCTATCCGACTTTGTATTACAGATGCTTCTGACATTCGCTTCCTCTCGAGGGCTTTATTGCTTTGAGAATCTTTGTATTTCAAGATTACCATCGAGATTCTAGATCTACGATCTTAAAAATACATTCAGCAGAAATGTGTGAGAGAACTATGAACTTTAGCCATAGGGTTCTTGAGCTTGGAATCGGCCTGATATTGTTTTCACATGGATGTAGCTCAAGTACGTGAGGACCTTCTTCAGGAGCAGTTAGCTTTAGACCCTATCGTCGCAGGTTTATCTGATGAGCAATGGAGGCTTCCTACTCCTAGTCCTCGGTGGAGCATTGCTGATCAAATAGGTCATTTGACATACTTTGATGAAAGTGCCGCCATAGCTATACGTAATCCAGAAAAATTTACTTCGCTCGTGAAAGAACTTATGGAGAATCAAGATGCAAACTCAGTCGATGATTTCAGCCTAGTGACGTATCGAGAAATGACATCGGAGGAATTGCTTGCAAGCTGGCGGCAAGGGAGAACGAATTTAGCTTTAGCTGCTGAAACGCTAGATAATGAAGATCGAGTGCTTTGGTATGGGCCTTCGATGGGGTCGAAATCTTTCCTTACCGCTCGGTTAATGGAAGTCTGGGCTCATGGGCAAGACATCTTAGATACATTGAATCTTGATAGAACTTCAACTGATCGTCTAGGCCATATTGCTCAGTTAGGGTTCATTACGAGAAAGTGGGCGTATATCAATCGTGGCTTAACCCCTAATGATGAACCTGTCTATGTGTCCCTTACCAGTCCTTCAGGTGAGGTATGGGATTTTGGTTCTCCTCAGGAGGGGAATCAAATCATTGGTTCTGCTGTAGATTTTTGTCTCGTTGTCACGCAACGTCGGCACGTCAATGACACAGAACTGACTATTTCAGGTGATGCGGCAATGGAGTGGCTTACAATTGCGCAAGCTTTCGCCGGGCCTCCTTCAGATGGGCCGAACGAGTTGAGTTGATAATCTGATGCTTATTGGCCTCGGAGAAGGTCATTAGCCTGATCAACATAGTTCTGGCCTTGATTGATAAGTTCTTGATATTCGCCGAGGTTTCCTTCTTCAAGTGCTTCATCTGCCGCTAGAAAAGCTTGCAGGGCTTGAGAAAGAAGCTGTTGGACCTGCTCGGCAGTGGATGTTTCCTCTGGAGTTTCAGTCGGAGTTTCTTCTTCAGGGGTTTCATCTGGAGTTTCTTCAGAAGGTGATGCGGGCTGAGCAGGTGTTTCATCTTCCTCCTGTGTACTAGACCCAGAAGAGGTTCCTGAGAGAGATACTGGGGTTACATTTTCACAGTTATCTCCTACCTCAGATTCTGGGATGAGTAAAGCTCCGAGAACGAGTTCAACGGTTGCGCATATTCGAACACTTTCGCCATATGCGGCAATGACTTGCTGGACCGCTGGTTGGCTTCCGCTCGCTTCCACATAGAGAGGCCTTAGGTACAGAAGAGCGTCAGCGTTCTCTCCGCCGTCAAGAGGAACCAGGAGCATGTTTCCAAGTTTTACGCCTGAACCGCGCTGGCCAAGTAGGGTTGTTGTTTCAGCGACTTCTGGGTCAGCGAGCATGCTTCTATTTGCGATCACTGGGCCATCGACCTTGAGTCCCGGCACCGTATAGGCGACAAGTCGGCTTTCGCCTTGTTCGTCTGTCTGGGCAACCATAAATGCTTCGAGTTGTTGTCGGCTATCGTCGCTTGATCGAGGAACGAAAGGGCGGAGTAAGACAAATTCCTGAGATGTTTCGCCTGGTAGTTGCATTTGTACGTAGTAGGGGTCCATTCTTTTTCCAGATGCGAACGTAACAAAGCCAGATTCTGAAATAATGGCGGTTGGAGCATTATCTAAATCATCACCTGGGTCTAAGGACACGACCCATGCTCCAGCTGCCTCATAGAAGTCATTTGCATCGTCAAGGTGGTATCTTCCCCACATGTTTGTTTGGACCTTGAATAGGTCTTCTGGGTATCGAAGGTGTTCGGCTATCGCTTCGGGCATCCCTTCCTCTGAGGTATCCGAGGGAAATGCCAAAGTGAAAAGGTCCGGAAATGCCTTCATATAGGCTTGGATTATTGGGTCGCTCTCATCGATCACGTAGAACGTGACATCACCGTTGTATGCATCAATAACAACTTTGACGGAATTTCTGACATAGTTAAATCGGTCAGATAATCCGCTACTGAATGGAACAGAATTGTTATCGGCCGATTGAGAGTATGGGTACCTATCGGAAGTTGTATACGCATCGAGGATAAATTTTATGCCTCCATCGACGATCACTGGGTAGGAGTCGGAGTCATACTCTAGAAATGGTGCTAGCTCTTTTGCTCTGTCTGAGACATCCCTGTTGTAGAGGAATTTTGAGTCATTATTTATTAGTCCGGAGAAGATCGGATTTAAATCTCCGAAGCGGAGAGCGAAAGCGATTCTTCGAAAGAACCCTCCTGCTTTTACGCCATCATCTCCGTCGTAGCGGAATAATAAGTTCTCACCAGATCCGTCGCTTCCGTCGCATGTTGTTTCAGCTGTTTCGGTTGAATTGTCAATATTTTCAGATCCGGTTAGTGCAAAATCGATTTCGCAGCGATCTGTGTTAACGATCGCGTAGCTTTCTAATTCTTCCCCTACATATATTCTCGGCTGGTTCAGCTCAACGTTTATCCTTTCGCTATTGACTTCTGTGGGGAGTCCACCGATAACAAAATCGGGTTCCCCTTGAGCAGTCGTTGTGTTTGCTGGGGCGAGGGCGATGCCGTATCCATGTGTGAATGAGACATGTTGATTTTCCCAACCGGAGTTAACCCCGTCGAGATTAAGTTCTCGAGCTGCGATAACAACGGTTCGTATGTCACCATCTACTTCGTAGCGGTCGACATCTAGGTCGTTTGAGAATCGGAACTGTTCACGTTCTACTTCTAGGGCTTGGTACGTGGGTGGGACGACTCCTGGGTCGAGGAGTCGAAGATTTTCAAGAGTTGAAGCGTTTAACTCCAGAATGTCAAGGGTGAGTCCGTCTTCAACGTTCGGTGTGAATGTCCGCTCTTCAATATTGCCTTCGGTATCTGCTCCGGAAGAGACTTGTAAACCGTATGCTTGACGTGTCGCTTCGATGTTTCTTTCGATGTATTCGGATTCTCTTGAAGATTCTGAGGGCTCTACGACGAACCTTTGGAAAATTGCTGGGTATATGCTTCCTATTGCTATTGTTACGAAAGCCCATAAGCCGACAGAGACCACTGGTAATACCCATCCTCTTCGCCAGATATTGATGATGAGAAGAATTGCTGCTGCGAGGGAAATTAATATGAGGAGTTTTATGGCGGGAAGTTTGGCGTTGACATCTGTGTAACTAGCTCCGTCAACGATTCCTCGTCCAGAGAAATTTAGAGAGTATCTTTGGAACCAATAATCTGCTGCTTTGATGAGTGCGAGAATAGCGAGGAGCACTGAAATGTGGACTTTCACTGGGGCTGTAACTCGTCTACCGGCTGTATTGACCCTTATTCCCCCATTGAGGTAGTGGCCGATTGATGTGATGAATAGGACAACTATGAAGGCAGTGAAGAGCCAGTTAATGAGGAATTGGATGAAGGGAAGTTGGAAGACATAGAAACCGAAATCAATATTGAACTGAGGGTCTTTAATTCCGAAATCCTGCCGATTTCTAAAGAGGATCCAGTCTTGCCACTGACCTCCTGTTCCGATGCCGAGAAAGAGAGCAAATAGTGCTGAAACGGCTATACGTATTAAGCCTGAGCGGGACCCAATGGCTTCATGATATCGGCTTACAAATGCTTCCTCTGGGCCTTCTGGACGTCTTTGTGGAGCGATTCGGTCTGCGATGTATAAATTGCCCCATAAGAGTAGAAAGGTGAACAACATGAATATGCCTGCGAGGGCCATTTTTGTTAACAGCACTCTTTTCCACACGGAGCTAAAGCCGAGAGAATCAAACCATAAATAATCTGTGTAGAATCCTGCGATCCCTCGGAGAGAAACAATGAGGATGATGAGGGCGACAATGCTTAACGCAAGGATCATGCGAGAACGGCGCGAAAATCTTCTCCTTTGCCTTGGCGAAGGTACTCCACTTATATCAGTCATGCTTTGGCAATAGTCCTATATGTAAGAAATTCGAACGCAGCTAGCGTCATGAGGTAATACTACCGTGATGAGATGTGCTTCTGTCCAGCTCAACCTTTCTTTGCTAGCTCTGCCTCAGAACAAGTCAAGATGCCATCTTCTTCATCTATTGGCCTTTCAGAGAGTTCTAGATTAGTTGTTCCTGATTCTTCCGCTATTTCTATCCCGTTGCCACCAAATTCGCTTAAAACGATGACAGCATCTGAAAAGGTTTGAACGCATCGAATTTCGATTCTTTCTCTAGCAATTTCATAGGCGACGACATATTCATCTGGTGGAACGAGAAAGAGTTCTATACCTGAACGAATTGCTGCTTCGGTTTTTTGTGGAACTCCACCGACTGGGCCGACATAGCCATACCGGTCAATGGTTCCAGTAGTGGCTATTCGGAGGCCTCCGGTGAGTTCTCCCTCTGTTATGACGTCAAGAATTGATAAGGAAAACGCTAGACCTGCGGAGGGGCCACGAACGTTGCCTACGTCAATGGTTATTTCGAAGGGTACGTCTGCGCGTACAGGTGTCTCAATGACTACCCCTAGGAACCCTACTCCTTGTTTTTCTGGGTGTTCTGCGAGTGAGATGGTTTCGGTTATTGACGACGCATTTTCATCTGCTCCTGAGCCGCCGAGGGCAGATGGTGACCGCATGTACGTAATTTCGACAGCATCTCCCGGTTGTTTTTCTTGGATGAGGTTCCCTAGATCTTCGGAATTTTGAACTTTTTCTCCATTGACATCAACGATGAGGTCACCTAGCTGAAGGGATTTTTCGGCTGGGCTTCCTTCAACGAGTCGGATGACAAATGCCCCGTCAACTTCTGGGACTATTTCGTACCCTAGGAAATTGAGTGCTACGAGCGCTGCAGTGCTTTGGGATTGATCCATCTGAAATTGGGTGACTTTTCGTGTTTCACTGACGGTTCTGTTGCCATCTATGACAGAGGGGCTTATGAGCTGTTTCGTTTTATCTCTTTTAGCCTTCCACCATTGCCAGATTGTGGTTTCGCGTTTAATTGAAACAGTGGTGTATGCGATCTCTCCTTCAGGTGGATACGTGTCTGTTCCATCAACAATGATTGCTTGCGCCGTGTTGTTTGCGCTTCCTGGCGAAAGAATATAGCTATCATCACTCACCCATGAAGCAGGAGCAAAGCGAATAAATAGTACAGCAGCGATAACAAGAAGAAATATCCCAAGGGGGATAATAGAGTAACTCGTTCCGAATTTCCGAACTTTGGAAGAAGGGAGTTCTTTAGCCGTGTCTGAACTTGTTTCCTCTATCGGATCTTCGTCATCTAAATTCGAAGTTTCTATTGGGTCTTCGGTATCCACTTACTTCTCCGTATAGGTTTCCGCCATACACTTTGCCACGTTAAGCGGCAGATTCCTTTGCAGCTGGCAATTTATCTTTTTCTTGTCATTAAAGAAATAACCATACAAATAGAATATGGTTAATCGTTGAGAGGTATGAATGCTCAGTACACCTAGAAGGCCGATCGCGAGAATGTTCACTCAACGTGACCCTTTGGCCAAACATAGGGCTGTTACAGGGTTAGGTGCCAGTATCAGGTGGTGGCAGCGGATAGGAAGCCTTATCGGTGTTGCCATACTCATTGGAATAATGGGTGTGCTTTTGGCTGCAGGTATTGGATTGGTCGTAATAGGCGGTCGGGTTCTTTTGGATGTCCTTGTTAGTTGACGGTAATGTCGTTTTTGCGTCCTGATGGAGATTCCGAAGCTCATGCGGTCACGCGTATTCGTCAAATAATCATTGAGTCTTCCTTAAATGAGGACTATTCGCATGCCGTTGAGTGTCTTCAACACCCTGAACCAGATGTTCGGGCTACAGCACTCACAATTTTAGGAAACGAAAGAAAGCTTGATCTAGAACTCTTAGAGGCGGCCCTGTTGGATACTTCATCTGAGGTTCGGCGTGCCTTTGCCCATTTGATTTCAACGAATCATGAGATCCCAGCGATGAAGTTTTTGCTGGATGAAGACCCTTCGATTGTTGAGATAGCGTGCTGGGCTATTGGGGAACGTGGAGAAGCGGCAAGGGAAATTCTCGAAGTGTTAAAAGAAATCACAGAATCGCATAGTGATTCATTATGTCGAGAATCAGCAGTGGCCGCTTTAGGAGCTCTTGGAAACAGGGAAGCCTTGGGAAGTATTCTCAAAGCGGTTGACGATATTGCTACTGTTCGACGCCGAGCAGTTTTGGCCTTATCTCCTTTTGATGGCCCAGAAGTTGAATCAGCGATAACTAAAGCTTTAGAAGATCGAGACTGGCAGGTTCGTCAGGCTGCTGAGGATATCTCGAAATAGACTCTGGTTGAAGTTTATGTGTTCAGTTATCTTCTGTGGCGGGCGTTTGGGTCATCCATAAACATCGCTCGCACAGATTCGAAAGATTCGATGCAGCGTCCAGCTCCGAGAACAACAGCTTCGAGGGCATTTGGGACAATATGGACGGGGACTTCTGTTATTTCAGAAATTCGTGTATCAAAGCCTTTAAGGAGAGAACCTCCTCCAACCAAACTTATGCCTTGCACAATGATATCTTGAGCCATTTCTGGAGGAGCTTTAGATAGGCATGACGTAACAGAATCGACCATGGTTGATACTGGTTCATCAATCGCTTCACGAATTTCCGA
>Ga0115011_10001756_pt1 | contig 15450 bp, 15 predicted proteins | sample TroAtlMetagenome_2_FD_88705 | JGI IMG/M metagenome (GOLD analysis project Ga0115011, IMG submission 88705) | Marine eukaryotic phytoplankton communities from Atlantic Ocean - Tropical Atlantic ANT8 Metagenome | ecosystem: Environmental > Aquatic > Marine > Oceanic | place: Tropical Atlantic...
AATATAAGAAAAAAAAATAACAAATATAATAGTTTATGCATAATGATTTTTAACCTTAAGAAACAATTTAACCCAGAGTACACCCCAGTAATCTACTAAGATGGTCAATCCTTCACTATGGGAGTGATTGCAAGTTTTACTTTACAAATAACCAAATAACCTTGCTTTGTAAAATGATATAGTTAGCGAAAGAATGAACCATCTTTTTTAACAAATGATTTTTTATAAGTTTCTTGGTATTGGCATCATTCTTGGCATCAAAAGCAATTTCAACACACTGATCACAAATTAGGGCTCCTTTACCATAAAAAAGGTTTTTAACTTTTTCCTTACTTTTCCCACAAAAACTGCAGCATAATTTCAGTCCTTTATCAGCCATATTCAAATCTAATATCCAAAATACTATGGTACTAAGAATCCTTCCTAAAGTTGCACTACCGATCAAGGATTATAACTTGCCAAAAAAATTAAACGAACCAAAAATGAATTCAGACAAGAAATCAATAAAGAAGCTACATATTAAATATATTTCTAAAAAAAAAGATAGCTAATGAATTCTGGTGGAACTTCTTCACCAATAGATAGAGGATTAAAAAATCTTGCTAAATCTAATATCCAATTGAAAACACAGTTAACTGATCAAAGGAAACAAGAAATGTTTGCTAAAAGAATGTTACGACTGCAACAAGCCTTAGGTGAGAAAAAAATTGAAGTCGCAATAATTACTGACCAAGATAATATTTATTATCTCACCGGTTATCATGACTACTTACATATGGAATTCGGACGTCCTACAATCCTAATAGTCTTCAGCGACGGGAAAACATCACTAATTACTCCTGCAATTGATGAAAACTCAGCCCAAGCCTTAGCGAAAGTTGATAGAATTTCAGTATGGAATGATGGTTCAGGAAATGAATGGCGTGAAGAATTACCTGCTACTCTTAAAGGAATAAGTAAAATTGCTATAGAAACTGATTATATTCCACCACCAGTGCAAGTATATCTAAACCAAATATGCAATTTTGAGACTTTCTCTGATGTTACACCCATACTTTCAAACATGCGTATGATCAAATCTAGTGAAGAACTTCAAATCGCACGCCACGCGGGACAAGTTGCAAATGCTATGATGACTGCGGGCCGGTTAGCTATAAAGGATGGTGTGCCTGAATATGAAGTTGCACTAGCTACTAGCGAAGCTGGAACACGGAAAGCTGCTGATCTGTTAAGAAACTATTACAAGGATGACCAAATGTCGCCGAACATCCATTTCCTTCAGATCATGGCGTCTGGAAAAGAAATAACTAAAACCCATCACCGTGCAACAAACCGCATCATGAAAAGAGGTGAGCCAGTTTTTTTATGTTTCTGCGGGATGACAAACTTTAATCGATTTAAATTGGGGTTTGACCGTACATTTTGGATAAATGAAATTGCTGACAAATCTCAGGCTGATATTTATCAGGTGGCTATTGAAAGCCAGAAAGCTGCACTGGAAGCCCTACGTCCAGGTGTCACAGCCCAAAGCATCCATGCTGCCTATGCAAAAGTTATCAAAGAAGCCGGGTATGAATACCCATTTCGATGTGGCCGCTCTACAGGCTTTAGTTTCCTTGAATCGCCCAGTTTAGTTACTGGTGATGAAACTGTCATACAGCCAGGAATGGTTTTCGCAGTAGACGGTTCAGTATCGGCTCCAAATTTCCGTGCTCAAATTGGCGATAGTTTTATAATCACACCAGATGGATATGAAGCCTTAACAGATCACCCAAAAACTATATCCGAGGTAATTCTTTAATTTTTAAAATCATAAAAATCATATAAGTGAAAATCTCTATTCAACTAGGGAATTTGCAGTCATAATGCATCCAGCTTTTACCAAAATCCTCGCTATAGGTAAGTAAATCATCTGTAACACCACAAACTTTGCATGACCCTTTCATAATGGTGATAGGGATAACATCCATAAACCAACTTCTCGAAGACCATTTGCCTGGTTCGCCATCTGGATCCCAAGCAAAAACTTTTACAATTTCTCCTATCAAATTCTGTGCCATTTCATATTTTTTCTTTGATCCATTTAATTGGAAATCCATGAATCTTGGTTCATTTTTTTCGAAACTCAATTTTATGCAAGAAACTCCACCAAAAGATTCTTTAGAAACTTCTGTCAAGATATCTGAATTAATTACTTCTACTTCTGCCACTTAATTCACCGGAATTCTTACTTCTGACTAAAATCTAATTCGCATATTTTATCAAATAAAAAATAAAATAGAACAAGTAGAGAATGTTATAATTTCAACTAAAAATAAAGCAAAATTAATTCGTTATTCTTTCATTTTGATATATCTGGGCTGAATTTTTTCGAGCAATCTTACCCCATTAAATGGGCTGTGTTTTTATATAAAGCTTTGAACAATTCATACTGTTTAGAGTAAATTGGATTAAACCTTGCCTTGATAATTCTTGAAGTTCGATTCCAACTGTCTATGTCATTTCTTTCAACATGACCTAATGAGAGCGCCCCCAAAAAAGCATTGCCATATGCTGCTCCAATAGTTTTTGATTTCAAGATTTGATCAAAACCTGATATATTTGAAACTGAGTCAATCCAGATCTCGTTTTTAACTCCCCCTCCGACGGCAAAAAGATTTTTTGGCTCAAATCCAGAAGAAACAAAAGTTTCAATGATATGATTTGCACCATAACTTATGCCCTCTAATAGAGATCTATAAATATCTTCTCTTGTGTGAGTAAGGTTTAATCCAAAAAGAACTCCAGATGCTTTAGGATTTTGGATAGGGGTTCTCTCACCAGAAAAGTAAGGCAACGTTATTAAGTTCTTTGATCCAATAGGACTATTTTTAGCTAATTTTGTCAATTCTTCAAAAGCTGCAGATTCCTCCAAATCGCGAGCAAATTCCTGTCGAAACCATTGAGTGATGGTACCACTAGTTGATGTACCAGCCATTAAAGAATACTCGTTTTCAAACAACCAAGGAGCAGACCATAAAGATTGATTTGATTGATTGTTAGCGGTAAGAGCGATGAAAAACATAGTTGAACCATACATTATCATAATGTCACCAGGCTTTTGAACCCCAACACTGAGTGCCTCAGCAGCTGCATCAACAGTTCCAACGGTCACTGGAACTCCCGACAGCAAACCCGTTTCCTGTGAAGCTTGTTCCGTAATGTAACCTGCTATCTCCGAAGTCCATTTTAATTCTGGTAACTTCCGAACGTCGATAATTCCTGGAGCCAGATCATCACTCCATTGTAGTTTGGTTTTATCATAAAAAGGAGAAAAATTTGAAGCAGTATAATGGTCCATGACACACTGCCCAGTGAGTTTTTGAACAATGAATGTCGTAGAAGTAACAATCTTATTAGCTTTTTCAAAAATTGTAGGGTGTTGCTTCTTTAACCACAAAATCTTTGGCCCAATTGATTGGGAGGTCAAAATATTTCCACCAAAATCAAAAATACTATCTTGACCAATTAGGTCATTTAAATAATTTATCTCTTCACTTGCTCTTGTATCAACGCCATACAAGACCCCTGAGTATAATGGGTTAGCATCCTGATCTATTGGAAGCATGCAAGGTCCAATAGCACTAATTGCTATGCTTGCAATTTTTTTTGATGAAACATCTCTTTGGCTGAGAAGCATTTTTGTAATTTTAATAAAATCACCCCACCAAACATCTAGTGGATCATGCTCCGCCCAGCCAGGCTTAGGAATACACAATTCATGTTTAACGGCTGCTTGGCAATAAACACTACCTTTACAATCAGTCAAAACTCCCTTTGACTCGTAAGTTCCAATATCTATGCCCAAATATAATTGATCAACCATGAAAAAAACCTTCACCAATACTTCTTAAAAAGGCAACTCCACAATAGTCTTACACAATCTATTAGTTCGTGAATAATTACCGTCAAATGATGTAGCTTGTAAAATTACCCTATTTATCTCTTAGATTCAGATAAAAATCCACCAAATAAAATTGATTATGTTTCTCCAGAAATATAAAGGTTTGAATTATCCTAGCAGCTAAGGTAGGTTGGGTCCTTGTTAACAATAAATTAGGTCAAAGTGAATTTGAATATGGGAAGCAATTCATTTGTAAGATTTCAAAATGTACAAAAAAGCTATGATGGTGAAGTCCTAGTTGTTAAGGATCTCAATCTAGACATCCCTAAAGGTGAGTTCTTAACCATGTTAGGACCATCTGGTTCTGGAAAAACGACTTGCTTGATGATGCTTGCAGGCTTTGAAACTGCCACTCATGGAATCATCTCGTTAAATGGAAATCCTATTAATAATATTCCACCCCATAAAAGAGGAATCGGGATGGTGTTTCAGAATTATGCACTTTTCCCGCATATGACCGTTTCAGAAAACTTGTCTTTTCCACTGGAGGTCAGAGGTCTTACCAAGACCACCCGTGAAGATAAAGTTCAGTGGGCCCTTGATATGGTACAAATGAGTGAATTTGGAAACCGACGACCTGCACAATTATCCGGAGGTCAGCAGCAACGGATAGCACTTGCTCGATCATTGGTTTTCGAACCCGACTTAGTCCTAATGGACGAACCGCTCGGTGCTCTAGATAAACAACTCCGCGAACACATGCAGTATGAAATCAAACACCTACATGAACGGTTGGGTGTTACAGTAGTTTATGTGACTCACGATCAATCTGAGGCCTTAACTATGTCTGACAGGGTAGCAGTATTTAATGATGGTGTTATTCAACAGTTGGCCTCACCTCCAGATCTATACGAAAGGCCCGAAAATGCGTTTGTCGCCCAATTCATTGGAGAAAATAACAAAATTTTTGCAGAGGTGATCGAAATTAAGAATTCAATAGTTTCAGCAAGAACATCCAAAGGAAATATAATTAAAGGCAAAAAAGTTAATTGTGGTGAGATTGGATCCAAAACAACTCTATCAATAAGACCAGAAAGAATTAATGTTGGAGTAAAAAGTGAAAATACTTCAGAGGCTGAAATATTGGAGCTCATTTATATAGGTGATCACATTAGATGCCGCATGTTAGTGGAAGGTGATCAAGATTTCATCGTCAAAGTTCCCAACTCATCAAAGGTCATGAATTTGAAAATTGGTCAAAAAACTAAAGTGAGTTGGTCAATTAATGATTGCAGGGCACTTGATACCTTGGGCGAATAGTTATATATAATCCGATTCTCGTGCGTCCGAGCGAATAGAGCTTAGTCGAATTATTGAAAATGGGAGAAAATCATGAAATTTTTAAATTTAATAGCAGTGACAGTAAGTACCTTAGTGGTCGCAACTGTTGCAACTGCGGGATCTATTACCGTAGTATCTTGGGGCGGTGCTTACACCAAATCCCAAGTTGAAGCATATCATAAACCATGGGCAAAGAAGACTGGAAACACTGTTGTGTCCGAAGATTACAGTGGGGGATTAGCAGAAGTTAAAGCCCAAGTTGAATCAGGTAATGTTACTTGGGACGTGGTTGACGTGGAACTTTCAGATGCTTTGCAAGGTTGTGATGAAGGAATATTAGAAGTAATCGATCCTTCAACTCTTCCTGCTGCACCAGATGGAACACCTGCAACTGATGACTTCATGGATGGGGCATTGCAAGAGTGCGCCGTTGGTAACATTGTTTGGTCTACAATATATGCATATGACAAAACAAAGTTTGATACAGCACCTACTACTATGGCTGATTTTTTTGATGTCAAAAAATTTCCTGGCAAAAGAGGTATGCGTAAACTAGGTAAAGCTATGTTAGAAATGGCTTTGATGGGTGACGGTGTTCCTGCATCTGAAGTGTATGACTTACTAAATACACCTGCAGGTGTAGATAGAGCATTTGCAAAACTAGACACAATAAAAGATCATGTGGTTTGGTGGGAAGCTGGAGCGCAGCCACCGCAATTACTAGCTGACGGCGAAGTAACAATGACTATTGTGTGGAATGGAAGAATATTCAATGCTATAGCCGCAGAAGGCCAACCTTTTGGTTTGGTATGGGATGGTCAAGTCTATGACCTAGATCTTTTTGTAATACCAAAAGGCAGCAAGAATAAGGAAGCAGCCCTAGACTTTATCCGTTTCTCAACAGATACTAAGCGATTAGCGGATCAGGCCAGCTGGATAAATTATGGACCAGTTCGGAACTCATCCATTCCTATGATTGGAACTTATCACAGTGATTCATCAATCAATATGGTTGACCATATGCCTACCACTGAAGCAGCCCTCAAGAATGCTCTTCAAAATGATTTCATGTTCTGGGCCGACAATGGCGAGGAATTGAATGAAAGATTTAATGCTTGGTTAGCTAAGTAAGTTCTACCAAATATAAAAAAAATAGGGGGGAATTCCCCCTATTTGACAAAATTTTTAATGCTGGAAACCAGCCATAGGCTACCGAATGTTAGCATCCCAAAATAATAGCAATGACGAAATGTTAACAAATGACGGTATCCCTCTAAAGAAAAAACTTGCCAAATCTTTGTTCAAAAGTCGTTTGAGAGCTTTTGGCTTGGTTACTCCCTTGCTACTACTAATCTCATTGGGATTTGTATTTCCAATTCTAGTTTTTTTGACACGCGGAGTATATAACGACACTTTTGAAAAATATATGATTAATCTTACCCCTATGCTTGCAGAATGGGATGGAAAGACCGAACCTACTGAAGAAATGTTTGAAGCCCTAGTATTAGACTTAGTTGCATTAAAGAAAAGTAAGAATATTGGCAAGGTAGCTAGTCGCATGAATAGGGAGTTGTCTGGATCGCGCTCCTTATTCACAAGTTCCGCAAGAAAAGCAAAAAAGTTGGAATCCCCATTCAAGGAATCTCTAATTCAGGTGAAGAAAAAGTGGGGAAATTTAGATACTTGGCGTGCCATGAAAGTCACATCCCATTCTCTGACACCAGTTTTTTTGGCATCTGCACTAGACATGAAATACACCGCTGACGGTACTATAGTCCAAAAACCTGAAGAAAGGCGCATCCACGTTAGGTTATTCGTTCGAACCTTGGAAATCTCATTAATTGTGGTAATTGCTGGTCTAATCTTGGGTTATCCAGTTGCTTTCTTACTAGCTAGTCTACCCATTAGAATATCAAATTTATTACTTATTTTAGTTTTACTGCCTTTTTGGACTTCTCTACTGGTTAGAACGACTGCATGGATAGCTATGCTACAAGGTCAAGGTGTATTGAATGACATGTTCGTAGTTTTTGGAATCGCCACAGATGAAGACAGATTTACTCTGATTTATAATAAGGCAGGAACTTTAATCTCAATGACACACATTCTGTTGCCATTCATGATACTCCCAATATATTCTGTAATGAAAACAATACCTCCTTCCTATGTGAGAGCAGCTAAATCAATGGGCGCTACTAGCTGGACGGCTTTCTGGCGAATATATTTTCCTCAAACAATCCCTGGTATTGGAGCTGGAGCCATACTAGTTTTTATACTCGCAATAAGCTTTTATATCACCCCGGCACTTATAGGTGGGCAAGATGGAACCATGATTTCTAATTTCATCGATTACCATATGCGAAAATCACTGAACTGGTCTCTCGCAGCAGCCATGGGAGGCGTACTACTGGTTATTGTACTATTCCTTTACTGGATCTACGATCGCGTAGTTGGAATTGATAATATGAAATTGGGATAGAAGATGGTGCATAAACCTTTTAAATATATCCCTCCAAAGCCTCCAATGTGGTTTAATCTGTTCTGGCCAGCGTTACTTGGTTTAGTAGTAGGCTTTTTGACTGCAACAGGTCAGAAAGAATTGATGCTATGGTACGCTATTTCAGGGTCAATCATTTTTGGTTTACTAGCACTCATATGTATCAAAACAACTAAATCCCGTCTTCTGTCATCAGTTTTCTGTGCAACCTTAATGTTTTTTGGGGGCTTATTCTATTTCGGACTTGCTTATGCCATAATATTAGGGATTTTGGGTTGGATTTTAGGAAAGATCAGTCTTTGGCTATCATCAGGTCACTATCGTTTGGGTCAGCCCCCATATTCAACAGCGGGCGAGGTACTCTGGTTTTATACCTTTAGATTTATCTGTGGACTAATTTTTCTATTTCTCATAACACCCATTCTCTTAGTATTTCCACTAAGTTTTAATACGGAACCTTACTTTAGTTTTACTCAAGGAATGCTTGCTTTTGATCCAGAGGCATACTCTCTTAGATGGTATAAAGATATTCTTTACAATGGTATGGTTAATCCAGAGGCCATCGCAGGATGGTGGTCAGATCTCTGGGTAAATTCCCAATGGATAAGGTCTATCAGAAATAGTTTCATCATTGGGATATTTGCAACATTACTAGCTACATCCATTGGAACACTCGCGGCCATTGGCTTATCAAGAAGCGAAATGCCTTATCGGCGCCCCATTATGGCATTGCTGATCTCTCCAATGGTAGTTCCTTTGGTTATCATAGCTTCCGGTCTATTTTTTTTCTTTTCGGATATAGGGATAGCAAAAACTTATATTGGTGTAATAGTGGCGCATGCAGTACTTGGAACCCCTTATGTCATTATAACAGTGACAGCAACTTTGGTTGGTTTTGATAAAAGTTTAACTCGCGCCGCTGGAAGCCTTGGGGCTGGACCTTTTAAAACTTTCTTCAAAGTTCAAATGCCGCTGATCTTGCCTGGAGTAGTTTCAGGAGCCTTATTTGCTTTTATAACTTCTTTCGACGAAGTTGTCGTGGTTTTACAACTTGCCGATGTTAGGCAAAGAACTATTCCAAGACAAATGTTTTCGGGAATTAGAGAACAAATTAGCCCAACTATTCTTGCTGTAGCCACTCTTCTTGTTATCATCTCCATCATTTTGTTAACCGTTGTGGAACTACTGAGAAGAAGATCGGAGAGATTGAGAGGGATAACAAATTGAGAATGTAGTTAAAGTTTTGTCCGTTACTTCACATTATTGAATAACGAATTGCACCAGTGGCTAAATCCAAGAATAACTTCATTCGACTAGTAGGTCTTAAAAAATTAACATTAATTTGTTTTCTTTCTAATGACACAATATTGTAATCACTATTAGTTTTGATTCTTTGCTATTTATGTCGGACTGTCCTATGAAGTTTGTCTCTATCGACCAAACCCAAAATATAGCTTTTGTCACATTTGATAGAGGTCATTCGAGCAATTTACTAAACTTAGAGTTAATTAGAGAGCTAACAAAAGCGGCAGAAATTTTAAATGACAAAAAAGACCTATTAGCAATAATTCTCTTAGGACGGCAAGACAATTTCTGCATGGGTTTTGATTTAAGCGACAAAGAGCTTAAAGAAGTAAGATCTGCCAACCTAAATGAACAAAGGATGATCCTAGCTGCTGGGGGGAAAATGTGTCTCGCTTGGGAGAATTTATCTCCGTTAACGATTTCCGGTATTAATGGTTGGTGCGTAGGGGGTGGTTTAGCCTTAGCTGTGTCAACAGATCTAAGAGTTGTGAGCCCAGACAGCACTATATACGTTCCTGAAGTTGAAAGAGCTCTTAACATGAGTTGGGGCGCCGTACCTAGAATTACAAACCTGGTTGGGCCAGCAAAAGCAAAACAGTTAATTATGCTTGCCCAGAAGACTCCTTCAGAAAAAGCACTTCATTGGGGTTTGGTTGATGAAGTATCTTCTAAATCAGATGTTAGAAGGCGTTCCCTAGAATTAGGTCAGATCGCAGCATCTATGCCACCCTTATCTCTGAAGATTTGCAAACAAAGCATCAATTCTTATGCCAATGCCTTAGCAGTAGTTTCAACTAATCAAGATTTAGATCAATTCCTCCTCACCTTTAGAAGCGAGGATTTTGAAAAATCTTTGGATTCTTTCAAACGCGGAATTACCACTAAGTTTTTAGGAAACTAAAATGGTTTAATCTAAGGATCCTTTTTTTTTAAATCTAATCGTTCATTTAGCATTCTAAGGTTTCTCATTTAATATTTTTCAGTGACATCACAGCATCAATGATTCTTCGGCAAGCATCGATAAGCTTTTCTTCTGATTTAGCAAAACATAATCTGAAATAACCAGCACAACCAAATTCCGATCCTGGAACAACAGCAACTCCGAAATCCTCAAGCAAATAATCACAGAAATCAATATCATCCTTTAGGTTTCTTCCGTCTCCCATTTTGGTCCCCAAAAAATTCTTGCAACTCAAAAAATAATAAAATGCCCCTTGTGGCTTAGACAATTCACTGGGAAATATTCCACTCAGTCTGGATGAAATTAAATCTCTTCTTTTTTCATATAATAGTTTCCATTCTTCTAAAAACTGTTGGTTACCCCTAAGTGCCTCTAATGCTGCTGCTTGACCAATAGAAGACGCATTGGTGGTCGACTGTCCTTGCAGTTTTATCATTGAGGCTATGAGGTCTTTGTGTCCTCCAGCATAACCAATGCGCCAACCCGTCATCGCATAGGCTTTGGAAACTCCGTTTACTGTCAGAATTTTATCTGATAGATCTGGGGCAACTTGAGCCATGGTATAAAACTCTTGATCTTCAAATATGACTTTTTCATAGATATCGTCACACATTATACCAACATGGGGATTTTTCCTTAGTACTTCAGCAATAGCTGACAGCTCGTCCTTGTTATAAACTGCACCTGTCGGGTTTCCTGGGGAATTCAAAAGAATCCACCTTGTTTTAGTCGACAGAGAATTTTCAATTAATTCCGGAGTAATTTTGAAGTTCTGAGCCTGGTTACATGTCACAATTATTGGTTCGCCGTCTGCTATCTTAACCATTTGGGGATAGCTCACCCAATAAGGAGCAGGGATTATTACCTGATCGCCTGGATTCAAGGAAACTAAAAGCGCATTAAAAATAAGTTGCTTGGCCCCATTACCAATTACTATCTCTTCATTTTGATAGATTATTCCATTATCATTTTGAAACTTTTTTACTACCTGATCTCTTAATTCCTTAGTCCCAGAAACGGAAGTATATTTGGTAGCCCCCTGCCTGGCAGCTTTAAATGCTGCTTCAATTATAAAATCAGGGGTATTAAAATCTGGTTCGCCCTCTCCTAACTGTATAATATCTTTCCCTTGTGCGCTCAAATCCCGCGCTTTTTGGCCCAGCATCACTGTCGCTGATGGTTTTATATTCGACATTTTTTTGCTTAGCTGTATGGATCTCATTATGGAATTAACTCCCAAGTCAAATAAAATAGTTCTCTTTAATAAAGAAACTCTTCACCATAAGAACGAACAGATAGGCGATAAGTTATCGTGAGATAACCTGACTCTTCAATTAACACCGCCAATGCGCATAGTTGCGAATGAAAATCTTCCAAAATCTAAATAATTTCACCAGCTAATTTAAACGAAATAAAAACTTAATACTACTGCTTAAACTTCAAAATGTCCTTAAGTTCAAGTCTAGACGATATATTTTCTTTTGGCACAACTAACTCAATCACAGAAACCTGTCTAAGCTTTATAACTTGTTCAAATACATTAAAAAATTCATCTGAAGTAGTAACTCTTTCTGCATACGCTCCCATAGACCTTACCAAAGAAACAAAATCAGGATTCTTTATATCCGTACCGATTACCCTATTAGGATATTTTAATTCCTGATGCATCCTAATAGTGCCGTAAGAGGCATTGTTGATTATCACTATGACCATGCTTAGCCCTTGTTGACTAGCCGTTGATATTTCGAGACCTGACATGAGAAACCCACCATCACCTACAAAAGATATTACTTGTTTTCTAGGAAAAACTAATGATGCAGCTATAGCTGCCGGAATAGCATATCCCATGGAACCACATGTGGTTCCAATCTGCAGACACTTCTCATGAAATTTGATAAATCTTTGTGGCCATCCAGTATGATTACCAGCATCTAGCGTGATAATGGAGCTTTCAGAAAGATAATCATTTAATTTGGAGCAAATGCGCGCCAGAATAGAATGTTTTTTTGTTTCAAGCAACTCCGTGTCTTCTTGATACTCTGTTCGAAGTTTTGCAAGCCACAGACCCCATTTGGAATCATTAAACCATGAGCATTTTTCTAGTTGTTGAACCGCCTCACCCGTTTCAGCAATTATGCCTAATTCTACCGGAAAGACCCTACCGATCTCACTTTTGTCTGGATAAATGTGAACTATTTTTGCACCGGGTTTTTCTGCTCCAAACAACTGGTAGTGATTTGTCGTCATATCACTCAGCCTAGCACCAATCACTAAGATCAAATCAGTTTCCTGAAAGGCTAATAAAAGCTTAGGAGAGACGGAAGTTCCAAGTGTGCCAACAAAGTTCTTAGAGCGATTATCTATCCGATCTTGTCTCCTAAAACTAGTTACTACGGGAATAAAATTATTCTCTGAAAAAGCTTGTATGCCTCTGCGCGATTCCTTTGACCAGTCGGAACCTCCTAACAAAATGATTGGCTTATCTGCCTGACTGATAAGTTCCTTGATCCTCAATACATCTCCTGTGACAAAGGTTCGTTTAGATATTGGATGTGGCTTAATATTTTTTGGAGCAACTTGGTTACCCAACACGTCTTCCGGTAAAGCTAACACGACAGGGCCCTGCCGACCTGATAGAGCAACTTCAAACGCTCTATTAACATACTCCTCTATACTTTCTGTATTAGGTATCTGATCACACCATTTTGATACTGTAGAAAACATCTTTAGGTAATCAATTTCTTGAAACGCCTCCCGACCCAAAACGCTACTAGGGACCTGCCCAATAAATAAGATCATCGGTGTGCTATCTTGTTTAGCTATGTGCACACCTACTGAACCATGGCAGGCCCCAGGTCCTCTCGTGACAAATGCTATTCCAGGATTTCCAGTCAATTTTCCATATGCTTCAGCCATATTTGAAGCACCTGACTCATGACACGCATTAACTAGTTTTATCTTGCCTTTATTCTCAAATATACCATCCAAGATTGCCAGATAACTCTCACCCGGCACACAAAAAGCCTTGTCTACTTTATGTTTGATTAGACAATCGACCAGTACCTGACCACCTGATTTCAAAATAGGTTTGTCGCCCAAGGGCAGCCTCCTGACACAAATTTTAAAAAGCATGTCAGATTTCAAAATTAATGCAAACAAGATCTTTGTTTATTTGTTGATCATATCTGCTCAAAAATTGGGCAAAAAAAACTTTTTATCATATTTTTCCCACGCATCTATATTTTTAATTCCATCCTTACTTTTTTTATCTATATACGGTGTCCAGTACAGGCAAGATAAGAGATTTTGATGAAAATTGATGTGGATAGTCCGCTGGATTCTTATTCGCTGGCAGCTATGGCCAGAACTGAAGATGCACTAAGTTTCTTAATTCAAGATTTGGGAGTCGTTGGATCTAAAGAAGCTTTCAAGAATGTTCTTTACGGAGTTAGGCTAGTTGTCGAAGGCAAGAATAGACGCCTTACAGATTTTTCTGAAATTGTAAAAATGGAAGAAGGAAAATCCTCAACTAGGGAGAACAAAGACCGTTTCATAGTTAACGTCTTCCGTGAGGAAATCATTCCAAATGTGACAAAAATAATAAAGGAAGCTGGATTTAAAACGGTTGAAAGAATCAAAAACTCAAACCAGTTATGCATAAAAATACCTGAACCAAATCACAATCAATTAATTGAATTCTCTGGCGAGGTTAAGCGAATCGAAAGAGCGGCTATATCAAGAATCGCCAGAATTAAAAGTGATGCTGTTCAGAGAATAAAATCTGCTTTGGAACGAGAATACATTGAACCACACTTAGCGGTCCCCGCTAAGTCAAATTTGGAAGATATTCAAAAGTATGCTGTTAAAAATATTAAGTTAATCGGACTAAGAAAAAGAAAATCAATCCTAGGTAAATTTTTTTCATATGCCGATGAAGAAGAAAGAAGAATAGGACAAGTTCTAGAAAAATCTTCTTATAGAAATTTGTTCTAAAAATCTTTATTAATGCACTAGAAGGTGGGTAAACTTAATTATGTGACCCCCCATTTTAGAGCTTGTAGGTCATTGGAAATGCAAAAAAACGATACTCTATATTCTGAAATTACTGATGACATTGCAGAACATGTGAACGAAATAGTTGCGGGTAAATATCAACAGGCAGCTCTTGGGACCATTGATGAAAATGGATATCCAATGGTGACTAAGGTTATTCCAATGTTTCATTCTGAAAAGATTTATCTTTTGCTAAGTGATTTGAGCGAACATACCAAAAATTTAGCTAAAAATAATAATTCTTCTATTTATTTTGCAGAAAAAGAAATCCACAAAATCAGATCCAACAATCCCAGACTAACACTTCAAGGAACGTTAAAGAGGATGGTTTTAAGCAAGGAAGATCCAAAGTTTCAGAAATTGCTGAAACATTACAATAAAATAGAACCTGGGGCCAAAATGTGGGCAATGTTTGTGGACTTTAATTTTTATGTTTTTTATAAAAAAAGACAGCTTTTTGTAGAAGGATTTGGTAAAGCCTTTGAAGCAAAATACGAGGAAACCAACACATCATGAATATTTTCATAAAATCCCTGAAATCTATTGGAAAACAATTCTCTTATCCATCATTATCATCCGTGTCCTTTGTGTGTATATTGATATGCACTGCTGCCAATTCTGGCCAAACTTATTATGAAGGACAAGAAGCAGAATCAATTATAAAATCTGGTGAACTGCAGGAAAAAATTAAGGAGGAAGATCATATTCATCTGATCCTTGAATATAAGGAAAACGTTTTCTGGTGTACGGTAGAAAATAATGGCAACAAGATCTGTACAGAATATTAAACCTGCCATCATTTTAAGCCTATTATTCTTAATTGGATTTGGGGCATTTAATGCAGTATTTTCTCATGACCCGAAAAAGAATCTACTTGCAAATAAGATATTTGAAGGCTTTAACACTCCTACGAAAGGGAATTCGGAACCGATAGGATTTTACGCCAAAGGCTGTCTCTCTGGTGCTGTTCAACTGGATGATACAGGTCCTCACTGGCAAATAATGCGCCCGAGTAGAAATCGTAATTGGGGTCATCCCAATACAATTAAGTTTGTAGAAAACTTAAGTGAAAAAACTTCAGAACTTGGCTGGAAAGGTTTATACATTGGTGACATCGGGGGACCACGAGGTGGTCCTATGCCTTATGGTCATCAATCCCATCAAATTGGACTTGATGTAGATATATGGTTATTACAACCTAAGAGCTTATCCCTGACCAAAAAGCAACGGGACAACCTGGAATCAATTTCTGTAAGAAAAAAAAATTTAAGAGAAGTGAATGCCCATTGGACCTTAAATCATGCCAAAATCTTAAAATCAGCAGCAGAAGATGATAGCGTAGACAGAATCTTCATTAATGCTCCAGCAAAAATTTGGATGTGCGAAAACCTGTCTGGTCACAACAAATGG
>Ga0115011_10001757_pt1 | contig 15444 bp, 12 predicted proteins | sample TroAtlMetagenome_2_FD_88705 | JGI IMG/M metagenome (GOLD analysis project Ga0115011, IMG submission 88705) | Marine eukaryotic phytoplankton communities from Atlantic Ocean - Tropical Atlantic ANT8 Metagenome | ecosystem: Environmental > Aquatic > Marine > Oceanic | place: Tropical Atlantic...
TGGGAATATTAACTAAAGAATTAGTTAAAAAAGATATAAATATAAAAGTTATTGAAATAGACAAGGAGTCTGTTAATTTTTTAAATAAAAACATAGCTTCTTTCAGGGGTAATATTGTAAATAAGGATTTTCTAAAGATTAATTTATCTGACATATTCAATTCAGAGCCTTATGCAATAATTGGTAATTTTCCATATAATATTTCTTCACAAATAGTTTTTAGAGTACTTGAAAATAAAGATCTTATACCTGAATTTTGTGGTATGTTCCAAAAGGAAGTAGCTGAACGAATTTGTGAAGATTATGGAAGTAAAAAATACGGTATACTTTCGGTATACTGTAAAGCATTTTATTCTACAGAATATTTATTTGATGTCCCCTCAAATGTATTTTTTCCAGAACCAAAAGTGACTTCTGCAGTAGTTAGATTTACAAGGAAGAAGAATTACAAATTAGATTGTGATGAAATTTCTTTTTTAAATATTGTAAAAACAGCTTTCAATCATCGAAGAAAAACATTAAGAAATAGTTTAAAAGTTTTTAATTTAAGTGATAATTTAAGAGAAGATAGTATCTTTGATCTACGTCCGGAGCAATTAAGTGTTGAGAATTTTATCAATTTAACTATTATGATTGATTCTGAGATAAAAAATTATAAATCTTGAAAAATAAAGATCAAAATAAAAAATTCCAATTAACAGAAAATTTCATTCAAGAAATTATTGATCTTATTAATAATAATGATGATAAAAAATTAAGCAAATCATTTGTTGAAATACATCATGCAGATATTGCTGAAATTTTAGAAGAATTAGATTTTAGAAATGCAATTTATATTATAAAACTATTAGATAGCGAAAAAACATCTGATGTTTTAATGGAGTTGGATGATGATTATAGAGAGAAAATTCTTAAAAATCTTTCTGCTAAGGAAATTGCTGAAGAAGTTCAGGAGTTAGATACAGATGACGCAACGGATATAATTTCAGAATTACCCGAAGATAGACAGAAAAAAGTAATATCAAAAATTGAGGATCAGGAACATAAAGCTGATATTAAGGAATTGCTTAAATATGACGATGATTCTGCTGGGGGTTTAATGGCTAAGGAATTAGTTAAGGTTAATGAGAACTGGTCTGTAACTAGATGTGTTAAAGAAATGAGATTGCAAGCATCTGAGGTTACTAGAGTTCATTCAGTATATGTAGTTGATAACAATAATAAATTATTAGGAAGACTTTCATTAAAGGATTTATTAGTTTCAAACCCAAAATCAAATATTAAATCTATATATATATCCAAGGTAGATTTTGTAAGCGTAAATGATTCTGGAGAACATGTAGCTAGCATTATGCAAAAATACGATTTGGGAGCAATACCGGTTGTTGATGACAATCATGTTTTATTAGGAAGAATTACAATTGATGATATAGTTGATTTAATTAAGGAGGAGGCTGAAAAGGACTATCAATTAGCTGCTGGTATCACACAAGATGTAGATGTAGATGATTCAATCTACAAACTTTCATGGGCAAGACTTCCATGGCTATTTTTAGGATTGCTTGGGGGTATTGGTGCTGCTGCTTTGATGGGTGGTTTTGAGGAAATTTTATTTAATTATCCAATTCTATTTTATTTTACTCCATTAATTGCAGCTATGGCAGGAAATGTAGGGGTTCAATCAAGTGCAATTATAGTTCAGGGTTTAGCCAATGATGATATAAAAGATAGTGTTAATAATAGATTATTTAAAGAAACTGTATTATCAGTTTTAAATGGAATTATTTTAGCTGCTATTTTATTTGTTTTTATTTACTATTGGGATAATAACATAGATGTTGCTTTAGCTATTTCTATATCTTTAGTAGCAGTAATAATTGTCGCAGGAATTGTAGGAACATTTATCCCCCTATTCCTTAATAAAAGAGGTATAGATCCTGCAATTGCAACTGGGCCATTTATTACTACTAGCAATGATATTTTTGGTATACTAATTTATTTTATGGTTGCTAAAACTATACTTCAATTTTGATTTAATGAAGAATGTTTTAGTGATTTGTACAGGTAATTCGTGTAGAAGCCAAATGGCTCATGGATATCTAAATTTTTATTGTGGTGATAAGGCTAATATTTATAGTGCAGGTATAGAAGTTCATGGACTTAATTCAATGACAATTAAAGTCATGATGGATGATGGTATAGATATTAGTATGTACACTTCAAATAATTTAGAAGAATATAAATCAATTAATTTTGATATTATTATTACAGTTTGTGATCATGCAAAAGAAAACTGCCCCTTTATTTATAATCAAGATTCAGTAAGGATTCATCAAAACTTTACTGACCCTTCAAAATACAATTCATCTTTTGAAGGCAAAAGAAAAAAGTTTGTTTTAGTTAGGAATGAAATTAAAAAATTCTGCGTTGATTTCACTAATGATAATTTTTAATAGCTTCTTCATTTAGATGAATTATATTCCAATCTGGTATTAATTTAGCTCCTTTTCTTTCATAAAATTTAATAGCCTTTATATTCCAATCAATAACCTCCCACGAAATTCTTTTTACACCCATTTCCTTACCAAATAATATTACTTTATCAAGTAGTAATGCCCCAATTCCATTATTTCTCATTTTTTTTGTAACTATCAAATCTTCTAGGTGAATTGTTTTACCCTTCCATGTAGAATATCTATTGTATACAATAGCCATACCTTCAACATTTGAATTTATTTCTGCGACAAAACAATTAAACAATTTTTTTTCGCCAAAACCATCTTTAATTAAATCATCTGTTGTTAGATCAACTTCTTTTGGTAATTTTTCATATAATGCAAGCTCCATAATTAATTCATGAACACGTTTCATGTCTTCTATTTTTGCATTTCTAATTTTTATATTCATGATTAATTTTAATTAAACTATAATATATAATTTTTTAATAAATAAACAGTAATTTTGCTTATTCAATGGAAAATAAAAATCAAACATTAGGTGAATTTATAATTAATAATCAAAATTCATTTAAATATTCTTCAGGAGAATTATCTAGATTAATAAATTCAATTAGATTAGCAGCTAAAGTTGTAAATCATGAAGTTAATAAGGCTGGGCTTGTTGATATTATTGGAGATACTGGAAAAGTAAACGTTCAGGATGAAAAACAACAAAAACTTGATGTGTATGCTAACAATAAATTTATAAATACACTAATTAATAGAAATATTATTTGTGGACTTGCTAGTGAAGAGGATGACACATATATTTCAGTTAATAGTATTGACAAGAAAAATCAAAATAAATATGTAGTACTTATTGATCCATTAGATGGTTCGTCTAACATAGATGTAAATGTTTCTGTTGGAACAATATTTTCAGTTTATACACGAGTAAGTGAAGTTGGTAGTAGCGTCACAATTGATGATTTTTTACAGCAAGGAAGAAACCAAGTAGCAGCTGGATATATTATTTATGGAACTTCTACAATGCTGGTATATACCACAGGTGATGGAGTGAATGGGTTTACACTAAATCCAGCTATTGGTTCATTTTATCATTCTCATGCTAATATTAAATTTCCAGAGGAAGGAAGTATATATTCTATTAATGAAGGTAATTATTTACAATTTCCAGATTATGTTAAAAAATATTTAAAGTTCTGTCAGATGGAAGAAGGTGATAGACCATATACATCTAGATATATTGGGTCACTTGTTTCAGATTTTCATAGAAATTTAATAAAAGGGGGCATTTTTCTTTATCCAAATACTTCAAAAAATCCAAAAGGAAAATTAAGATTACTATATGAATGTAATCCAATTTCATTTATATGCGAACAAGCGGGAGGTATAGCTATTGATGGAAAATCTAACATATTAGATCTCAAGCCAACAAGTTTACATCAGAGAACACCTTTTTATTGCGGCAGTAAAAAAATGATAAATCATTTAAAATCCTTTACAAAATAATTGTAAATAAGTTCTACTTATATATATTTGCTGAAATTTTTTGATTGATAAAAAATCCTATCACTAAAATTTTATTAAAGTCTTTGCAATTGCAAAAACTAGGGATTTCTATTGCCCAAAATAAAAAATCCTTATCAATAAAAGGAATAGCAGGGTCTTCATTTGCTTTTATTATATATTCCATTTTCAGGGTTTCAGAGAGATCAATTTTTATAAGTTTTTCTAATAAAGAAGAGGCGATATATTTTTTAAATGATATAGAAGCTATAGATCATCAAGTAAATGTTTTGTTTTTTCCTATGGGTGAAAAAAAACCTTATAGTGATAAAAATTTAAGCACTTATAATTTACTTCAACGAACAGAAGTCTTAAATCTTTTATATGCTAATAGGTTAGAAAAATATATTATAATAACATTTGACAATGCTATTTCTGAAAAGATTTTAATAGAGAAAGAATTAAATAAATTAAGTTTTCAGATTAATATTGAAGATAATATTTCAATTGATATAATTAATGAGAAGCTCTTTGAACTAGATTTTAAAAGAGAGGATTTTGTTTCTCAACCAGGAGACTTTTCTGTCAGAGGTGGAATTATTGACGTATTTTCTTTTTCTAATGATATGCCTTATAGAATTGAATTCTTTGGAGATCAAGTTAATAGGATCAGAACATTTAATATTGATACACAATTATCTGAATCAATTCATTCACAAATTAAAATTACTTCTAATATTTATTCAAGTAATATTGATCAAAAAAGGACCAATATATTCAATATTCTAGATAAGGATACAATTATATTTATCAAGAATCTAGACTTATTATGTTCAAATATTAATTCTAATTTTGAATATTCTAACCAATGTTATTGCAAAAAAAATGATAACACTATTGCGCTACCTGAAGATCTTTATTCAAACGTAAATGAATTAATGGATTCGATAAATAAATTCAATTTAATACAATTTGATTTAAAGGAACAGAAATTAAATGCTCATATTGAATTTGATTTTTTACCTCAGCCATCCTTTAACAAGAGTTTTAAAATATTAATAGATAATTTGAACACAAATCATAATAATGGATATACTAATTATATATGCTGCACGAACAAACAGCAGGAAGCAAGGTTAAATGAAATTTTTAATGATATAAATTCTAAGGTAAATTATAACACTATAATTATGCCTATATCTTCTGGTTTTATTGATAATGAAAATAAATTAGCTTGTTATACTGACCATCAAATTTTTGAAAGGTATCATAAATTTAAGTTTAAAAAGAGATACTTCAACAATAGAGCAATTAACCTTAAGCAAATTAATAAGTTAAATAAAGGAGACTATATTAGCCATATTGATCATGGGATAGGAATTTTTAGCGGACTACAAAAAATTGATGTTGATGGAAAAAAACAAGAAGCTATTAAATTAATATATGGAGAAAGGGATATTTTATATTTAAGTATACATTCATTATATAAAATATCAAAATACAGTGGTAAAGATGGCAAAAAACCAAAAATATATAAATTAGGTAGTAAGGCTTGGGCATTATTAAAAGAGAAAACAAAATCAAAAGTAAAAAGAATAGCATATGACTTAATTAAAGTATATGCAAAAAGAAAAGAAAAAAAAGGCTATAGATATCAAAGTGACTCATATCTTCAAACAGAATTAGAAGCTTCATTTATATATGAAGATACTGAGGATCAGTTAAAAGTTACCTCTGAAATTAAATCTGACATGGAAAGTGATCAACCTATGGACAGGCTTGTCTGTGGAGATGTAGGTTTTGGGAAAACTGAAGTGGCAATAAGAGCAGCATTCAAAGCAGTTGACAATAATAAACAGGTAGCCATATTAGTCCCTACAACAATATTAGCTTTTCAACACTATAAAACATTTACTAGCAGGTTAAAAGAATTTCCAATTTCAATTGATTATTTAAATAGATTTAGATCTACGAAAGAAAAGAGTAATATAATTTATGATTTACATAATGGAAATATTGATATAATTATTGGAACACATCAGATAATAAACGAAAAAATTAAGTTTAAGGATATTGGCCTTTTAATTATAGATGAAGAACAAAAATTTGGAGTTGCAGTAAAAGAAAAGTTAAAAACTTTAAAAGAAAATATAGACGTGTTAACTCTATCAGCAACTCCAATACCTAGAACACTGCAATTTAGTCTTATGGCAGCTAGAGATTTATCAATAATTACAACTCCACCACCAAATAGATACCCGATTGATACTAAAGTAATTAGATATGATAATAAAATCATAATGGATGCTATTAATTACGAAATTCTTAGAGGAGGTCAGATATTTTTTGTTAATAATAAAATAAATAATATTAATGAAGTTTCAGATTTACTAAAGAGCTTAGTCCCGCATGCTAAAATTGAAGTGGCTCATGGTCAATTAAAAGGCAAAAGATTAGAAGAATTAATGATTAAATTTATTAATGGGGATTTTGATGTATTGGTTAGTACTACTATTATTGAGAGTGGCTTAGACGTGCCAAATGCTAATACAATATTTATTAATAATGCCAACTATTTTGGTTTAAGTGATTTACATCAAATGAGAGGTAGAGTAGGTAGGAGTAATAAAAAAGCTTTCTGTTATTTGATTACTCCAGAATATTCCAAAATGACAGATGAGGCAAGAAAAAGAATCACAGCTTTAGAATATTATTCGGAATTGGGTAGTGGTTTTAATATTGCAATGAAAGATTTAGAAATAAGGGGTGCTGGTGATCTTTTGGGAGGTGATCAATCAGGTTTTATTAATGAAATGGGATTTGAAACATATAATAAAATACTAGATGAAGCAATAGAGGAATTAAAAAGCAATGAATTCCAAGATCTAGATTTTGATCAACAAAAATTTTATAATAAACAATTAAATTTTGACACAGATTTTGAACTATTATTCCCTGATGATTATATTAATTCTAATTCTGAAAGATTAAATCTATATTCAGAATTAAATAAAATAACTAAACAAGATGAATTAGAACTTTTTAACAAAAATCTTATTGACAGATTTGGAGAATTACCCCTTCAAGTAATAGATTTATTAAAAAGCATTGAATTAAAGTGGCTAGGTATTCGGTTAGGTTTTGACAAGATTATACTAAAGAGAAATACATTGATATGTTATTTTATTGGAAATAATGATAATAATGAAAATTTTCTCAAACTTATTAAGTTTGCAAATTTAAATCACAAATTATCTAATATTTCAGAAAAACAAACAAAAGAGGGAAATAGAATGGTTATTAAATTTTTTAATATTCATTCAATAAATTCAGCTCAAAAATTATTAGAGAAAATTATAAAAACTCAATATTAGATGTTGATTTATTAATGTCCATTATTATTTCTCTTCCAAGAATTAATGGCATATTTAATTTTTCATGACCTGCAGGAAATTCAAATAAAACTGGAAAATCAAAATCTTTTACAGCATCTAAAATAATTTCTTTTAAATTTTTTCCAAATGGAGTGGTGTTTTTTCTAAGATCACTAAAATCTCCAACTATTAACCCCTTACATTTATCAAAGTATCCAGCTCTTTTTAGTGAAACTAACATTCTATCAATATGATATAGATATTCTCCTAAGTCTTCTATAAATAATATTTTATTATTAGTGTTAATTGAAGATTTTGATCCTATTAAACAGTGAATAAGTGTTAAATTCCCTCCTACTAACTGCCCTTTAGTTTTTCCTAATTTGTTTTCTTCAATATTTTTAAACTCATAAGACAATTTTTCTCCAAACAGAACTTGCTTTAATGCTAGAATTGATTCATCTTTATTAATATCCTTATCTTCTAGGCTTTTGCACATTATACTATGAATTGACTCACTTCCAAGAATATTTAGGTCATTGTGTATTGCAGTTATGTCTGAATAACCAATTATCCATTTAGGATTCTTTATATATTCAGAATAATCTAAATTATCTATAACTCTCATAGCGCCATAACCCCCTCTTGCACACCATATGGCACTTATAGTTTTGTCATTTAGTGCTTTTTGAAAGTCTTGTGTCCTTTCTTCATCGGTTCCTGAAAAATGTCCATAATTGTTATAAATATTTTCTCCAATAACCACATTTAATTTCCAACTTTCTAAAAGATTTTTTGCTTTATCAATATAATTTTGATGATCATTTAAAATACCCGAAGGCGCAACTATCGCAATTGTATCTCCAACTTTAAGATATTCAGGTCTAATTAAATTATCATTCATTTTTTCTGTATTATTTGCAAAGTTTTTATTGACTGTGATTATTGTTGTAAGAATTATTAAACATAAGTAGACTAGCTTGTTTAAATTCATAATTTGAATTTTTAATAAATATAAAGGAACTTATAAAATTACTCTTCTTAATAAGATACAAAATGTTTACTTTTACTAATATAATCAATAAATTTTGAAGAAAACTTACACTATAACAGCAGCACTTCCTTATACTAATGGACCTATTCATATTGGGCATTTGGCAGGTGTGTATATTCCCGCTGATATTTTTTCTAGATTTATGAGATTAACTGGCAATGATGTTGTCTATATATGTGGAAGTGATGAGCATGGAGTCCCAATTACTATAAAAGCTAAAAAAGAAGGATTAACTCCAAATGATATTGTAAATAGATATCATAGTAACATTAAAAAATCATTTGAAGATTTTGGTATTTCTTTTGACAACTATTCTAGGACATCTTCGGAACTACATCATAAAACTGCATCAGATTTTTTTTTACATCTGCATGATAATAATTTTTTTAAGGAAATAACGACAGAACAATTTTATGATGTAGATGAAAATCAATTTCTTCCAGATAGATTTATTGTTGGCACATGTCCAAAATGTAATTATGAAAAATCTTATGGTGATCAATGTGAAAAATGCGGAACAAGTCACAATGCAATTGATTTAATTGATCCAAAATCTTCAATAACAGGTAATTCACCATCCTTAAAGGAAACTAAACATTGGTATTTAAAGTTAGATGAATTTCAATCCTTTTTAGAGGATTGGATTTTAAAAAAACATAAATCTGATTGGAAGGCCAATGTGTTTGGCCAATGTAAATCTTGGTTAGATGATGGCTTAAAACCAAGAGCTGTTACAAGAGATCTTGATTGGGGTGTTTCAGTACCATTAAATGATTCTGATGGAAAGGTACTATATGTTTGGTTTGATGCTCCTATAGGGTATATTTCATCAACTAAAGAGTGGGCAACTAATAATAATTTAGATTGGGAAAAATATTGGAAGAATTCCGATACAGAATTAATTCACTTTATAGGTAAAGATAATATCGTTTTTCACTGTATAATTTTTCCCGCAATGCTTAAAGCGCACGGAGATTATATTTTACCAAAAAATGTTCCAGCTAATGAATTTTTAAATTTAGAGGGATCAAAAATATCCACATCTAACAATTGGGCTGTGTGGTTACCAGATTATCTAAAAGATTTTCCAAATAAACAAGATGCTTTAAGATATGTATTGACTGTAAATGCTCCTGAAAATAAGGATAACGATTTTACATGGAAAGATTTTCAAGCAAGAAATAATAATGAACTAGTTGCTATTTATGGAAATTTTATTAATAGAGTAGTGGTATTAATTAATAAATATTATGATGGTATTATTCCTGAGTCAGCAGATCTAGATGATGAAGACATGAAGCTATTAAATAAAATTAATCAACAGTCTATATTAATTAAAGAACTTATAGAAAGATTTAAATTTAGGGAAGCTTGTAATGAGTATATAAATATTGCTAGAAATGGCAACAAATATTTAGCTGATAATGAACCATGGAAGCTTATTAAAATTAATCCAGATAGAGTTAAGAATATTATGTTTATTTCACTTCAAATTTCTTCTATTTTAGCTATAATTGGAGAACCTTTTTTACCATTTGCATCTGAAAAATTAAAGAATATACTTAATTTCAAAAATCATAATATTGAATGGAGCTGGAATAACTTAGACTCTGGTGATATCTTAATAAAACCAGGAGTTAAAATTAATCATGCAGAATTATTATTTGAAAAAATTGAAGATACTGAGATTGAGTTTCAGCTTGAAAAATTAAGAAAAGCAAAAGCTAACCTATAATTAGTAATTTATTTTATTTATAAGCTATTGCAATAAACTCAGCCACACATGCTGGTTTTTCTTGATCTTTTAATTCAAATATAATGTTAAGCTTATATCTAATTCCACCTTCCACTTTATCACATGAAATAAGTGAGATTCTTGCTCGAATTGAAGAATTAACTCTTGTGGCGTTCATAAATCTAACTCTATCGCAGCCATAATTAACACCCATGCTTACTTTATTAAATTTAATAGTCTCATAACAAAACTTAGGTGCAAGAGATAATACCAAGAATCCGTGAGCTATAGTTTTTTTATATGGAGAATGTTTTTTGCATAATTCAGGATTAATATGAATCCATTGATTGTCATCAGTAATTTTTGCAAAAGAATTTATTTGATCTTGAGTTACAGTTGTCCATTCTGAAAGCCCTACTTCTTTTCCAACATAATTATTTAGATCAGATAATTTATTAATTTTAGTAGAATAAGGTTTGTTTTTTTGTGCTAAGTCTTTCATTTTTTGCTATTCTATATTAGAATTACATTGGCATTGCACCACCATTTGCATGTAATACAATACCACTTACAAAACCTGCTTCTTTAGAAGCAAGAAATAAGTATACATGACCCATATCTTCTGGAGTTCCAATTCTTCCAACAGGAATCATTGATATGCCTGCTTTAATTATATCTTCAGGCATGGAATCAGACATTTCAGATTTAATAAAACCAGGAGCTACTGCATTAACAGTTATATTATATCTTCCAGTTTCTTTGCACAGGGCCCTTGTGAATCCAGCAATTGCAGCTTTAGAAGCCGAATAATTTGCTTGACCAAATGCACCCTGAAAAGCATTAATTGATGATGCATTTATTATTCTTCCATATTTTGCCTCTTTCATATGAGGCAATACCGCTTTTGTAGTGACATATAGTGAATTAATATTTACATCAATTACTCTATCCCATTCATCCCTTGTCATTTTTAAAAGAGATCTATCCCTTATAATTCCTGCATTATTAATCAAAATATCAATTTTCCCAAATTCACCTATTAATTTTTCTACTGCTATATTTACAGATGATTGATCAGTAACATTTACTTTTTGAAATATTATATTTCCTCCTTCTTTTTTAATTCTATCAGCAGTTTTTTCACCTTCATCTAAAATATCCCACATGGCTACAGTTGCACCTTCTTTACAGAAAATTTTACAAATACCCTCTCCAATTCCTCTAGCACCACCAGTAATAACAGCTATTTGACCATCTAATTTACCCATAATTAAATCTTAAATTTTACTTTTTAGTTGCTTCAGCTTTATAGTCTTTGCCATCAATAACAATTTTAGCAATTATCTCTCTCATAATTTCAGAAGTTCCACCTCCAATAGTTCCCACTCTACAATCTCTATACATTCTTGCCATTGGATAATCTTCTGTAAAACCATTTCCTCCAAAAAACTGTAAACATTGAGTAGCAACTTTTTCATGTAATTCTGTGCAAAGCAGTTTCCCCATCGAACAGAGTTTTACATCATATATTTTTTTATCATAAAGATCACAGCAATGGTAGCTAAAAACTTTTAATGCTTCAATTTCAGATGATAATTGAGCAATTCTATGTCTTAATACTTGGAATTCATTAATACTTTTGCCAAATGCATTTCTTTCTTTCATATAATTTAGTGACTCGGAAATTGCAAACTCCATTGTTGCAATACTAGTGGGGAGAAAACAAAGTCTTTCTAATTGTAATCCATTCATTAGATAATAGAATCCTTTTCCTTCTTCACCTATCAAATTTTCTGATGGAACAACTACATTGTCAAAACTAAGTTCTGCTGTATCAGATGAACGCCAACCAAGTTTGTCAATTTTAGTCTTAGTTATTCCATCGGAATTTAAGTCTATAATTAATAAACTTATACCTTTTGATCTAGAAGTTGGATCAGTTTTTACAACTGTAACTACAAAATCACCGTATACTCCATTAGTAATAAATGTTTTTGATCCACTTACAATATAATTATCTCCTTTTTTTATAGCATTTGTTTGTATATTTTGGACATCTGACCCAGCATTAGGCTCAGTAATACCAATGCAGCTTATTAAATCTCCAGATACTATGCCTGGTAAATATTTGTCTTTCAGAAAATCACTTCCATATTTTAATATATATGGAGCAGACATATACTGAACTGCTTGTTGTGTGATAGTAAAACCTCCTGAATTTAGTTTTGCAATTTCTTCACTTAAAACTACTTCAAAGAAAAAATCTAGATTACTTCCGCCATATTTTTCAGGAAATGAAAGGCCTAGAAAACCCATTTTACCCATTTTTTTCCAAATTTGTTTAGGAATTTTACCTTCTTTTTCCCACTGATTTAAATTTGGTTTAACCTCCCTATTTAGAAAATCTCTGAGACTCTTTCTAAACATTTCATGTTCTTCAGAAAAATAATTCATTTTTTATTTATTTAATTAGTGTTCTTCTTCTTCTTCTTCTTCTTCTTCTTCTTCTTCTTCTTTGTAGATAATGAAATAGTTCCTAAATCAGAATCTCCGTCAAAAGATAAAGTAATTGTAGTATATCGTAAATAGGAAACTTCAATTTTTCCAGATTCTCCAGTTATTTTAAGTGAAAAATTACCATCAAAGTCTGATGTTGTTCCATTAGTTGTACCTTTTTCAGTAATAATTGCTCCTGGAAGAGGAACATTTATTTTTTCATCCATAACAGTGCCTGAAACTATAGTTTGTGTTTTAGCATTTGTTAAAAAAGATAAAAATACACAAATAGTAAGAAATTTTTTTAATTTCATTCCCATATTATTGCTTCACTATTTTCATGCCATTGGCTATATTTAGACATAAATTTTTCATCTATTTTGACCCTTTTTATTTTAAGTGTAGGGGTACATAAGCCATTTTCAGGACTCCATGCCTCTTTCATAATTACAATGGTTGAAACCTTTCTATAGCTTACTAAATTTTTATTTACAAGTTCTAGCTTGTTACTAAGCTGCTGTTTTAGTGTGTCTTTATCAATAGAATTAGCTCCCTCAGAAGGAACTGCAAGAAGAATTGGCGCTGCTATGCCATATCCAACCAAACACATTTGTTCAAATTCAGTAACATCTCCAAATAGTGCTTCAATTTTTCCAGGCTCAACAAATTCACCCGTATTAGTTTTAAATGTATCTTTTACTCTTCCAGTTATGTATAAATTGCCCTCATCATCAATTCTGCCTCTATCACCAGTATATAGCCATCCGTTTTTAATGGTGTTATTTGTGGTCTCGGGGTCATTATAATATCCTTTCATTACATATGGCCCTCTCATTAATATCTCACCTGTTTCAGAGTCTATTTTAATATCAACTTCAGGTTGCGGTTTACCAACAGAACCAGGCTTATTAGTAATTTCACCTGGAAGTTGAGTACATATAGCACAATTCTCAGTCATTCCATAACCATTAGTTATATTCACTCCAAGATTCCTATACCATACTCTTTGTGATTCTTGCATTGGCGCAGCCCCAGAAACTATTGCTTTTGCTTTACTTAATCCTAATTTTTTCTTTAAAACCATTTTAAGTAAAGAAGAAATTATTGGTATACTGAGAAGTTTATTTAATTTTTTTTGAGGAAATTTGGATAATATGCCCATTTGAAATTTTGTATATATTCTTGGAACTCCAAAGAAAATGGTCGGTTGAACAGAACCTAGATTTTGGGCAAATGTTTCTAAAGATTCAGTAAAGGAAATAGTTCCACCATATCTAAAACAAGTCCATTCCACAACAACTCTTTCAGCAATATGATTTAATGGCAAATAAGAGAAGAATGTGTTTTTTCCATTAAAATCTACTCTCAATGGATTATGTTCTGGTGTAGTTAGGCATTCAGTGTTTTCATTAGTTTGAAAATCTAAAACAACTCCTTTTGGAGTTCCAGTTGTTCCAGAAGTAAATATAATTGTCCAGATATCATTTCGATTTGGGTAAAAATCTTCTTGTTGAGGTTCAAATTTATTAATAAAATCAAACCATTGATGACCCACAGAAATTTCTGAGCAACCCTTATAGTGTGGAAATGCAATTAACGGCATATCATCTGGAATTCCGTTTTTAATTTCATCCCATGTATTAACTTTACCCATAAAAAGAGCACTTACATCTCCAAAATGTAAGAGACTTTGTAGTTCTTTGGAATTTAATGTTGGAAAGAAAGGAACAGATATATATCCTGCCATATATATAGCTAAGTCAGCAATAATCCATTCTCTACAATTTTTAGACATTAACCCAATATGACTTTTAGGAGGCAGTCCAAGAGTTTTTAATCCAGCAGCTAATTTTCTGGCCATTTGACCAGTTTCTCCCCAAGTATATTCTTCCCATTTATCACCAAATGGTTGTCTTAAAAAAGGTTTGTCTTTTAATTTTTTTTCCCATTTATAGAAGTTAAATTTGAATTTATTGCTGCTTTCCATTATTAGTTTTTTAGTATAGTTTTTTATGATCTAGGTAAGTTAAATACCTTTTTTTAGAAAATGAATATAGAATGTAACTTTTTTTATTTAAAACTACAAAAATATATGTATCTCCTAGTCAATAAATAGAATTTCATGTTTGGATTTATCCTTAATTAATTCTTTAAATTCTTGACTTGAAAAGTCCAAGAATTTCATTATATTAAATAAATTGCTAGTAAGTAATGAAATTATATATTTGTAATTTTCTAGTTATAAAAAAAATACAATAAATCTATTTTAAATAAATGTTTATTTAATGAAAGTTCGAAAGTCAAATATTGATGTTTTAAGTTCAAATTTTATTGAAAATGAGATTTCTATGAAGAAATTATTGAAGGAACTTAACTCCTATTTTAAATTATCAAAGTTAGAAGGAAATAAAGATAAAATTAAAAGAACTAGAAGAAGAAAAAAGCTACTTGCTAGAGAGAAAATAGATTTGTTGCTTGATAAAAATAAACCTCAAATAGAATTAATGTCTCTTGCTGGTTTAAAACATGAAGGTGGGTTTGGTGCTGGTGGAACTACAGTAGTAGTTTTGGGTTATGTTTCTAATGTGCTTTGCTTAATTAATGCTAATGTTGCAACAAGAAAAGCAGGTGCAATTGATTATGCTACAAGTTTAAAGAACTTAAGATTATCACAAATTGCTAATGAAAATAAATTATTAACTATAAATCTTGTCGAAAGTGGTGGAGCTAATTTACCAGATCAAGACAGAGTTTTTAATAATTATGGCAAGTTTTTTATGGAGATGTCTAGAAGGTCTAAAGATGGAATTCCAACAA
>Ga0115011_10001758_pt1 | contig 15441 bp, 9 predicted proteins | sample TroAtlMetagenome_2_FD_88705 | JGI IMG/M metagenome (GOLD analysis project Ga0115011, IMG submission 88705) | Marine eukaryotic phytoplankton communities from Atlantic Ocean - Tropical Atlantic ANT8 Metagenome | ecosystem: Environmental > Aquatic > Marine > Oceanic | place: Tropical Atlantic...
ACCCGATTGACGATCACCCGCGCCGTGAGCGGGTTGTCCGGTGTCGTGATCCATTGCGCCAGCTTGAGTCGTCGCTGTTGTTCGGGCGCGTTGGTGGCCAAGCCAAGCGCGCCGCCAAGCGCGCCGATGCCGTCCGGCCCGACTTCGTCCCGCTTGGCCAACGGGTCGCCCCGGTGCAGCACATGGGTCACCTCCGGCTGGCGGAAGGTGCCGGCGTATACCGTGCGCCGCATCGCCGCACGAATTTCGCCTAACCGCTGTTCGTCACCGGCCAGGCGCTTGGCCAAGTGGCGGACGTTCGCGGCCTCCCCTCCTTTCAAGTTGGCTAACAAAAACTCGAGCTTGGTTTGGGCTTTGTCGCCGGTCGGCGGCCGGTCGGCGGAACGGGCAACGGTTCGCCATTGGCCAAGCTCCGTCGCAACGTCAAACGTGTACTCGACGGCCAGCCGATCGGCGTAATGTCCTTCTCGGTCGCGCGCCCATGCGATGCGGTTGATGGCCACCGGCTTGGGCAACTCGATCTGTACCCAGGCGTTGTCGCGGTTTTTTGCAATCCAGCTCCGTGAGTTTCCGTGTCGGCCGTCGTTGACGAATGCAAGTTGGTGAAAGGCGTTGCCGCCGTCGGCGTACACGCCGGATGCGGTAACCTTGGCCCCGACACTGGCCAGCGCGACATTTTTGCCCTCCGCGAAAATTTCGAGTTCATCAACGCATGGCTCTGATTGGTTAGCGCGAACGATGTTGAAGCGGATAAACCGAGCCTGCACCGGGTCGAAAATTTCCTCATTGCTCCGCGCGTTCACCGGAGGCTTGAAACGGGGAATCCTCGCCTCGAGCAGCGTCAGCTCTTTTTTTACCGATTTAACCCGACTCTCCAAGGTAGCCTGTTCCATCGCGAGAGCGGGCTCGCGTTTTTGGTCGATCATCCGTTCCGCGTGGTTCACCCCTGCGAAGATGGCCTGCAGCGAGTAGTAGTCGCGTTGGGTTACCGGGTCGAACTTGTGATCGTGACAACGCGCGCACCCCAGCGTCGAACCGAGGAACGTCGTACCGGTGGTGTTGATCATGCCGTCGAGTTCATTCTGCCGCTGCATTAGCGTAAGGTTGATGTCTTGGCTTTTGACAAGATCATACGGCCCCGAGACCAGAAAGCCGGTGCCAATGCCGTTGCCAAGGGCGTCGCCAGCCAGTTGCCCGCGCACGAACTGGTCGTATGGCAGGTCTTGATTGAGGGCGTCCACCACCCAGTCGCGGAACGGCCAGGCGTTCGGACGCTCCCGGTTGGTCTCAAATCCGTGCGTCTCGGCGTAGCGAATGACATCGAGCCAATGCTGCGCCCAGCGTTCGCCGAGTAGGGGGTCGTCTAGCACGCGATCAACCAACCGCTCCCAGGCGTCTGGCTGCGGATCGTTCACAAATGCTTCAACCTCCATGGGGGAGGGGTGCATCCCCAGCATGACGAGGTAGAGACGGCGGATGAGCAACGGCCGCCCGGCCTGGCGGGACGAGGCAAGGCCCTCTTTTGAAAGCTTGGCAAACACAAATGAATCGACGGCGTTCGCTGGTCGTTGCGCCAGGCCAAGCGCCGGGGGAACCGGCCTTCGAACAGGCTCCAACGACCAATGCCCGCCCCATGTCGCAAGAGGGAAAATCAACACCAATGCCAATCCAATTTTCATCTCAACAATCTACGCTAAGATGCCCTCGATGACTTCGCCCTCCACATCGGTCAGTCGGCGTTCGAACCCGTTGTGGTAAAAAGTAAGCCGCTCATGTTCCAGCCCCAACAGGTGCAAAATCGTCGCGTGGAAGTCGTGCACCGTGGCGACATCCTGCACGGCTTTGTAACTGAATTCATCCGTGGCACCGTGGGTGTGGCCGCGCTTCACCCCGGCACCGGCCAGCCACGCGGTGAAGCCGTCCGGGTTGTGGTCGCGCCCGCTTGCCCCGACCTGAAAGGTCGGCATTCGGCCGAACTCCGTGCACCAGACTACGAGTGTCTGCTCGAGCAGGCCGCGCTGTTTCATATCGGCCAGCAGGGCGGCCACCGGTTGGTCAAGCACCGGTCCGTGCTTGGCGTATTGTTCCTTGAGCACCTTGTGGCCGTCCCAGTTGCTGACCCCTTCGCCGCCGGTTTGGTAGGCGCCGTTGAAGAGTTGAACGAAGCGCACACCCTGCTCGACGAGTCGCCGAGCGAGGATGCAGTTCCGGGCGAAGGCGGCCTTGAGAGGGTTTTGCGAGTCGTCCGCGCCGTACGACCGCAGCACGTGCAGCGGCTCGGAGGAAATGTCGCTCACCTCCGGCACGCTCATCTGCATGCGTGCCGCCAACTCGTGGCTGGCGATGCGCGCCGCAAGTTCCGACTCACCCGGGTAATGCCGGAGATGACGCTGATTCATACGCCGTAGAAAGGCGCGAGTCGCCTCGTCGGTGGTGCTCGAAATGGTTTCCGGGCGCGCAAGGTTGTTGATCGGTTCGGCGGCGTTAAAGGCCGTCCCCTGGAACGCCGCTGGTAGAAAACCGGCTCCCCAGCAATTGACGCTCGACTGGGGCGTGCCGCGTGGGTCGGGGATGGCGACGTACGCAGGGAGGTTGTCGTTCTCGCTGCCCAGCGCGTAACTGGTCCACGCTCCCATGCTCGGGAACCCCTCCAGCGTGTAGCCGGTGCACATGTAGTTTTCGGCCGGGCCGTGCGTGTTCGTTTTGCCGGTGAGCGAGTGGATGAAGCACAACTCGTCCGCCATCTGCCCGATGTGTGGAACTAGATCGGAGACCTGTTTGCCGCTTTGACCGTAAGGCTGGAATGCCCACGGGCTCCGGTTCAGGCTTCCTTGTTTGCCCTGAAAAGTGACGAGGCTTTCTGCTCCCGGCAGGGATTGGCCGTGGCGACGGATGAGCTCCGGCTTGTAGTCGAAGGTGTCAATCTGGCTGCAGGCTCCAGAGCAGAAAATCACCAGCACCTGCTGCGCCTTGGGCCGTGCGTGTGCATGCCGGGCGGCATAAGGGCGTGTCGGCACGATGTCCGGCCGGAACGGCGGCTTGGCTGCTTGGGCGCCGAGTAGTTGGCCAAGCGCGATCCCGCCCAACCCCATGCCGGAGTTAACCAAAAACTGCCGCCGGCCAAGCAGCGGCCGCACTGGGATGGATGCCTCGTGTTTCAATGCCCTGTGTCTAGCATGACTAACGCCGCTTGGCAATTGAGGCCTTGCTCGACATGAAGATCATGTCCTTGTTATGGGCTGAGGGAACAGCCAGCGGCATTGACTTGTTCGTTACGGGTGGCGTCGTGCGTTCGTCGAGCCACTTGCGCGGTTCCGCGTGACCGTCCGCAAAGGAAAGTGTGCCTGCCCCGTTGTGATTACTGGCGGGATAATCGATGATGTAAATGCGCGAGGGAGCGACTCCATCATTCATTGCCACGGCCAGATCCCCGAAGTTGATACTGTCTGGGTGTTCGTTGATGAAGTTATAGGCATCGGACGCTCCCATTACGTTGATGTCCGACAACTTACGAAAGACATGATACTGTTTTTTTGTGATGAAACTCAGCCAGTCATTTCGGGAATTCATGGCCTGACTGAGCGACACACTCCGAACTCTGGACATTGTTTTCCCACGAATTTTCACGGTGCTTTTGTCTGCGGGGCAACGGTAGATGCCGGGCGACTGGGTGTAGCGCGCCAGCTTGGCATATTTCGGATCCATCAATCCCTTGAGATTCGTGTTGTGTGGGTTGCCAGGATTGTAATCGATGATGCCGCGCACCCATCCGCTGCCGTTTGACGTCAGGTCGTTCCATACCAAGTTGTCATCAAAATCCCCGGCATAAAGAATCCAAGCCAGGTCAAGTTGCTTGAGATTGGACAGGCAGACCGTGTGCTGCCCTTTGCTTTTCGCTTTGGCCAAGGCGGGCAAAAGTAATCCCGCCAGAATCGCAATTATCGCGATGACCACGAGCAGTTCAATAAGCGTAAACGCTCGGTTTGTTCCCCGTCTGAAATCTATATGTATCATTATACCAATAGACCACTCACTCCCACCGGCCAAGCAGCGGTCGCGCTGGTATGGATGAATTATGCTTCAATGTTACGGGCGGTAACTTACAGGATTCACGCCGCTTGGCCAGCTTGGCCAAGCGTGTTTGCGCTTTGGGCCAGTTTCTGACATCGTTTGGCCGGTTCCTGACACCATAACATGAGTTTCATTCCAAAAGTTTCTTTTGCCGCCAGGATGGCTCCGCGACTCAGCCTGATTTGCCTGTGCCTCGCCGCCGCGATCGCATCGGCCCAGGAGACCCTGCCTCTCCTGCCCAAGTGGACGCGCTTCCAGGGCGAGTTGGTCAGTCTCAAGGCGTACGACAACCCGATACAGGACGTGCAACTCAAGGCTGTCTTCACCTCACCAGCTGACGAGCAATACGAGGTCAACGGTTTTTGGGACGGCGGCAACGACTGGAAGATTCGTTTCCTGCCGGATCTCGCTGGCAAATGGACGTTTCACATCACTTGTTCGGACGAGGAGAACCGAGGCTTGCACAATCTCTCCGGCGCGTTCCGCTGCACCGCGCCGCTGGGTGGCAATGCCCTTAGCCAACACGGCCCGATCCGTGTGTCGCGCGATCGCACCCACTTCGTGCATGAGGACAGCACACCGTTTTTCTGGATGGCCGACACGGCGTGGAACGGCCCGCTCAAGTCGAATGAGTTCGACTGGAAACATTATTTGAGCGAACGCAAGCGGCAGGGCTTCACCGCCGTGCAGTGGGTGGCCACGAGTTGGCGCGGCGCGTCGGACGGCGACGCCGAGGGCAACAAGGCATTCGTAGGCATTGAAAAAATCAGCATCAACCCGGAATTCTTTCAGCGACTAGACCGACGCGTCGAGGCGATCAATAACGCCGGTCTGCTGAGTGTGCCGGTGTTACTGTGGGCTATTCGTGGGGAGGAGAACCCAGTGAACTTTCTGCCCGACGATCAGGCGATCCTGCTGGCTCGCTACATGGTCGCGCGCTGGGGCGCCACTTACGGCGCCTGGTTTCTCGGTGGCGACGGCGATTACTCCGGCACACGCGCCGCCCGATGGCGCACACTTGGCCAAGGGGTATTTGGCGGCAGACGGCACTTCCCCGTATTCATGCATCCGAAGGGCAAGAGCTGGGTCTTCGAGGAGTTTCGCGATGAAAAATGGATGACCGCGCTTGGCTACCAAAGCGGCCACGACGTAAACGAAGCCACCAACAACTGGATCCACCACGGTCCGGCGTCGCGCGACTGGACCAAGCTTCCGCACCGGCCGGTTATCAACATCGAGCCGACCTACGAGGGCCAGAACAGCAATAGTGAAAAGCAGCCGATTACCGCGCACGAGGTTCGCCGCGCGCTTTACTGGAGCTTGCTGAGTACTCCGACTGCCGGCGTTAGCTATGGCGCGGCTGGCGTGTGGGGCTGGGACTCCGGCGATGCACCGACTCCCGGTCATCCCAATGCTGGTACACCTCCCTCCTGGCGCGATGCGTTGAGCTTTGATGCTGGCGAACAGGTCGCACATCTCTCGGCTCTATTTCAGTCGATCGAATTTCAGAAACTCCGCCCCGACAACGTCGTGCTGGCGGAGCAACCCGGCGATGAGGCGCTCTCCGAATACGCCGCCGCCGCCAGTTCCGGCGATGGCCGTTTGGTCGTCGTTTACACGCCGGTCGAGAAGCGGCTGAAAATCAATGTCGCCAAGCTACCCACGCCGCTAATTGCCGCGTGGGTCAACCCTCGCACTGGCGAGCGCTCCAGCGTGTTGGCCGTGCTTAGGGGCGCGGCGCTCGAGTGCCCGGCCCCTGGCCCGGGCGACTGGCTGCTACTGCTCCGCTCCAAGCCAGTTGAACCAGTGGCTACCGGGAACTGACCCATGCATCCGCTCGCGGAAAAAGTGGGCGACATCATCCGGGTGCAGAACTTCTTCCCGGGCAGTGGCAATATTATCGTGGCTGTCTCTGGCGGAATAGACTCGATGGCGCTGCTTCAACTGCTCGCCACTCCCGAGCTTGGCCTGCGCGATCGCTTGACAGTCGCCCACTTCAACCACCAACTCCGAGGCGCGGACAGCGATGCAGACGCGGCATTCGTCGGGGAGGCAGCCGGGCAGCTTGGCCTGCCGTTCGAATCCGATAGTAGCGACACGCAGCAACTCGCCGCCGAGACCGGCGAAGGTATAGAGGCGGCCGCCCGTCAACTGCGTCACCGTTTTTTTGCCCGCCTGGCCAAGCGCTTGGGAGCCGTTGTTGCCTTGGCTCATCACGCCGACGATCAAATCGAAACTTTTTTTCTCCGGCTGCTTCGCGGTGCGGGCAACCGTGGCTTGGCTGGCATGCAGCCCATCGCGTCATCGCCAATAGACTCCGGCGTCACGCTCGAGCGCCCGTTGCTTCACATCTGGCGTGACGAGATTATCGAGTATGTAACTCAGAAGGGGATCGGGTTTCGCGAGGACGAGACCAACACGGACACCCGCTTTCTCCGCAACCGCATTCGCCACGAACTGGTGCCGCAACTTGCCGGACAATTTGGCGCATCGGTGAGCCGTCAAGTCCTCAAGGCGATGAAACTTTGCGGCGATGATACCGACTGCATCGAAGATCTCGCCGCCGAGTGGTCTGGCGAACCGCCGTTCGATCAGTTGTCGATTGCTATTCAACGGCAGGTTGTGCTGCGCCAACTGTTCGCGCTTGGCATCGAGTCATCGTTCGACTTGGTTGAGGCGTTGCGGCTTGAGACCGGCCGAGTCATCGAGGTCGCCCCCGGCAGGCGTCTGCAACGGAATGTCGGGGGCCAAGTGGAGTTGGCTGCTTTCGCCGCCGTGCCGGAATTCTCCATGGCCAAGTGCGAAGTCACCCTCGTGGGCCAGTCCTATGAAGTCGAGTTCGGCGGCTTGAAAATCGGCTGGGAGCGCTTGGCAGGCGGTTTGGCCAAGTGGAGCGAACTTGCCCAAGATGAGAACAGCGAAGTCTTTGACGCCGAGTCGCTAGGCCAAGAGATCACCCTGCGCCATTGGCAGCCCGGCGACCGTTTTCAGCCCATTGGCCAGGCCGGCACCACTAAATTGCAGGACTTGTTTGTGAACCAAAAAATCCCCAAGGCCGATCGCCGCAAACTCGTCGTTGCTGAGGCCGCTGATGGACGCTTGTTTTGGGTGCAAAAACTTCGCATCGCCGACGCCTGCAAAGTCACCGACTCGACCCGCGAACTGCTGTTGTTTAGTTGGAGAGGATAGCCGGATCCCAGTCTTTCCAGACCGGCTCGTAGCCGAGGCGGGTGAGGGTTGCGGCGACAGCGCTTGGCTCGCGTTCGTCGGCGATGTCGAACTGACCGGTGGCGTGGGTGGCCCATTCGCTGGCGTTGCCGACCAGCTCCCGGATGCGGCCGCGCTCGGTGTAGTGCAGGTTGTCCTGGCCGGCGCCGGTGTAGCCGCCCGGCTCGGTGTGGCTGCCGGCGCTCATCATGGTGATGCCCAATGGAATCAACCGGTCGCGCAGGCTCGCCGATTCGCGGGTGGAGAGGACGATGCCGGCGTCCGGCAGAAACAGACGCAGCGCACAGATGGCCTGAACAAGGTTGTGGTCGTTGAAGTCAGTCAACGGTTCGAACTCACCGGCGCAGGGGCGGAGGCGCGGCATTGAAATGGTCAGTTGCGATTTCCAGCAGTGGCGCAGCAGGTATTGCGCGTGCACGGCGAGGCAGAGGGTTTCGCGCCGCCAGTCACTCAGCCCGAACAACGCCCCGATGCCCAGCCGCCGGAAGCCGGCCGCATGGGCGCGCTCCGGCGTCTCGAGCCGCCAGTCGAAGTTGCGCTTGGGGCCGGAGGTGTGCATGGCTGCGTAAACCTCGTGGTGGTAGGTTTCCTGATAAACGACGAGTCCCTCCGCGCCGGCCTCGACCAACGGCCGGTATTCGTCGGTCTCCATCGGGCCGACTTCGAGCGAGATGGACGGGACGGCGTCGCGCAGCGCCTCGACGCAGTCGGCCATGTAGCGGCTCGAGATAAACTTTGGGTGTTCCCCGGCGACGAGCAGGACGTTGCGAAAGCCCTGCCCGGCGAGTGCCTCGGCCTCGCGCACGACTTCATCGAGCGAGAGTGTCACGCGCAGGATTGGGTTGTCGCGTGAGAAGCCGCAGTATTGGCAGTTGTTGATGCATTCGTTGGAAAGGTAGAGCGGCGCGAAGAGCCGGATGACTTTGCCGAACCGTTGCTGGGTCAGTTGGTTCGCGCGTTTGGCCAACGGCTCGAGCTGGCCGGCGGCGGCGGGGGAGAGCAGGGCAGCGAGGTCGGCCAAGCTTAAGTCGCGCTTGGCCAGGGCGGCTGACACCTCACCGTCCGAGGCGTCGAGGGCGCGGCTCTTGAGCGCGTCGATGGGCAATTGGTCAAAATGGCCGACAAAACTCACGAAGCCAAGTTAGCGGAGAGTCTGCGCTGGGCCAAGCGTGGTTGTCATTTGGCGACAGGATGAATAGAGTTTGGCGAGTTGTGCGTCATAGAGGAGCGATTGATGTTTGGATTCAGGAATAAAAAGCCGAAAGAAGGGGAGGAAGCACCTCGTTATTACCTGCTTCCTGGCATGGGGCGTTCCAACCGGCGAAACCGGAACAAGATCCAAATGTGGAGCATCATCGCCGGGGTCGTCGGCTCCGCGTTGATCGGCGTGGTGCTCTGGCTGGTCAATCGTTGAGTTCGCTCAACCCTTCAGCGCAGCCAATTCTTTTCGCAACAGCTCGGCCATCGGGGCGACGGTTTCGCGGCTGAAATCGAGCTGGGTGTTGCAGCGCTCGAACAGTTCCGGCAACGGCCTTGAGCCGCCCAGCGCGAGCGCGGCTTTGTAGTCGGCGAGTGCCCGGCCGCGATCCTGCTTGCTGTTGGCCCATACCTGCAGTGCGCCGAGTTGGGCGATGCCGTACTCGACGTAGTAAAATGGGTGCAGAAAAATGTGGAGTTGCTTGTGCCAATATTTGGCCCGGGCGCGCTCGTGGCCGCTCCAGTCGATACCGCCGCCGAAGCGCTCCATCAAGCCATCCCAGGCGTCGTCGCGCTGGGGGACCGAGTGGCCGGGGTTCAGGTAGAGCCAATGCTGAAAGGCATCGACCGTAGCAATCCACGGGAAGACGAACACTATGCCCTCGAGGTGGGTGATCCGCGCACGGCGCACTTCTTCTGTGTTGTAAAACTCGCCGAGGTACTCGCCTCCGAGCAGTTCCATCGCCATCGAGGCGACTTCGCAAAACTCGATCGGTGCATGGCGGTAGGAATGAAGCGGCTCGTCTTGGCAAGCCAAGGTGTGAAACGCATGTCCAGCTTCGTGCAGCAGCGTCTCGACGTCGCGCTGGACGCCGACGGAGTTCATAAAAATGAACGGTAACCGCGCCTCGGCCAGTGAGTCCTGATAGCCGCCGGGCGCCTTGCCCTTACGGTTGGCGAGGTCGAGTAGATCGAGGTTCTGCATGGTCTGAAACCAACCGGCGAGGTCGTCGTCAAGCTGGTCGAAGATCGCCTGCGTACGGCTGATCAACTGCGGCACTTCGTCGAACGGCTTGAGCGGCGCACGGCCCTGCGGATCGGTCGCGGTGTCCCACGGCTTGAGCGACTCGATGCCAAGTGAGGCTTTGCGCTCGTCGTGCAGTTCTCTGAGCAGCGGCACCATTTCCTGCTCGATGGCGTCGTGGAATGCGAGGCAATCGTCCGGTGTGTAGTCGAATCGGCTCTTCCGACGGTGCGCGAAGTCGCGGTAGTTCGGGAAACCGGCGTTGGCGCTCATCTGGTTACGCCGCTTGGCCAAGCTATCGAGTTGGCCATCAATCGTTTCGGCCTCTTCGAGCCGTCGATTGGCGACGAGTTCCCACGCCTCTTGCCGCCGTGCGCGGTTGGTTTCCTCGAGGTAGCGGCCCATTTGCACGAGGGTGCGTTCTTCGCCGTCGTAATGTACGGCGAGGCCTCCGATGAGTTTTTGGTATTGCTGTCCAAGCTTGGTCGTCTCGGTCTCGATCTCGACGTTCTCGGGCCGGAACAACTCGACCTCGAGTGCGGAGTCGCGGGTAAATACCTCGTAGCGATTGGACGGCAGGCTGTCGCGGTGAGGGTGGTTGGAGAGCGCCTTGGCTAGGCGGAAGCTGCATTGCTTCTCCTCCGGTTCGATTTTCTCAACGAAATCGAGGTAGTCCTGCTCAGCGGTTTTGTCGTCTGTTTGGCAAGTCATCGCGATGTAGCGCTTGGAGCTTTCCTCGGCGATCGCGGCGGAGAGTTCCTCCCAGTTGAGAATGACCTGCTCAAGCTGCTCGGCATTGGTGGCGGCACTGAGCTGCTTCTCAAGTTGTTCAAAGAGCGGCGCGAGTTCAGTCCAGTCGCCGGTGTTCAAATCGGTCGGGACAAACTGGCGTGGTGTGTGGATGGAGATTTTTTCAAACATCAATTGTCGGGCGGATAATGAGGGAACGCACCCAAAAAACCCAGCCAGTTTACTTCGCCAACCATTAAATCGGGCAGATGAGATAGATCAAGTGCCGAATCTCCGCCTTGCACAGTAGCACATGAAAAATATCCTTCCTGTCAGGACTTACCAAGTAGCAATAGCAATGAACCCCGAGCCCTTTTCCGTAAAATGTAAACGCAACTCCTAGCAAATAATTGCGTCTGACATCCTGGGCCAGAGTGCTGTTTGGACCCTCAAATTAGACCGAATCAGCCGGTTAATCTGCTCCTGCGAACACCTTGGTGAAGACCTGCTTGTAACGCCCGGTGAACGGGCACTCGATGGATTTGTTGAACTTGTCCTGCCCCGCTGCTTGGCCAAGTGTAGGCGGCTGTTTTGGAATTGAATTAACAACCGCCACGCCGGGTCGAGGCAATTCAGTTGACCCAGATGGGTCGGGCGTTTTTTTTCTCGGAGTTAAGATGTCCAAGGGTTAGCTTTTTCTGTTTAGCAAAAAGGTGGATAATCAAGAGGAAAACCAACTTGAACCGTCCGGGTCCGAATTCGACGAATCCGTCGGTCAAGTAGAGGAACCGATGGCTTCGGAGGAGACCGAATCGCCTGAAGCGTTCGGGGAGCGGCGCGGTTTCATCAAGTTTTTTTGTGCGTTTATCGGCACGCTCATCAGTTTGATGCCGTTCGGGGCCGGTATTTGGGCGTATCTCCATCCCTTGGCCAAGCGCGAGGGGGGTGGGGGCTTCATCAAGGTCACCACGCTCGATGCGATTCCGGCGGACGGTTCGCCGGCCAAGTTCACTGTCGTGGCCGATAAGGTGGATGCGTGGAACCGATTCACCGACGTCAGCATTGGCGCGGTGTACCTGCGGCTCGTCGATGGCTTGCCGAAAGCCCTGCACACGGTCTGCCCTCACTTGGGTTGCTTTATCGATTACCGGCCGGTCAACAACGATTTTTTCTGCCCGTGCCACAACAGCAACTTCAAGTTGGACGGCAGTCTTTCCAATGGCGTTAGCCCGCGAGCTATGGATGCGCTGCAAATCGACGTCCGCAACAAGACTGAGGTGTGGGTGAAGTTCCAGAATTTTCAACCAGGCCACAGCCACGCGGTCCCGGTGTTATGAAGTCGTTGCTGGACTGGATCGACCATCGCACCGGCATTCGCAGCCTGACCCGTGAGGCGTTGTTTGAGAATATCCCCGGAGGCTCCCGGTGGCGTTATGTCTGGGGTAGCACACTCACGTTCACCATCTTCGTACAGTTCGTCACCGGCGTATTTTTGTGGATGGGCTACAGCGCCAGCTCCGGTGACGCGTGGGAGTCGATTAACTACATCCAAAACGAGATGACCGGCGGCTGGATGCTGCGCGGCATCCACCACTGGACGGCGCAACTCATGCCGGTGCTGCTGCTACTGCACTTGATGCAAGTCGTGATCGATGGCGCGTATAAGGCACCGCGCGAGGTTAACTACTGGTTCGGCGTCCTGCTACTGCTGCTCGTGCTGGCTTTGTCGCTGACCGGCTACCTGTTGCCGTGGGATCAAAAAGGATTTTGGGCCACCCGTGTTGCCACCAACCTGATGAACCTCGTGCCGTTTGCCGGGCCGGATATGCAAAAACTCGTCGTCGGTGGCACCGAGTACGGGCATCACACATTGACGCGTTTTTTTGCGCTGCACGCCGGTGTGCTTCCGGGGTTGTTGGTGCTGCTGATCGTCGGGCATATTTATCTGTTCCGCCGTCACGGCATCACGCCGGCCGAGCCGCTGATCAAGCGCGGCGCTTGCTTTTGGCCGGATCAGGTCTTCAAAGATGTCGTGGCGTGCCTCGCGGTGACGATAGCGGTGCTGGGGATTGTGCTGTGGTACCACGGCGCGCATCTGGGTGCGCCGGCTGATCCGTCCGAGCCGTTTTCCGCCGCGCGTCCGGACTGGTATTTCCTGTTCCTGTTTCAGTTTCTCAAGTTGCCGTTTTTCGCTGGCGAAAATGAGGTGTGGGGTGCCATTTACATACCGGGGATGGCTGTCGGTTTGATTTGCCTGATGCCGTTCATCGGCCGCTGGAATCTTGGGCACGTGTTTAATATCGGCATTATTTTTGTGTTCCTCGGCGGTGCCGGTGCGCTGACGTACTTGGCCAAGCGGGAGGATGTCGCCGGGCCGAACAGCGCCAAATACCTCAAGGCTGTTCTCGACGATGCGCGGGACGCCCATCGTGTCACCGCCTTGGCCAAGGCCAGAGGCATCGAGTCCACTGCACTGTCGCTGCTCAAAGACGACCCAAAAACGCAGGGCGCGCGGCTGTTCGCTCAGCACTGCGCAAGTTGCCACCGCTACGATGGCCACGACGGCTTAGCCGTGGAACTGGCCAAGGCGGTGCAGGTCGACGATTTGGAGGAACGCACGGGGATGACTAGCCTGTTTTTCTCCGGCGACGCCGTGCATCCCGATTGGCTGGCGCGCCAATCCTCGACAAACGAGTGGCAGACAGTTCAGTCGCTATTGCAGGCCAAGGCCAAAGGCCCGTTCGACGTGATCGCGAGCACCAAGCCGAAGGACGCGCCTGAGGCGCCAGACTTGAAGGGCTTTGCCACTCGCCAGTGGATTCGTGATTTGCTCGACCCAGACAAATACATCAGCGCCCGCTACTTCGGCGGTACCGCGCACAAGGACGGGGACATGTACAAAAAATTCCTCAACCGCAAAGTCCGCAAGTACGACACCGAGGATCATATAATGCTCGACGCCATTGCCGTCGCTCTCTCCGCGCAGGCCAAGCTGCCCGGCCAAGCGGCCGATGACCAGTCCGACGCAGTGCTGATCCGGAAGGGCATAGCTTATCTCGAGGACGATATTGGCTGCATCGACTGCCATGCGTTCGGTGAGCCGGATCCCGATGCTGACGGCCCCGACCTCACCGGCTACGGCTCGCGCGAATGGATCGTCGACTTCGTGAAAAACCCGGAGCACGAAAAGTTTTATCCGGATAACAATGACCGCATGCCCGCGTTCGGCGTGAAGAAAATCCTCACCGATAAAGAAATCGGCCTGATCGCCGACTGGCTCCGTGGCGATTACTTCAAGCTGCCGGCCGACGCTCAGGGTCACTGACGAGCACTTGGCCGTGGACGCAGCGAAAGCCATTCGGCATATCAAAAAAGTCGACCCCGACCTCGCCAGGGTCATTCGACGTATCGGTGTCTGCGACTTGGTAGTGGACAAAAGCCGGACAATTTATGCCTCACTCGTTAGATCGATCGTGTACCAGCAACTCACCGGCAAAGTGGCGGCGATCATCTTTGGTCGTTTCCTCAAGCTGTTCCCCGGTAGAAAATTCCCCGAGCCGGAAAGGGTGTTGATGGAGCCGTTCGAGCAACTGCGTGGCGTTGGGCTGTCCAACCAAAAAGTCGGTTACATCCAAAACATTGCTCAAGCAGCGAAAGACGGCATATTGCCCGACTCGCGGCAGGCCAATCGCATGAGTGACGACGAGTTGATAGATCGATTGACCTCCATCAAGGGTGTCGGCCGCTGGACCGTTGAGATGCTGCTGATCTTCCGGTTGGGTCGTCCGGATGTGCTGCCCGCGACCGATTACGGGGTTCAAAAAGGTTTTGCTTTGGCCAAGGGCTGGGCCGAGTTACCCAAGCCGAAAGAGTTGCTAGCCGCCGGTGAATGCTGGGCACCGTACCGAACCGTCGCCACATGGTACCTATGGCGCACCGCCGACACCGGCACGCCATAATTCACTACTCGCTGAGTTCCTCGGTCACTGCCTGAGTTGGGTCTTCCTCACGCGTCTGCTTGATGGTTGGGATCAGCAGGATGGCCGAGAGGACAATCATTCCGGCGCTGATCAGACTCAGGCTGCCGATGGCCAAGCCGGAGGCCAGCACGCTGAAGCCAATCACTGGCGCGAGCACGCCGCGGACGCCCGTGAAAAACGTGTGCACCGACATGTAGTCGGCTACCCGGTTCGGCGGCGCGAGCTTGGTCACCCACAACCCCCAGGCGATGTCGCCACCGGCGTGGGCGATGCCAAAGAAGATTTGCCCGATTGCCATGCCAAGCAACTTGTCGCTGCTGAAAAAAATCAGGATGCCTACGGCGAAAAAAAGATTTAGTACAGCGCGCAACAGGAAAAAATTAATGCGGTCAAAAAGCCATCCCCAAAACGGGTTGAGCAGCAACCGGAAGAGGTTTGGGATGACCAGGATCAGCGTGGCGATGGTGAGCGCGTTTTGTTCGAGTCCGTAAACCGGGTTAGTCAGGTACTCGACGCGGATCGGGATCATCATCAGGTTGCCGAAGCCCATGATCATCCAGCAGATCAGCGCGTGGCGAAAGAGCTTGTCGGTCCTGGCGTAGTGCAGCGCCCGGAATGGGTGGCCGCCGGCGTCGCCCTTGAGCGGCTTGGACGGGAAATGTTTCAGGCAATGCCACGACGCCAGGAACGCGAGTCCGAAGATCACCAACAGCCAGCGGTAGTTGCCGAGGCCCGGCTGGTCGGCGGTGCCGGTCTCGTTGAGCGCCAAGCCAGCGAGAAAGCTGAACGCCCCGGCGGTGATGACACGGAACCACACCGTTCGAGAGAAGTAGTGACCGCGTTTGTCGGCGGGATAATTGTCGCGGAAGATTTGCGTGAGCAGCGGGATCGCACCGGTCGAGCATGACATCGCCACGATGCTCCCGGCGACGAACAACGGCAGCGACGGCACGGCGGCCATCAGGAAAAACAGAGCCGCGCCGAGCAGTGCCATCCGGCCGGCGGCTACGGCGGAGGGCAGCTTCAGCGACTGGACGACGGTGACCACCACCGGCGTGAGCAGCAGGCCCACGCTGGCCGCTGTCGAGACTAGCGCCTTGGCGATCAGCCCTGGGTTATCAAATCCCTTGACCACGGTAAGCAGAAGGAATGTGCTGCCCGCCGCCTCGAGGATGCCGCTGCTGATGGCCCGGCGTTGCTCGAGTTTGAAGG
>Ga0115011_10001759_pt1 | contig 15438 bp, 9 predicted proteins | sample TroAtlMetagenome_2_FD_88705 | JGI IMG/M metagenome (GOLD analysis project Ga0115011, IMG submission 88705) | Marine eukaryotic phytoplankton communities from Atlantic Ocean - Tropical Atlantic ANT8 Metagenome | ecosystem: Environmental > Aquatic > Marine > Oceanic | place: Tropical Atlantic...
TGATAAACGGGGATGGGGTCTTGCTCACGAGTTTTGGAGCGCCTCTGGTGCTGTTGATATGGGGCATTTTTATCCAAGATTTGACCCTTGACGATGCGACAGCACGTGCTCGTGTAGCCTCAGCAAGCACCGTTGCGTGGCCGCTACTGATCTGTTTGGGTGCCCTTGGCCTTGACCAAACCATCTCCAATACAACCGGCGGTAGTCTGCTCATTATGCTTGCAGGTATCACTTGCCGTCAATGGTCTCACCGAACGATGCGTGGGCACTTTGGTGTGCTACGTTACCGGGCTATTTTGACGGGGATCGGTTGCTTGTCAGCCATCGCTCTCACCTTGAGCAACGGCGGTTCGTTCACAACGCTCCCGGTCGCCCTGGCTGGTTTCGTGTGCGTCCTCGCCATCGTCGATACGGTGTATTCATGGACGGTAGGCGACGACCAGAAAGCCGAAAGAAAGGCCTTCCGGAAACGCTTGGACCAACTTGAGCACCGCCTCCTTGAACTGAAGGAACAAGGGGCTGCTGTGGCCCAGGCTGCTAGTTTGCTGACCACGGCCAAAGAAGAAGGCCATCTCGACCCCATGTACGGTATGCGGTTGCTCGATGAGAGCGAAGAAGACATGGAACGGGCTTTGTCCTTCGCTGACGACGTTGAAATCATTCGTCAAGATGCTCTGAAATCGGTTGACGAAGCAGAAACCATCGCGCCTACCGTGAAACGACCGCGAAAAGCGTATGAAATGGGTGAACGAGAGGTCAAACTGGGGTCACTCCGTGAGGGTGAGCAACTCTACCGGCAGGCAAAGAAAAGGGCTTCAGAAGTCATTGTTTGGTGGGCTAAGGCAGAGTCGGTCATTCTCGAAGCAACCCGGGCTTTGGATGGAAAACACGGTTCAGGTGTCACTCATTTGCGCGAGTTATTGGCGGATGCTAAAGCCAAACTGGCCAAGGAACAGCCCAAAGAAGCCTACGAATTCGCCGTTGTCATTCCTTCTCAATTGGAGGCTGATGACGACGCTCAGGACCGTGCAAAAGCCTCGATTGAGGAAGCTAAGCGCACTGTTGCTCAAAGCGACGGGCTTGACACATCGGAGATGGACGAGCGACTTGCCCAGGCGACCAACGCCCTCGCTTCAGGCAATGCCAGCCAAGCGATTGGTCTAGCCGATGGAGTGGTGCGAACGGTTGAGCGGGAGCGAGCGGCGATGGACGACGTTCTTCGAGCCCTCAAGCAGAAAAAGAAACTGCGGGCCCGATACACGGGGCGAGATGACCAAGAGACATGGGATTCGATGCTCGCCGACATCGTTCAAGCCGCTGATGAAAAGGCGTGGTCTCATGCAGGCATGTTGCTGGAGCAGATGACCTCAGCTCTCGATCGGGAAGGACACGCCATGGAGGATGCCCGTGAACTGTACGATTTCGTTTCGCAGCAATGGGGTGTATTGCGTAATCAATGCGAAGCAGCCAGCATCAAGGCCGTTGATGAAGACCGTCGAGCCTGCGAAGAAGCGATTGCTGCTGCAGAGCAATCCCTCAATGTCGCCCGAATTGAAGAAGCCCTTGAGTTCCTCGGCTCCGCAGACGCTGCCATGGAACGCTTGCGAAGGCGCATTTGATCACAGGTCGAGCAAACCGTTCTTTTTGGCCGCCTTCAAGTCAATGCCGGCTGGAAGTCCGAGGTCGACCGGCATGCCGCCGATGGTGATGGTGAGTCCGGTTAGATGGGTAAAGAGGCCAATCAAGACATCGTCTCCGAGCGCTTTGTACGCTTTCTTCGAAGCATGGTGCCTCACGCCTTTTTCGCTCATCATCAGCGACCATGCGTTGGCTTTCATGGTGTGTTGTTTGAGGTCCGTTGTATCTAATGTCGGCGGAATGGCCACATTGTGCTGCTTCCACGACCGTTTCCAATCGGTTTCATCTTCCAGGATCCAACGAACTTTCGTAGGTTCTGAAGGTGGGCGTTTGGCTTTTCCAAGTGAGGCGAGTTGATGCAAAACAGCTCTGACGTGAGGATGGCGAGGTGCCGAGGAAGACAATTCTTTCACGGTGTTAATGGCGGTGAGGCTTCGCCCCCCATCGAAATTCAGCAGGGCTCTCACCAAACGGCCCTGAATCCACTCCTCCTCTCCAAGGTTGGCCAATGTGCTTTCCAAGTGGTTGAGGGCTTGCTCGCTTTGCCCGTTCATCCGCATGCGTGCGATTTCAGAGAGGTACATGGACCGCTGAGCAGGTTGGCGAACAGGAGTTGCTCGCAGCGATGTTTCTCCACGTTGGAATTCGTTTAACATCCGAATGTTGTCCTTTCGTAGTGGGTCAACGCTGAGCATTGACATGGCCTCTTGGTCCAGGTGCACTTGCCCACTGAGTAAACTCGCTACCCAGCGTAGGCGTACGGCTTCGATGTCATCGTTGTTCAACAACGCTAATCGCGGTATGGCCTCGCGGTAGTCGCGTTGAGCGAGACTTGCCGCACATAACACGAGTCGAGCGGTTTGAGCATCACGGCCACCTTGAAGAGCCAGCAAGTCGACAGCCAGTTCTTCGGCTTCGTCCCAACGCCCTAATCCAACATGAAGAAGCATTTTGGCCTTCGTGGTACGAATCATGTCCAACCCTACAAGGGTCGCTTCCCTGCCTTGTGTGGAGGACTCAAACCGCTCAATGGCGGTATTCCAATCGTCCTTTCCTAAGAGTTCACTTGTCGGTCGCTGTTTGAGGTAAATCATATCGCTCATGCCGCGTAGCCGGGTTCTATCTTCGTCCATCGAGGCATCAAAGTTGATTTCATCCAATCGCGCTGAACGTTTTCTCGAAAAAGCCCAAACGAACAGAAACGCCACTTGCCCACCGGAAGCCAACATCCACGTCAATTGTTCAAGCATGTCTTTCTCAAGCACCATGCAGACATCGGCTTCCCACTTGCCACACTGAGCTCCTTGGGGGAGAAAACTGGAATCCCAAAAGGTGATCATCGCTAGGGCAAGAAGGAGCATGGATTGGCCAGCAAAGCCAGTGAAGCAGATGTTCAGAACGTTGGCTTGCTGGATTGGCTCAGCACGAAGCAAACGGCTGTCTGCAAGGCGAATGCCGCCCCATCCAGAGACGTCTTGAATGTCCAGAAAGAGGATTCGAGCCACTTCGTAAACAAACAGGAACCCGATGGCGGCGACGTTGAGGAGAAGGAAGAGGAGGAGCGTCGTTACAATCGGAACACGAATGCCAGCCTGTGGGATGTAGGAGAACAGTTCGATAAGGCCAAAACCGAGCAACCCTCCCTCTTCCATGTAGGTTGATTGAGGGCGATATTCCGGCAGGTTCAGTACCCGGTCAGAATGAAGGAACATGTCTGGATTGTAGAGCAGAAGCACGAGTGAAATGACGGTATTCACGGCAACAAACGGCATCGCAATGAGGTTGACATGGACCACTTGCGCAATGAATTGTTGCCGAGCATTTGGCAAGTGATTGTGGAAAGGAGACGCCCCACCTTTGGCGATTTGCTCAGATGATTGCTTCAAAGCGTGCCAGGAGGAGCCGAGGATGCGCCCGTATGCCAAAACCGCGGGGCTGAAGGCGACCAGCGCAATCATGCTGTATTGCGTCGTTTGCGAGGCCCCTCGAGCGTAGAGGACAAAACCCACGCCCAAAGCCAGCAACAACCATGCAATGGAGAGGGCGACATACGATACGTTTCGGAGTGTGGAATTGCTTTGCAGGGAGGCACGGCTTACGCCAATTGGGCGGATGACTTGTGCTCCGAGCGATGTTCCTGTTGAGATAATGGCGGGTGCGATGATGAGCAATAAAGCAAATCCAACCGATGCTGCGTGGTACCCGTCCGAGCCTCCGGCTCGGAAGTTGAGAAATTCAAACAACAACACCAAACTCCCGGTTAGAGCCATCAGATAGGAGACTACCCCAAAACGAGTACCTTTCCTCGAAAGGAGCATTCTCACGTCGTCAACTGAAGAAGTGACCTGATGCACTTCGTAGTTTCGTTCGCCGGTTGGGAAGGCCACTTGCAAACCAATGAGTTGGCGTGGGACGATGTTATGCCAAAAAAACCAAGCCGTCAAGAAAGCAAACAAGAGGGGCAAGGCCATGTCCCATGAGTGCCCTTCGATGATGGACGGCGAAGTCATGTAGTCTCACTCAGAAGGGGGAGGGACCAGCGATGGTTGGCTGACTTTTTCGCTGATTTCAGTGGCGATGTCTGAGACAAAGTCGTCCAGCGGGATGCCAGCGATTTGGTCTCCATTTCGTGCTCGTAGGCTGACTGTCCCGTTCTTTTGTTCCTCGTCTCCGAGGATGACCAGATAGGCGGGCTGGAGTTTTCGGTGGTTTCGAATTTTCTTCATGATGTTGTTGTCGGAGTCATCAACTTCGACCCGGACATCGGCAGCCCTCAAGGCGTCCGCCACTTTGCCAGCGTAGGCTTTGTGCTCTTCTCGTATGGAAATGATGTGGCATTGGGTTGGTGTAAGCCACGTCGGGAAGCGTCCGCCAAAGTGCTCGATAAGGACGCCCACAAAGCGTTCCATTGAACCGAACGGGGCGCGATGGATCATCACGGGCCGATGCATCTCCCCATCGCTTCCTTTGTAGGTCAAATCAAACCGCTCTGGGAGGTTATAATCCACTTGAACCGTTCCAAGTTGCCATTCACGTCCGATGACGTCTTTGACGACGAAGTCAATTTTTGGTCCGTAAAATGCTGCTTCTCCTTCTTCTTCAGACCATGCCACTCCTAGGGATTTTGCTGCGGCGCGGCAGGCTTCCTCGGCTTTGTCCCACCGCTTTGGGTCTCCGACATACTTGAGGAATCCGGATCTCGGAGTCCCACGCGAACACGGTAGTCCTCCATGCCGAGTTTGTCAAAGATAATCTGAACAAGTTCGATGCAACCAAGTACTTCATCGGCCAACTGGTCCTCGGTTACGAACAAGTGCGCATCGTCTTGTGTGAATCCGCGAACTCGGGTCAGCCCGGAAATCTCACCGGATTGTTCCCAACGGTAGACGGTGCCAAATTCTGCGAGCCTTAGTGGCAAGTTTCGATACGAACGTGCTTGGCTTGCGTAGATTTTGACGTGGTGCGGGCAGTTCATGGGTTTGAGCATGTATCCATCGATGTCCCCTGATTTCATCATGTTGGAAAGGTCACCACAGGTGCATCCCTCATCGGCCAACTTGTTCATCAAATCACGTTCAACCAACGGCGGGTATTGCGAATCTTGGTAGTAGGGGAAGTGTCCCGATGTTCTGTACAAGTCCAACTTCCCAATGTGGGGCGTGAACACTTGGGAGTACCCCTGCCGCCGGAGGTGGTGAGAAATGAAATCCTGTAATTCTTGGCGAACGATGGCTCCACGGGGTGTCCAAAGAATGAGGCCTTGACCCACTTCTTCGTCGATGTGAAAGAGTTGCAAATCTTTGCCGAGTTTACGATGGTCTCGCTTTTTGGCCTCTTCCAAACGGTTGAGGGTGGCTTTGAGTGCTTCCTTGGAGGGCTCGACCAGGCCGTAAATTCGAACCAGTTGCTCCCGGTCTTGGTCACCTCGCCAGTAAGCGGTTGAGACGGAGGTGAGCCGGAAGTGCATGAGCTTCGAGGTGCTTGCCACGTGCGGCCCAAGGCAGAGGTCGTACCAATTGCCTTGTGTGTAGATGGTGGAACCGTGTCCTGCTTCCAAGCGTTCATCGATGATTTCAAGTTTGTACGGGTTTGATTCAAAGTGCTCACGCAGGCTTGTTTGATCGAGTTCAACACGTTCCACCGCCAGGTTTTGACGCGCCAGTTGTTGCATTTTTTTCTCAATCGCTTTGAGGTCACCTTGGGCGAGGGGTTCCATCGCAAAGTCATAGTAAAAGCCGCGGTCAATGGCTGGACCGATGGTGGGCAGGGCACCAGGATACAATTCCACCACCGCTTGAGCCAACAGATGAGCGGCTGAATGGCGCAGAATGTGCATTCCTTCATCGGTTTCGGAGTGAATGCCGACCACGGAGCAGGATGTGTTCAACGTTGAGGTTAAGTCCCGTTGTGAACCATCCACCTTTGCCGCGACGCATCCGTGTTTTTTCCCCAAGGCATCGATAATGACTTCGCCACAGGTAATTCCAGCAGCGTACTCATTCACCGTTCCATCGGGCAGCGTGATGTCAATCATGGCCATGTTTCCAGCGCTCCGTCAACCCCTACGGGGTTGCGCCTTTGCTATGAATCCCGCGCTTCTTCAGAGCCCCGAACCCGTTGTTCTACCAATCAACGTCAAAGTCGTCCCCTGGTTGGGCACTGGGTGCCTTGAGGATGGTTGGTTTGGTGGTTTTCTCGGATTCCGTTGTTGGTTCATTTGCCTTGGTTGCAGGGGCCTTGACCGTAAAGGAGGTTCTGTCCTCCACTGCGTCGATTCGCTGATTGTATGCAATGGGTGATGCAGGTTGTTCAGGCTCCGTATCCTGCTGGTTTGAGTCGGTTGGGGTTTCCAATTTTTCTTCACCAACCTTCAATTCTGCAAAATCCCGCGCGAGGATGTCGTCGAGGTTGGGTTCGGAGGAGGGGGGCCCTTTCATGGTGGACCATTCAAACTCCTCCTCATGAAGGCTCGGGTCATTTATGCCCTTTATCCGGCCATCTTCGGAGAAGCAGGGATATTTGAGGGAGTGGCTCAAGCGATGGTCATGCGCCTCGGTATCGTCGTCAATCCTGATGCTGGATTGGGAGGCAAATTGGGATTCAAAGGAAGCGACGGGCGGGCTGAAGAAGCGCGTGCTGCCGGCGCAGAAGACCGAGCAGGACCTCGGATGAAACAATGTCTTTCCCATCTCGTTGATTTGACCTCATCCTCACTGAACCGTTCAGGAGTTGAATTGGAACTCGTGGTGTGGGACGGTCGAATGGGCGGCACGTGGTTGCCTGAATGGCCATCAGCAGGACCAATACGTGCCGTATCTCTTGGTTCAACACCGTCACCAACCACGCCAGAAGACACGGCTCGTTTGGTCGGTCAACTGCTTGAGGCGGGTGTTGAGGCGATCCTCTATGCTGGCGGCGATGGAACCACACGAGACATTGTCAACGCGCTTGAATCAGCCGGTGCAGAGGCGCAAAAAACAGCGCTTATTGGCGTTCCAGGTGGCGTGAAAATGCATTCGGGATGTTTCGCTACCACGCCCAAAGCGGCGGCAGAAGTCGCCCTCTCGTTCGCTCTAGGCGACCTACGAACGGCCATCACCGAAGTGATGGACTTGGACGAGACGGTTTACGCCAAGGGTGAATGGAAGGTTCGAATGTATGGCGAAGCGTGGACACCATCTTCGCCTCGCTTCATGCAAGGTGCCAAGGAACAAGTCGAGCGCGTCAGCGAGGAAGACACCATTGAGGGACTCGCTCATCACGTCAGTACACTGGTGGAAGATGAGCCGGATTTGATGATCGTCTGGGGCAGTGGAGGAACCCTTCGCAGGATGGGGGAACACCTTGACCTCGAATTGACCTTGCTTGGCATCGATGTGCAACACGGCGACACAGTGCATCATGACCTCAATGAGCAGAAGCTCATCGACCTTATCGGCGCTCACACGAACGACGGCGGCCCACGGCCCATTCTCCTGCTTCTTTCTCCCATGGGTGGCCAAGGATTCCTCATCGGCCGAGGGAATTTGCAACTCTCCCCAGACGTGCTTCGCCTCATCGGCCATGCGAACATTCTGGGTGTGGCGACGCCCTCCAAACTCATTGGACTTGAGGCGGTTCGCATCGACACGGGCGACGAAAGCCTTGACGCAGAATTTCAATCAAAACGATTCATCAAAATTCTTCAAGGTTTCCGAACCACGCGGCTCATCCGTGTTGCTGAACTCTGAGGGTTGTTCTCAAATTTCAACCGATAATGTGAAATCTCGGCCACATGATTCCTTCATGTTGGTTCAAATAGCGTCATGAGCATGCACCATCATGCAAGGGAAACGAGTGGTGGTGCTGACCGGAGCCGGTATTTCGGCAGAATCTGGGATTCGAACGTTTCGGGACAACGATGGCTTGTGGGAAAATAATCGCATTGAGGATGTGGCCACACCCCAGGCATGGCGAGCCGATCCGGAGCGGGTTTGGCGCTTCTACCAAGCACGCCGCCGACAATTGAGCGAAGTGGAACCAAATCCTGCCCACAGGGCCTTAGCCAAACTCTCCGAGGGGTTGGACCACATGGTTCTCATCACGCAGAATGTTGATGATTTGCACGAACGAGGTGGCAGCGAGGACGTCATCCACATGCATGGACGTCTCGAAACGCTTCGTTGCGAGGCCTCAGGAAAAAACGAACGTCGGATGGAGGATTCGGACCTTGATGAGGAATTTCTGGAATGTAACTGTTGTGCTGAACCTCAACGGGTACGACCCGACATCGTTTGGTTTGGTGAAATGCCCATGCACATGAACGAGATATACGCTGCAGTTGAGGGCTGTGAGGTGTTCATTGTGGTCGGGAGTTCCGGCCATGTCTATCCCGCCGCTGATTTGGTTCACATTGCACAAGCCAACGGTGCACGCACCATCTTGGTCAACGCAGAGCCGCCGCTCAACGTGGACTTTTTTGATGAGATTCACCTTGGTAGGGCGGGCGAACTGCTTCCGACCTTGGTCCAAGACTGGCTTGGTTCACCTGCCTAAAGCGCCGTTCAGCCTTCTCCAGTTTCGAAGATATGTTGACAGCTGGGGCATTGAACTTCGCCACTGTAGGCTGCTGGGAATCGTAATTTCTTCCCGCACGATGGACATGGGGTTGTGATCTTATCCGTGCTTTTTTCCTGTGGTCGGCGCAGTTTTTCTGTACCGTCTGCTTTTTCCAAATTGAATTCCAGCACGAGTTTCGTGATGGCCGATATGAAAAAGACGACCATTCCAGTTTTCATCACGATGTCGCCGTAAAAGAGCCAGTCAACGGCAGTATCAAAGAGGTCATTGCAACCTCCAAAGGCGCACATCCCGGCCATTAACCCGAAAAATATCCCAATCAGGAGCATGAAGCCGTAGGCCAACGCAAACGTGATTCCACCAATGGTCATCGCTGCTCCAGCGAGCTCGACATGCGAGATACGATGAGTCTGGTGGGCCGCCACGTTCGACACGACCATGGCCCCACCCTCGCTCATCTTTGGGTTTTCAAGGCCGACCTTGGGTCGTTCTCCGTTGGCTGAGATGTAGAGGAGCACGGCGATGATCAGTGGGGGAGTGGCACAAAAAAAGGCGAGAATAGGACTAAAGATTTCTTCACAATCTGTAAATTCTGCCTCGTTGCAGGATACCATGTTTGGAAAAATGAAGTACCAAGCGAGGGTAAGGAGGACAAATAGGCCGCTCTTGCCACCCGGAAGCGATGCCATAAACAGGGATTGAACCGCTGTGGATTTCAAGGTTCACCCGTCAAGTTGCCCCGTGGCCGCTTTCAACAGACCGAGGAAGGGGGGGCTGGGTTTGCCAGGGCGTGATTTGAATTCGGGATGGAACTGGACTCCAACGTAATACGGATGGCCATTGAGTTCGAAGATTTCGCACCGCTGACCTGAGTCGTCCTTGCCAACGAAGACCAAACCAGCCTCCTCAATACGCTCAATCAAATCAGGATTCACTTCGTAGCGATGGCGGTGGCGCTCGTCAACCGCTTCACCGGGGCCGTACAGTTTGCGAATGGTGGAACCTTCGTGCTGCCAGAGCGTAGGTCGGCTGCCCAAGCGCATGGTACCGCCAAGATGGGTTTTGGATATTTCCGGCATGAACACCACGGCAGCATGTTCGGGATTGTCTTCGAATTCAGTGGAGTTCGCTCCGGTCATGCCAAGCACGTTTCGGCAGAATTCAATGGTGGCAATTTGCAAGCCCAAACAGATGCCCAGGTAAGGTACATTTTCGGTACGGGCATGGTTGGCGGCGAGGATTTTTCCTTCAATCCCGCGGTCTCCAAATCCACCCGGGACAAGGATGCCGTCTGCGTTGCGAAGCAATTCCCAAGCCGATGCATGCTCAGTCGCTTCCCAGCCCTTCTCGAGGTGACTGGCCTCAATCCAATCGATGACCAACTTTCGGTCCACGGCCATAGCGGCGTGCTGCAGGCTTTTGATGACCGAGAGGTAAGCGTCGGAAAGATCGGTGTACTTTCCAACCATCGCGATGTGGACCTCTTCAGTGAGGGTATCAAGGTGATGAGCCATGGCCGTCCAGTCATCGAGGATGTTGGTTACCGTGCAATCCAGGTCGAGGATATCACACAACCCTTGTTCATGGAGCATGAGTGGCACGTGGTAGATGTTTGGAACATCGTGGGTTGACATCACGGCCTCCGGTTTGACATGGCAAAAAGCAGCGAGTTTGTTGCGTGTTTCGTCGTTGAGGGGCGACGATGAACGGCAAACGAGGATGTCGGGTGAGATGCCAAGCCCTCGGAGTTCTTTCACCGTGTGTTGGGTTGGCTTTGTCTTCTGCTCTCCCACTGGTCCCAAAACAGGTACCAGAGAGACATGAACAAAGGTCACGTTCTCCCGGCCCACTCTGAATTGGAATTGGCGAAGAGCTTCAACATAGGGCGAGGATTCGATGTCGCCGACGGTCCCTCCGAGTTCAATGATGCAGGCATCGGGAGTCTTGTCACTCCCATCAGCGGGGCGAGCGGCGACGTCTTCGATCCAATCTTGGACAGCATCGGTTATGTGAGGGATGACTTGAACCGTCTTACCAAGGTAGTCGCCGCGACGTTCTGCTTCGATGACCTTGGCGTAGATTTTACCAGTGGTCAGGTTGTTGTCCTTCGAGAGGTTGATGTCGAGGAACCGTTCGTAGTTCCCAAGGTCAAGGTCGACTTCTCCGCCGTCATCGAGGACGAACACCTCGCCGTGTTCAAAGGGTGACATTGTACCAGCATCGCTGTTGAGGTAAGGGTCAATTTTGATGGAGGTGACCCGCAACCCAGCGGCTTTGAGCAATACGCCGATACTGCTCGCAGTGACTCCTTTTCCTAGCCCGGAAAGGACTCCTCCGCTGACCACGACGTACTTCATTACAACATCAACGGGGTAAATGACCATCGCGCATATCATATCAACATTGGCTAAGGGAACCAAGTAAGCCTCTACTCTAGTTTCAAGTATCGTCGGAATTAGTCGGAGGTATGTCGGGGGCACCAGGAGACAACATCTTGGTCACTGGTGCACTGGGGCAAATCGGAACCGAACTTGTTGAGGCTTTGCGAGAAAAACACGGGGCCTCCGCCGTGATTGCTTCCGACATTCGCTCTGTTGATGGAATGCATTCTGACCCTGAAGAGAAATTTCTCATCCTCGATGTGTTGGATACCGAGGCCATCATTGAGACCTGCAAGAGCAACGGGATTGGGACGATTTACCACTTGGCCGCTTTGCTGTCGGCCACAGGGGAAAAGAACCCCGAACTTTGCAGACGGGTCAACGTGGGAGGTACAGTTTCAATTTTGGAAGCCGCCAAAATGTGCTCCCTCAGAGTGTTTATCCCCTCTTCCATCGCTGTTTTTGGTCCCGATGCTCCAAAACACGCACCTCAAGACACAGCACTGAATCCAACCACGGTCTACGGGGAGACCAAGGTTGAGGGGGAGGCCTTGGCCATGGCCTCGTGGAACGATTTCGGCGTGGATGTCCGCGGGCTTCGTTATCCAGGCCTCATCTCGTACAAAGCGCCAGCAGGCGGAGGTACCACGGATTATGCGGTTGAGATTTTTCACGCTGCTATCGATGCCGGGCATTACACTTGCTTTGTTCGAAAAGACACCCGCCTACCAATGATGTACATGGACGATGCAATTCGAGCAACCCTGATGTTAATGGACGCTCCAAGCGACCTTCTCGGTTCATCCAGGGCGGGCTACAACATTGATGGCCAATCCTTTACCGCTGAAGAGCTCGCCAATGCCATCGCCGAGGAAGTTGAAGGATTCCGATGCGACTATTCTCCGGATGTTCGCCAGAAATATGCTGATTCTTGGCCGGATTCCATCGACGGGTCTCTGGCGAAGGATGAATGGGGATGGGCGCCCGAGTTCGATCTTCCAAAAATAGTTCAGGCTATGCTGAACGGCCTCTCCAAAGCATGAGCGAACGACCGCACTTGATGGCTTTCAGGGTTGAGCAGGTGTCAACAAATGGTCAAGGCTGGATCACGCTTTGATCCATCGGTACCTGCGAGCACCTTCTTCGACGCCTTCCTCACCGATGTCAACCAAGGCGAATTCGCCCTTTGGTTCGATGACACTGTTGTCTTGGGTTCCCTTGTGGAGGTTCTCATAGGTGACATGGTCGATGGCCATTCGGCCAGCAAGGCGTTCGAAAAGGCGCCAGGTCGCCACGACCTCTCGCCATCGGGGGCTGACTTTGCCTTCAAACACCTTCGCTTTGGCACCCGAACCATAACCACACATTCCAAGCAGGGCGTTGTCGAGGTTGCTGTTGTCTTCCAAGTCCGATTCAAACGTTGACATGAGGGCAAGGAAAATTGAACCAGTGTATTGATTTCCAATCAAACTGCTCGCCCGTTGTCCTTTTTCGATGCGACTGGCATGGAATTCAGTGTATTGTGGTGTTTTTGAGATCTGACGCCGGTAGCTGTCCTTCTCTCGTTCCCAGGCCGCCAGCGTCTCTTTGTTTTCCACTTCTGGGCGTTCCGGCATGGGGCCGATGGAAGCCACCACATCTTCCCACATTGGCGTGTGCTCTCGGTCGTGTCGGAATACATCGGGGAACATGCGCTTTGCCTGATAGGCATAAGGCAAGTGCATGATGATGCGAGACCACTGCTCGGTGAACGGGTCGTCGGTTGCTGGCTGAATTCTCCCAGCGCGCTCTGCCTTTTGACTGAAGTCGAAGAAGGCTTGACGCACGGCGTTTTGGTAGCACAGGTTGGAAAATTGTCCGTCAAAGATGGGGTCGTCTCGGTGGACACTGACCTTCTCCTCTCCATGAGCAAAAATTCCGAGTTTCCGGACCGTGGACTTTGGAAGGTGTCGAATCATCCGTTCCACCAAACCTTTCTTGACGGTTTGACCTGCTTCTTGGGCCAGTTGAATCACGTTGGAAATCACGGAGCGAAGGGAGACCTCTCGACGCGGTTTGAAGAAATCATGGACAGGCGTGGTTGAGACTCCAATGCAGTCTGGTATTTCCAGAAGGCGGGGATTTCGGCGGATGAGCAGAGCCCCTCCACCAGCGCCTTGGGTGTATTCTCCAGATGACTCAAGAGCATACTTGGCGTTGTCAGAAAAAATCACAATACCAAGGCGTTCATCGGTTTCGTTGGATCGCGCTACCCAGTCCAGGGTGGTGTGAAGCGCATCCACGGCTCCAATGCAGGCAAATGTCATGTCGACAACGTCGCAGGTTTGGAAGCAGTCATGGCCGAATCGCTCGGCATAGCGTTGCGTCAACATGTCCACGATGTAGGTCGCCGTTGGCTTGGCTCCGTCAAGGGCAGATTCAGTGCCCAAGTACATGCGACCGATGGTTCTCGGGTCGAGCCCGTTTCGGTCAATGAGTTGCATAACAGCCATGGCTCCCATGGTGGCGGTGTCTTCGTGGACGTCGGGGATGGCCATGGCTTCCAATCCAAGGCCTTTGCTTAACTTCCCGTAATCGGCACCCCGAAGGTCAGCGAAGTCCTTCATGTCCATGTAGAGACGAGGGAAATGGATGGCGATATCGTCAATCCCCACGGGGATGGTAGCCGTTTCGGACACACCCCTCGCTCGAGCGACCCGTATATATATGGCAGGTTCCATGAATGGGAGTGCAATCAGTCTTCTTCAGGGAGTTCCGGAATCGTAGGGTCCTGCTTCGCCCAAAGAACATCATCGATGCGGAGAACAGAAAGGGCTGCTTCAGTCGCTCCGGCGAGGACTTGGCGAGTGATTCGAAGGGGTTCAACCACGCCATCGCTCACCATGTTTGTGGGTGATTTGTTCTCAATGTTCAAACCGATGTGATGGGGGCATGGATCGTTGCTCGTGGTCTGTTTGGCCACGGTTTGCAGCAACGAATCCAGGGGGTCAAGTCCTGCGTTTTGCGCGAGGGTCCGGGGGATGATTTCGAGGGCATCAGCAAAGGCTTCAATGGCCAACTGTTCTCGGCCAGCGAAGCCTTCAGCAAACCGGCGCAGATGCCGTGCAAGGGCGATTTGAGTTGCTCCGCCGCCGGCGAGGAGGTACGGTTCTTCGAGAAGTTGACAGGCCACGCCCAGCGCATCGGCAAAACACCGCTCAACTTCACCAACCGTTTCGTTGGTTGAGCCTTTGGCGATGAAGGTGGCTCCTCCTTCTTCAGTTTCAACAATCCAATGCATGACACCATTCCACCGTTCATTGTTGCTGGAGATGAACACGCCAAGGTCGCTTTCAATCAATCCCTTTACATCGTTTTTGAGGGTCGAATTGGTTCCTCTTGCGAGCAGATCTAAATCTGAGCGAGCCACTCGCCGATAGGCTTGGATGCCTGCATCTGTGAGGGCTGCATGGACATCGTCATCAATCCCTTCCTTGCAAGCCAAAAGCGTCACTCCAAGGTCAACGAGGTGATTGATTTGGTCAAGCAGCACCGTCTTTTCTTGCTGACGGAAACTTTCCAAAACTCCTGTGTTGGCGACGTTGAGCTTCATGTTGCTCATCATTTCACGGCGTTCAATCCCTCCGTCAACCAGGGCAATTTTACCCGATGTGATTTGCTTCGGCATACGGTCTGTGACCCGTTTTTTGGCCAAAACCAAACCCGTGACAAGGGATGAATCGGTCATGCTTCCACCCGTTTGAGTTAGAATCTTCACTCGGGTGGGGTCGGCGACTTGGCCTTCGGGCCGTTCTTCCACCACCGCCTTGGCCGCTTGTATCGCAAGGGTTGCGAGGTGGTCTTGCATGGCTCGGTGAATTTTTCCCGATAAGGAGGTGGTTGCGGCTGCCATCATGTGTTCTTCCGTCGCTTCGATGACCAAGGTCTCAAAGTGTTGGCGACACGCTTCCTCGGCGTGTCGGTAGCCTCGGGCAATGGCGGATGGATGGACGCCTTGCAACACCAACTCCCATGCGTTCTGAAGAAGTTCTGCCGAGAGGAGAACAGCACTGGTGGTGCCGTCTCTTGCAATACGGTCCTGGGTGGTTGAGGCGTTGATCAACATTTTCGCCACGGGGTGTTCAACCTTGGCGGATTCCAAAACGGTCACACCATCGTTGGTGACCATGGTGCGCCCCTCATCGTCAATGAGCAACTTGTCCTGACCAAGCGGTCCAAGCGTGGTCCTCACCGCACCAGCCAACGCCATGGCGGCTGTTATGTTGTTACGCAGGGCTTCACGGCCAGTTGTACGCGTCGTCTCCTTCAGAATGGGGACTTCGCTCATGGCCAGTCCACCGAATGCTTCCCAATAAGCCAA
>Ga0115011_10001760_pt1 | contig 15436 bp, 10 predicted proteins | sample TroAtlMetagenome_2_FD_88705 | JGI IMG/M metagenome (GOLD analysis project Ga0115011, IMG submission 88705) | Marine eukaryotic phytoplankton communities from Atlantic Ocean - Tropical Atlantic ANT8 Metagenome | ecosystem: Environmental > Aquatic > Marine > Oceanic | place: Tropical Atlantic...
ATATCAACTCGCTTGGCCAAGCGGCCTATGACAAGAAGCCTGTTCTTTCCAGTCTTCTTCACGCGGGTGAAACAATTGAGCGCATATGTTGTCGAGATATCACCGGAGGCAGTGCCAATAATTGACAATTGCTGAGAGTATTGCCTATGAGCCAGCTTAAGCTTGAATCAGTGCAATCAGGGTTACGCAATTGGAAATTCACCTTGCCTCACGTTGGCCAAGCTTAAACCGATTCTCAATTTTAAAACCCTGATTATCCTGTCACTCCATGTTCATACTACGGATCAACTTGTAACTTTGGTGAGAATGTTTAAATGTATGATTACCCAACCCCATCGACGCTAGACTCCCGCTCACCCTTTAAACTTGCCCCATAAATCATCCTTTCATCCTGAAGTTGCATCCGTATTCTTTTGTCTATGGGATTGTCTAAACAGAATGCAGTCGTTGTCGGTGGCGGCAGCGGCATGGGAGAAGCGATTGCGCTTGGATTGGCAGCGGAAGGCGCAACGGTCGTCGTGGCCGGCCGCCGTCTGGCCAAGCTCAACGAAGTCGCCACCCAAGCCGACGGAACCATCCTTACCCACACGGTCGATGTCGCCGATCGTGGAAGTGTGGAAACGTTATTCGACTGGGTCAGTGAGCGGCTTGGCCAACTGCATATATTGGTGAATTGCGCCGGGGCCAACGTGCCCAAGCGCTCGATGAGCGAACTGGCGCCGAACGACTGGGACAAATTGATGGCCATCAATGCCACCGGCGCGTTCAATTGCATGCACTACGCGCTGCCGCTGATGCGACCCCAGAAGACCGGGCTCGTTATCAACATCTCATCGACTTCCGGCAAGCGGGCCGCTCCGCTCGGCGGCGTGGCCTACAATGCCAGCAAATTTGCCATGGCCGCACTGGGCACAAGTGCCAATGAGGACGAACGCGAAAACGGCATTCGGGTGACAACGATTTTCCCCGGTGAGGTGGATACGCCCATTCTGAGCCAGCGACCGGTGCCACCCTCGGCTGAGCATCGCGCGAAAATCCTGAAGCCAGCCGATATCGCCGACATCACGGTGGCCATCGCCAAGCTGCCACCTCTGGCGCACGTGCCAGAGCTGGTTATCAAGCCGATCGGTCAATCGTTCATTTAGTCGCCGAATTCGCCCGAGCTTCCAAATTTATTCCGCGCTGCATCGCCGAATTCGGCTACGGATTCATTAAGTTGCTTGAGCAACTCGGTTCGAGTCAAACCCGACGCTCCTCGAGCCGTTTTGATGACGGTATTGCATTCGTTTTCATCCATGAAAACGGCCGCATCCAACAGTCTTTTTTCCTCCCCGGTCGGTATCGCCAGGAAGCCGTGCTTGTCGGCGTGGATCAACTGGCCAGGCTTAACGTGCTGCCCGAAGACCTGCACCTCGCAACCCCAGTTGACTGGAACCACGTGTGCATGACCCACGCACAAACGCCTGGCCAGGGACTTCAACCCGGCATTAGTCATCTCATCAACATCCCGTACCGCGCCATCCGTGATGGTTCCGACGCATCCGAGTGCGCGATGAATATTTGCGTTGACCTCGCCCCAGAAGGAACCGGTCGTAGCCGGTTTGTCCAAATCCTGAACAACAACGATCTTTGGCCCTGAGATTCCGGCGATGTATTCGCGATATTCCTCAGCTCGGCGCGCTCCACCTGCCTTATGCCGCGATTGGCTCGGTTCGATCTGCAACGTGACCGCCCAACCGACCATCGGGCCCATTTGCGGCATGAAATCCGTCGTCACCTCGAGATTGATTGCGGTCTGGGCCGGGTCATGTCGGGTTATCTGTTCCCACCCGTTGTAGATGGTTGGCGTGTTCCATCGCTTGAGTTGTAGCAGCTCCTCATGAGGCAACGGCGGTGTAAAATGCTTTTGATCCATAGGTAAAAACGTTAATTGGCCATTTACGGCATGCGCAATGTAACAACGACCACTACTATCACCAGTAAAAACCCTCGAACACAGACTGAGCTAACCAACGTACCGAAGAAGCCCTCTCAAAAGCTTGGCTATGCGGAGAGTCCGAACACCATCGGTACCCTGCCCATTCGCGAGTAAGGAATATCCAGAGTTGATTAAATATCAGCTTTGATAACATCAACTGGGTTGAATGTCTTGATATCACGAGGGTCGTTCCCTTAAATCGGGCAGTGCCGAGGGTTATCGCCATAGCCAACCAAAAGGGAGGGGTCGGGAAAACAACCACAGCCGTCAACCTGTCGGCTTGTCTTGGCGCACTTGGCAAACGCGTTTTGTTGATCGACATGGATGCGCAGGCCAACTGCACCAGCGGCTTGGGACTTGAGAAAACACCCAACGAAAGCCTCTACCCTGTCCTGCTTGGCGAGAGTACACTCGAGGAGAAAATCAAGGAGACCGACTACGAAGGCGTATCGCTAATCCCGAGCGAGTTCGACCTGTGCGCCGCCGAGGTGGAGTTGGCGCGTATGTCTTTCGACGTCGACAACGGCGAGGTCGATAAGAACCGTGAACGCCATCTCACATGGCTGAAGGAATCACTGCAACCGATCGTCAACGGGCGTCGCTTTGACATAGTGCTGATCGACTGCCCGCCGTCACTCAGCAAGATCACACTGAGCGTGTTGATCGCCGCTCACGGCCTGCTGATTCCACTGCAATGCGAATATTACTCCCTAGAAGGTATCAGCTCGATCACCGACCTGATGGAGCAACTGAGGACCTCGGGGGTGAACAAAAATCTCGAGTTGACTGGCGTGCTCATGACGATGTTCGACAGCCGCACGAACCTCTCGCGATTGGTTGTTAGCGAGGTGCGCAAGCATTTTGGAGACAAGGTTTTCCGAACGGTGATCCCACGCGCCACGCGGGTCGCCGAGTCACCGAGCCACGGCAAGCCAATCCTTTACTACGACCCCTACAGCGCCGGTTCCGCCGCGTACGAGGGAACATCGAAGGAGTTGGCTAAGCGGCTTGGCCTTAAGTGAAAAAGCCTTGCCGCGGCAACCTGCAAATCCTACATTCCGCGCCGCTATAGCCTCATTGGCCGCCTGACCAAGCAAATATTTCAACCATGAAAAAACAGACAAAAACAACAATTACAGCGCTTGTAGCAGCAATGCTAATGACGACTGGCTGTGATAACGGAAAAAAAGTAATAACGCAGAGTGCCGACACAGGACAACTCGATGCCTTGAAGAAAGAAAACGAGACCCTCAAGGCAGAGGCCGCCAAGATTCGGGAGGAGTTGGCCAGCCTCCAATCAAAAATCAAGGTAAAGGCGACAGACGCCCCCGCGCCAGTTGCCGCAACCCCAGCCGAACCCAAGGCGACGGACGATCTAGCTGCGGGCAATCCAGCAACAAAAAAAGAGCGTTTCAGCTACGCCGTTGGCCTGCAGATTGGCGGCGATTTTGGCAGCAAGGAAATCGAAATTGATTTCAACCAGTTTGCCGAGGGCGTCAAGACGGCTTACCTGTCGAAGGACGAATTGATGACCAAGGAGGAATCAAAAAAAATCCTCGATGATGTCTGGAAAGATTATCAGCAGCGGGAACAGACCAAGCGTACGGCCAAGGCGGACATCACCAAAAAAGCTAGCATGGATTATCTCGCCGCAAACCGAAAGAAACCCGGCGTCAAGATAACGCCTAGCGGCTTGCAATACCGAGTCATCAAAGAGGGTAAGGGCTCGTCGCCCACAAAAAGCGACAAGGCAGAAGTTCACTACCGGGGCTGGACAATCGACGGCAACGAGTTCGACAGTTCCCACTCGCGCAACAAGACCAGTACGTTCGGGTTGACCCGGGTCATTCCCGGCTGGACCGAGGCGCTGACGATGATGAAGCCGGGCGGCAAGTGGGAAATCGTTGTCCCTCAGGAACTGGCCTACGGCCCGGGCGGTAAACGCCCAAAGATACCGCCCTACTCCACTCTGCGCTTTGAGATTGAACTAATCTCTGTTGAGCAAGCCAAGGCCGCTGCCAAGAAGCCGGTGACAAGCAATATTGTCCGCATCCCCTCACAGGCTGAGCTCAAACAAGGTGCCAAGCCGGAAATCCTGACCAAGGAACAGGAAGCCGAGTTGAAAAAGAAGAACCAGTAACCCGCGCGACCTTACGTAGGTTACTTGATATTCCTGATACTGATGTTGCGGAAGGAGACGGCGTCACCATGGCCAGCAAAGCCAAAGTACCCGGACTTACGCAGACGCCCCTTGAATTTGCCAAGATCATACATCGGCTTTTCCACATTGGCCAAGTCGGCGTTAAGGATAATTGTGCCGTTTAGCTCAACCTTGATCCTTGAACCATTAACCGTGACTTCCTGGAAATTCCACTCACCCACTGGGCGCTGATAGCCGCGGGCGGCGGGCGCCATGCCATATGCCGACCCGTGGTACTGCGAAGGATGCAGCTTGGCATACTTCTTGGCAGAGTCGTCGAGCACCTGCAGTTCACACATGCCAACATAGGCTGTGTCACCACTCCCTGGATAGCGGATGGCGAGCCCGTTATTCCCACCTGGCGGCAGCTTGAATTCCATCCGCGCCGAAAAGTCACTCAATTCATCATTGACATAAATGGTTCCTCCCTTGCCTTTCAAACACTGGATTGAGCCTTGGTCAATGCTATAATTATTTGTCGGCCCAGCCCACCCTTCAAAATTCTTTCCATTGAATGCTGACTTAAAATCATTGCCGTCTTTCGATGCCAAGATTTCATTTCCCTCGTTGGTGCCTATCTCTCGGATGAAAACATTCCGCCACCGAATCTCGCCACCGTGGGTCTGCAACTGAATTGGGCCGGTCCGTGGAATTTGACCCTTCCGGTTGAAATAGTTTTCCATCCGAGCGTGATCGACAATCATCTTACCATTGAGCCAGACCGAGACACGTTCGCCGACCATGATGATGCGAAAACTGTTCCATTGGCCAAACGGCTTGTCCGCCAGCACAAGTGGATCCTTGCCGGGGGTACCTTTGCTGTTATTCCACAAGCCGCCGGAACCTTTGTTAGCACCGATATTAAACTTGGCCTCCTCTGTGCTGTCCCAAATTTGCACCTGGGGTATGCCTCGCAAATAAATCCCACTGTCGGCCTTGGGTACCGTCTTGTAGTCAACAAGGAGCTCAAAGTCGCCGTAGTCTTTCTGGGTGCTCAGATAGAGCCCTTGGCCATCGTTGACGAGTTCCTCGCCGTCCACTGACCAATGTTGCGCGATATCCTTTAGGCTCGCCGCTTTTTTCTCTGCCAACTTGTCTGCGGAGAGTGCCTTCCACTTAACTGGGTCTTCCGTCTTGAGCCCCCACCATCCGGTGAGATCCCTCTCATTGAACAACGCGGTAAAGCCCTTGGGCGGTTTACCTGCATGGGCGGACTGGCTTACAGCGAAACCAACAACAGAAACCACAGCCAAAGCCACGGCACGATTCAACCAAGTGAGTGTTTTCATTTTGATCATCCGATTTTTTCGGGGAGATCTTAACCGCCACCCCAGCGCCGGCCAGCCAAAACTTGACTAAGAGCGCAGTTTGAATTGATGGCCGATCCGTTTTCTAGCAGATTGCGGGTGGCCAACCGCCCCATATGTCACTAAGACTCTTTATCTCCTTAACCGCAATCGCATGCGCCCTGCCCCTGGCTACGCCCAGCCAAGCAGAGACAGTCAGGCCAGCTCACGACCCGCCTGGGCAGCTTTTCCGTTATGCTCCAATGCCCAAGGCCACGCGAAGCATTGTCATCCCGATGGGAAATATTCAGTTTGCCTTCGACACCCAGAACCTCAGAGCGCACAGCGTATGGCGTGGCAAACTTGACCTGTACGGGCCCCAATACGTCAACGCAAAGCGCCCATTCATCGCCCAACCTAACGGCCAATTGCTGTGGGGAAATCTGCCAACGCTCCCGTGGCGAACGAGGCCGCCCGGAGCCAGGTTCACCCTCGAAGGCAATCAACCAAAAGGAAAATTTACCGGCACGACCACAGATGGAAATTCTGTGACGCTACATTACACATTTCAGTTGAAGACCGGCGAAACCGTTGCCGTGCAACTCCAACCATCGAACAGTCCCAGAGGCTTGCAGCGAGCTTTGACTATCAGTCAGTGCAAAAGTCCGCTCTGGTTTCTCGCTAACAGTTTCCAGAACGGTACAGAAAAACGCGCTGTTACAGTTGACGGGATCGATGGTCTCGCTGTTCAAGTCACAAACACCCCGTTGAGCTATATCGAACCGATCATCACCGAGGCAGGCGCCGAAACCATTTACGACACGCAGACAATCGAGACGGTTGCCGAGCAGCATTGGGTACTTGTTCCCCCGCATAAGGGCGAGGCCACGTTCATCATTACGACCCATCACGATGAGCACTTGGCTGCACTCCCAAAGAACCCCGCATCCCCCTTGGCCAAAATTGGTGAAGTGGGCCAAACAGAGTTCAAGCCGGGAGTAGGGTCGAAAAGTTCTTACTATAAAACCGAGTATTTACCCCTACCCACCGACCTGGATTTGTTGATCACAGGAATGGACTGGCTCGGGGACGGGCGACTTGCCGTTTGCACCTGGCCCGGCGATGTGTATCTGCTCAACGGCCTGATCGAAAATGCCGGACCTGTCACGCTCAACCGTTTGGCCAAGGGGTTGAACGAACCTATGGGCCTGCTTGTGCGAGATGGCAGGCTTTACGTCTCTCAAAAGCCAGAACTCACCGAGATTGCATTCGATGAAAAAAACAGTAGGACAAAGTTCACGCGTGTCAGTGCCGACTGGGGTTACTCCGGGCATTACAACGCCTTCTCTTACGGACCAGTCCTGGATCGTGATGGGCGGTTCGTCCTCGCCAACGCCGGACACAGTGGCCGTTGGGACATGAAATTCATGGGCTGGGCAATCCGGAGAGGCAGCAACGGAACCATGGATGGCGTCGCCTCCGGCTTTCGGGAACCGAACGGCATTGGGGTATTCGGCCCTGAACGGGATGTTTTCGTGACAGACAACCAAGGCCACTGGACGGCGGTGTGCGAGCTCAACCACCTACGCCCCGGTAAATTCTTTGGCCGCCCATCCTCCACTCCCGACTCAAAAAAACTTTATGAAGGGCGCGGCACCTTCACCCCGCCGGCGATTTGGTTCCCCTACTCGCTCGCCCGCTCGATCTCCGGTATGGCCGAAATTCGAGATAACCGATTTGGCCCCTTCAAGGGTCAGTTGCTCGTCGGCGATTTTCAGAATGCACTCGTCACCCGCGTGTTTCTAGAGAAAGTAAACGGCGAATATCAGGGCGCCGTGTTCTCGTTCATCACCGGCTTTCGATCCGGGGTGAACAGGCTGAGTTTCGGCCCGGACGGCAACCTTTACGTAGGCGGTTTGCAGCGCACCTGGACAAGTATCGCTCCCGATCCGGCGTCACTTGAACGCGTAACCTTTACCGGCAGAACCCCGTTCTCCATCCGGAAGGTCGAGGCCAAGCCGGATGGGTTTCTGCTGACGTTTACTGAGCCTGCCAATCCAAGCGCCGTCGACCCTGACAACTTCGATATATCCCAGTTTCGTTACGCTTACCACTCCAACTATGGCTCACCTCGATTCAACCACGCCGGAGAAAAGGGCAGCCAGACACCGATCGAGGTGACCAATACAACGCTTTCAGCTAACCGACTCGAGTTGCGCCTCTCACTGAATGAATGGAGGGAGGGACACGTCACGCAGGTAAGGTGTTTTGACGTGATAAGCCAAGCCGGAAAAGACCTCTGGCACGACACGTTTCACTACACACTAAACCAAATCCCGAAGCCGTGATGTGCTTGGGCGGGGTTCAGGCTGGAACCTTGTTCCGCAGTAATCCCCTCATGTACTTAGCCAAGGTCACGTTGGCCGGACAGTAACCCTAATGTTACATTATGCACTCGAAGTCTTTCACCAGGCTCTCGGCGGTGGCGTAGCGGATTTCAAGATCATGAGCCAATGCCTTCTGTGAAAAAGCGTTCAGATGAAGATCGATTTATTTGTTCTCATCCCGAAACCGCGGCATCGGCAGATCGATACTGTTCTGGATTGATTCGGGCACGTCTAACCCGGCGAACATTTTCTAACCAAAAAGCAAAACATTGTGTGATGTCTTGGTTTTTCGTAGTTTCCCTGCCGGATGAAATTTGCCTCTCTATGCACGGCTTTACTCGTTGCCGTGATGGGAACCGCTGGGAATGAACCCCAGGTGGCTTCACAAGGCATTGGTCTGAAATGGGAGGCGGACGGGACGGCATCGGCTCTACTTGAGAAATGCTCACTCGAAAAAGTACTGCAGTCACTCAGCGAACAGGGTCGCTGGCAAATTTTTGTTGAACCGAATTTAAGGCTTCATGTCACAACACGGTTCAAAAACCTGACTCACTCAAAAGCACTTCGCCGCCTGCTGAGCGATGTCAATTTCGCAATCATCCCATCCCCCAAAGCCTCGTCCAGGCTTCTTGTTTACAAAACTTCATCCGAAAAAGCCGTCGTTCGAATCATCCCAACCAAACGCTTGGCCAAGCGTAAAAAAGTCAGTATTAAGCCAGGCAAAATCCCCAACGAACTCGTCGTCACCCTCGAACCGGGATCGGGAATAGATATCGAGGCTCTCGCCGCCGAACTCGGTGCGAAGATTGTTGGCAAAATCGACGGACTCGACATTTATAGGCTCCGTTTTGAAAATGAACAACAAGCCGGCAAAGCCGAGGCTTTGCTCGAAAAAAATGAGGGTGTAGCATCCGTCGAAAGCAATTACGGCATCACCCGCCCCGACACTCTCACGCCGGTCGGGCTTGCGGCTCCAACGCTGAAACTACGCCCCTCGTCCGCGGACGAGGATGGAATCGTGATAGGCCTAGTTGACTCGAGCGTCCAGCGAGATGGGTCACAGGTCAGCGATTTTTTATTGCAAGAAATCCCCATGGCTGGCGCCCCGGCGGACAGCTCGGATCAAGTCAACCACGGGACATCGATGGCCGAGACGATCCTACGAGGCCTATCCGCCTCCCTTGATGGCGAGCAGGAAACCTCTGTGAAAATCTTGCCAATCGATGTTTACGGCCAATCTGAAAGCACCTCAACCTTTGAAGTGGCTCTAGGAGTTCAGGCGGCGATCGAAGCCGGGGCCGACATCATCAGCCTCAGCCTTGGCTCTGACGATCAAAACGACCTGATGCGAACCGTCATTCAATCCGGCGCAAGCAGCGGAGTCTTATTTCTCGCAGCAGCCGGAAACGAGCCGACCGGCCAGCCTGTTTATCCTGCGGCCCAGGCGGAAGTCATCGGCGTGACGGCACTAAACCGAAGCGGTCGCAGTGTCGCCAATTACGCCAACTCCGGAAACTTCGTCGAAGCTGCAGCGCCCGGCGCCGGAGTGACCGTGTTTAACAACCAGACTTTTTATGGCACGGGCACCTCTTTTTCCACGGCCTACCTGGCCGGGGTCGCGGCCGGCATCGCCTCGACAAAAGGGCTTCCCATGGCAGAAGTGCGAAGAATGATCACCACGGAAATGAAGCCGCCTGGCACCGGGCCCTGAACCTTCGGCTGACGTGCCGACCCGTTATTCGTCATCCAGGCCAACCTAACGCTCGAGCTACGACGACACTTTCGGCAATGCCCGAATCCCGCACCCAAGACGACCGTTAATCTCAGCCATATTAAACCCAGAGATAATACTGAGAACAAAAGGATCACACACCAATGCAACAGCAATTTAGATCACAAGACAGTTTTGACGTTTTTGTGAGATAACTAAATTCAAAAACAAGGATGCCGTTAAACTTCCAATACCGGCAGAACCTAAACTGAGTCTTTGAAAAATGATCTAAACACCTTCACAAGTGGATAACCATAACGATCCCAATAAGAACCCAGCTGATACAGCACACAAAGCCAATATTGTAATCGTCCGGACGGTTATAAAATAACGCAAGTTGTCATAGTGTGTAAGTGCAAGAAAACAATCCCCCCAGACTGCATTTATTAAGATTTTCTTTTTCGAAAGGGCACTATCCATTAATGTTCGCTCGGCGTATTAGCCGAAAAAGTGAACCAAGATATCTCATTAAATACTTTTGTTGCCGGCCAACGTTGGGCCAGCAGTTCGGAACCCGAACTTGGTCTGGGGATCGTTGATTCAACTGAAGAACAATCAGTCGATATTTTCTTCCCGGCTTGCGAGGAAACTCGACGTTACTCACTTGAGTCACCGCCTCTCTATCGAGTCAGCTTTCAAGCTGGAAGTACTATTCAGAGTGAAGACAAAACTGAGTTAATTATCGAACGCGTTTCAGAATCCGGTGGCCTGCTTACTTATCACGGGAAAAACGATGTTCTGATTGAACAGCAACTTCACTTCGGAATGTCAGACCGTGGCCCAGAGGATCGATTATTACGGGGCCAAACCAGCGACAGTGCGCTCTTCGATTTACGTCTTACTGCCATGAACTTGATCTTTCATTGGCGCAAATCCCCTGTCCGGGGTCTACTCGGCGGCAAAATCGATCTAATCCCGCATCAGATGTACGTTGCCCACGAGGTGTCAAACCGGCAACTGCCCCGGGTACTGCTTGCAGACGAAGTCGGCTTGGGCAAGACCATTGAGGCCTGTTTAATTCTGAACAGAATGCTTGTTTGTGGTCGAGCCAAACGAATTTTGATTATCTTACCCGACTCGCTGGTCAATCAATGGTTCGTTGAGCTGCTCCGTCGCTTCAACCACTGGTTCAGTATATTCGATGAGGAACGCTGCAAAGCTATCGAGTCTTCTCAAGCCAGCTTCAATCCTTTCGAAGACGACCAATTGGTGCTGGCCAGCATCGAATGGCTGGCCAAATCGGCCAAGCGAACAGAACAGGTAACTCAAGCTCCTTGGGATTTACTTATTGTTGACGAGGCTCACCACCTCGAATGGAATCCGGATAAACCAAGCGCTAAGTACCAACTTATTGAAGCTCTGGGCCAACGGGCTGGATCACTGCTGTTGCTGACGGCAACCCCCCAGCAGTTGGGTCTGATGAGTCATTTTGCGCGATTACGCCTATTGGATCCCAATCGGTTTTCTGACTTTGAGATATTCAAGGAAGAAACTTTGAATTACGAACCCGTCGCAAAACTTTGCCAAAAAATTATTGCAAATGAAGATTTAAAGAAATCAGAACTAGGGCAGTTCCCCACCACAAATGCTATCCTTGCCAAGGTGAACTCTGAATTGGGCAAGGGTAAAAAGCTCACAGAGCCGACAAGGGCCGAGTTGATTCGAGACCTAGCTGACAGGCACGGCACAGGCCGGGTTTTGTTTCGTAACACACGAAAAACAATCCGTGGTTTCCCCAGGCGCTTGGCAAAGCTGATCCCTCTGGGCTTTGATAACACAATCCAAGATTGTGAAAACGAACGTGCCGAATTTCATTTCGACATTGGCCTGACTGATAAAGAGCCAAGGTACAACTTTGTCGATGACCCGCGGATTGAGTGGCTTGTCTCCCTTTTGCGTAAAAATACTGCCGACAAGTTTCTCCTGATATGCAGGAGCAAGGCAAAGGCTTGCGCTGTTGAAGAGGCCGTAAGAAGCAAAGTTAATCTGAAAATAGCAATCTTTCATGAAGAGCTAACCCTGATTCAGCGGGATAGAAATGCCGCCTGGTTTGCTGAAGAAGATGGCGCCAAACTTTTGATTTGTTCCGAAATTGGCAGCGAAGGAAGGAATTTCCAGTTCTGCCAGCACTTGGCTTTATTTGACCTCCATTTGAACCCAGAACTACTTGAACAACGAATCGGTCGCTTGGATCGTATTGGGCAGAAAAATGACATAAAAATTCATATCCCATATCTAAAGCCTAGCAATAGAGAAACCTTGGCCAATTGGTTACATTTGGGACTAAACGCATTCGAAGAAAGCATATTGGGAGGGCAAACCATCTTGGATGAGTTTCAGGAGCGCCTACACCAGTCGTTTTCTGGATTAAAAGAGGACTTCGATCAATTAATTAATGACACCGCCGAAAGCCGCATAAAGCTCCAAGTCCAACTTCAGGAAGGCATGGATCAACTTCTGGAAATCAACTCTCATTCGAGCTCTGTCTCTAGTGACTTGATCCGCCAAATTAAAAAGAGCGAAAAATCAATCGAACTGGAAGAATTCGCTCTCCATCTTTTTGACTTTATGGGACTTGGGATTGATGACATTGACCCGCAAACCTATCGGATTACAAACGCCCATCGGTTACCGATTAATTTACCGGGCAACCGCGATGGCGTGGTCAGTCTCACTTTTGACCGGACTCGAGCCGTCTCCCGAGACGATTTGATCTACGTTTCCTGGGATCATCCCATAATGTCGGCTTGTATTGAACAACTATTGGGATCAAATGATGGAACCGCTGTTTTTGTACACTGGGACACCGATTCTACTCCTGCTCTCCTAATGGAGTCCGTATTTATCTTAGAATGCTTGGCGCCATCCGAATTGAACGCAGACCGCTTTCTTCCACCCACCCCCATTCGGATTGTAATGAACCACCATGGAAAACCTGAGCTTAATACGGACCAAAGATTTATCTCACTGCCTAAAACCATGAAAAATGCACCAGCCCACCTAATTCCAGAATTCAGGCAACTAAAAAAACTGATACCATCAATGGTTGAGGCTGGTGATCACCTTTTATCGGAACAAGTTACAAAGTTAAAACAGCAAACTGTTAAGACTATGAGTCAAAAACTTTCAGCAGAAATTAATCGTCTCGAAACCTTGGCAAAGATAAATGCTAATGTCAGATCGAGAGAAATATTGATGCTAAAAGAAGAGAAAAAGAAATTGGAACAATGCCTTGGCCAAGCTCGGTCCCGGCTTGATTCAATAAGGTTGATCTGGAAAGGGAGTATGGATAGGCTACACAACTAGAAGTCGGAGCAAAAACATTTCCCTCAATTTTAAGGATGTTTTTCCGACTGCTTACTGACTGGCGTATATGTAGATGATGGAAATTCAGCCAAGCAACTCTCCAGCAAAGAATTTCATCTCCGTTTTAGATGCTCAGATAATCCGAGGAATCAGTTGTTTACTGTGCAACGGCGCGCAATAATTTTTTTATTTTCGGTGAGAGTTAACGAACAACTCTCGCCCCTCCACCTTCCATGATTTTCTCCACTTCAGCCATTGAGGCCATGGAGGTGTCTCCGGGGGTTGTCATAGCCAACGCTCCGTGGGCAACACCATAATTAATCGCTTTAGCAGGATCACCTGTTTTTAAAAGACCGTAGATCAACCCAGAGGCGAAACTGTCCCCACCACCGACCCTGTCAAAAATTTCCAATTGAGAATGGTAGTCGCCTTCAAAAAAACGTTCGGCAGCCCAACAAACGGCACTCCAATCGTTAACCGTTGCTGAACTCACAGTTCGGAGGGTGCTTGCAATAACTCTTAGATCCGGATATTCGACAACAACTGCGCCGATCATTGCCTTAAACTTTTCAACATTAATTGACGAGATATTATCGTCGAGACCGTCAACCTCAAAACCCAGACAGGCTGTAAAATCCTCTTCATTGCCAATCATCACATCCACATATTTGGCAATCTCACGATTCACTTCCTGGGCTTTTTTCTTCCCGCCAATACTTTTCCATAGTGAGGGTCGGTAATTAAGATCATATGATACAACTGTCCCATATTTTCTGGCTGCCTTGACTGCGGTTATTACCGTTTCTGCGGTGGATTCGGAGAGCCCAGCAAAGATTCCCCCTGTATGAAACCAACGGACACCCTGGTTTTTAAAAACATCCTCCCAGTCAAAATCATCTGGTTTGATTTGTGATGCAGCTGTTGAGCCTCGATCGGACACGCCTAATGCACCACGAATACCAAAACCGCGCTCTGTAAAGTTTAATCCATTTCGGACGGTTTTCCCTATCCCGTCATATGGAATCCAGTTGATCAACGAGACGTCAACCCCGCCCTGCAGGATGAAATCCTCCAGCAACCTTCCGATTTCATTGTCAGCAAAAGCCGTAATGATCCCGGTTCGTAATCCAAAACATCGCCTCAGCCCTCGCGCTACATTATATTCCCCCCCACCTTCCCACACATCAAATCTGCGTGCAGTTCGAACCCGGGTATGCCCAGGATCCAGTCGTAACATGATCTCACCCAACGAAATCAGGTCGTATTTGCAAGATTCCGGATCTTTGATTTTTAAAACTGACATCTCAAGAAAGCGCCAAAGTGCAAGGGAGGTTTCTAAACATTCGACACACAGTCAATCCACAATTGAATCTATGCCTGAAAAAACGCGCTTACCCTGAATCATCAACATGGTTACAGGACGGCTATGCTGAACGATCGCCTCTGACACACTTGATGCTGAGTCGTTGAAAGGAATGACGGCTATATTCGCAATCAAGCCTTCTTTCAACACCCCAATTTCATCCCCCAATCCCAGCGCCGTTGCACCGTTTTTTGTTGCCATTACCAGTAAATCATCACACGGCAACTCTGGATGGTTCCGGCTGAGTTCCTGCATTTCAGCGAACATGTTGAGCCCTGTCTCCAGCATCTCTCCGCCTGAGCTGGCCAAACTGTCTGTTCCAATGCAGATGTTCACCCCGGCTTTGGCCAAGCGTTCGCACTCGAAATTAGCGTGACCAAACCAAGTGTGACTTCTAGGGCAATGAACCACATCAGCCCTCACTCTCTGCAATATTTCAACATCGGCTTTGATCAGCCTGTTCGCGTGAACAACCAATGTTTTTTTTGAGAACCCAGCCGCCTTGGCTAAGTGCTGCACAGGCGTTCCCTTGCCACAGTCACCCATTACCCTACCCAGGGAACTCATCGTGTCGTATAGTGGACCGGCTTCGTCGACGAACATATCCCATTCATCATCCGACTCAGCCAAGTGAATGCTCATCGGCAACAAATTTTCATCCGCAAACATCGCAAGTGATTTCAACCCTTCCGGCGTCACGGTGTACGGTGAGTGAGGCGAAACTCCAACCTTTAACGCAAGTGGCTCATTCGCCATCAACTCATTCTGGGCCAGGTCTATCGCAGCAATTTCATCTTCAGAATGATAAGCTATGAGTTCGATAAACGGACAAACTAGAAGGGGTGTCTGGGGCGCCATGCGCGCATACATTCCCGGCACTGATTCGATATTTGCCACCGTCCCGCAACCCGTACTCAGCAACATATCAGCTCCGGCAAGCCAAGCGGCTTCATGATCATCATTCGTTAACGACTGCTTGATCGACACGATCTGAGCCAACCAGTCGGCAAATGATGTGCCTGGAGATAACCCGCCAGCCAACCCGGAATAATCGAGGTGGCAGTGAGCGTTAACAAATGCCGGGAAGATTATTGAGTCGCCAAGATCAGCCACAGGCTCACCCGCTTCAGGAGCAATGTCATCTC
>Ga0115011_10001761_pt1 | contig 15428 bp, 5 predicted proteins | sample TroAtlMetagenome_2_FD_88705 | JGI IMG/M metagenome (GOLD analysis project Ga0115011, IMG submission 88705) | Marine eukaryotic phytoplankton communities from Atlantic Ocean - Tropical Atlantic ANT8 Metagenome | ecosystem: Environmental > Aquatic > Marine > Oceanic | place: Tropical Atlantic...
GGTTTTGGCAGCACGCACAACATGTGGATCGGCGCTCACGAGTAATGAGCCTAGGAGGCCATCATCCATGACGTTATGGCCTTGCATGACCCAAAGTGCCTCAAGCATATGATGGGCTTCATCAGCCTTACTAGCATCAAACTGTTTTACCCAGTTTTTAGCTGCTGCAACCACCTCATTTGTAGGATGTTCACTGAGTTCAATTCGGGTGCGGTAGCGCACGCCGTCGATCGGATGCTTGAGATTTTCGAGCAGCTTGGCAATGGGTTCTCCATCGATAGCCACTGGCTTCTGCAAAGGTTTCTTGGTGTAAACCATTCGGTAGACACGGCCATGAGCGTGATCCCGGTTGGGGTCGCGAATGTTATGCTGCATATGACCGATGATGACATTATGCCAATCAGATATATATAGGGCACCGTCTGAACCGAAATCCGCATCAGAAGGGCGCACGTTCCGGTCATCCGAGACAAAAAGATCACCCAGCGGAGTTCCATTTGCCTCTCCGGTTTCTGCGTTGCGTTCGAGCTTATAATGTTTCAGACCAAGAAAACCTATGGTATTGCAAACCATAAAGCACTGCTGCTTGTCATCCGGGAAGTTGGCGCTTGAAATAATGCCGCTTGATGCAACAGGGCGCACTTCCTTTTTGAGAAGTCCACGCATCTTGAAGCCATTGCCATTTGGCACCACCTGGTAGGATCGGCCACCGGTGCCATCCGTTGCGTAGTGATACCCCCACCTATCGAAGGAAATCCCGTGCGGGTTTGGGCTATTCCCGGCATGGAGTGTGAAGGTGTAAGTCCGAGGATTGAAACGATACATGGCAGAGGCTCCATCTTTGCGGGGGCCAGTCCATGGAGTTTCAATATTACTGACGTGGAAAACGCCGCGCTGATAGTAGAGTCCGCCGTCGGGGCCATATTGGAAATTGTTCATGGCATGGTGCGTATCAGCAGAGTCAATGCCGCCTAACATATTGATGCGCACATCCGCTACGTCATCACCATCGGTATCCTTCAGGAACCAGATATCTGGGGCGGAACCCACTAAAACCCCGCCGTTCCAGAACTCAAATCCAGTTGGATTATGTACTTTTGCAAAGGTAATGACCTTGTCCGCGACGCCATCACGGTTTTCATCCGGAAGGATGAGCAGTCGGTCCTCCATCTCCTTGAGCGGCTCCCACTTTGGATAGGTTTTCCAAGCTGCGACCCATAGCCTTCCCTTGGTATCTACGGACATCTGAACTGGGTTTACCATTTCCGGGAACATTTCCTCAGAGGCAAAGACGTTCAGCTTGAAGCCATCCGGCACGCGAAGTTTCTTGAGTGTTTCCTCTGGGCTTGAGTAGTTTGCGGTGCCTTCTTTCTGAGCGTTGGAGCTCCTGCTTTTACCGCCAATGTTGGACTTTACCGCCACAGGCTTTGGAACATTGGAATCATCGACCTTGAAGTTGGAACCCAACGCGCTTGCCCAGATCTTGGGATCCCGGTTGGCAGTCATGACATCAAGCATTTTCAGCTCGTGGCGAAGGACATCGGCATTGGATTGGCCATCAACAAACCGTAAACCAGAGCGGCCACCCCACACATCATTCCCATCGGTAGCGCGATAACGGTTGAACCAGTGCCAATTTTTATCGAGCACGGAATCCCGCAGCTTTTCTAGAGCGTTAAGGGGCTTAGGGCTTTTGCCAAGGAGTGCCTTTGCTGCAATCGCGGCTATATGGCCATTGCCGTAGTCGTTGAGGTGAATTCCATTAATGGTCAGGGATTTTTTGGATTTGGTGTAAGCTTCCTTGGAAGGATGGAAAAGATCGACGAAATAGGCCTTTTTGTTCTCCGCCACATCCTTGATGGCTTTTGTATACTGCTCAAGGTTCTTGTTGTTGGCACGGCCATCCGGGAGGTTAGGGCTCTTGAGGTCTTCGTGGGCAATTGGGGAGAAAAGCACGAAGCGAGGGGCAGACTTGCCGTTGGGCTTGAGCGCTGAGTAGCTGTCGATCATCGACGAGAGATTTTTCATGAAGCCTTCAATTCCCTTGTCGCCGCCAAATGACTCATTGTAGCCAAAAAACACAAAGATGACATCAGCACCACAGATTTTCAGGTATTCCTCCGGCTTTGGAAAACCTGAGTTGCGCGGACGGTTGTTTACCGTATCCCCGGTGAAGCCAAGGTTACGAAATGAGACATTCATTCCCTTCAGTTCACTCTGCAGGACGGTTTCAAACCAGCCATCATGCTGCATCCGGTCGGGAAGACTGTTACCAATCAGGCAAACAGTGTCATTCTTTTCAAACTTAAAAGCGGCATCTGCTGGGCGATGCACAGCAAACATGAGAATGGCGGCAATAGCCGCAAAATGGAATTTTCGCATGGTGGTTTTATACTACCAAATGGGCTCTGCTGTTACTCAAAAGTGAATGTTTTTTGTCAAATTTACTAATAACCTTGTATAGATGGGTCGAAAATCCCTCTAACTACAAGAAAAGCATGCCGTCCTCTTTCCTCATGAAACAAATATATCCCTATTTTTTTGGGCTGTTCTTTTTTGGTGCCGTTTTAAATGCAGCGCCTAAACCCCCCAACATCATCTTTTTGCTTGCTGATGATCAGGCGACTATTTCCATGGGCTGCTACGGAAATAAGGATGCCCTAACCCCGAACCTTGACCAATTGTCCGCAAAGGGTGTTACCTTTGATAGGCATTATGATACAACGGCTATTTGCATGGCCAGCCGGGCCACGATATTCACCGGTAAGTATGAGTATGCGCACGGATGTAATTTCACGAAGGGTAAGCTGAGCCGGGAAGATTTTGCCAATAGTTATCCGCTGCAGTTGCGCAAGGCAGGATACCTGACGGCCTTCGCCGGCAAGTTCGGGGTGGAGCTTGAGGGCATCAAAGTTGTCTCCGACTCTTTTGATCGATGGGGAGGGGGACCCGGGCAGACAAGCTATAAAACCGCTAGGAATTCTTCGATGAAAGCGTATCAGGAAAAATATCCTCATTCCACTTTATCATACGGTGCTTTTGGGCGTGATTTTATCAGGGAGGCTGCTGAACAGGAAAAGCCATTTTGTCTTTCGATTAGCTTCAAGGCTCCCCATATGCCCGATACTCCCGACCCTCGGTTTGATGAAGTCTATAAGGGAAAAGCCTTTGGTCGCCCTGCCAATTTTGGCAGAGAATATGCGGGTCACTTAAGCCAGCAGAGCAAACAGGGCAGGCAGTGGGAGCGCTGGTTTACATGGAAATACAGCAGCCAGTATGATGAAGTCATGAGGAAATATCACCAGCTTGTTTACGGTATCGATCAGTCGGTGGGCATGATCCTTGAGGCATTGAAGGAAACCGGAACTGCCAGGAACACGGTAGTGATTTACACTTCGGATAACGGTTTTTTATGTGGTTCTCACGGATATGGATCCAAGGTTTTACCCTATGAAGAATCGGTGCGGGTGCCAATGATCATCTTCGACCCCCGTCACGTTTCGGCAGGCAAACGTTTGAGAAGTGATGCCCTGACCGGCAACATTGATATTGCTCCAACCATCCTTGAGCTTGCAGGCCTTAATCCGCCTAAGGTGATTGATGGACGCAGTCTCTTGCCGCTTCTTGATGATCCAGGCGGAGAGGTTCACCAGCAACTCAGCCTGATGAACTGTTGGGGTCCGGTTCAAACACAGTGTCTTGCCGTCGTAAGCACGGAATGGAAATATATATACTGGTATTATGGCGGCGAAAGCATGTCACCGGTTGAGGAACTTTTTGATATGAAAAAGGACGGGCTGGAATTGATCAATTGCGCGAAGGATCCCAGACAACGTTTAGCTCTTGAAGCAATGCGCGAGCGTTATGACACCGCTCATGGTGATCTTGGCAAGTCAGCAGTGAACAAGCACAAAGTATATTACAAACTCTTTGATCGGGAGCTGCCCTGGAAAGTAAAAGCACAGCTTCTCAAAGGAGGTTAACGAACCTCTGCGCGGCGATTAAGCTACAGAGAAAATTAACAAATGTTAACGAGACATTTCGACAGGCTGCCCAATGTATAAGTCTTGTCGATTCCAAAAAGGGAGAGGAATTTGGTCGCGTTGTATACTGCAACGGCGGTATTGCTGGCAACAGTCATCACGGTTAGCTGCACAACAAGCGGTGTTGAGCAGCTGGCAAGTGGGCAAAAGGTGACGTCCATTTCAGGGCCGCTAAACAGTTCGGTAACCGAGAGGCAACTATTTAGTGAGATTCGAGTTGTCAAAAGGTTCATTCCCAAGGGGCGATACGGCCGCAAGCTTCACCGCCCTATGAATCCGCGTTATATCACCGTGCACTCCACACAAAATTATGATGGTGACGCATGGGATCATGCACGGGCACTGGAACGCGGAAAATTGCGGGCACCCAAACGCCTGGGAGGCAACAGGATTGGATACCTGACCTGGCATTTCACTGTCCAACAAGATGTTGTGATGCAACATCTGCCTACCAATGAACAGGGCGAGCATGCAGATTTTGACGGCGTAGGTAACAATCAGTCAATAGGCATCGAGATGTGCGAGCACCGCGGCAACAGCCGTAGTCAAACCCTGCAGCGAACAGCCAAGCTTTGTGCCTCACTGATGCATCAATACAACCTGCCATTGCGCAGCGTGGTCCCTCATTATCATTGGCCACGAAAAGGCATGAACCCTATGCACAAGAATTGTCCGCACTTCCTGATGACCAACGGAAGACCCGGCAGGAAATGGAATGATTTCCTGCAGATGGTAAAAAGCGAGTATGATCGCATTTATATCCCATCCCAGATTGCATCAATGCGGAGCCGCCTCATTGGGATACGGTGATTATAATATCCGCATTGGCCCCCGCGAAACTCATTTTCCCTTCATGCCTTCAAGATAGGAGAGGAGCGAGGCAAATTCTTCAATACTCAGAGCATTGGCCAGCCCTGCAGGCATCATTGAAATAGGCAACTCCTTTCGCCCAGCGACATTGTTTTTCTTGAAGCGATGAACCTGTCCGGCAATGTCACGCATCTCAACGGTTTCAGCAGTTTCAGCAGTGACAAAACCCACCAAGCTCTTTTTGTCCTTAGTGCTCAGGGAGACCGTTGCGAATCCTTGAGAAATGGAAGCATTTGGCTTGAGGATCGACTCCGCAATCTGATCACGCGATAGGATAGACCCCACCTGCCCCATGAAGGGCCCCTTGGGAGCTTGATCTGATCTCGTCGTATGGCAGGCGTTGCAGCCTTGCTTAGTGAATAGAGCTTCACCTTTCTTGGCATTGCCCTTTACATCGGCAATGGCCAGAATGATATCCTCAATGGACATTTTACCAACTTGACCCTTTGTCCTGGCAATAGCTGAGAGGTCAATCTTGGGCTCTTCTGGCCTGCTTGGTGTACTGGCAATACCCTCGATACTAATTCCCTCAATGTTTGATCGGGTTTTTGTGTTATAGGCTGCGATAACTCCCCGATATTCCCCACTGTCCCAGACATTTTTGATGAACTGGCCGATGTTTTCAGAACCGGTCCACTTAATCGGCTTGTAATAGGGGCCACGTGTATCGGGGCGAGTGCTCCACCACCACGATCCATCATAGGGCGCCTCGATGTGATAAAGGCGTATCAGGGTTCGTAGTATGCCTGCACTGGCAGTGGACTTGGATGATGACTCATACTTGGAAATTAAACCGTCAATGACCTTGGTGTCATGCATCTTACTCAATGCCCACAAGGCTCCACGGCTCTGGGGGCTGCCGATGGCATCGAGGCAACCATCGATTGCCTTAAGCTCTATCAAAGAATTCACCGCCACGTGTGGCAGGATAATTGCTGAATTTGGTGTTGCATGTGGGCCTTCTTTTGAGCTCGAGGTGCCGGGGACAGAAGGCATGGTTCCAGAAACGATAAACTGGATTTTTCCACGGGCTTTAGAGGTGCTGGCTAGGCCAACTCTTGCCTTGAACTTCACACTGCCCTTTGGAACGTCATACACAATAACCGAATTGGCATGAGTGCCCAGCCCATCAGGCTGTGATTTGCCGTCACCAGATTTCAGGGGAGCCCCGGTCGCGCTGATACCAAAGCCAATTTTTCCCCAGCCACTATTGGCAGACTTCCATTTCAGGTCGGCAAGCTTCACCTGTTTGCCAGCAGCATTCTCAAACACCGGGTTGAACCATGCGCCATGGTCTTCTCCATCACCATCGCCGGCATTATTTACGACAAGGTAGAGCTGCTTGAAAGTTTTAACGTCCACATCGACGGGATGAGTTTTATGTCCTTTAAAGGCCTTGGTCTGGAAAGCAGGCGATGCTGCCGGGGCCGCTATCGGCTGCTCTTTCCCAGGGGGGGTCGCGACGCTTAACAATGCGGCAGCGGCATCATCATTTCCGAGTCTTCCAAGTCCTACAGCTGCGGCAACTCTAACCCTTGGATTATTATCTTTAAGGGCGGTGGTGAAAAGGTTTGCTGTAACTCCTTCAAGCTGGCTCTTGCGATCTGTCAGTGCACGCAGCGCCCATTCTTTGACGGCAGGATCAGCTGCAAGTTGCTTCAGGATATCTGCGGCCTTGTTACCAGCCATTTGTTTGTAGGTGAAAATGGCAGCAATTCTTGAGTAAAGCGTGGCACTTTTATCCGATGCGATTGCAGCTACTGAAGCGGCAAGAGTGGGCCGTCTCAATAGCTCCTGTGAAGCGGCAAGCCTAGCCGATGAACTTTCTGATCGAAGCAATTCTACGAGCGGTTTGTCTTTTAGCTTGGATGGATTGGTAAATGGTTTGTATTGCCAATTTTGTGGAACAATGCATTCCACCCAACCCTTGTTGGGGCTCCCTTTGTAACCGGCTCCAGCCCACGCGCCTGCATATAATCTTCCAGATGCATCACTGTCAACATCAGTGATCTGATGAAGTTTGATGAAGTTTTCAGGGGATTGAGTGAAGCTTGGGCCGTCGGGAATAATTCGATGGATGATCAACTGGCTTCGACCCCAGTCGCACATCATTGCGACATTATTGTATTTCTCTGGCCAGCCGGGTTCTTGGAAGAACATGGCGCCTGTTCCCGAGCCACCGCCGAGGTCGGCCAGTGCCGGGATAATCTCGCCGGTGAAGTTCTTGAAAAGAATGGGGTAGCCGTATTCGCCGCCCTGGACATGATGAATGAAGCGAACATTCCATCCACCCCCATCATTGGTATTCCCTCGCGTGAAGATGTTCATACAAGGGTCAATGGCAATGTCGTAGATGTTCCGCAATCCATGCGTGTAGACTTCCATTTCCCTTCCGTCGGGGCGTACCCGAACAACACCGCCCCCTAGCATAGTCAGCTCAGTGCCGTCCGTTCCCCTAGCCCCGTGTATTCCAAAATCTCCCACAGCTATATAAATCCAGCCATCAATGCCCATCCTTATACCGTTGGTGGTGTGGTCGGCCCCACGAGCTTGATTATGCTTTGGCGGGCTGATATCCGAGATCAGTATCTTGCCAGGTCCATCGGCTTTTCCGTCCCAGTCTCTGTCTTCGAGTACAGAGAGGTGCATTGCTTCGAGTTTACCGGTTGCCTTGGGAATAACCGTATGCAGCACGAAGAGCTTTTTACCGACACTGATTAGACCGCGTGGATTGTCCAGTTCGGCAAATACGGTGTGTTCATCTGCTACACCATCCTGATCGGTGTCGATAACCCGGACGATTTTCCCCTTGCCGGGACCCTTTCCCAGTGAGCCGAGCATATCAACCCCAACAAAAACTTCACCAGTAGGTGCGGCACAGAGGCATGCCGGACAGGGAGTGACTTGCGGTCCGGAAAGGATGGTCGACTTGAGTTCGGAGGGTAAATCTGCCGATCTTAGGTTTAAGGCAAACAGTGTAAGGAGGGTATTAACTGTCAGGAATGTTTTGGAATAAAGCATCACGTTTATGTTCTATTGTGTTCGTGGTCAGCGAGTCTCTGCAACTTTATGGGCTGGACACCGTTGCATAATAAGACGCAGGTGAAAAGGTATTGCCAGCTTGAACTTGTATTCTTGCCAGTTTGCTCCAAAGTCGGCGCCCACCACTTTTTTATGGAATACGCACCCGGCCAGCGTTGGATCAGTGAATCTCAGCCCGAGATGGGGCTGGGAATTGTGATGCGGGCCGATTCGTCAACGGTTACCCTGCTATTTCCGGCATCAGAGGAAACGCGCACTTATTCATCAGCATCAGCACCTCTGAGACGAGTCGTATTTTCCGTAGGTGACATCATTGAGCTTAAGGATGGAACAAGCTTCGTGGTCGAAAGCCTAGATGAGAATGAGCAAATTATTTCCTATTGCGGCAGTGATCGCAAGGTTGAAGAAACTGAGCTTGCCAATGAGATGGGCTTTCATCAGCCCGATGCTCGGTTGCTTGGCGGAAGGGTGAATTCATCCCGCAAGTTCCGCTTGCGAGAACGCGCTTTGGAAGCACGGGCACAGATGAGGGGTCGTCGCCAACGCGGGTTGATGGGAGCCAGAGTGGACCTGATTGACCATCAGCTCTTTATTGCTGATGAGGTGGGAAGGCGACATAACCCGCGTGTCTTGCTTGCCGATGAAGTGGGACTGGGAAAAACGATCGAGGCATGCCTGATCATGCATCGAAAGCTTATCACGGGCAGCGTTTCCAGGGCACTTATCCTAGTGCCGGAACCCTTGGTTCACCAGTGGTTTGTTGAGCTCCTGCGGCGATTTAATCTACAGTTTGCCATTTTTGATGAAGAGCGATGTGTGGCTATCGAAACGGGGGGAACAGAGGGAGAAAGCAGCGACGTTGAAATTGATGACACAGCGAAAACAAATCCTTTCTTGGACGATCAGCTGGTTTTGGCAGGCATTGAATTGTTAGCCGGCAATGCGAAGCGTGTTGCCCAAGCGATTGAGGCCGGTTGGGATATGATCATTGTGGATGAGGCCCACCATTTGCAATGGACGCCGGAGGAGGTCAGCAGCGAATATGCCATGGTGGAGCAACTCAGTGCGGTTACCAGAGATTTGTTACTCCTAACAGGAACACCGGGCCAGCTTAATCCCGAGGGGCATTTTGCTAGGCTGCGACTGCTGGATCCAGAGAGGTTCCCGGACCTCGAGAAGTTTCAACACGAAAGCAGGGATGCGGCTGCCGTTTCCGCCATGGCAGGAAAGGTGCAATCAGGAGTTTCGCTTGATGGTTCTGAGCGTGAACAGATCGCAGAGTGGATCGGCGGGGAAATTCCTGATGACAGCAATCAATTACTGGCAAAACTCCTTGATTTGCATGGTACTGGGCGGGTTTTGTTCCGTAACCGACGCGCAAACCTAGGTGGTTTTCCGCAACGCGAAGTCACACTGTATCCCCTTGAGAAAGAGGACCAAGCCGAGGAAGATCCGCGCATTGACTGGCTTATTGACTGTGTCAGTCAGCTTGGGGATGACAAGGTTCTCGTTATTTGCCGAACCCGTGAAATGGTTGAAGAGCTGGAGGCGGCTATTGCCTCGAAGATACGCATTAAGACCGCCTTGTTTCATGAAGGGCTTGAGTTGATTAAGCGTGATCGCAATGCCGCATATTTCAGTGAGGAGGATGGAGCACGCCTGTTAATTTGTTCAGAGATCGGAAGTGAGGGTCGCAATTTTCAATTTGCCCATCATCTGGTGTTGTATGATCTGCCTGAAACGCCTGCCCTGCTTGAGCAGCGCATTGGAAGACTCGACCGTATTGGCCAGCAGGAGACGATACAAATCCACGTTCCCTTTTCCTTGGGTTCCAACCATGGCGTTCTGGCTCGCTGGTATCACGAGGGAATGGATGCTTTTGCCCGACCGATGGAGGGCGGCACAAAACTACTGGAAAAATTCCACACGCGGATGCAGGACACCGCAACCGATGACCTTGCCGGTTGGGAGAGTATTATTGCCGATACGCAGGTCGCCAAGAAAGAGCTGGACGCCATGCTGGAGGCAGGGCGTGACCGGTTGCTGGAGATGAGCTCATTCAATGCGCAAGAGGCACAGGAAATCACCACGGCCATCGCTGAGATTGATGCGGACAATTGCCTTGAAAAGCTCATGTTAGATTTTTTTGACGCGCTTGGGGTGGGTATTGAGGAACTGGGTGATTATTGTTATTACGTCAAGCCGGACACGGTCTTTGCCGGAGACGCTTTTCCGGGAATGCGAGAGATCGGCATGTCGATTACATTCGATCGGGAAACCGCACTGGTTAATGAGCAGATGATCCTTGTCAGCTGGGATCATCCGATTGTCTCAACCTGCATGGACCTCATTATTAATGGTGAGAAGGGATCTAGTGCTTTTGGGCAAATTCCGGGAACGGCAGCCCAGGCAGGCTTGATTGCAGAGTGTGTTTTTTTGCTGGAGCCCATGTGCCCGCCGGGTCTTGGCGCAGACCGGTTTCTTCCACCCATGCCGATTAAGGTCGTCGTAGATCATTCCGGCAAAGACCTTACCGGCAGTTTTGAGTCCTCAGCTGTCAAAGACGGTAACCGCAGCTGGTTGCGTGCAAAGCTTGAAGTTCTTGGCAAAATGGTTCCCGGCATGGTCGTTAATGCCGAGAAGGGTGCAGAAAAAAGTGCTATTCAGTTACGCGAGAAGGCGATGAAGCAAATGGATGCCTTGATTAGCGACCAACTGGATCGCCTGGATCGTCTTACGACCTTGGGTCATCCAGTCCGAAGTGCCGAAATTAAGGCCGCTCAAGAGGAGCGCGACGCACTAAAAGTGCACCTTGCAAATGCTAGGTTGCGGCTTGATTCACTCCGCTTGGTGGTAATCGGCGGATAAAAACGGTTGTTTTTTGAGCTTGGAAAAAAGTTCACAGCTTAGGCGCTTTTTCAGCGTAAGCTTGCCTCAATGCGAGGATTATTAACTGGGGGGGTTTTGTTGGTTTGTGCTTTGTGTGAGGCAAGAAGCTTGGCTGTGGGTCTCAGGGCGGGTGCTGCAGCAGTTGATATCACGCCTCGGGAGCTGCCGGTGATTGTGAACGGTGGTTTCCTCAGCCGAGAAGTAAGAATTATCGTTGACCGATTGACCTGCCGATCGATTGCCCTTTCCAGCAAAGGCGAAACGATTGTGATTGCCGTTGTAGACAACTGCATGATCCCAACAGGGCTGTGTGATGAAGCCAAGCGACTGGCAGCCGCAAAGATTGGAATACCTCCTGAAAAAATTCTGATTTGTGCCACCCATACACATAGTGCTCCGAGCGTGATGGATCTATGTCTTGGCACGGACCTTGATCAAAGATACACCGCATTTCTTCCGGGCAGGATTGCTCAGTCCATTGTCCAGGCTCATGCCGCAATGCGCCCGGCAAGAGCGGGGTGGACGGTTTTCGACGGGTCCAAGTATACCAAGCCAAGGCGCTGGGTGTTATGGCCAGGAAATGGGGTTGACCCCTTCGGCAACAAATCCATCCGCGCCAACATGCATCCCGGTTACCAGAATCCTGCGGGCACAGGAGAATCTGGTCCTACAGATCCCTGGTTTACTTTATTTTCCGTTGTTTCACTCGATGGAAGCCCATTGGCGCTTCTGGGCAATTTTGCAATGCATTATTTCAGCGGGCATGCTGGCATTTCGGCTGACTATTTTGGTAAGTATTGCAGGGAGCTAACCGAGCGTTCCGGGTCCAAGGAAAATGCATATGTCGTGGCGCTTTCACAGGGCACCAGTGGCGATGTCTGGCGCGCCGATTACCGGAAAAGTCGAGGGCACAGCGAGATCAGCATGAAGGATTATGTTGCCGGGCTTGCAGACCTAACGGAGCAAGCCCTTGCCACGATTGAATATCATGATGATCTACCCCTAAAGATGGAGGAGGTACGCATGACAATAAAAAGGCGTGCTCCTGACAGCAAAAGACTTGAGTGGGCACGCGCAGTTGTCGGCAAAATACCTGACGGAAAGCCAAGAAACCGGACGGAGGTTTACGCAAGACAAGCCATTCACCTGCATGAAAAACCGGAGGCGGAAGTGGTGTTGCAGGCAATTAGAGCCGGGGACTTTTGCATTACCGCAATGCCTAATGAGGTCTACGCCTTGACTGGCTTGAAGCTTAAGGCGTTGAGCCCGATTACGACGACCATGAATATTGAACTGGCTAACGGGGCTGAAGGATATATCCCCCCCGCAGAGCAGTATTTTCTAGGGGGGTATACCACATGGCCATCGGTTACTGCAGGACTGGAGACTGCTGCAGAGGGCAAGATTACATCAACCCTTCTTGATATGCTTGAGCGATTGTCGGGGAAAAAGCGCAAAACCTACTTCGAGCCTCGGGGGAACTTTGCCCGCGCCATTGAGCGGTTGCGTCCTTTAAAGATTTGGTCATTAGGTGGTCTTGAGCCAGGAAAAGACTTTGAGTCTGGGATTTTATGTCACCTCCCTGGTGTTTCAGGTGCCGGATTTCCTGATGAGCACAAGAGTCGAAGTGCACACTTTGCCGGAGGAAGAGTGCTGACCGAGGCCAATGTGGGAGACGAATATTCGGTATCACTATGGTTCTGGAACGGCTTGCGAACCGATGCCCGCCCAGTAACCGGATATTTTTTCTCAAGAGGTGAGGCAGATCATCCGTTAGCTCCTGGAGATCATGTGGGGATTGGAGGTACCGCGCACGCGCGCGGGCGCTTGATTGTTTTCAACGGCAATCAGGAAAATGAGCTTCTCGAGGGCAAACAGTTACTTAGCAAGGATCGGTGGTATCATTTGGTATTTGTTCGTCGCGGCATGCATGTGGAGGCTTATATCGACGGCAGAAAAGAGATCGGCGGGACGTTAAAGCCAACCTATGGTGAGGCGACCAATATATTTATAGGTGGGCGTAACGATAATTTTGCCAATTTCGAGGGGCGTTTGGATGAGGCAGCACTCTTCGATCGGGCCTTGAGCGCGGCAGAAGTCGGTGCCCTTTTTGAGAGTGCAGCAGTCATCCGATTACCTGACTCATTACCTTTGCCAGCAGAGCAAAGCCTTCGCAAAGTGCATGTTCCCAAAGGGTTCAAGGCGGAGTTGGTTGCGGCGGAACCTCTGGTGATGGACCCGGTCGCTATTGACTGGGCGGCGGATGGCTCAATCTGGGTTGCGGAAATGGCGGATTACCCATCAGCAGAAAATGGCCATTCAGGAAGGATTGTCAGATTGATAGATGTTAACGGGGATCATCGCCCTGATCACAGGGAGGTATTCATCGAGGGGCTGAAATATCCAACTGGGGTGATGGCATGGGGGGAAGGTGTCATTGTGACTGCGGGGGGAGAAATTTTTTACGCGGAAGACCGTGATAGCGACGGCAAGGCAGATGAAAAGCAGATTTGGTTTACCGGTTTTATGCAGGGCAATCAGCAACTCCGGGTCAATGGATTACGCTTGGGAATTGATGACTGGATTTACTGTGCCAGCGGTGGCCATCATGCCGGGTTTGGCGTCAATACTCTTATCAAATGCACGAAGACCGGAAAGGAAGTGAAACTGGGAGCGAGGGATTTCCGGTTCCGGCCAGACGGGTCTTTTGAGCCGGTGTCCGGACCTTCACAATTTGGCAGGGTCAGGGATGATGACGGCAACTGGTTTGGTGTGCAGAATGCCCATCCACTTTGGCATTACGTTCTGGACGATCGTTACCTTGGTCGCAATCCGGATGTGCCCGCTCCTGATCCGAGAAAGATGTTACGGGGACGCCAGCCAGCGGTTTTTGCCGCAAGTAAAGCGCAAAAGCGTTTTCACGGGCTTGATCATGTCGGTCGCTATACGTCTGCTTGTGGAATATCAATTTATAGGGATAATGTTCTCTTTCCTCGTGCAGAGGGGCGATTAATTGCATTTACCTGCGAGCCCTTTTCCAATCTTGTGCAGCGACAAATTCTAGTCGCTGACGAATACAGCTTTAAGGCTCAAAGAGCACCTGACGGCGATCTTGATTTTTTCGCCTCGGAGGATCGCTGGTGTCGCCCGGTCATGTCCCGAACAGCTCCAGATGGCTCCCTGTGGGTGGTCGACATGTATCGCTACATGATTGAGCATCCACAATGGTTGCCCCCTGAGGGCAAAAAGGAACTCCGTCCGCATTATTATTCAGGGCAGGGAAAGGGTCGAATCTACCGTATCATCAAGGTTGGGAAAAAACATCCATGGAGGCAGGTAAGTAGTGATTCCCCAAATGGCATAGCGAGGGACATGGCTGGCCGGAAAGCTTTTCGTGAAGGGAATCGGCAAATCTGGGATTTGCACCGTATTGAGTCCGCTATCAGGTCAGATAATTCAGGACTTCGGCGCCTAGGCTTGCGAATGTCTGAAACATTGCCGGTAATTCACCAGGGACTGCTTGATGCGGTTAATGACAATGATGCCAAGATTCGATTGCAGGCCGCCTTCAGTTTGGGGGAATTCAGGGATAAAAAGGCCGGCATGGCCCTGGTCAAGCTTGCCCGCAGAGATGGTGCAAATCCCTATATGGCTGCTGCTGTTTTGAGTTCTGCTGTGCCTCACTTTAAGGCTTTGGTTTCAGCTTCCAACGATTTGAGTCAAGCACTGGTGCTTGGCCTGATGAAGATGAGTGGCAATGACCCTGAGGCGACAGATACAATTATAGAGGGCATTCTTTCCAGGCGAGGGGGCGAGGTAAAATGGCGCATGCTCTCAGAGGCTCCGACTGCTTGGAAGCGACAAGTGGCCTCTCTGGCTTATGAGGCAGCAACTGATGAAGGCAAAAGTGATGCGGAGCGAGTTGCAGCCATGAACTTGCTGGACAAAGCCGGAGTTGCCCTTGCTACAGAATTTTTTGATGTGCAGCGGTCCCCGCAGTTACAGGTCGCCGCGATTAGATTGCTGGGCAGGATGAATGAAGAGAAGCATATCATTGATCAATGGCAGCACCTTGGGCCGACAGCACGAGAGGCGGTTGAGGAAGTGCTATTGTCCAGAGAAAGCTCAGTCGATCAGCTTCTTGTAGGTCTTGAGGCTGACAGGATACAACCTGCTGAAATAAGCGCCGTCAGCCGTCAGCGTCTATTGGCGCACAAGAATGTTTCGCTACAAAGCCGAGCAAGAAAACTTTTCCGTGAGTGGGTTGATGACGATCGAGCAAAGGTCGTGCAGTCATACCGATCTGCCATTTCGATTAAAGGGCACCCAGGCAAAGGGAGGGTTCATTTTCTGGCGCGATGCGCAACCTGCCACCAACTTGGGGATCTTGGGCGCGGAATTGGCCCGGACCTGAAGACCATCACAAACCGTTCACGAGAAGATTTACTTGTGTCCCTTCTTGATCCCAGTCGTTCTGTTGAACCTCGCTTCCTGAGTTATAATGCAATGTTACATGAGGGATATTTTCTATACGGTATGGCCGTCACCGAGACGGCCAACAGCATTGTGATGAAGCTCATGGAC
>Ga0115011_10001763_pt1 | contig 15415 bp, 13 predicted proteins | sample TroAtlMetagenome_2_FD_88705 | JGI IMG/M metagenome (GOLD analysis project Ga0115011, IMG submission 88705) | Marine eukaryotic phytoplankton communities from Atlantic Ocean - Tropical Atlantic ANT8 Metagenome | ecosystem: Environmental > Aquatic > Marine > Oceanic | place: Tropical Atlantic...
TTCTGTTAAAAAACTTGATATTAATGCTTCTGTAATGGTCAAGGATGAAGGATTACTACCTACATCATCATTTAAAGCAAGAGGGTTAGCATTGGCTGTTTCTATGGCAAAACAGTTGAAGCTTAACCACTTAGCGATCCCAACAAATGGCAATGCAGGTGCAGCATTAGCGGCTTACGCTAGTAGAGCAGGTATTAAATCAACAGTTTTCTGCCCTGATGATACCCCCGAAATAAACATTAGAGAGATAGAACGCTTAGGCGCTGAAACTTTCATGGTCAATGGGTTAATAAATGAATGTGGTAAAATTGTACTTGAAGGAAAAGAAAAGGTTGGTTGGTTTGATGTGTCCACTTTAAAAGAACCATATCGAATTGAAGGAAAGAAAACTATGGGACTTGAACTAGCAGAACAGCTAAATTGGACATTGCCAGACGTGATATTTTATCCCACTGGAGGTGGTACAGGTCTAATCGGTATGTGGAAGGCTTTTTCAGAATTACTAGAGCTAGGATGGATAGAAAATAAGATGCCAAGAATGGTAGCTGTTCAAGCTGAGGGGTGTGCTCCTATCTATAAAGCTTGGAATGAGGGAAAAGAATTTGCGCCATTATGGGATGATGCAAAAACAATTGCTGCGGGTATCAGAGTGCCAATTGCAGTTGGTGATTTTTTAATAATAAGGGCAGTAAATGAGAGCAATGGGTTTTCAATAACTGTCAATGACAATGAAATAGTCAATGCTAGAGACGAAATTTCGGTCAGTGAGGGAACTCTCTTGTGTCCAGAAGGAGCGGCTACTTTTGCAGCATATAAGAAGGCGTTATCATCAAATTTAGTATCCAAAAATGAGAGTGTGGTTCTATTTAATTGTGCAACTGGTTTGAAGTATCAGTTGCCGGAAGTATCTAATTTTATAAATAAAAACGACCCTATAGATTATTCTAACTTCTAAATTTATTGCTAGGTTTGAAATCTGATTCTGAGCCTTGACGCGGTTCATTTACAAATATTTCTCTGCCCGGATGCATACCTGCTCCATAAACAGCTGATACAGCTGAGCAACGCATTTTATTTAGTAGTCTTGTGTTAGCTTCGCCTACAGACGGATGAGTTCCGTTATTGTTGTCAACAGTATGCTGCCATAAATTTTTGCGCTCCTTGTATATGTTTTTGTCTTCTAATGGAATGCAATTTATCTCATTTTTATTAAGATCAACTATAATTTCATCTCCTTCTTCAATTAGGGCTATCGGCCCTCCAATGGCTGCTTCTGGTCCTACATGTCCAATCACCAGACCTACTGAGCCCCCAGAAAATCTTCCATCAGTCATTAAAGCAACTATGATATTATTTTCTCTGCATAGGGTAGTTATCCTTGAGGTAGAATCTAGCATTTCAGGCATTCCGGGTCCTCCAACAGGTCCTTCATACCGAACTATAATCATATCAAAGTTTTTAAAGACCTCTGGAGTTTTGTCTAGCGTATCTAAAAGTGACTGTTCTCCGTCAAATATTCTTGCTCTTCCGTTGAACACATTGTTCTCCAGGCCTCCCTCAACTCCTGCTAGCTTTAATATTGCACTATGTTCAGGAGAAAGATTTCCGCCTAAAACTCTTAAGCCACCAGTTTCCTTATATGGTTTCTTTACTGAATAAATTACTTCTCCATCAGGGTCTGGAGGAGAGAGTCTACTGATTTGTTCTGCTAGTGTCTCTGAGGTGCATGTAAGGGTGTTCCCATTCAGTAATCCTGCATCCATCAGATCCTTGACAATGACCTGAATTCCTCCTTTTGAGTCAATATCTACCATTGAGTATTTTCCAAATGGTCTGGCATCTACTATTACTGGTATAACATTCTTAGATAGGTGATTAAATTCTGCAGCAGACATAATATCTTCAGAAAAATTACTATACCCTGCTGCTCTCGCAATTTCTGGAGCGTGAAGCATAACATTTGTTGAGCCCCCAACTGACATTGCAACTATTATCGCATTTCTGATTGACTCTCTTGTTACAATATCTCTTGGTGTTATATTTTTTTTAATTAACTTTGTTAGGTAATCTATAAGTTGGTTAGGAAATTCTTGCAATCGCCTGCTGTCTTGGGAGGCTGGTGATACCATATGAAGAGGTTGCATCCCAACTACGCCGATAAATGTTTGCATTGTGTTATACGTAAACATACCCCCACAGCTACCAAATCCAGGGCAGGCTTCTAATGCAATACGTTTTTTAAATTCTTCGTCTGGGTTTCCTGCAATCTGATAACTTGAAATGATGTCGATTGGATCTCCTGTTTTAGAGTCTTTGCCCGGTCTTATAGAGCCATCAGACATAATTATAGCTGGTCTATTATGTTCAAGTACAGCAGCCAGAGTTCCTACAGGAGGTTTGTCGCAAGCAACAACTGCAATTACGCCTTCCAATCCAGATGCGCTAAGGTGTTCACACATCGAGTCATTTGTAACCTCTCTTCCTATAAGAGAGTAGCGCATTTCCTTGGTTCCATTTCGAATTCCGTCTGAAGTTGCAATAGTAAATTCAGGTTGAACTAATCGCATGGAAATATCGCCTGGCTTTGTTCCAACTCTGTCTCGCAGTTTCTCGTGTATCTTATTAACCTTACTGGCAACACCTATATAGCATTGCGAATCTCCCTTATTCCCTACTACACCAATAGATGGTTCATGTATAAGCTCTACATCAGTTCCTAGTTCACGAGCTATTCCAAAAGTTTGAGAATTTCTTCCAGGATTTTTATCAATTAACACTGTTTTTGAATTTCTCATTTTTTTTCCTGTCATACGTTTCAATTTAGGGAATGTATTACATTTATTTTTTTTCATCAAGCTATCTAAATAGAAAACCTTATTAAAAAAACCTTAAGAATTTAAGATTGACAATTATGATCTTTTTAGTCAGGTTTTTTTAAAGTATGGAGATTAGATATGGAAGCTTTAGAAAATTTAATTAATCGAACGTCTAGTAGGTTCCTTACAGATCCAGTTCCCAATCAAAATCAATTAGAAAAAATTTACCAAATAGCATTGCGCGCGCCTGACCATGCAGGCCTTAAGCCAACGCGCTTTATTGAAATATCAGGAGAAGGTCTTGATAGATTATCTAGTGTTTTTGAAGAGTACGCTAAAAAAAATATCGAAGATATTCCAGATGAAAAGCTTGAAAAATACAAAAGTGCACCGTTTAGGGCGCCAATGATAATCGTTTTAGTGTCCCAAATCAAAGAGCATAAAAGTGTTCCTGAGATAGAGCAAATTATTTCAACAGGGACGTCAGCTCATGGAATATTATTGGCTTTAAATGCGATGAATTACTCAGGCATTTGGAGAACTGGTATATTTGCATTTAATCAAAAGGTAGGTGAACTGATGGGTTTGAAAGAAAATGAAAAGGTTATTGGCTATTTGTATGTAGGAACGCCAACAAACTCTCCTAAAAAATTGGACCCAGTGGATACGGCTGACTATGTTACAAAATGGGCTTGAGCGTACTTGTTCAATTAAAATAAATTTACTATTTTATTGAAACATAGTTGTTAGGTTTTATATGTATTCTAAATGATAGGAGTTTAATGATGTCTTTCAGGCCCATCAATGATACTAGGACCGCTCAGCCTTTTTTGGAGGGAGCAGGAGTTAGTCTTTTTAGAGCTTTCGGTTTTAAAGACCCTGAGGAATGTGACCCATTTTTAATGTTAGATGATTTCAGAAACGATGATCCAGAAAAGTTCAAGGCAGGCTTTCCTTGGCACCCTCATAGAGGTATTGAAACTATTACCTACGTTTTGGAAGGAAGTGTAGAACACCAAGATAGTTTAGGTAATACAGGGATGCTAAGCGGTGGTGATGTTCAATGGATGACTGCAGGGTCAGGTATTATGCATCAAGAAATGCCTCTTGGGAACTCTGTCGGTCAAATGCATGGATTTCAACTGTGGGCTAATTTACCTAAATCAAAAAAACTAGTTCAACCAAGATACCAAGATGTTAACTCTAGGGATATTCCGCTTCTTGAAGATGATGATGGGTCAAAAATAAAAGTAATTGTTGGCGATTACAAAGGTATTGCGGGACCGGTGGATGGTATAGCTGCCGAGCCTCAGTATTTAGATGTATATGTACCACCTCATAAAGATAAGAGAATTAAAATTGATGCATACAAGAACTGTTTCGCATATGTTTTTCAAGGTTCTGCTGATTTCGCTTATTCGTCAAATCCTGTAGGGGTAAGAATTGAAAAAGAGTTTAATGGAGAAGAGCTCAATATCAGAGATTTGTCTGGAAACAGAACCTTAATAAGGTTCGATACGGGAGACTACATCTCTCTCAAGGCTGGTAGTGAGGGCGTAAGGTTTTTATTAGTGGCAGGTAAGCCAATCAAAGAGCCAGTCGCATGGCATGGTCCCATTGTTATGAATACGAGAGAGGAATTGGCAAAGGCTTTTTCTGATCTAAGAAATGGTACTTTCATTTCACCTTTAAATTAAGAGCATAAAAATTTGTTTTTATTTACATTATTTTAAAAGTGCATATGCATGCCTTGTTATTATTGTTTTCTATTAGCTCCTCCTCCTTATAATAAACTCTTGTTTCTGCTACGCTAAAATCTGCAATGACTTTTTCATTTGTTAAATTCTTAAGCAGGTCTTCAAAGCCTTTCTCTGCATAGTGCTTAAAATTTATACCAATAACACAACAGGTATTAGCATCAAAATGCTCTACTAGTTTCCTCAAAACATCAGGGCCTAGGTGACCATGTGTAAATGTGCCTGCACTTATTATAGCGGCGTAATTTTTTGACAACTCAGATAAGTTACCATTTAGGTCAATATCAAACAGGTTCCTGTATAGCTTTTTAGTTTTAGATATTTCGATCATATCAGCAGAAATATCAACTCCATCAATTATTGCTTTTTTATTAATTTTTTTTATTTTTTCTGCCACTAAACCAGTACCACAGCCAATATCGCAAATGGCACCATCAATTTGGAAACTTGACATAAGAATTTTGGCAACCTCTTTAGGGTAAATATATCCCAGTGATTTTACGAAAACATCATCGTAATGTGGCGCAAAATTCTTGTAATATATTTTGTTGTCATCGGATGTCCTCAAGGAATAGGCGCCTTTAAGTAGATCCAGAGCATGATCTTTGTTATTTTTCTTCATCGTAAGCAGTGTATGTTGGTTTTTTAATAGATAAAAGCAAATAAGAAGCAAATTTAAATAGTCTTCAGTTTTTAAATATATAAAATCTACATAGATAGCTGTAGGACTTTTTTAAAAAAGATTGCAAGGCTTGATGAAGCTTCAAATTAATTAAAACACGGAGTGTTTAGTGAGAAAAAAAGAACGAGCCTTGTTTGTAATTAACAGATTAGAAGAATTATACCCAGAAACACCAATTCCTTTAAATCATAGTAACAAATTTGAGCTACTAATTGCCGTACTTCTCAGCGCTCAATGTACTGATGAAAGAGTAAATGAGGTTACACCTGATTTATTCCTATTAGCGAATAATCCAGAGAAAATGAAAGATATACCTGTTGAGAAAATATATAAAATAATAAGACCTTGCGGGTTGGCGCCTCAGAAGTCTGCCAATATATCGAAGTTATCTATGATACTCTATGATGAGTTCAACGGTAATGTACCAGAAAATTTTGAAGATTTAGAAAGGTTACCTGGAGTAGGGCATAAAACAGCTAGTGTTGTTATGTCTCAAGGTTTCGGGCACCCCGCTTTCCCTGTTGATACGCATATACATAGGTTGGCGCAGAGATGGGGACTTACTAAAGGTAAAAACGTTATACAAACAGAGAATGATTTAAAAGGGCTTTTCCCTTCTAAAAAATGGAACAAATTACACTTGCAAATTATCTTTTACGGAAGGTCTCAATGTACTGCTAGAGGGTGTGATGGGACTGTATGCGAAATTTGCAAAACGTGTTATCCCAAAAGGAATAAACCTTGCAAGACTAATAAAGCGTAATTATTTTTTAGGAAAAAAATTGGATATTATTTTTGATATAGATGGAACGCTTTTTGATATTTCACACAGAATTCACTTTGTTCTCTCAGAACCGAAAAATTGGAAGGGATTTTATGATGGAATGAAGTCTGACAAGCAAATTAAAGAGATGTGTTTGCTGTTAATTTCATGTGCTAAGGATACGTCTAATCGAATTGTATTTTGTACAGGCCGTGATGAGAATTACCGTGATGTTACTTTGGAACAGATAAAAGGAATTTTTGAGAATATTTCTCAACCAATTAATCAAATAGCTCTTTATATGAGAGGAAAAAAAGATTTTAGGAAGGACTATGAAGTTAAACATGATTTATATAAAAAAATGCTAGAAGATGGATATAGTCCACAAATTGTCTTTGAGGATAAGGCAACGGTAGTTGAAATGTGGAACTCAATTGGGGTACGTTGTTTTAGAGTATGATTTTAGTAAAAAATACATAAATAGTAATTATGGAAAAAACATGAAAAAAACAATTATAAGACCTGCTGGATTGCCAGATACTATTTCGACACAAGTCGTTACTCCAATAATGCCATCTGTTGTTTATGCGTCAAAGAACCCTAATGAATTGGATAAACAATATGAAGGTAAAGAAAAAGGCTTTACCTATGCAAGAGAAGGGCATCCAAATGCTGAAATCGTAGCTAATTTGCTCGATAGATTGGAGGGTAATTCCTCAGGCCTTGTCGTTGGCTCTGGTATGGCAGCTGTAACGGCTGTAACTATGGGTGTATGTTCGTCTGGAGATCATATTTTAGGTGGGGATCAATTGTATGGAAGATCTCTAAGATTAATGAAAGAGGATCTACCCAGATTTGGTATAGAAACCTCCTTCGCAGACCCAACCGATGCAGGTGCTATAGAAAAAGCCATAAGGCCAAACACAAAGTTAATCTTGGTAGAGGCAGTATCTAATCCGACTTTAAGGATTGCAGATTTAGAAGGGATTTCAAAAATCTGCAAAAGTAAAAAAATATTGATGGCAGTAGATAATACGTTTACAACGCCGCTTGCAACAAAGCCCTTTCAACTAGGTGCCGACTTTGTGATACATTCTATTACTAAACTATTAGCTGGACACTCAGATGTTACGCTTGGATATGTTGCAGCAAAAAGAAAAAATCATGCTGAGGCAATCTATAACTTTGTTGTCTCGACTGGGTTAACCCCGAGTCCATTTGATTGTTGGTTGACTGAAAGAGGGCTTGCAACTTTCTCATTAAGGTTTGAAAAATCACAGAAGACGGCCTTTAGTTTAGCGAAGTTTCTGAGCACTCATAATAAAGTTTTAAAAACGTTGTATCCTAAATTAATGGATCACCCAGATAAGGGGAGAGCATCAAAAATTTTGGGTAAAAACGGATGCAATATGGTTAGCTTTGCTATTGAGGGTGGAAGAAAAGCGGCAAATAAATTCGTTTCAAATATTAGAGGTGTGGCCTTTGCGCCCACTTTGGGAGATGTTGGAACTACTATTTCCCATCCCGCTAGTAGTTCTCATCGATATTTATCACCTGAGGCAAGAAATACCTTAGGCATATCTGAGGGGTTTTTTAGAATTTCGGTGGGTCTCGAAGATGCTAGTGAACTTATTGAAGAATTCAGAAAAGCTCTAGATAGGCAATAGGATTATCTTTCGATAAAAACTAGGTTTAAATTTTACTTGCTGATAAACTTTAACAGTCTCTTGCAGGCTGTGTCGATATCTAGGTCAGGAACAGTTAAACTTATTCTAATTAAGTTATTAGCTTCTTCACCGAAGGAACTGCCAGGCATAAGAGCTAATTTTTCTTGATCTAAAAGCTTTGAAACAAAAGTATCGCTGTTCATTCCGGTCTTACTAATATCTGCCAACATAAACATTCCAGATTCTGGCATAATAGGTTCAACAACATCACTTTCTCTTAGAGCTTCAAAGAGCTTCAGGGCTCTTCTGTAATAATCCCCACTCATGATTTCTGAAGTTTTATGTTCGTTGTTCAACGCAAATGCTGTCATATCAGCTATGAAGGGTTGATTCCCAAACAACATTGATTCAGATAATGGAAGGATACTGTCACAGAAATTTTTAGGTCCTATTACCCAACCGCTACGGAATCCAGGCGCCGCGTGAGACTTTGAAATACTTGAAACGACTATCGTTTTATGAAAAGCTTCTTGAATGCAAAGCGGGGAAAAAAACTTGTTACTAGAGTTTTTATTAAAAATTAAACTCGAATATACTTCGTCAGATATAATCCATAAACCATGTTTTCTGCAAACTGATACTATGTCTTTGATCTCTTGCTTAGATAATACGGCGCCAGATGGATTATGTGGGTTGTTTAGTAAGAGCAATTTGCTTTTTTTTGTCACAGATTTTTCTAGTTCATTAGCTTGAATTCGAAACCCATTTTCTTTTTTTAACTTAACTCTTTTTATAGTGCCTCCAGCTGAGGCTATTACTCCTTCATAGGTAGCATAAAGGGGATCCCCCACAAGAACATCATCTCCTTCTTCAATTAAACCCATCATGCTAACAAACAGTGCAGTTTGAGTTCCAGGAAAGCATAAAATATTTTCCTCTCCAATCTCAAAGTTACATTCTCTTGAATATTTGCTGGCTAATGCCGCAAGGAGGTTTGGTTCGCCTCTACCATTTGAGTAGCCTGTTCGTCCATCTCTCATAGCCTTTTCAGCTATATCAATTAGAATACTAGAAGTCGGAATATCTGGTTCACCGATAGTCAAAAGAATTACATTTGGGTCAGTTTCAGCCAGTTTTTTTGCTTTTAAATGAGGTAACCATTTTTTAGAACCTAAGCCGGACACTCGTCTTGTAATAGAGGTAAATTGCATTTTTGTATGAAAATCTTATAAATTGAATAAGTGATATATTTTTGTAACGTTGATTTTAGAGAATGAAATTTTTAAGGAAAACCTTTTTTTTTATTTTTTGGCTTTTTGTAAATAAGTTTAGCTTGAAGATTTTGTCAAGCGCTGCGATGTGCTTTATGTGCTTTCAACCTGCCAATGTATATGCCGCACAAAAAATAACTCCAAAAATTGTTGCATCTTTCCCTCATGACAGCACATCTTTCACTCAAGGATTGATTGTTATAGATAATTTTTTTTATGAGAGCACAGGCTTATTCGGTCAGTCGTCTCTAAGAAAAGTAAGTAAAAGCACAGGAAAATTAATAAAATCTATTAAATTAAACTCGAATTATTTTGGAGAGGGTTTAACAATTGTAGGCGATGATCTCTATCAATTGACTTGGAAAGCAGGTATTTTATTTACATACTCAAAGCGCACATTGGAAAAAACAGGAGAACTTTATTATCAGGGCGAAGGCTGGGGGTTAACTTTCGACGGTAGAAGCTTGATATTAAGTGATGGAAGTAACCTTTTGAAGGTGATGAACCCAACAACACTAAAGGTTCTAAGAAAAATTGAAGTTTTTGATGATGATCAGGCAGTATACAATCTCAATGAACTTGAATACATAAACTCTGAAATTTGGGCAAATGTATGGCAATCAAATAAAATAGCCTGTATAAATCCTTTAACGGGTAGAGTAATTCGTTGGATTGATTTATCTCATATAGACGAAAGTACGGGATTAGACGATGTACTTAATGGTATAGCGTGGGACAAAAATAAAAATAAAATTTACGTAACAGGAAAGTTTTGGAAAAACGTTTACGAAATTTCATTGGAAAATTAAATTATTTACTAAAAAAAACGTTTAGGAGAGACTTTCTCTATCAGGTGTCCTAAGGTTGTTTTTTTTCCTAATATTATATCACTTGCGAGTTCACTGGCTGCAGCGGATGTTTGAAAACCGTATCCTCCTTGACCAGCAAGCCAAAAAAAGTGAGGGTTTATAGGGTCATGACCGATGACAAGCGTTCTATCTGGTGCAAACGTTCTTAGTCCAGCCCAGCTTGATGTTATCCTTTTAACTGAAAATGTAACCATTTCTTCAAAATTAAAAATGCCTTGAGCTAGGTCTTCTTCTGTCGGCCAAGCATCATGGGGAAAAGATTTTGTTTCTTCTGATGGAGAGACGATTAATTCACCTGCATCTGGTTTTGCATAAAAAGATTCATCTACTCCATGGATCATTGGCCATGTTCTAGGATTGATAGCGTTATCGGGGGCAGGGACCCTAGCCATTGATCTTTTTAAGGGGCTTAGGCCCAAGGGTTTTAAGCCTGCTAATACAGCAATCTCATCTGCCCAGGCACCGCTCGCATTCACCAAAATATCAGATGAAAAGGATTTGCCAGCAGCTTCTACATGCCATTTATGGTTGTCAAAAGAAACTTTAGAAACTTTGGATCTTGTAAAAATATTATTGTTATTTTTATTAATTATTTTTGTGAAGTGCTGTAGCAATTTATCAGTATCAATATCCAATATATCTTCTCTATACGCAGCATATTTTGTTGTTTTATCGTTTACAATTTCAAAAAGGTTCTTTGCGTCAGATATAGAGATTTCATTGTGAGCAAATTCTATACATTGTTTCTTGAAAGCCTCTCTTTCAGCATCCTTTCCTAGGAAAAGACTTCCTCTTGGTGACAAAACGTCTACCTCTTTACTTTGTAAATAGTGCTTACTGGCTTTGTTCAATTCTCTAATTGTGTTGTTTCCATAATCCTCAATAAATGCTGCTGCAGATCTACTTGAGGTGTGATACCCTAGATTTTCTTCTGCTTCAAGAAGCGTTATATTCGCTTCCTTAGATAGCCTACCTCCAACTGAAAGCCCTGCTATTCCGCCACCTATTATTATAATATCCTGCATAAAAAAATAACCAGTTAATTGATTTAGAGTTTCTTAACTTGAATAATATAAGAAAATCGCAACGAAAACTCCAAAAATAATTATCCACAAGAAAAAAGATCCAAAGATAAAAAATTTTATTATTTTTAAAAGAGGTTTCCCTCCAAAAATAAGGAGAAACATTGTTAAAATTAATAATATTATTTCCATAAAGTAATGTTATATATTTTTATAATAAAATTTTAAATAAAACAGTCTGAGTTAAACAAGATTATGAGGTGATGAATGAGACTTAGCAGGAAAAAAGCTTTTATTACAGCTGGCGCTCAAGGGATTGGGCGATCTATCTGTGAAAGGTTTGTTGCTGAGGGAGCTAGTGTATTGGCTATAGACATAAATATAAATCTCTTAAAGAAGGTGCCTAAAATTGAAGCATTAGAATTAGATGTATTAAACAAAAGTAAGCTTCAACAGGTTATCAAGGATTATCAGCCAGATATATTGGTAAATTGTGCTGGATTTGTGCATTCAGGTACTATTCTTCAGGCTTCTGATCAAGAGTTTGATGAAGCCATTAATCTTAACGTCAAATCTATGTTTCATTCTATTCAAGCTGCTGTCCCCTCAATGGTTGAAAAAAATAAGGGTAGTATTATTAATATTTCATCCGTTGTCTCCTCTATAATTGGTGCTCCTAATAGGTTTATATACGGATTAACCAAAGCCGCAGTTATTGGATTAACCAAGTCAATTTCAGTTGAATATGTAAAAAACGGTATTAGGTGTAATTGCATATGTCCCGGTACTGTTGATACGCCTTCTTTGCACCAAAGGCTGGAGAATACAGGTGATTATGATAAGGCTTTAGAAAATTTTATTGCAAGGCAACCAATGGAAAGACTTGGAACTGCAGAGGAAATTAGTGATCTTGCTGTTTATCTTGGTTCAGATGAGAGCAAATTTACTACTGGACAAAGCCATATTATCGATGGAGGTTGGTCATCAGGTTAATAGTTATAATTAACTGATAACTTATTAAGAGAGTTTAATAATGTTAACAAATGAAAACGATGCAGAAGATTTTCCAAGATATAAAAAAATTCTTGAGCCTCTAATTGTTGGGAAAACTGTGCTTTCGAACCGTATTATAATGGGATCAATGCATACGGGTTTGGAAGAAGGTGATGAGAATGATTTTCACAGAATGGCCGCATACTTTGCTGAAAGAGCAGAAACTGGAGTGGGTTTAATCATAACTGGGGGCATTTCACCGAATGAAGAAGGTGCCTTGGACGATGCAATTTTTCAAAGTTTAGATGATATTCCTAAGCATAAAATTATTACCGAAGCTGTGCATAAGGCAAATAAAGAAACAAAAATTTGTTTACAAATTCTTCACTCAGGTCCGTTAGCTAAAGACAAAAATTTGGTTGCTCCTAGTTCAGTTAAATCAAGGATAGGTCGATTTTTGCCAAATGAATTAAACGATGTGTCTATAAAAAAACAAATAGATGACTTTGTAAATTGTGCGGAATTAAGTAAATTGGCCGGTTATGATGGAGTAGAAATAATTGGCTCAGCAGGTTATTTGATATCAACTTTTTTTGTTTCTAAAACGAACTTGAGAAAAGATCAGTATGGAGGAGATTTTGATAACCGAACTCGTTTTGCTAGAGAAATAGTAAAGAAGACGAGGAAAAAGCTCGGAGATGATTTCTTAATAATTTTTAGAATTCCTGCAATGGATATGCTAGAGGATGGCATGTCGTGGAATGAAATATGTATACTTGCAAAAGGTCTTGAAAAGGCAGGGATTTCTATTTTATCTACACATTTTTCGTGGCATGAAAGCCCTGTTCCTACTATAGCAACTATGGTTCCTAGGGCAGCGTTTACATCAGTAACAAAACGTCTTAAATCAGAAGTATCTGTTCCTATTATTACATCTAATAGAATTAATATGCCTGATGTCGCAGAAAAAGTTCTAGAAAATAAAGAGGCAGATTTAATTTCAATGGCGAGACCTTTTCTGGCTGATAGTCAATTATTCTCAAAAATTAAAGAAGGTAGAGATAATGAGATCAATACTTGTATTGCTTGCAATCAAGCCTGCTTAGATCATGCGTTTGCTAGGAAAGAAGTTTCATGTTTGGTTAACCCAAGAGCCTGCAATGAAACAACTTTAAATTATATTCCTACTACGAAAAGGAAAAAAATCGCAGTTATTGGAGCGGGTCCCGCGGGGTTAACTTTCTCTGAAATTGCAGCAAAGAGGGGGCATGAAATTGATTTGTTCGAAGCCAGTGCGGATATTGGAGGGCAATTTAAGCTGGCAAGTAAAATTCCTGGTAAAGAGGAATTTTCTGAAACATTAAGATATTTTTCAAATGCTCTTAGCAAAAATAATGTCAATTTAGTACTGAATAAAAAAGCTGATGAATCCGATCTGCATGGAAAAGGCTATGATGAGGTAATTTTTTCTACTGGCGTCTACCCCAGAAAAATTAAAATTGACGGTTTTGAAAATAAAAATGTAATTTCTTATATTGACGCCATAAATGGCAAAGAACCTATTGGAAAAAAGGTTGTTATAATTGGAGCTGGGGGGATAGGGTTTGATGTTGCGGAGCTTATCTCTCATGGAACCAAAAAGCCTTCGTTAAATATAGATGACTTTGCTAGTCAATGGGGAATAGATTTCAAAAACCATCCGCGAGGAGGAGTTACTGGTGCCACTGGTGTGTTTGAAAAGTCAGAACGAGAAATATGGATGCTCCAAAGAAAAGTTACACCTGTGGGTATAGGGCTAGGAAGAACCACTGGATGGACTCACAGAATTTCCTTGAAAAACAAAGGAATTAAAATGTTGAAGGGTGTGGAGTATAATAATATAAATGAGGATGGCATTAGTATTTCTGTTGATAATAGCCCTTCATTTATAGAAGCAGATACAATTATTGTTTGTGCTGGTCAGGAGCCTGACAGGAGTCTTTACGAGAACACAAAAGATGAATTTAAAAAGCATCTAATAGGTGGGGCATACGAAGCAAGAGAAATAGATGCAAAGATAGCTATAAAACAAGCATCAGAGCTGGCTGCTATAATTTGACATTTTTGATAAATATATGTTTGATATATACTTTAGATTGTCATTAATTTTTTATAGGTTTTGCGTAAATGAATGATAGTTACGATACAATAATTATAGGGGCTGGAGTAATTGGGACTGCAGTTGCTTTTGAGTTAGTGAAAAAGGGTTACAAGACCTTAAATATAGATTCTAATCCTGTATCTGGGTATGGTTCAACATCAGCCTCCTGCGCTATTATACGAGTTCATTACTCAACATTTGATGGTTGCGCGTTAGCTTATGAGAGTTACCATTATTGGAAAAATTGGAAATCTTATCTAGATTTTGAGGACGAAATTGGATTGGCGAAATTTATTGAGTGTGGATGCATGATTTACCAAACGGAGCAAAATGAATATTTAAAGAAAGTTATAGATAGAGCCCAAGAACTTAACATTCCTCATGAGCTTTGGGATTCTCAAAAGATAAAAGAAATGCTTAGAATAGCGGATACAGATCAGTTTGGCCCAGTTAAGGGCATAGATGATAAAAATTTTGGGAATTCATCTGGCCTTTCTTTAAGGGGGGCTGTCTTTTTTCCAACTGCAGGATACGTAAATGACCCGCAATTGTCGGCCCACAATCTTCAGAGAGCAGCCGAGGCGAAAGGAGCCGATTTTTTATTTGGTAAAAAAGTCATAGAGATAATCAAAGAGAACGGGCGAGCGGCTGGAGTTGTATTAGAAGATGGAAGAAAAATATTCTCTAAAACTATAGTTAATGTTGCAGGTCCTCACTCAATGAAAATTAATCAGATGGCAGATGTTGAAAAAGATATGAATATAAAAACTAGAGCGTTAAAGGTAGAAGTGTGTCACGTACCTTCACCTGTTGGTTACAATTATGAAAAAGAAGGCTTTGTTATTTCTGATAGTGATATTGGCTGTTACAGTCGGCCTGAAATAGGAAACAACGTCCTAATAGGCAGTGAAGATCCAGAGTGTGATGAAAGGATTTATGTTGATCCCGATAACTGGGATACAAATTTCAGTGAACAGTGGAAAGCTCAAGTTTTAAGACAGGCCCAAAGATATCCTGATTTACCGGTAACATCTGAATCAAAGGGTGTTGTAGCTTTATATGATGTTGCTGATGATTGGATACCAATTTATGATAAATCAAGCCTTCCAGGCTTCTATATGGCAATCGGGTCAAGTGGCAACCAATATAAAAACGCACCATTAGCTGGTATAATTATGGCAGAATTGATTTCTTCGTGCGAAAATGGTGCTAACCATGATTTAAACCCGATAAAATTGCATCTTAAGTATATTGACAGAGAGATTGATCTTGGGTTTTACTCCAGAAATAGAAAGATAAATAAAGAAAGTAGTATGTCTGTTCTTGGATAATTTTATTATTTCAATTAATATATAATGACTTAATTTCTTTATGTTTTTCAAGGCACTCTGATGTATTCTTAAAGTTAAAAGGCATAAGGGTTCCGTTCTGCCAA
>Ga0115011_10001764_pt1 | contig 15402 bp, 15 predicted proteins | sample TroAtlMetagenome_2_FD_88705 | JGI IMG/M metagenome (GOLD analysis project Ga0115011, IMG submission 88705) | Marine eukaryotic phytoplankton communities from Atlantic Ocean - Tropical Atlantic ANT8 Metagenome | ecosystem: Environmental > Aquatic > Marine > Oceanic | place: Tropical Atlantic...
CCACTGCCCAACCAGCATGGTGCCACAACCATTACCGTCACACTCGAAGATGGCGGACTGGATTCCGACCTCGCCACGTCGGATGACAACGCAACAACCACCACAACATTTGAGGTCACCGTCAGCGGCGAGTTCAAGTGGCATAATTATGCGAGCCCGGCTGACGTCAATAACGACCGTAATATCTCTGCAGTGGATGCTTTAGTTGTCATTAACCATCTTAATTTGCACGGCAGCCATTTATTACCTCAAAGCCGACCGGCAGGTTCCATGTGGCTGGATGTCAATCAGGATGGATGGGTAAGTCCCGCCGATGCACTCTTTGTGATTAACCAGCTTAATAGCAAGGCATTCGATGTCGCTCTCTCCGTCGTCCCCCTCGATCTCAACGGAAATCAAATAACAACCACGCACGTTGGATCCACCTTCTATCTTTCACTGGTTGCAGAAGATCTACGTCAGCATAGCCAAGGAGTTTTTGCTGCTTATGCTGACGTCTTTTACCCGAGTAGTCATTTGACCGTCGCGGGCGTAGCATCCTATCTTTCGCCCTATGTAAACGGGCGGTCCTCGAACACCGAAATAGACGGTTTCGTCGACGACTGGGGAGCCTTTGCAGGTCTCACGGAAACTGGAAGTGGCAGATACATTGTAAGTAGCATCCCGATGAAGGCCACCGCTTCTGGTGAAATTATACTTTCTACCTCACCAGCCGATAATAGCCCCATCCGAGACGTCCTGCTCTTTGGGTCTGAAGCCAACACCAATTTCGAATCCATTGAATTCGGAGCAACGCAATTGTCAATCCTTGAGGAATCCGAAGGAGAGGGTTGGTTTGTTGACAATCGTTTGGTCTCCCTGCTAAGTGCAAACAATCAGCCTGACTTAGTCTTGATCGACGATTATTTTGACCGTTATTGATTCCACCACGTCTGCGTAAGCAAACAATTCCATCTTTGGCCGTTCGTTTTTCTGCGATCTGATCAGGCAACCCGCCTTTCTGCGTTTTTACGCCGTAACCTAATGAAAATTGCATTGTCGCGCCCAGAGACTGATAAACTGACCTCAACGGCTATACCCTCCAAACCAGATTTGATTAATGTAATTAGAACCATTCGGGAGATCTTTTGTGTGTACTAACCGACGACTAACGAGCAGGGTGTTTGCAATCTTCGTATTTCTTTCCTTCTTAGCAGCTCCACTACTTGTCGCGGGAAAGACACCTCTCAGGATTACGGCCACGGGCCCCACGCCGCCCGGTTTTAAGCAAGTCTTTAATAAAAAGATTGTCGTGTTTCAAATACCGGTCTTCGCAACTAACGCGACATCGGACAGGAAACTTCTGCATGCTGCTAATGTGCTGGCGCAGTACCTGGACAATGACGCCAACGGCATTCCTGACAACAAACTGGTCCTCAAGTCAATACAACAACAGAACGGCGCGATGGTAATGTTCGCCACTGAACACGAGGCGATGCGTATCGATATCCACCATCACATTCCGGAAAAGGAATGGGACAGGATGGTATTAGTAGGTCTTTTTGGCAACGAGACACTACCAAATGGAGCAAGCAACGGTAGGTTTGACGCAACCTACGAGGAAGTCCTACACCTGATCACGTCCGCCGGATACGCGTATGCCTATCCACCCATTTTCGGAGAAAAAGCTGGAACGACAATTGCTAAAGCCATGGACAATGCCAGGGGTGGACATTTCACAAGGGTTCCACGAACTTATTCAACGAAAGCGTGGTATACATATAACGACCGTTCTTGCGATTATCAGTGTCAGATCACTGAATACATCTATTGGGGGATAACTTCTTTAATCGGAGCGCAGCAATTTCCTGGCAGATTCGAACAGATCTCCAATGAATGGCGTTTCAATACGGCGGAAAAATTGAAGATAGGAGATCCAGTGTTATACACCTTGCTAACCGATCCCAAATATTCATTTCCCACCATTACGCCTGATGGAAACTATAGACCGCAATTGGAACAAAGATCAACCAAAGACTAGTTTGCCGATTTTTGGAAACAACTAATTGATTTGGAGGGTTCCCTCAAATAGATAGCTACTAAACCGTAATATCAGGATCCCGCTCTTTCCCGAGGAAATCCAAATCGAGAGTTAGAACATGAAGTTCCACCCCATCCGTTAACCACGGCTCCTCGGTCGTTTTTTTCTGCCGAATCTCAACACCAACGCCCATACCTAATCCAAAGCTAAAATTACCACCGGTGCTCATAAAAGGCTTCGTCATCTCAATAAGTTGAGCTCCTGAGCTATCAGCGTTCGCAAACTCAGGAATAAATTCCACTTCTCCGGTGCTCTTCCGTTTATCAATCTGCTTAGCGCGATCGGTAAATTCGAAAAACAACAAATGGAAGGAGTATTTCTCTAATAGCTCTTTTCTATCGAACTCGGTCGCCGCTTCCGCGATAACTTGGGCATAGAGACGATAGGTACCAGGAAACGGACTGCGAACCTCCTGTCCAACGATGCCACCCGCTGCAGGCAATTCGCGCCTCTGATACCGGAACTTCAGGTGTTGATCGACCGACATCTTCCCAATGACGCCCGCTTGCTGGATTTCCGCAGTAAAGGTACTGGTATTAATAAATCTCCAACCTTTGGGACGGGACGGGGAATTGTAAGGATGCAGAACCTGCTTACCTTCGAAAGAAGTCTGTCGAATCATCATCCTTTCATCAAAGTCTGGCACCCGGGCAACATCGCCGGTGGACTCACAACGCTCTGACGTTGCGGCATTATCGCCTAATAGCTTGAAAAGCGCGGGTTGTTTCGAGAACGCCAATTCTCGCCCAGCAGGATCAGTAAACGTTCCCTGGTAATCCAAGCCTGCCAGGTGAAATACCGTGGAAGTCAAATGCCCCGGATCGACCTTGTCCGAGATCGCATAGGCACCATGCGAATCAGATTCCCCATAAACCTGTCCACCGCTAATACCCGCGCCGGCTAAGCTTGCACTAAAAACCGGGCCCCAATGATCCCTACCTCCTTTGGGATTAATCTTAGGAGTTCTCCCAAATTCGCCAATCGCAACCACGAGCGTCTCATCTAGCAACCCTCGTTGTTCTAAATCCTCGATTAAAGCTGTATACCCAACGTCAAAAATTGGACAAAGGACGTCCTCGAGACGATCGGCGTTCTGGGCATGTGTATCCCAAAGGGGATTATCTGCCGCATTGTCGCCTGGTTCCCGGGGCCAATTCACATGAACTAACCGTGCGCCGGATTCTATCAAACGCCGCGCGAGCAAAACACACTGCCCCCAACGATTTCGTCCATAGCGATTGCGGATATGTTCCGGCTCTTCCTGAATATTGAAAGCATTTCGCGCCTTACCACTGGTTAGCAGTTCGAAGGCTTGCTGTTGATAACTGTTCACTGTATCCAGGAGTTTACTCCCTTCTACCTCCCTTAAACGGTCTTCCAGTTTAGCCTGCAAAGATCGACGATCTTTCATCCGGCTTAGAGTCACACCGATTGGTTCAAAACCTTCAATCTTGTAATTCCGTCTCGAGGGATCGCCGACAAAATGCTCAGGAGCCCATTGCGTCCCCATTAGGCCCCCAAGTTGGCCGGCTGGCGTCACATTCTCATTTTGGCGGACATAATCAGGGATTACCACCGAACTCAGTCCAGGCATCTTCGAACTTGGCTTATACCGTTTAATAATCGAGCCGTAAAATGGCCAGTCACTCTTCTGAATCGTGCGGGCATTAGGGCCCTGATATTTGTAACCGGTTAATACCCAGTGCCCGCTACTAGAATGGATATTATCATCCGTCGACATCGACCGGATGACGGCCAACTTGTCAGCAATGGCTGCTGTACGCGGAAGTAACTCACTAAATTGGATTCCGGGAATATTAGTTTGAATAGGATTAAATGGGCCTCGGATTTCTACCGGCGCGTCTGGCTTGGGATCAAACGTCTCATGCTGGGGGGGGCCACCGCAGAGATAGAGAAATATGATATTCTTGGCACGCCCAAAAGAGGAACCCAATTGAGTCGCTTGCGGAGACGCCTTTACCAAATCGGCAAGGCCGAGCCCACCCAGCGTGAGGCCACCGACACGCAATAGCTCTCGTCGATCATATAACTGAATACTCATACCTAATCCACGCTATTAAGCTAAGTCGTTTCTTGAAGATGGTTTTATTATACCAACACTACCAGCCTTTTCCTCAAGATGGTTTACGAGTGGAACCGTTCTGAATGCGCGATAACAAAAAAACGGCTTATCCTCCACAATGCAGCGAATAAGCCGTTTCTGAATGACCACCTTTTTTACAAGGGGCGAATGACCGAAATATTACGGTAGTAATCCAAAAGCGTTTCTATAGAGACCACTCCGCCTCCCATACCGCTCTTCTTAACACCTGCATACGGTACGCCATGGACGATAACATTATGCGAATTGATCCAACCATTTCCAGATTCGAATGACTCGGCAACACGCTGGCACTTCGCGAGATCCTGCGACCAGACACTATTCGCCAACCCATAGTCGGTATTATTAGCTAAGCGAACACCTTCTTCCTCAGAATCAAACGGTGCAAGATAAGCAACGGGGCCAAAGATCTCTTCCACCGCAGCTACGTTATCTAGCGACCCGGCCAACAAAGCAGGTTTGACATAATGCCCGCCGTCGCAACCGTCAACAGAGGCGGCCCCACCTTCGAGAATAAGATCGGCCCCACCGGCAACTCCTTTCTCCAAGTAACCTAGCACGCGTTCCCGTTGCTTAGCACTCACAACAGGTCCCATCTGAGTGGCTGAACCCAGCGGGTGACCAATGGCCACCTGTTCCATTTTTGCTTTGACCTTACCCACGAATTCATCGTAAATATTCTTATGAACCAACCAACGCGTTGCATCACAACACACCTGTCCCGTGTGGAAGGTTATAGCGCCAACCAGACCATCGGTCGTGAACTCCATATCGCAATCATCAAAAACAACGGCTGCACCCTTACCACCAAGTTCCAGCTTGACGGGAGTGAGATTTGCACCACTAGCTGCCGCAACCAGGCGACCCACTTCGGGCGAACCGGTAAACGACATCCGACAAAAACCGGGATTTTCCGAAACGGCCTTACCAGCCGTTTCTCCCAGGCCTGGCACGATATTAATCACTCCGTCGGGGACTCCGATTTCCGTCGCCAGTTGCGCTAAATACAGTGTCGAGAGGGGGGTATCTTCTGCCGGCTTCACGACGACTGTGTTACCAGCCGCCAATGCCGGAGCGATTCCCCAGCCAAGCAATAAAAACGGGAAGTTCCAGGGGATAATAAAACCGCACGGTCCCCAGGGGTGACGCACAACAGCCGCCTCGTGATTTTTAACCGCCAGAACGGTGCGACGTTCAATATTGAGAGCTAGATCTGCGTAATACCGCATTGTGTCTATGAAGTTCTGTACATCCCCACGAGCTTGCTCGAGAATCTTTCCGCAATCAAGCGACTCCAGTTGGGAAATAGTTTCGATCTGGGTTTCTACAGCATCAGCTAAACGATGTAGAATTGCACTGCGCTCATTCACAGCCATCGTTGCCCAACCAGAGTTCTTAAAAGCTTCATCTGCCGTGGCCACGGCATTATCCACATCGGCTTTCTGAAAACTAAACACCTCTGCTAACACTTCCCCCGTCCCGGGATCTTGTGTGGTAAACGTCTGACCATCGGTTGCTTCGGCGCCCTTACCGCCTACCCAACCCTTAAGCGGACCAGAGGCTAAAAATGCCTCGACCTTAGGGCAAATTTCTTGACCTTGAATTGTTGCCATCTTAAATTCCTCTAGCTATAAAGTCCCGGAGCCTTGGCTCGTGGTTCACTAACAATTGGTTTTGAGCTATTGATTTTAGCGGTTTGAAAACAGGACAACAACTTTCAAGTAACTGCTATTTTTTATAGTTGCATAAATCCGTTACACTCAATGCTTAAGCTGCGCAAAATCACCTTTACTTAAGACGTGCCATGGTTAAACACAAGCTACTACCGTTATGCATCCTACTTGTTACGCTCTCCTCTGCCGAGGCGGACAAGAAGCTGGGACAAGCGACATTTGCTCATATCGAGACGATCGCGGCTGACACGTTCGAAGGTCGCCTCGCTGGTTCTAAAGGTGGATATGCGGCAGCGAACTACATCACGAATATCCTGGCAGACAACAAAGTAGAGCCCGCCGGCGATGGTAGCTATTTTCAGTTATTCAGCAAAGTCTATCCAAATTGCCGGAACATCTTTGGAATTATCGAAGGCACCGACCCTCAGCTATCAAAAGAATTAATCGCGGTAGGAGCACACTACGACCACGTTGGATTCGGAAAAAATAAAACCTCCGGCCCCATCCATAACGGGGCTGACGACAATGCCAGTGGTACGGCGACTGTCCTCGAACTTGTTAAACATTTCTCGAAAAAGAAAAATCGCCTCAAACGATCGCTGCTGGTCTGTTTCTGGGACAGTGAAGAACAAGGTCTTATTGGCTCTAAATACTGGATGGAGAATCCCACGGTCGACGTGTCGCGAATCATCTTCAAGGTTAATATCGATATGGTTGGACGGTTAGATGGAGACACTTTAGAACTACAGGGGCACCGTAGCGTACAAGGATTGAGACCGATACTCGGGAAAGCCAATGAAGGACTCGACATCAATCTTGATTACGTCTGGACCATGGTCGCCAACAGCGACCACTGGCCATTCATCAACGCCAACATCCCTGGGTTTATGTTCCATACCGGCCTGCACAAAGAATATCACAAGCCGGAAGATGACCCGGAAACGATCGACATAGAAGGTTTGGGAAAAGTCGGCCTCCTAACCCGCCGGTTCATTAATCACCTTGGAACCTCGAAAACGACACCTGAGTTCCGCGCCGAATCTCTTACCGAGAAAATGCCAAAGAAATAGTTCAATTGGAGCGCATAAAAAGGCGGAAGTTACTAATCCGAAAACCAGCATCTTCCGCCCGGAGAAACGTTTCCTTTTTTAACCGCGTCCGATTCGCTCTAAAACAGTAGCGACCGTTTGACGTAGTACATTACCGCTATTTCGCAATCCCTGAACTTCCTTTGGCCAGAGTTCAATCTCAAGGCGATCGACAACACCCTGACGACCTATAATGGTCGGAACCGACAGGGCAACATCTCGAATCCCGTAGGCTCCCTGCTGCACACTTGAAACTGGCAAGATACGCTGACTGTCCAAGGCAATCGATTCGATAACATCGCGAATCGCGATTCCCACTGCAAATCCGGCTCCGCCTTTTTTCCGAATTACCTCAGCACCACTACCACGCGTGCGTGTGAATAGCTCATTACTTAGATTAGCTGTCCAACGTGGATGCTTTTCCAGTGGCAAACCGCCAACGGTGGCACTAGACCAAATGGGGACCATACTCTCACCATGCTCACCTAAGATAAGTGCTGACATCTGCGTAGGAGGAGCATCAAGTTGCTGAGCAATTAAACTGCGAAACCTGATCGTGTCAAGCTGTGTCCCCAGTCCAATCACCTGACTAGGAGGCAGGCCCAGGCGATCCGCTGCTACATAAGTAAGAACGTCGACTGGGTTGGAAACCACAAACACGATGGCGTCCTTCCGGACTCCAACCTGTTTTATTTCATCGAGTATCGAGACAAACAGGTCTGTATTGCGATTAATGAGATCCAGACGACTTTCGTCGGGTTTGCGACGTAAACCTGCCGTGATGCAAATCACGTCACTGTCTGCCACATGCTCATAACCTCCAGCAACTATTTTCTGGTCGGCCGTACTCGGACCGCCATGTAGGATATCCAACGCCTGCCCTTCGGCAGCTTCTAAATTAACATCAAGCAGAGCGATTTCGCGGACGACTCCGCCACACTGCAATGCGAATGCAGCACTGGATCCGACGAGCCCTCCAGCCCCTATAATACTTACTTTCATTTCTCTGTTCCTCTTTCCAATGCCAAGTTAGGCCGTAGCCTTTTGACTAGCCAGTGCTGACATTACCCGCTCCGTGATCATCTGAACCAGTTGTTCCTGGTCCCCGCCGTTACGGACATTAGCGTTCGCCCCCGTGTATCCACCCATTGCCGGCGGAGCTTCAAACGTCCGACGCGCTACGCCTGAATTCTCCCAACTGTCTTTGAAGACCGTATTCGCGCACATATCGCAGTCAGAATATTCATCAGCACGAGGATCAGAGAAACCGAGTTTCGCCTTAAGATCTAACAACTCACGTTGTTTATCTTCCGTGAAGTAACTGATATTCCCAAGGCCTTTGGCCAACATAAGCATACGACAATAGGCATCCAGGATTTCCGTCCACCAATATGCCTGCTCAACGTCAGCACCATAACTGACCGTACCATGGTTCGCCAACACTATCACGTTTGTTTGGTTTACGAACGGAAGAATCGTCTCGGCAAATGCCTTTCCGCCGGGTGTCTCATAACGTGTGATCGGAACGTCACCCAGGAAAATTTCGACTTCTGGTAAGACACATTGCGGAATAGGCTCCCGAGCAATTGCAAAAGCAGTCGCGTGAGGGGGATGACAATGCACCACACTCTTAATTTCTGGGCGGGCTTTATAAATTTCCAAATGAAGTAAAGCTTCACTGGATCTTTTCTTGCGCCCCGCCGTCTGGTTTCCATTCATATCGATAGTACAAATATCATCCGGTGTCAAAAACCCCTTCGAATGCATCGTCGGAGTGCAGAGAACTTCATTGTCGCTGACTCGGACGGAAATATTTCCATCGTTCGCTGCGGCGAAGCCCTTATTATAAATCCTGCGACCTATATCACAGATATCCTGCTTGACCTTAAACACGTTAGCCATTGTTACGTTTCTCCTAATTTCAACAGCAATTAACTGACATCAAGTTCATCTAAAATCGCGGCGTTATAGGCGTCCACCGGTTTCAATTCCGGTCGAAATGGCTGTGCCGCCTCGCCACCCTCACTGAGGGCCACGATATCGCCATATCCAACGCCTAGTTCATCCCACATGACTAAAAAGCCGGCGGAACTCGTATCTTTCTTTTGAAGTTCTTCAAGATTTAGAGGCACCACGGCCTTAAGGGTAGCCGCTTCAAACTCAGCGACGCTTTGGCTTAGTGTTACCGTGCCTATTACTTTTGCGAACCTCATCTTAAAACCCCTTATTCACTACAGCCACGCCGGTATCGCCGCATATTGTTTTTCCAAAAACATTTCAATCACTCCGCTCAACCGCCAAGGTTTACCATCCCACGTCGCCACCACGATAACGTTGGCAGCCGTCGCCTCACAGCGTCTCTCTACCGCAACAGGTTCCGCGAGTGAACCAACTTCAACTGCACGTACGACTGGACTTCGGCTAAGAGCAATAACGGCCACTTCCGGTTGCGGTGTAACAAGGACAACGCGATGGCCTCCCTCACAAATCCGCGCTGTCTCCCTGGTTGCTTTTACAATGCAATCGAACCGATTTACTTCATCCCATAAGGAACTGACGCCGGCTGGAAGTTCGCAGTCACACTCCACCATGACCAAACGACCCTTCAACCGTGCACTTTGCCTCCCAAATTCCCGAACCGAATCACGGCGAAGGATTAACCCGCGTTCTCGAAACAAATCTTTTGCCGCGGGTGTAATAACGGCATCCGACCGAACAATCACTTCGCGACCTGGATGGTCAACGGTTGGCACTTGTTCTGTTGTTATCACTCTGTCACTCAACGCCTTTGACGTCCCCTGGGGTGACATCGACTTTTGATCAAGTTGATCCACGAGCCGGGATACGACTTCATCAATTACGGTCTGAATATCTTCTGGTTTTAGCATTAGTCTTTAATACCCATCACAGACCATCTGGCCGGAGTTGCCTCCGCCTTGAGCCTTTCCCGCATCGCTTTCCCATCCGAGGTAATAATGACCGTATCACCTTTCCCGGCTCCCGACGCATCAATCGCCAACAAGGGGTATCCATCCGGTGTCGTGCCATCCAACAAATAAGGTTGAACAATCAGCATTTTGGATCCCACCATGGAATCATGCTTCATCGTGGACACTGCCGTTCCCAGAACGCGCGCTTCTTGCATTGGGTGTTTCCCTAACGACCTAAGACGTGCAAATTATCAATCAAGGAACACCTACGCTCTCGCGTAAATGTCAATGGCGTCGTCACACCTTCACCGGTTGGACCGGCGATGGAAAAAGACAGGTACCCTTCACCACCTAGACCTAAGCCTGCCATACAAGGTCCATTCTTAACAAAAATGGTGGTATCCAATGCCTTCGCCATCTTGGTCATATTCGTTACGTTGTTCGAGTGAATAATGGCGGTATGGCGAAAACCATGTTCATATTTTTTTGCCAGCTCGATTCCTTCGTCGACGTCTCGAACTCGGACGAATGGAACGAAGGGCATCATCTGTTCAACGGTCACAAAGGGATGATACTGATCAGTTTCTCCGAATAACAACTCAGTGTTTTCCGAAACATGTAGACCGGCTCCCTGGGCCAACACCGCAGCGTCCTTACCCAAGTAATCTTTTGACGGCGCGTCGTGGTTATCTTCACCAACCTGGACAATCGCCTGGCTTGTCAACTGATCAACCTGCGCCCCGTTCAAACGAGCCGCCCCTGCACGTGCCATCGCATCCATCATCTTGTCAAAAACCGACTCCACCACGAACACTTCTTTTTCGGCGATACACAACAGGTTATTATCGAAGGCCGCACCCTGAATAATCGATACGGCGGCCCGATCAAGATCGGCCGTTTCGTCCACCACCACTGGGGGATTACCCGGCCCCGCCACGACGGCTCGTTTTCCGCTGTTGAGGGCTGCCCTGGCTACTGCCGGTCCGCCCGTTACGCAGATAATAGCTACATCACGATGCTTGAAGATAATGTCAGCGGTTTCGAGCGTCGGCTCTGCCATCACACAGATCAGGTTGTCGATGCCGAGATCGTCATAGATGGCTTTGTTAAAACGTCGCACGCCTTCGGCGGCCACTTTTTTTCCGCTTGGGTGAGGATTTACCACCACCGTGTTACCGGCCGCGATCATGCTCACCGCATTACCGGTAATTGTCGGAAGCGAATGCGTCACGGGCGTAATGGCCCCAACCACCCCAAAGGGAGCATGTTCCACCACCGCCAGCCCATGATCTCCCGAGAACACTTCGCTACGCATAAACTCAACGCCCGGAGATAGCATCCCCAATGTTTTAAGTTTATCGATCTTGTGTTCTAGACGACCAATTTGAGTTTCATTCATTTCCATCGTTCCCAATTCGACACACTGTTCGATGGAAATACGACGAATATGAGCGATGATCTTTTTCCGATCCTCAATCGTCATGGTTTGAAGTTGTTCGAATGCTGCCCTTGCTGCCTGAACAGCTTCATTGGCATCATGAAACACTCCATGGCGTCCAACAAGAGTGCCTCCGGAAACGACCGGAGCTCTACCAACTTCGGCCAGCACCTGGCTTACTACATCTCGAATTATATTTTCACTGATCTGCATATTTTTACTCACTTGCAGTTAAACGTTTCTCCACGTTCGGAATTAGGTTTCGTTTTCACGGTGATAAACGCATCCGTTATCCACATGAACCTGATCCACAATTCCGATTACCACGGCGTCAATAGGAAGCTTGCTCGTCACTTCGGTCATTCGGGCACTGGAGCCCTGCGTGAGCAATACAAAATCATTCACACCTGCACCGAGCGTATCGACGGCAACAAAGGTCCGGCCTGTTGTGGCCAGACTCTTTCGCTCCGTTTCCTCGAGCCTGTACGGTTCGACGACCAATAGTTTATGCCCGACCATTGATTCCACTTTTTGAGTGGACACAACGGTTCCGGTAACTCTAGCTACGAACATCTAATTACCTTCCACTAACGCTTTCGTTTGACGAGCAACGACGATCTCTTCATTCGTCGGAACTACCCAGATATCTACCTTGCTCTGCTGGCTGCTAATTTTGGTTTCTCCGGTAACGCTGAGATTGGCCGAATCACACAATTCAATGCCAAACGCCTCCAAATCCGCACAAATAAGTTTGCGAACTTGTTCTCCGTTCTCGCCAATACCACCGGTAAAAACGATTGCGTCTGCGCCTCCAAGCTCCAACAGCAGTCCCCCCATATGGCGTCGGGTTTCGGAAATAAAGATATCCAGTGCTAGCTGGGCATCCTGGCTACCTGAAGCAGCCGCTTCCTCCAAATCCCGGCAATCTCCACTCGTTCCACTCACACCGGCAAGACCGCTACGGCTCGCCAAATGTTCGAGTACCTCATCGAGACTAAGGCCTGACTTTTCAATAATGACCGGCAAAGCGAAAGGATCGAAGTCACCTACACGATTATTATGAGGGAGTCCCGACTGAGGACTCATCCCCATCGTAGTAGCGATACTTTGACCATTGCGACTTGCACAAAGGCTGCTAGAGCCGCCTAAATGGCAGGATATTATCCGGAGGTTGTCACGTTGCATAATTTCAGACAAGCGTCCGGATATGTACCGGTGACTGGCCCCGTGAAACCCCCATTTCCGCACGTAAAATTCATCCGCCCACTTTCGTGGAATCGCGTAGTTTTTATTACGATCCGGAATCGTTTGGTGATATCCTGTTTCAAAAGCAGCCACTAAGGGTATCTCAGGCAATTTATCGGCAAGTTGTCGCATTGCATTGATGTAAGGAGGGTTATGAGCTGGCGCTACACCGCTCATTTCCTCCATCGCATCAAGCACTTCATGCGTGACTTTTTGTACCCCGCTAAAACGCCCGCCATGAACTGCCTTGAATCCAATTGCGGCAACTTCACCTGCCTCGGTCAAACATCCATGCTCCGGGTCGGTCAATTGCTCCAGGCATTGCCTGACAGCAACACTGTGATCCGGCACGTGAAGAGTCAGCTCAGTCTTTTTTCCGCCAATTACTACAAAGCAATTGCTTTGCTCCGCGCCAATTCGCTCGATACCTCCCTGAGCTAATTGCAGCTCAGTTTCCATGTCGAACAATCGATACTTAAAACTGGTGGAGCCAAGATTGGCTACTAAGATCTTCATCGTGTGATTCCTTTCCAAAGGTTCCCGTCACGTTTAGCTAAAAAACGCTCCCGACAACCCCTCTGCCGGACGAGGAATAACGTGACTGGAGATCAATTCTCCAATCTGACTAGCTGCACTAGCACCAGCTTCCACTGCCGCTCGAACGCTCCCCACGTCCCCCGAAACGATTGTGGTAACTAATCCACCGCCGATGTCAACGCGTTTTACTACTTCCACGTTTGCGGCTTTACTCATCGCATCCGTTGCTTCGACGAGACCGATCAGGCCTCGCGTTTCTATTAAACCAATTGCACTTTGCATCGTTAAGTTTCCTTATAAATCACAGAATTAAAAATCCCTGGTATCAACTAGCTCTTCGCCGTTTTCTTCGCAGGTTGCTTAATTACCTTTGCGACGTCAGCGTGAGGACGAGGGATAACCTGAACACTAACCACTTCACCAACGCGACCTGCAGCATTTGCACCAGCATCTGTGGCGGCTTTCACTGCAGCTACGTCGCCCGTGACGAACGTGCTCACTAAACCAGAGCCAACTTTATCCCAACCAAGGAACTCAACATTGGCTGCTTTCATCATTGCGTCGGATGCTTCGACCAGGGCTACAAAACCCTTGACTTCGATCATGCCTAACGCTCCCATAGCAGTTGCCATTTCTTACTCTCCAAGTAAAAGTGACGTGGGAATTGGCCAACTTGAAAAAGTTGAGACAAACCTAATCCCCAAAACAATCTACGTTTCTCCTGATTTCTCAGAATCTCTCTCTTCCGGCTACCTATGAATGTGAATCACAGGCACACGGTTGTTTCTTCATTAATTCGAATCCAGTTGCCGCACTTAGGTTGCACGCATTTCCTTCATCTGTATCGATGTGTACTTCCAACTTCACACTGTCATCCGCACGCACCTTTAAGTCTTCAAGGACCATCGAGCAGGCTGGCGACTCGATTCTTAGATCCATCATTTCCCCGTCTTCAACCCCGTAATAGGAAAGATCTCCCGTATTCATGTGCACGTGGCGGGCAGCGCGAATGACTCCTTGATCCAAATGAACTACGCCAGCGGGGCCAACTAAAACGCATCCGGGAGTTCCGGCAATCTCGCCGCTATGACGGACGGGAATGTCCAGTCCGAGTTGAACTGCATCCGTGTAGGCCAGCTCGATTTGACTTTCCGAACGCGTGGGACCCAGGACTCGAACATTCGGTAGCATGCGTTTACGCGGGCCAACGACCATCAATGTCTCTTCAGCCGCATAATAACCGTCTTGGTATAACCACTTCATGGGTGTCAAGGTATGTCCCGGACCGAATAATGTTTCCACATCTCGGTCTGACAAATGAATATGCCGAGCTGATACGTTCACAACCAATTCCGGTTCACCGTTGGTATATGGAGTGAGGCTCGCTGGAAAAGAGCTATCAGTACCCGTCGCCGCAGTAGGAAAAGTCTGATTGCTTGCTACCATCTGACGAACAATTTGTTCGACAAGACCCCGATCGAGCCCGGCGGCTGATATCGTTGGGTTCGCTACTACTTCCGCACTCACAATCTAATCCTCATTTGTAATTCAGGTTTGTTTATTTGTGGCCGCGATGTGAACCTGCACATCAGCAGCTTTCAGTTTCTCCACCCATTGAGGCTCAATGCCGTCGTCAATGACGATGGAGTCCAATTTTTCTAACTCACACATTAATGCAAGGCTCGACCGACCAAATTTTGTGCTGTCAGCGACCACCATGACGGTGTCAGCCGCTTCACACATTGCCCGTTCCGTTTCCACTAACAACAAGTTGCTATTAAAAACACCCCGTTCGGTAATGCCGGCCACACTAATGATCGCTTTTTGTACGTTCAACTCTGCCAACATTAAATTCGCATAAGGCCCTACCGACACACCGGTCCGACCATGCACATAACCACCAATCAAAACCAAGTCCGACCCATCGCCGGACGTGAACAACGTCGCAACCGGTAACGAATTCGTAACCACCTGGAGGGGCCGCCCGATTAATAAGCTAGCAAGCTCATAAGTCGTCGAACCACCATCCAGCAGTAATGTGTCCCCATCCTCTATCAACGACGCCGCAAGCCGTGCTATCGATTGCTTACGAGCAAATTGTTGCTGCTGACGATGATCAAAATGAGGCAATTTAGGACTAGGACCCGTGTAGAACACACCACCATGTGTGCGACGCACGCTACCTAACCTCTCCAGATAACCTAGGTCACGCCTTACCGTGGATCCGGAAACTTTTAATAAATTCGCCAAATTATGCAAAGTGGCAAATCCATCTAGCCGAATTAACTC
>Ga0115011_10001765_pt1 | contig 15401 bp, 19 predicted proteins | sample TroAtlMetagenome_2_FD_88705 | JGI IMG/M metagenome (GOLD analysis project Ga0115011, IMG submission 88705) | Marine eukaryotic phytoplankton communities from Atlantic Ocean - Tropical Atlantic ANT8 Metagenome | ecosystem: Environmental > Aquatic > Marine > Oceanic | place: Tropical Atlantic...
CCTCTGCAGACATTAAACTTTCCATAGCATCAAATATTTCATTTGAGCACATTTTTTGTATATCTAAGCTGCCCATAGAATTTCTATCAATATCATTGATTAAAAATTTAGCTGCAATGAAAGCAGAACCAGGAAAAGCTGATTCTAAGCTTTGAAATAAGTCGATTAATGGTTTTCTATAGGCAGAGGTCTTAAAGTCGTTCTGTGATATACTAGAGTAGGCAAACACGAACTCTAAGGGTGAGATCTTTACAATCTTGTTATCTATAGTAGTTGAAAGAGATGCGTCATCGATAGAAGTAATAATCTTTCTTATACATTCCATCTCATGTGAAAGATGATGTTTGAGCCGGCTATGGTCTAATATGCTTGTCAATGAACTAATTTAGGATAGATTTCCGAAACAGCAGACATATCTTGTTGCGTTAAAAGAGTTTTGATTTCTTCTTCGAGCTTAGCTTTATTTTTATTTTCTTCTATTTTTTCCGCCTGGTTAATACCAAACCTACAAATACCTACCAGGCTAGCTAGGCTAAAAAATGTCCATCCAATCGTTGCGCTACCGGTTACAAACATTACGCTAGAAAGCATGTACAAGACCTCCGGTAGCTCAATACGAATATTCATTTAGTTATCCCTCCAAAGATTATTGCTGGCGTACGTAAGAATTTCTTCTGCAGAATCCGCTGTATAACCATAATCGTCAATGAGTGTTTTTACCATTTCATTGTACTTTTTCTTCTGGTCATCATCCCTGGTTCTAGATTTTGTGACTATTCTTGCCATTGATTTGACAGAGCTAATCATGTACATTTCAATAGCTTCCTTGAGCGGCTCATAACTAGTGTAGCTTACTTTTTGTCCTCTTCTCATTTTAGCAAACATATAAGCTGTAACATCTGATCTAAATCCTTCACGAGCAGACCCGGTGATTCCGATTTGCTCTTCAATCTCTCTCATAAAATTTTCGTCTGCTTGCATCTCTTCTCGAGTTACACTATTTTTAAGCTTAGTATTGGTTGTAAAAGCTTCAGCATTATCCAAGTAAGTGTCAAACAAAGACTGTGCTTGTTCTTCATACGCTGTTATAAAAGCCTTGGCAATTTCGTTTTCAAGCATTTTAAGATATTCTTCTCTTACAACTTTCTGTATAAGCTCTAAACATCTGCCTTTAAATTCTTCATCGATAATTTGTTCTTTAACTTGTCTAGTTAAAGATTCCATTACAGAAATTGGCGTAATAACACCTCTTTCTGAATCTGATAGCGCACTATCTATAGCTTTCATAATAAAGCGTGTAGATATTCCGGACATACCTTCATTTGGTGCCTCTTCACGCAAATCCTTAATATCAACCTTTTTAATTCTACCTTTTTCGATAACATCATCGCCGTTGTAAATCTTCATCTTGGTAAGAAGATCACATTTTTGTGTCTCTTTCAATCTAGATAGAACGGAAAACATCGATGCAATTTCTAATGTATGCGGTGCAATATGAGCAGAAAAATCAGCCTTTCCTAATATTTTTTCATATATTTTTATTTCCTGACTAAGCTCTAAAACGTATGGGACATTAATTTTTACAACACGATCTAAAATAGCCTCGTTTGTGTGTTCACTTCTGAAGCGATTCCATTCAGCCTCGTTACAGTGAGCTAAAATAACTCCATCAAAATATATCATATCATTTTTGCCGGGTGAAGGAACTCTTTTTTCTTGTGTTGCTGTAATAATTGTATGAAGAAACTCAATCTCATTCTTGAAAACCTCAATAAATTCAACAATGCCTCTATTTCCAACATTGAAAGCTCCGTTAAGTGAAAGAACCCTAGGGTCATCTTCGGGATACTTGTCAATTTTTGAGATATCTTCTGAACCAATCAACACAGATACATCTTGTGAATTAGCATCCATGGGAGGAACAGCGGCAATGCCTCTTCTAGCCCTTTGGGAAAATGTTAGTTCTTCAACTTCAAAATCTTCATATTTTCCATCTAGTTCCTCTAAGAGTTTGTGCCTTGCAATAGGGCTTATATCACCCTCAATCCGAACGCCCAAAGACTTTTCGAAATCATCTCTCAGGCTTCTAGGAATTAATTGAAGCGGCTCTCCTCTTTGCGGATCGTCTGATAGACAAAAGTAGCTAATTCCCTCCAGAGCTGACTTGATGTGTTCTGTAAGCGCACTCTTTCCTGCCCCAACAGGTCCCATGAGCAAAATAACTTGTCTACTTTCTTCGCCCTTTAATGATGCTGACTTAAAAAATCGAACAATTTTTGAGATTACTTTTTCCATTCCAAAAAATTCATTTTGAAAATATTTGTAAACCTTAATGCTTTCACCGTCAAAAATGCTGGATTTTCTAGGGTCATCGTTTTTCATGGGCTCAATTCCATGGTCGACTAGCGCATCATACAATCTTTTGTGTGACGTTTTAACAATCCCGGGATTCTTTAAGACTAAATCTAGGTAGTCTATAAATTTCCCTTTAAACTTTTTAGTTTTCTTGCTATTTCTCTGCTTTGTTATAAGATCTAAAAGATCTTTAGAATTTACTTCTTTTGATTTTGACATTACCTAAGTCCTCTAATAGTGTCCTATATTTCCCACGTATCGCCTTCAACTACAGTGAAAAACTTAACTTCCCCACCCCATAAGTAGCTAATATGACGAACAACTTCATCTGCATAAGCAAGATCTAGATCTCTTCCATCATGCTCATGCTGAAGTATTAATGTATTGCCCACATCTATTCCATCCACAAAAATAACCGGAATAGAGTTTGATCCAACATTTCTCACCAGCGTATTCTTAACAAGTTTCCAGTCCTCTTCGTCTGAAATCTTGTCAATAACAAACTTTGATGTTTTATTCTTATACTTCTTTTTAGAAAAAGTAAACAGGCCAAGATCTCTGCAATCTTTTTCTGTTAAATAATTGCTAATAAATGATGTATCTTCTAGCGTTTCTCTAGCTATGAAGCATTCTTCAAGACCATGTCTTTCCTCAATTCTTCTAAATAATTCGAAGCCAATATGATAAGGATTGAGCCCGCCAACGTGAGGCCTGATCACTTGATTATGGGTTTTTAAGATAGGTATATGAAACTTAGACTCGAGTTCAAGCTGATGGCACATTCTGTAGTGCCAAAAACTAGCCCATCCTTCATTCATAATCTTTGTCTTCATTTGAGGTAAAAAATATTGAGATTCTGATTCTATGATTTCTAAGATATCTTGTTGCCATGGCCTTAGTTTTGCATTTTCTCTTAAGAACTTGAGTATATTATGCTCGGGCTGAAATATATCTATCTCGTCTAAATCTAGAGCCTCGCTTGGGTTGACATCCAAAACAGATCTAATAATTTTTTCTTTATATTGACGATTTGTCTGTCTTACAACGCTAGATCGATAAGTTTGGAATTGAATAGCATGGGCAGCATCCATAAACTTTTCAACCTTCTCTATGCCAATATTGGGATTTTCAACATATCCCTGTATTCTTTTTTTAGCGCTTCTCATTCTCTGAATAACACTACCCGGACGAGTGTGTTTAAATTTGGCATTATTTTTAAAAAAATCTGAGTGGCCTACACAGTGTGCCATTATCAATATTTGCATATAAGCGGGATTTTCCCGCATAAGATAAGCAATGGATGGATCAGAGTTGATAATCAACTCATATGGAAGGCCTTCCATTCCCAAGTTATACATTTGATGAGTTCTTTCAAATCTTTTACCAAATGACCAGTGACCATAGTGCGTAGGCATGCCATGATAGGACATATGTCCTATCATGGAGTAGTAGTCACAAACCTCATACTGAATATCGAACCAGTCTAGCTTGTTATCCTTGCTCAGTTCGCATATTTTATCGTCATATTTTTGAAGAAATTTAAAATCCCAGTCTGACTTCATGATAGAACCTCCGAGCTTCCTAGTAGTTTTTTAAATGCTGTCCAAATATCATTTTTAGTATAGATTTTGGCTATTTTAAAATTTTTGCTTTTTAACTTTTCAAACTCTTCTGAAACTTTCGACATTGAAGATATCCACTTCATTCGCTCTGAATCCGGATCGATCTCACAATATCCGTAAAGTTGACATTTTTGCTGAAGTATTTGGGCTGACTCAATCATTGAATCCATGTCATCAGGCCAGTTATCACCATCAGAACATTGAAATGTGTAAATATTCCACGCATCCGGATGATATCTTTGGCATATAATTTCATCAACCTTCTTAAGTGCTGAAGAAACAATAGTGCCTCCCGAAGAGCCTCTTTGAAAAAATTGCTCTTCACTGACCTCGTATGCTTGTGTATCATGTGACACAAATACTACGTCTAGGGTTTTGTATCGCTGGTTAATAAACTGATACAATAAAAAGAAAAAACTTCTTGCTAAGAATTTCTTTTGCTGAGTCATTGATCCCGATATATCCATAATGAAAAATATGACTGCATTACTTGAATGCTTCTTAACTTCTCTTATATGGCGATATGTAAGATCTGATTCTCTATATGGAAAGCTTTCATCATCCTCTGCGCCTAAAGACTCAGCTTTCTGCGCTGCTTTGCGCTTAATTCGCTGTATCGCTGTTTTCTTTTTGTCAAGCCTAGGCCTAATCCCTTTGGGTCTATATCCATGACGCTGATACTTGTTGCCTGTAATATTCTTAATAGTCTTTTTTTCTAAATCCGGGAGTTCTAGGTCGTTAAAGAGATAATAAGCTAGCTCTTCTAGCGTTATTTCTACTTCATAGAACTCTTCACCCTTCTCATTGGATGCCTTGTCACCGGTTCCTTGCGCTTCAGATTCATCGGATGCTTTTCCAATTTGCTGCCCTTTTTGAATATTTTTTCCCGGTGCTGTTGCAGCTTTTGGATTTTGACTATTGTCTGAGTAGACAAATCTATATTCTTTGATACCACGAACAGGAATTTTAAATTTTTTCTTCCCATCTTTTCCAATAATAGACTCATCAGATACTATATGGTGTATGCCATCTTTGATGGCTTCTTCGATCTTCTTCTTGTGACGAGACCGATCCGATGCAGATCTATCTGCGACTGATTTGTGTTCTTTAAAAGTAGACATACGTTAATTAAATATTTGCAGAGACATAAATTAAACCCTTATAAGCTTAATTCTAAGCTTTTTAGCAAAATTTTCTATTTGTTGAGCTTCTGGCAATTTCCTACTAATGAAAATAAAATCTGGCTTCACTCTATCAATTATATCAACAATGGCACACCTTTCGACGTCAACTACATAATCAACTAATTTGTGATTTGATAGCCCACATATTGAAGATTCCCACACCTCTGTGTTATCAAACTTCTTTCGTACCAAGGGAATAATGATCACCGGATTTGATTGCTTGACAAATTGAAACTTATTCACTGTATCGTGAGCTATATTGATAATTTCGCAAGATAGGCGGCTAATTGGGTTGAAATTGCCGATACACAAAGTCTTCATGCCGGATGATGAAGATAGGACTTTCGAAAAGTTGACTAAAAAATGTTCAGTCAAGATATTAGTTACGCTTTTATCAGACACTCTCTAAAGTCCTCCGGGAAAAGATCTTTGTTCTTTCCAAAAAACATAGACCAATTTGAGTCTAAAATATACGTAATAGCATGATCTTTGTTACTTCTTACACTTCTACCTACCGATTGAACAACCGTCTTGGCTGTCTGTAAGGGATACCACCACTCCCACCTATTCATTCTTTTTCTAACTAAATTATCACCTAAAAATGGGTAGGGTACTTTGCACAAAATTTGAAATCTGCTAATATCACCCTTGAGGTCAACTCCCTCTGTCATCGATGGCGAAAGCAAAACAGTTGGTGTCTTGCTTTTTCTATGCTTTTCTAAAATCTGATCTCTATTGTGTGATTCATGGACCAGCAATCTTCGATCTCTTATGGCGCGCTTAATCATGTTGGCAATGTAATAGGAGTGTGTATGAATAATTCCTTTTTCCCCGTTGTGCTCCGATAATATTGATTTAATAGCCTCAATGAGAATGGGTAATGTCTTGTCGATATGCTTTTTAGACATATAACCCACTGGTGCATAAATAATAGGACGATTTTCTGTTGGAAAAGGACTACAAACTCGAATACATGCTGAATCTTCAACGGGAATGCCTATTGACTCCCTAAACGCATCATGATTTAGAATAGTTGCTGACATTAGTAGAACCTTCGTCCCTAATCGAAATAGCAAAGATTCAGCATAACTAGAAACATCAATAGGTTTAAAATAAAATCGCTTACCTTTGAGGCCGGTCTCATTTTCAAACTCAAATAGCCATGTGTCACTATTGTATTTTTCTAGAAAATGAGTAAGCTTAGAAAGATGTGATCGCATTAGATCCATCTGGCCCGTAATCTTAGTAAACTCCTTGAGGGATGATTCTGTAATATTGAACTTTTCAATACCTGCCTCCATTGCTTTCATTCTTGTCTTAACTTTGGGGACGTAGATATCACGAAGCCATGCGTAAGTTTTTGCTTTAGTTGTGGGAAATGAAAAGCCAGATTTAAAAAATTGCTTAGCAAATCTAGCGCTCACGCTTACTTCCACAAATTTAGAAAGCTCAGATTCGACATTATGTGCCTCATCAATAACCAGAAGCTCTTTGGGCTTAATCCCGCCGCTTAAGTTAGATTCTGTAATAAGGTAGGGAAAATTAGTTACCCCAAACTTGCTTTCAATAAATTTAGATTTTGCCTTCTTGTACCCACAATTTGTCATACAATTCTTCCAAAACTTTGTACCTTTAGGTTCTATGCGCAACTCCTTTTGAGATTCAGCACAAGATTGTCCTGTTTTGTAACTGCAACAATAATTTGATGCACTTTTAATTGAGCACATTCCAATGTTAGAAAAGTCTCTTATGTATTGTTCCTGAAGTATTTTTTGTGTAGTTGAAAAGTGTGATGTAAATCCGTCATTAGCATTCATGTATCTAGCAACTGTTACGCCTACCGCGCTTTTACCCACACCGGTGCCTGCTTCAACAACAACAAATCGCTTATCTTTGAAGTTTTCAATGCAAAAATTAATAATATCGACTTGCTCGGGTCGAGGTTCTTGGTGGGGAAAGTATTTTGACCAAGTATAAGTCACTTGTTCTCCTGAATTATTTTTAAAAGTATGTCCATGGTTTCCTCCGGAGAATCTACATGATATGCAAATCCTCCTGTCTTCTTTACAGCCTCATATATCTCGTAGTCGTTGCCTCCTGGTTTGCATCTATCACCAAAAAAATATACTTCTTCATTATCAATCTCTTTTAATGCTAGTGTTTTGTCCCATCCTAGCGGAAAGATATCAAAGCTAGTATCTCCTCCATAAGAAATTTTTACCGGTATTCCCATGGAATTCACAAATCTTTTCATTTTCTTAATTTCTTTTTTACGGTATAAGTTTTTATCATCATACGAAATGAATGATTCGCGGGCTTGGGTACACCCATCTCTGCCTAGCGGCGACCAATTAATCATAGACCCGCGATAAGATATAAATCTTCCGGAGCAATTGATTGCAATTTCTGATTTTTCAATAAACTTAACCTGCCTCTTTAAGATGTAGTTAACTAGCTTTCTATAAGCTTCATCACCTAGTGCCCCTTTCATTGAAAGTTCTTTTTCTAAAACAAAGCTTGAATTGAATCCAGCCTTGTTCCATACATATTTTTTTGTACCATTGCAAGGCATGAGAACAACTGTGGAACAAGGCACATAACACCACGCCGAATTAAGTTGCTCTTCTATAAAACTGTAATCACTTCCAGTTACAATTACTATTCTTCCAATTTTAGACAAATCGCGAAGTATAGGGCCCAGACTTGATGAAGCCGGCTTCCGAGCTTCAGTCAGGGTTCCATCTAGATCAAATAAGAATACTCTTTTGCTACTATCCATGTAAGAAATTATATACGTATTCTTTCACATCTATACTTAAAATTAGGAGATTTTTATTATGAATAAGGTGCTAAGCCTCGTAGCAGTCATGATAATGATAGCAGGTTTTGTATCTAATGCCTACGGTCATGAATCCTCAATTAACAAAAATATAAAGAAAGCTCGAAAATCTTTTGCATTCATAAAGATTAATGTTTTAATTAAGCCGATATCTTGTACGTACAAAACGCAAATGGGACCGCTCATAAGTGTAGAACAGTGTGATATTAGTGCGCTTAAACACAAAAATCTAACATCAGTCGGTTCTGGTGCAGTAATCAAGCATGTTGTAGATACTACATACGTCTTGACCGCAGCTCACGTATGTTCTCACCCAAAAACTGATACGCGCGTTGTCGGCCACAAAGAAATATCAGTAAGCCTTACACCATCAGCAATCGTCAGAGATGTAGGGGGCAATGAGTATTCCGCTGAAATTTTCTCCCTAGATACTAAAAATGACCTTTGTATTTTGAAGGCAAAAGGTTTGTTTGGGAACCCGTTAAAAGTAGCAAAAAAAATGCCGCCACTTCCGTCTCTAGTGTTTTCATATGGAGCACCTCTAGGAATCAACCACCCGGGACTAGTCCTTCTGTATACAGGACACACAGCCGGATCTCTCTATGATGACACTTTCGAAAGAACAACTTACTTTTATACGCTGGTTATAAGAGGAGGATCTTCCGGATCTTCTATATTAAACAATAGGGGTGAAATTGTCGGAGTTGTCCACACAGCTGTTGTTGGTCTTCAAAAGTTGGCAATTGCTGCTACATTAGAGTCGATTCAAAAGATTGTAAAGCATGTCCCAAAAGTAAAATATGAAAAAGTTGGGCCCTAGTTAGACTCAGGTGAGTCCTCTAGAAGAATACTAACCGCCCATCCAGGCTTTGAAGTGTCTACGGTGATTATTTCATTATTAACGCGGTACACTCTGTTAGTTTGGGCAGGTATTTTAGAAGCTTTAGGCAGAATAATTGTATCTTGTACTTTCTTGTCTACTAATATATCTGTGTTTGTTGCCCCATTACTAGTTGGATATGTGCTGGCCATAACAAACATTAGAATCATACATGACATATAGCCGTATGCTTTTTTATTACGTGAAATTTTTTGAGTCATCTTAAGACCTTGCTATCCATTTCCATCTAGGCCGATTTTCTAGATAGTCTAAGTTATCTTGATTTTCATAAGCTTCTTTTTCTGCTCTAATTGCACGATAACTGTCCGGACCACTAACTCCCTTGAGTCTAGCCCTGCAATAGTCGTAAAAGTAAAGCACTAAAAAACCTACAAATAATGTTTCCAAATATTGCTGAAAGTGGATTGTCTCATGCCTGCGTGTTGAATCAGACATTGTATCTCTAGAAAATACAACAACGCCGAGCGTGATTGCACCAATGTTTATGGGTGCAAAAAATGAAAGGAGCTTAGGTATAAAGCTCCTTTCAACAAATATCGGTTTTAGTTTCTTTAACATAAAATCTCCGGTGCGTAATTATACTCTAGAGATTGTAAGTTTAAAATTAATTGATACCAATATTGATTTTACGGTGATTCTCTTTCGAAGAAGGGATTGAAAGCTTCAAGATCCCATTCTTATAATTTGCTTCAATTCCTTCTTCGTCTGTAGATTTAGGAAGTGTCCATTGGCGTTTAAATGACGCCACATCAAACTCCCTAGAATAATTAACTGAAGAATCTTCCGTCACTTCTGCTTCAATTGTCAATGTGCCATCCTTGATAGACACGTTAATATCATTCTGATCATAGCCAGGAACAGCCAAGTCAATATGATAACCATCATCTGCTTTAGTAATATTTGCGCTTGGCCCGGTTGGTGAAGTTCTAGAATGTTCTAGATCAAAGTCGTCAAATAGGCTCGTAAAAATTGACGGCACCCTGGAACGACTAAACTGGCTAAACGGAACGATTGATAACGTGCTCATAATAAACCTCCTTTTTTTGTATCATTATTGGCACGTATATACGATAGACACCGTTTCCGGGATGGTAACCCCCTTAGGGCTATTTTTTTTAAATTAATTTAAATTTGTCTATAATTACAACAGGTTAGTTCTGGTGATTTTTTGTTCTTTGCTTGAGGAGGTAAGCATAACCTTCATGTGTGTTGGCCAAAGATGCCATAAAATCTTCCAATCCAAGTGTCATCATTTCATGATGTTTTTTGACATGGTATGCTACTTCTAGAATTGTAAGAAAGTTTTCAACAATCTGGAGGGCTGTTAATGCAATGTTATGCGCAGAGCTATTAGAGGGGCTATCATACAATTCCAAAGCCATCTGAGTTGACTGTATTAATTCTTTAGGGCACAATAGGGACTCATCTTCAGTTAATCCTAAAACCTTTTCCATTGCACCATCCAGCTGATCAGTAATTTCTGTATAAATTTTTCCGTATAAATGAATATGATCTCCCGAAAATGCTGTGCCTTTTGACATAACATGTGCAGAATGAAACCAAATATGCATTGCCCTAAAAGCACCTAGAAACTTACTGCATAATTTCTTAGGATCTGATGTATCTAAATCGATCTCAATATTAGATCCACAACCTTCTGTCATATATGTGGGTTTATGTCTAGGCGTCAGAAAATCTCGTATGTCATTACAGTCAAATTTTTTTCTCATGGGGGCTCCGATCGTCGATGATAAACATACTTAATTAGGTAAGTAATATAAAACTTTCTTGAAGGAAGACATATGTCAGCAAACTATAATGGAGAGCCAACGCCGGCAGGAACAGTGGGCACACCAGCAGAACCTACACCCGGCGCAGGTCATACAAATAATGCGCAAGGATTGGGAGAAAGAAAATCAAACACATCTCTTCAAAGACACTTTGACGGACCGGATTTAAGTAGCTCTAAAATTAGCTCTGAGTTTTGGATATCATTTATAAATAGTACAAAAGAAAAGTATAGCCAAGCTCCAGATTTGCTTCAAGTTAAGTTGAGGCATTCTATGCACCCAAACACAACAATACCTGCAGAAGGCGACGACTTAGACAGCATCTCTCCCGGTGATTCTGAGTCTACGTCAGTAGCATTAACACCCAATATTAATTGGCCCCAGCAAGGACCAACTGCTACAAGAATCGGACCTAGTCCTGATCAAAATCCTTCAAAAGCTTCCGTAGACACTACAAGGATTAATTTTATTTTTATGGAAAATAGAAAATCTAGATGGGATGACTAACTAGAAGCTTGAGAATCTACTAAGCTTTTAAACTTATTGATTTGTGAATTAAACATTATGGGATTTGACCAAGCTAGCTCAGGTCTTAAAAGCTTGGGACTTAAGCCTCCGATATCGGGTACTGTGAAACCTGTAAGATCATGTTTAAACGTGGGTACTGTGTCCATGTCGCCATCTACGATGCACCCTACAATAGACCTTGTTGTTGGCAGGTCTATGCGCTCACCAACCCCGGGAGGGCCACCTGTCCATCCGGTATTAACAAGCCAGCAGCTAGCTCCTGTATCTTTTAAAAACTCAACTAACATATCTGCATAAATTTCGGGAGATCTAGGCATAAAAGGTAAACCAAAGCACGGACTAAATGTAGCTTCTGGTTCACTAATTCCTGATTCTGTTCCTGCAACTTTTGACGTATAACCTAACAAAAATTGCTCTTTAGCTTCGTCTAGTGAAAGCTTTGAAACTGCAGGCAAAACTCCAAAAGCATCACATGTTAACATGATCACGCAACCAGGCTGTTCCGGAACAAAACCTTCTACCATAGAGCCTCCAATAAATTCTAGCGGGTATGATGCTCTTCCATTTTTTGTCAATGACCCATCTGAAAAATTCACATTTCCCTTCTTGTTAACAGCAACATTTTCTAGAATGGTTCCAAATCGATGGCATGCCGCCCAAATTTGAGGTTCACTTTGGGGGGCTAGATTTAAAGTTTTAGCGTAGCATCCACCTTCAAAATTAAAGACGCCATCTTTAGACCAGCCATGCTCATCATCACCCAATAATAATCGAGAAGGATCCGCGCTAAGAGTTGTCTTGCCAGTACCTGATAATCCAAAGAATACAGCTGGATTTTTGCCTTCACGATCACAGTTAATAGAGCAGTGCATCGGCAAAACCCCCATGGAAGGTAAGACAAAATTCAAGTAGGTAAAAACAGATTTTTTGATTTCGCCGGCGTAGCTAGTGCCTGTGATTAAAACAACACGTTCAGAAAAATTAATCGCAACACATGGTTCATTGCGTATATTCGGATATACCTTGACGACTAAATCACCCAGCATGGTGTTCTCATTTGGCTTTCTGAACATGTTTTTCACAAAAAGAGCATGACTAGGAAGCTCGCTATATATATCAACATTTAAGGATAGGTTTGGGTCTCCAGAAGCAGATACTCTTTCTTTATATCGATGTCCTGCTTTCGTAACTTCATAGCTTTCAAATTCTTTTAAAAGTGTATCCCACTCGCTGGAAGACATCGAGTTGTTATTAGACCAATCAACAGTTCCCCTAGTTGTGTCATCCATGACAATAAACTTGCCATCAGGACTGCGCCCCTTAATGTCACCAGACCAGACTAGTAATGCACCTGTCTCGCTTAAGCGAGCTCCTTGGCGGCGCACTGCATGCTCTATTAGAGTACCTCGTGATGTATTATTGAAATCCATATAAAACTCCTGAAGCTTAAAATTAGAATAAATTTATTTGACAGATCCCGTAGGTAAACTTTTCAAAGATCGAAGCTTCTTTGTTACACTAAGCGGGAGGCCAGCATTGACATCTTGTTGAGGACTCGAAACAACCTGTTCATTATACTTGTCATAAAAGCGCCTACAAAACTCCCATGCCGCGTCTTTAGGGTCGACTTTCTTATGCATGCCCCTCCAGGCTTCGTCCATTCTTCTCATGGCAGTTGTTATACTCATGAGCCCAAAAGCAAATAAAAACTTATCTTTGCTAGACATGCATCCTTGCGATGTTGTTGGAAGTCCATAGATATCAGCGCAATCCAAAACAAATTTGCGAACCCAAAGGTCATTACTGAACATATGAGTAAGCGATCCCGGGATAATGGTCTTCGAAAGCCCGGGACGACTAGCGTTTAGAGCGGGAAGCTTATCATGTCCAATTGACCCTGAAACGATTCCTAAACTCATATTGATTAATACCACCTGTCTTTAAAGAAAATGTCTTAGACATCAATTCTCTTATCTTAAAAGTAATTATAGTCACATTATTGTGCTATGACTTAACTATCATTCTCATAATTAACACGATATCTTTCAATTGCGTGCAAAAGTGTAAATGAATTATCCGCTTGCGGATCGAGCTGCACTGGCTTTTCAAACATATCGATCTCGAGATTTTCGTGAGTCGCCCGAGCTACATTTGATATATCAACACAAAGAGGTTCGCTGATATCTAGGTACGAAAAGAATTCCATAAAGGGCAAGCAATCATGTGTAGTATCATTTACCCGATCCGTGATCGGGCGAGTTGCATCCCGCGCATAAAGATAGGGAATACCGCAAGCGTTTGAGATGCCCAGCCCTGCCACAGTTGTCGAAATGATGCGTTCACAAGAGGCTATTTGAATGATCCGCTCTCGAACCTCCTCGAGAGGATCTCTCGATCGTTCATTCCAAAATGAGGGAATTACAGTATAACCCATTTCCTTAAGAGGAAAATACCATCGATCCCAATGATTAAAATGAAGAACTACACCCGTACCAGACGGTTCCAGCTGTTCAGGCTTGTCTATTCCTTTAAAGATATCTAAGGAAGGGTGACCCTCGCTTGGAACTTCTATGTTATGTTTCGAAATTTGAGAAACAACATTAACACCACATGTGGAGGCGAGACGCATATGAAAGTCAGGATCGATGTCTTTAAGGTCACTTAGAAGATCAGGAGACCACCGCCAAAGGATTGAAGACTCACTCTTGTTAAATGATACACCCGGTCCTAAAAGATGCATCTCCGCACAATCTGGCTCACAAGGTTCCACGGGCTGATTTAAATAAACAGAAGCTAAAATAGCGTAAGTAGCCCAATCTAAGTCCATCCCTTCATAAGCGTGAGACATGAGAATCGCCCCATCGCTCGTCACCACCGACACCCGGTGTTCCTCCCCATCGGTGCGTGTATCATCCAATGCTAAAATCCTCGGGGATCACTTGCTTTAAGGGCACTTTGGGAAGCAGTAAGTACGTTAACTTGTTGTTCACCGAGTCGTCGAGCTAGTCGTTCAACAGAGGCCGCATCATCCGACATCCCCGCCAAAGCACTCACATCCGCCCCGACCCCGCTGTCTTCAAGTTCGTTCAAGACAACTTCCATTCGTGCTACTAACCCACGTAAACGAACGCGCAGGTCCCCAACGGTAGCGTCCATGCTTGTTTGGGCGGCGATGAAATTCTCGCTCAACCTTTGCATCAAATTCTTTTCCATACCGGTCTCTCCTATATACAAATAATATTATAAACCGTCACTATGCCAAGTACAATTATAATAGGTTGATAAGAATATCGCGTTAAATCGCCTAAGGCCTCCTACACAAGGATCTTCCCCCTTCCTTATAAAGGAGTTAATGGCGTCGACGCGTTCTGATTATGTAACCTCGTGCCTCGTCTGAACGATGCACATATATTGCGCCGGAGTTGTTCTTAGGGTCCCTGTTCTATTTGATCTATGACCCATTGAAAATCTTCATTTGACCAAGTAGGGTAGTAGTATTGACGTACTCGTACCCTGGGATAGCCCCCGGGAATATGAGGTCCATCCCCACCTTGTGACATCATAGCGAATTGATGTAGTAGGTCAGCTTGTTTTTTGACATTATCTTTAAGGTCCCAAAATATCTTAAGGGCTCTCTGGGGTGTGATTGTCATCTAACCACCTGAAGGGCTATGTAGAACAGTACGACAAGGATTAAATCGCCCCAGTCCATTGTCATATCTGATTCCATGTATCCTAACCCCTAAAAGTTTGCCCAAATTTTTCGGAAGAATTTTTTTTACCTACGCCTGTTTAAGTAGGAAATTAGCCCGGCTTTTTACCTAATCATCGATGTCATCTTCTGAGGCTGGGTCTAGATTGAGGGTTATCCCTAGTATGAGACCTACCACACCTGCCAAGATTATTGTGCCCCAAGTCATTGCTTGTTCTCTCTGCTACTTCTTAGGTCCGAGATAAGGGTTAACCCATCTTCCATATCGTTAACCGGACACAGCATGTTTCTACCAACAACGTAGTAACCGTCCTTTCGTCGTACGATTCTTAGTGGGCCTGAGAGATCAAATTTCATACCGTCTGTGAATTGCATTTATCTTTACCCTTGTGTTTCTTTTTTCTTGTATACTTGCTCTTGTCTTTATGCATACGAACTCCTCCTCCGTGTCGCTTCTGTAGCGCAGTCGC
>Ga0115011_10001766_pt1 | contig 15396 bp, 16 predicted proteins | sample TroAtlMetagenome_2_FD_88705 | JGI IMG/M metagenome (GOLD analysis project Ga0115011, IMG submission 88705) | Marine eukaryotic phytoplankton communities from Atlantic Ocean - Tropical Atlantic ANT8 Metagenome | ecosystem: Environmental > Aquatic > Marine > Oceanic | place: Tropical Atlantic...
AGGTTCTGGAGCCGTTCATTTATCTTCATCAATAACTGAACAAGGGCAGGGGACAGAAGCAGTTATGCAGCAAATTGCTGCTGATCAGTTAGGGGTAAATGTTGAAACTGTTAGAGTGACTTTAGGAGATACGGATTCAACTCCATATGGAGGTGGAACTTGGGCTTCCAGGGGCGCTGGTATTGGTGGTGAAGCTGTTTTAAAAGCGGCAAGACAATTAAAAGATAATATTCTTAAAATTGCTGCGGTTATAATGCAAAGTGATATTAATAAATTAGATATCCAAAATGACAAGGTAATTAGAAAAGACGGTGGGGAAGGGATAAATTTAAAAGATTTAGCTCAAATAGTTTATTATAGAGGTCACGAGTTGCCTCCAGGAACTAACCCAGAGTTAATTACTACAGCTTCATTTTCAATCCAAGGTGTTCCTTTTGTCTTTACTAACAGCGCCATGGGTTGTTTGGTTGATGTTGATATAAATACCGGTCTGACTAAAATAGAAAAATTTTGGGCTGTAGAAGATTGCGGAACACAAATTAATCCTAAGTTAGTTGAAGAGCAAATTAAGGGTGGTATAGTCCAAGGAATTGGCGGAGCATTGTATGAGGAGTGCTTATATGATGACGTCGGAAATTTAACCAATGGGAATATGGCTGATTATTTGGTGCCGATGGCTTTTGAGATGCCTGACATTTTAGTTGATCATGTAGTAACAAATTCTGGAAGAAGTATTCTTGGCGCTAAGGGAGCTGGTGAGGCTGGAACAGGAGGAGCCCCTGCAGCAATTATGAATGCAATTAATGACGCACTTAAACCTCTAGATGCAGAAGTTAATTCACAGCCAATAACTCCAGAAAAAGTTCTTAAATCATTAGGAAAAATTTAGTTATTTCAATTAATTATAATGGCTATTTAAACAAATTTATTTGATTTGGATAATCCTTAATATCTGATATACTAACGGCAGTTTCCTCTAGAACTTTCTTGTTTTTGGGCATAGTAATTGACTCATTGTTAGTTATATATGATCCCATTTCTCTACTTCTGTTAACTAGAAAAAAACCTTCTTTAACTCTTTTACTTTGCCATAACTTAAGTTTATCATTTAAATTATTTTTTGATATCCCTGACAAAGTTTTCATTAAATCAAAACAATCGAGAGCTGCTTTGGTTACACCCATTCCTGCGTGAGGTCTTGCAGTAAATGCACAATCTCCTATTGTTATTAAGTTATCCTTGACCATTCTTTCACTTTTTAAATCGTATATTGGTTGTATTAAAATTTGTTCTGTTTTCTCTAATAGTTCAACACCTGAGTTTGGAAGTTTTTGTCTTGCTTCATCTTTAAGTAAAAGAATAAACTCGTCTCTTATTTCTTGAGGAGGTATTCCGTGGTCATATTTCTTTCCAGATTTCCCAATAAGCATTTCCTTATATTTTTCATTTGTTATTGGTTTGTACCAAAGCCAATTTATTCTTCTTCTCCCAGTTTTTAAACCATCTTTGCCAGATCCAGCAACAGGATATGTTATGAATTGTTGGTTTTGAGGTAAAACAAAACAAAAATATTTTGACATTAAATCAAAAGTTTTTTTACTTAAATTTCCTTCATCTACTAATCCTCTCCAGCCAATATAACCAGCAAATTCTGGTTCATTTTTATCTACAAATTTTTTTAATTTAGATCTTATTCCATTAGCTATAATTACTAGATCAGCTTTGATTTCTTTTCCATTTTTAAATTTTAGATTTGTTTGATTATTATTTTTGATAACTTCAATGCATTCATCGCCTAAAAAATAATTTTTTTTATTAATGTTTGATAACAAAATATCATAAAGATATTGCCAACTAGTAAACACTTGAGGGTATTTTGTTTTAAAAATAATATTGTTTTTTTCATCTAATACAATTCGTTCAGAGCACATTGTTCCTAATGTGCTATTAAACCCAGTAGTAAGCTTAACTAATTCTGCTAATTCTTTATATGTTGCTATTCCTGCACCTCTTCCAGATAAAGGTTCAGAAACTAATTCGTGTATTGTGTAATCCCAATTAATTTTTTTAAGAAAATTTGCTGCAAATAAACCAGCCATGGAGCCGCCAATTATGGCAGCTTTTTTATTCATTTACTTTATAGCCATTGGATTAATGGGTGATCCTACAGCTTTTGTTATTGGAAGAGGAGGGGCGCAAAAGAAAAACTCATAAACTTTGTCTTCATCACAATCTTTTGCTAATTCTCTAAGATAAAATATTTCTCCCATTGTTATGCCGATCATTGGTATTACGACCCAATGCCAAGGTTGTTGAGCATCTTTTGTTTCATTAGGTCTAACTTCACATCCCCATGTATCTGTGCAAATGGCTGCAATTTCTTTTTCATATATCCATTCTGCTGTTTCAAATGCTAGGCCTGGCGCATCTCCACCGGCGTAACCTCCCCATTCTCCATCATCTAATCTTTGTTCCATTTGGCCAGTTCTTACGATAACAAAGTCGCCTTGTTTGATTTCTACATTTTGTGATTTTGCACATTCATTTAAATCATCATTTGTTAATGCCACGCCGTCTTCAAAAAAATCAACACCTGCCCATCTTGCTACATCTAACAAAACTCCTCTACCAGCCATTTCTGCTCTTACTTTTTCTATTCCATTTTTTTGTGCACCATCGCTATCTACTAATTTAGCTGAATAACCATTCCACATTTTATTGTCGTAAAAAATATGGGCCAAAGCATCCCATTGTGTTGCACATTGTAGTGGCAAAGAAATCATATCATCTGCATATTGTAATCCAAAGTCATCGAATCTACCGGCTATAGAGTCAGTTCCTGTTGCTAACATTAAATGTATTGGATTAAATCTGTTTCCCCAAGAGCCTTTTTGAGGACCATGCCTATCAAAATTAAGTCCTAAACTAAACCTTTTTCCATTCTTTATTAATTTGCTGGCCTCAACAACTTTATCTGGCGTTATAAAATTCAATGTTCCTTTTTCATCATCTGGTCCCCATCTGCCCCAATTTTTTAATTTCTCAGCAGTTTCTCTTAGATGTTTTATGTCAAACATCTTTTCATCATATTTTCTTGGCATTTAAAATGACCTTTCTTAATTAATCATTAGTAGGAAAGTTTAATTCAACTTTGACTCCATCTGGGTCGTCAACGAAGAGTTGCTCTAAAGGAAACCCAGGGACTTTTCTATGTGTATATTCAATAGAAGCTTCTTCAAACTTTGACTTCATTTCTTCTATGTTGTCAGCATTAAAAGCAACATGGTCGATGGCACCAGATCCAGATTTAACATCATCTTTTTTCCCAATGTAATAATCCTGTCCATCTCCTTGTTTTCTCATTGCTAAATGTATGCAAGCTGCTTTAGATGAACTATTAAGGTATAACCAATGTCCAGGAAATGGAAAATCTGGTCTATAACCACTTGTTAAACCAAGAAGGTTTACATAAAAGTTTTTTGTTTTTTCCAAATCATTTGCAAGTATAAGAACATGTTCAAAGGTTTTCAATGGCATTTAACACTCCTTCTAAAACTAAACTTTATTCAATTTTTCTTATAAAATCAAATTCAGACAAAAATTTAACTTAAAAACTCTTTTATTATATTATTTGTATCTTCAGGATTCTCTAGATTAAAGACATGTGCTACTTTTGGAATACATTTATATTGGCTATTTGAAGTTAGATGGTGCATCTCTTCCATTGCTAATGCTGGTGCACCTACATCAGTTTCACCAGAGATAAATAGGAATTTGTTCTTTATTTTTCCAATTTCTTTTAAATAGTCTAGTTTCTTTATTGCTTCACAACTTCCAATATAACCATTAGTTGAAGTCTTTTTAATCATTTCAGATGCTTTTGTAATTATTTCATTGTTTACTGTATTAGATCTAAATTCCTCGCTAAACCATCTTTCCAAAGAGCCATCAACAACACCCGTTGCACCTTTTTCTTTTACAATAGCAATTCTTTGATCCCAAGCCTCTATTGCAGGAGGGGGCATATCAGCCCTAGCAGCACAACAAACTAATTTATCAAATCTATTAGAATGTTTTAGAGCAAGACCTAGTGAGGTCATACCACCCATTGAAAGTCCTACAAAATGAGACTTTTCAATATTTAATTCATCCATTATTTTTATGACATCATTTTCTAGTAAATCGAAAGTATAAGGCCCTTTAATTGGTGTGCTTTCACCATGTCCTCTTTTGTCATATCTTACAATATGATAATCACTTTTAAAAAATTCAACTTGAGGGTCCCACATTGACAAATCTGAACCAAGTGAGTTAGAAAAAATTATTTTTGGTTTTGAACTGTCTCCGTCTATTTTAATATTTAAAAAATTTTGATCATCTAAATGTATTTTATTCATTATAAATTCCTTATTCAGCAGCAATGTTAGAATGTTTGTTAACCTGTGGCATAACCTTTTCTGCCATAAGTTTCATTGAATTTTTGGCAAGAGGGACATCTTTCCAATCATGACCTGCATAAAGAAGTGTTCCAAAATCGCCAACCTCTTCTTTAAATTCCAAGATTTGTTCAGCCACTTCATTTGCTGTTCCATGAATAATTAATTTATCACAAATATCATCTAATTTTACATCACTGTCAGGGGCATTTTGATCTTCTTTAAATAGGTTTGCTCTTCCATGCTTTAACATTTTAGTTAAAAGCTGTTTGTAATAGAAGACATAAGGACTATTGTCACTTTTTGCATATTCTTTTGCTGTTTTAGAATCATTTGCTACAAAGATTGATTTAGCAATTCTCCACTTTCTAGGGTCAGCATTTATATTGGCGTTATTGCATCCTTCTTCAAATTTAGGCCAATGAGTTTTAACCCATTTAGGCAATAAAAAATTAGCAGATATAGGTTCCCAGCCTCTTTCTGCAGCAGCAGTTACTCCCTTTGAATATGGTGCCACGACAGTGCAGATAATTGGTGGATAAGGTTTTTGCAATGGTTTAGGCATTATGCCTTGACCGATGTCTAGCATTTGTGTTTTGTCAGTAGTAACTTCCCAATATTTACCTTTTATATTATAAGGTGCATCTCTTTTCCATATTTCAAGAACCATGTCAATGCATTCTACAAACATTTCATTTCTATTTTTTTCTAAATTTCCAAAAACTTCTGCATCTGAAGCTAAACCACCGGGGCTTATTCCGAAATTTAATCTTCCGTCTAGCATGTGATCAAGCATTGCAATTTGTGATGCTATAGCTGCTGGATGGGAGTTAGGCATATTTACTGTTCCCGTACCAAGTCGAATATTTTTTGTTGCAGCTGCTAAAGATGCAATAAAAACAGTACTTGAAGTTATATTTTCTGCCGCATCAGTAACATGCTCACCGCAATAAGCTTCAGAAAAACCCAGCTCATCTGCTAGTAAAAATGCTTGTCTGTCTTCATCCAATGTTTTTCTATAATCTTTATCAAGAGGATGAATTGGCATTGTAAAAAAACCAAGTTCCATATCATTATCTCCATTCGTCATAATATATATAATATATTGTTAATAAAATATAAAATGATAATATTTTATATTTTCTATCAAAAAGGCTGATTTTTAAATGAATGTAGGAATTATTGGATTAGGTGTTATGGGGGGTGCGTTTGCCTCACATCTCCTAAAAAACAGATTTAAAGTATATGGAATAGAGCCAAACAAAAAAAATGCTAAAATTTTCATTAAAATGAATGGTGTGCTACTTTCAGATATTAAAGAATTGTTTTTAAAATGTGATTTTTTAATAACTAGCTTGCCATCTATTAAATCTTATAAAGATGTTTTAAATCAAATTTTAAAAGAAACTAAGTTTAAAGTTAAAAAAACTATAATTGATATGAATACAATTTCTATTTCTGATAAAATTGATTTTAAAGAATGTGTGAAGCCATTAAATATTGATTTAATTGACTGCCCAGTTAGTGGAACAGGAGCTCAGGCAAAAAAAGCTGACATATCAGTTTTTGCAAGTGGTAATAAATCAATAATCAACAAATGTATGAGTATATTAAAAGCTTTTTCTAAAGAAGTTATTTATGTTGGAAAATTTGGTAATGGCATGAAATTAAAAGTACTTGCCAACTTATTAGTAACCATCCACAACACAGCAACAGCAGAGGCTTTGCATTTAGGTGTATTGGCTGGATTAAGTAAAAAAATGATTTATGAAACACTTGTAAATAGTGCTGCAACATCAACTATGTTAAAAAAAAGAATGCCTTTGATGATTAAAGGTAATTACAATCCTCCAACGGCTTCATTCAATATTTTTATGAAAGATATTAATATTATTCGAAATTTTATTAGTGATAAAAAAACAAGTTTACCAACCTTTGAGGCTTCATCATCAATATATGATATTGCGTCAACAAAATTATCAGATAAAATTGATACTGCGGCAGTTTATGAGATAATAAAAAAGAAGGGGAAAATATGAAAAAAAATGAATTACCAAAGATCCGTGTTTGGTCCAAAAGTGAAATGGAAAAAAGAATTGCATATTTTAAAGATTTAAAGGGCTCAAAGAAAGGTTTGCCAGATAGTTTTTTACCTGAATGTACTAGAGAGCTTATTAATGTAATAGGTTTTGAACCACCAAAAGGAAAAACTTCTCACATCTCTCCACTTGGTGATGATAATTCTCTAATGCCTGCCATCAATATTTCAGAAGGTTTTAATTTAGGTTTTTGCAGATGCTTGCCTGGAAAAGGCCCGCTAATGCATAATCATGATACTAATGAAACATTTATGCCAATTACTGGTAAATGGAGATGTGAGTGGAACGAAGGAGATGATTTTGAATATGTTGATGTAGGTCCTTGTGATGTTGTTTCATTTCCAGTTGGGTGTGCTAGGCGTTTTATGAATATCACAGAAAACGAACCTAATACAGAACACGTGCTTTTAGTTGTAATTGCTGGCAAAACTCCTAAAGCAGAATTTACAGACAAGGCTTACCAGAGAATTGAAGAATTCGAAAATTCTCAATAAGGTAAAGTTGTTAACTATGATTTGGATAATTGTGTGTAAAGATAAACCTGGATCATTGGATAAGAGATTAAGCATTCTTGAGGATCATAGAAAATATTTATCTACAAATCCTATAAAGACATTAGTATCTGGACCACTTATGAATGAAAATGATATGTTGAATGGCTCTTTTTTTATGGTTGAAGCTGACAATATAGATGAAATTAAAATATTTCAAAAAAATGACCCTTTGTTTCAAGCAGATGTTTGGGGCGATGTTTTTATTTCACCTTTTAATAAAAGAGTAGATAATTTATCAAGTTAATAGGTTTTTTTTGTTATGAGAAAGTTTATAGATTTATCAGTTTCATTGGAAGAGGGCATAACATCTGATCCAGATTTTATGCTACCAAGGATTGACTATCATCATCATAAAGAAACAGCAGATGAAATAATTCAATTTTTTCCAGGCTTAAAAAAAGAGGATTTACCCAATGAAGAAGGGTGGGCAATGGAAACATTAAATGTTAGCACTCATAATGGAACTCATATGGATGCTCCTTATCACTATCATTCAACAATGGACAATGGCAAGAGGGCAATCACTATAGATGAGGTGCCATTGGAATGGTGTTTTAACAATGCGATAAAATTTGATTTTAGATCATATGAAGATGGTTATGTCATTACAGTAGACGATATAAAAAAAGAGTTAGAAAGAATAGAGCATAAGATAAAGCCTTTGGAAATTGTTTTTGTTAATACTTCAGCAAGTGGACATTATGGAAAAAATGATTTTCTTTCAAAAGGTTGTGGGATAGGAAGAGAGGCAACAATTTTTCTTCTTGACCAAGGGGTACGTTTAACAGGAACAGATGCTTGGAGTTGGGATGCTCCATTCGTCTACACAGCTGAAAAATATAAACAAACTAAAGATCCTAATTTAATATGGGAAGGTCATCGAGCGGGCATGTATTGTGGATATTCACATATAGAAAAATTATGCAATCTAGAATTATTGCCTGATAAAGGTTTTTTGGTTTCTGCATTTCCATTTAAAATCAAGAATGGGTCTGCTGGGTTTGTTAGAGTTGTAGCTATAATTGAAGATTAAAATTATATTTTAAGTATTTTTTAATCTTCTTATGCCATCAATTATAACTAAAATAAAAATTATTAATAAAATTAGCCCAACATATTGCTGAAAAAAATAAGATATATTTTTTTCAGAAAATATCATAAGTGATCTTCTTAAATTTTCATCAGCCATCGGAGCTAAAATAACACCTAATACTGCGGGTGCAGTAGGGTATTTGCATAATGATAACAAATACCCAAAAATTCCAGCAAAAAACATTATCCATAAATCGTATAGATTAAGTCTAGCTGCATAAGCTCCTAATATGCACACTGGTATTATAAGAGGTAACAAAAGACCCCTACTTAAGGAAAATAATTTGATACATGGCTTTATTAGGGCAATTGCCATCGCGTACATAAAGAAATTTGCTATTAATAAGGCTGCATAAATAAAGTAAACAAGTCCTGGATGATCAATATCTATAGTTGGTCCAACCACAACATTTTTCATTGTTAGGGCAGCTAAAAGAGCTGCTGCAGCAGCATTTCCAGGGATACCAAGGGCCAAAGTAGGGAGCATTGACCCACCAATGTTAGCGTTGTTTGCTACCTCGGCGCAAATAATTGCCTCGTAGCTGCCTTTGCCCCATTTTTGTTTTTCTTTAGCTGAGGCTCTTTTTTTTCCAATGTCATATGACAAAAATGAAGCTACATTTGCTCCTGCTCCAGGTAAAGCGCCAATAAAAGTTCCAATCAAGCCAGATCTAATGGAAGTCTTTATATAAGAAGAAAGTTTTTTTAAAGGTAAAAATAATTTTCCAATATTTTCTGGAATTGGTGTTTTGTTTTCATTAGGTAGTGTTTTAATAATTTCACAAATGCCAAATAAACCTATCAGAATTGGTACATAACTAAACCCATCGTAAAAATTTGGATTATCAAAAGTAAATCTTTCCACACCAAAAATTGGATCTATACCAACCATGGCAATTAAAATCCCAATCCAGCCAACTATCCAACCTTTTATAGGCAATTCTCCAGCACACATTGTTCCACAAACAGAGATACCTATAATTGATAGTAAAAACATTTCCCATGATTTAAAATTCAATGCGACAGCAATTAAAAAAGGCATTAAAAAAATTAAAATTAGTATACCGATCCAATTTCCAACAAATGAACCAAATATAGCTGTTCCTAGAGCAGTGCCAGCTTCACCTTTTTTTGCCAATGCATGACCTTCAATCATTGTAGGTACTGCATCTGGAGTTCCAGGAATATTAATAAGTATGGCCGATATTGCTCCTCCAAAAACAGATCCAGTATAAACCCCTAACATAAAACATATTGCTATATTTTGCTCCATGGTGGATGTGAACCCTATCAATAATGCCATAGCCATTGTTGTGGATAAACCAGGAAGCGCCCCCCAAATTATTCCAAGTGAAACACCGAGTAAGGTGATGAGAAGTAATAATGGTTGGATTACATTTATTAATGCTTCTAAGAACATTTTAGTTTCCAGGCAAGGGGATGTTAAAGAAATTATAAAATACTATTGATAAAAAAAGTGACCATAAAAACGATACTGATATACAAATGTAAACTTTTTTTCTCCAATATATAAATAAAAATATAGAAGTTGATAGTGTTGTAAATATTAAAAATGGACCAATTAATAATTCAAAATAATAAAAATCAAGTTCATAAGAAAATGAAAAAGATGTTAAAGAATAAATATAAAAAAATAATATTATCGGTGAAATTAAGTTTTTATTATAATCAATTGTTTTAAATAAATTTTTTGCATTATTTTTGTTAAAATTACCTATGCTTTTTTTTAAGATAATTAACAGCATTATTATTAAGGAAGATGCAGTAATAATAGGAAGTAGTGCTGGGGCGGTAAAAAAATTGTTATCTGGAATTTTTAATTTAATAGATTCATGTATCACCCAGAGAGATAAAACTATCAATAAAGATGATGATAATAAATCGATGATAGGAGCAGCTAATCCTGCTCCTTCATCTTCAGAAATGTATTTGTTTTTATTTAATTTATTTTCTTTCATAAATTAAATTTTTATAGGCTTATATCCTTTCGGTGGCCACCAGCTTTCAAAATTTTCTGGTGTTGGTAAGCCTAATTCTTTATGACTTTTTACTTTTTTGCCCATCTGATCAGCATATTTATTAAAAGTATGTACTGTCATTGTTTCTAATTGGGCAGCTCTTTTGTCAGCTTCTTCTCCAAATTTAACATCAATATCAAAGAATTTTTTCTTAGCTATGGCAGTAAATTTTTCTGAAGAAACAGCTTTTTTATAAGCTGCAGTAACCTTCTTAATAATTTCTACAGGTGTGTCTCTATCCATAATCAAATTATAACACCCTGCAAAAGGTAAAAACGGTTTTGTTGATGGAAGAATGTTACCAATAGATTTTAATGTTATTCCATCTACTTTAATATCTTCTCTACCTGTTTGTTGAAGGTTTCTTAATTTTCCTGATCTAATTAAGCTAATGTGCTCATGCACACCACCGCCTGCAATGTCAGTTTCCCCTTGAAGTCCAGCGAGAGTAGCCTTTTTACCACCTTTATAAGGTACAAACTTTAACTTAATTCCTGCTGCATCACTAACAAGTAAGGCTAATTCGTGCCATAAACCACCAGTTCCTGATGTAGAAATTGATACACTCCCAGGCTTCTTTTTAGCAGCTTTTACAACATCTTCAAAAGTTTTGAAAGGTGAATCAGGTCTAACTGACCAACTTGCTAATGAATTAGCTGCTTGCATAAACACCCAATTTTCCCAAGGCTTTTGATCAGCTGGCATATGGCCCATAACTCTGACAAATTTGTTGTAATTAGCAGCCCCAAGGATAGTATAACCATCTGCCTTTTGTGAAGCGACATACTTAGTTGCTATTCCGCCTACAGCACCTGGTTTGTTAATAGCTTTTATATTCCAGCCAGTAGTTTTGGCCATGTCGTCTACTAATACACGAGTGATTGTGTCTGTTCCGCCTCCGGCGCCATACATAATGACTACAGTAATTGGTTTTTTTGGCCAACTTGCAGCAAAAGCTCCGTTAGACATCATGCTTATTTCAAGCGCTACGAATGACGCACCTGCACCTTGAAGAAGGTGTCTTCTAGATATCATATTTTTATTATTACTCATTTATATCTCCTCTAATTAATTTCTATTAAACATCAAAGTCAGAGTATTTAGAAATCATATTTTGTTATGTTTAAAATAAGTAAGAATAATTATGCTTTTATTTTAAAAAAATTGTAACAATTTTTTCACTTAGTTTTTGACAAATAGGTCTAAAAATAATTATTGCCGGAAAGGCTATCAGAATTGCATAAATCCAATTTAATGGCCAGACTGACAAGAATATTGATTTATTATCCAGAGACATAAAAGTTACAAATGAACTGATAAACATTGTTATGACAATGGCAGTGAATAAGGTAGACAGATATAAAATAATTTTTTCTTTTGGCATAAAAAAAGGCACACAATTAAATGTATGCCTTTTTAGTATATTTATTAATAATTATCCACCAATTTTATATCTTACAGGAAATTTATGACCAGTTTTTTCAATTTCTTTCATGTAAGCATTCATTAGTGCCGCTCCATCCATACCATAGTCTTTTGTTATGTCTTTAGCTCTTGAATTTGGCCAATCCTTAATTGTTTCAGCCCAAATTTTTTGCTGTGCAACAGGCAAATAAGTTACAGCATCATTTATGCCTTTCTTTTTACCTAATTTCATAAGATCAGTAAGACCCTTCATGTATCTTTTTTGACCATCTTTTACAGCAGCCTTTTCATAAACAGCAGCCTCTTCTAGTACTATTTTTGCTACTTCTGGTGGTAGCTTATTAAGTGTTTTCATATTGATAGTTGTAATGGTTTGTGCCATGGCACCAAAGCCAGTAACTTTCCAATAAGGAGCTTGTTCATAAAACTTAAATCCACCAGCATGTGCTGAGGGAAATATTATCACTCCTTTTGCTACACCAGTTGCCAAATCATTATACATAGTAGGTAATGTTGATGTAACAGGAATTGCTCCAAACAAAGATACCCATGGCAAGTTTGGACCTGCTGCTATAACTTTAACACCTTTTAAGTCATTAGCTTTTTTCCATTGTTTGACGGTACCAATTCCATAATCATCAAAACCTTGCATTGCAATAAATTTTTGATTGTATTTATCTTCAAGCATTTTTGTTAAAGCTGGAAATTGTTTGATAACTTTATGTTTAACAGCCCAATTGGTTTCTAAATTTGTAACTGTAAAAGGTACAAAGTAATCAAAATTCCAAGGCAAAAGTTTTGCTGTTTCAAAACAGACGCAGTAGGAACCTATGTCTAAAAGTCCTTTTTCGACTGCTTCTAATGTTTCATGAACTTTTGCAATTTTACCTGCATAAGCCTCGATAATTTTAATCTTATGACCTGTTTCAGCCTTAACCCTTTTTTTAATGTTAGGTACAAGTGTTTTTTTCATACCTGTTACATAAGCAGTAGGAGCTGCTGGGTGACCAGATCCAACACGAAGTGTATAAGATCCAGCAATTGCAGATGTTGCTATTGCACCTGATATTAATAGCCCAAGTGGAATAGACTTTTTAAAAAGATTTAACATATATGTCCTCCGTTAAGTAAAAGAACACTAACATGAAAATTAATTTTTTAAAAGTTAAACAAACTTTGTTGGCCAACTGGCAAGTTCAGGAAACAAATAAACTAATGACATAATAATTAACATCATTATCCAGTAAGGTATAGAACCCTTGAAAATTGTCCCCAGGGACACATCATCGTTACTGCCTGTCAATACCCCCTTAACTGTATACACTATGAGGCCAAATGGAGGTGTTAGTAAGCCAGCTTCTATTGCCAGTATACCAAAAATTGCAAATGCATAAGGATTGACGTCAGGGACTAAATGGATAAATAAAGGAACGGTTAAAAGTATAATGGAAATTGAATCTAACAACATTCCTAAGACAAGCCATATTAACACCATCATTAGTAAGACTGAAAACTGATCCATTCCCACAGAGCTTATTGCATCAATAATTATAGTATTAATATCTGACAAAGATAAAAACCTTGAGTACATTCCTGCAGTAATAAGTAATATCATGATTGGAGCTGAAGTTTTTCCAGCATCTATAATTGATTCAACAACGCCCTTTAATCTCATGCCTTTAAAAAGTGCAATTATAAAACTTGCAATGGCTCCCATGCCAGCAGCTTCAGTGGCTGTAAAGATGCCGCCCCAAATACCGCCTAAAACTAAGAAAATAAGAGCTATTATTGAAAAACCAGAGTAAATTTCAGTTTTGGTAAGCTTACTTACATTTCCAACTTTATCAGGCTCAGGAGCAATGGTCGGATCTAATGTTGCTTTAATAAAATTGTAAGATGCAAACAGTATTGCCAATAATATGCCGGGAATAACACCTGCAACAAATAACTTGCCAATTGAATCTTCTGTAATGATGCCCCAGACAATTAATAGAACACTTGGTGGAATTAACATTCCTAAACAAGCACTTCCAGAAATTGATCCAAGAGCAAAGCTATGGTTATATCCGGCTTTTTTCATTTCTGGCCAAGCAATTCTTGTGAATGCTGCTGCTGAGGCAATGGAAGTGCCAGTAACAGCTGCAAATGCTGCATTTCCGGTGACAGTAGCAACACCTAACCTTCCAGGTACGCCTTTTAATCCTTTGTTAATTAAATTATATAAATCTGCTGCGGCTCCACTTCTTGATAAAAAATCACCCATTAAAACAAATAATGGAATTGTCATAAACACATGGTCTCTAATTAGTTCATAGGCAGCTCCTCCGACTTGGCTGGCAGCCATGTACGTATCTTCAAAAATAAAATATGTACCAATCATTGCTGTTGCGCCAAGAGCTAGGGCTATGTGTATTCCTGCAAAAATTGCAAGTAACATCCCGCATAAGGTAATTAGCATTAAAATATTTAAATCTATTTCCATAAAAGTCTCAGGTTTTAATTATTTTTTTTCTTAAATTCGTTAAAGACCAAGTTTCCATATATAAACACAATCATTATGGAGGCAAAAATAATTACAGTTCTAACAATATAAACGGGGAATTCAATGGCACCAATGCCCTGGTATTCTTTTATTTCCCATCCTTTAATCATGTCAGTCCATCCGCCAACCGAGATACCAATAAAAAGCATTATCCCTATCAAAAAAGACAAAATATTAATAATTTTTTTTCCATTTTTTGAGCAAAATTCGTAAATCAAAGTCGTTCTGAGCATTGTGCCAGAAACTATAGCAAAGGGCACTTGAAGAAAAACTATAGCAGGTACTGAATTTTGAACTATTTGATCTGCACCTAAAAAAAGACCAAAGTTTCTGAAAGCAACTTCTGCAAATATTGTAAAGGCAACGAACACAAGCCAAATTGCAGCTATAGATTGTAATATTTCAGATAATTTTTTTACCATAATAAATAACTATTCTAGATATAGGCATATATTATTATTACAATCAATAATTAAATTATATAGTTTTTTGGTTTAGGTAACTTATTTTTTGATTAATATTTTGACTAATTTTTTTAATTTCTTCGGATATTTTTTCTATAAAAATTTTCGTTGCATAGCTTAATTCTTTGCTTGCAGAAGTTATTAAAACATAATCAGTTATTAATGCCGGTGAGTGTATCGGTGAAAGGTTTCTTTTATTACCATTTAAATCTAAATCACATAAAGTGGCGGGAAGAATTGAGCACCAGTCACTAGTAGTTACCATTTCCAATGTCCCAATCATTGCATCCATTTCCAATATGGAATCTGGATTAATTCCGTGTGTAGAAAAATATTCGTTTATAGCAATTCGTCTAGAATTCTCTGAACTTGGTAAAATAATTTTAATATCAGTGTTTTTTAGTTCTTTTGGTGACAATGGGGACAGGTGTTTAAATTTTGATAACTTAGAACTTACAAGGAGATTAATATCCTGAGATACAAAGTTTACATTTAGCCCAAGAGAGTTTTTAACAGAAGGGACAATGGCAAAATCTATTTTATTTGACCTTACCATTTCTTCAAGAACCCCTGAATACGCTTCAGTAATTTTAAATTCAATTTTGGGGTTTTCATTTAAGAATTTTGAAAGTGTATTTGGTAATGCTGATCTAGTAAAAGTTGGCATTAACCCACATTCAATTAAACCTGTTAGCTCTTTTCTTTCTTTCTTTGTATTAATTAAAGCCTTTTCCATTAATTTTAA
>Ga0115011_10001768_pt1 | contig 15387 bp, 14 predicted proteins | sample TroAtlMetagenome_2_FD_88705 | JGI IMG/M metagenome (GOLD analysis project Ga0115011, IMG submission 88705) | Marine eukaryotic phytoplankton communities from Atlantic Ocean - Tropical Atlantic ANT8 Metagenome | ecosystem: Environmental > Aquatic > Marine > Oceanic | place: Tropical Atlantic...
AGGATACCCCCAATACCCGGCAGGATCTGGCCAGAGTCCTTGACCTGCAGGCTACGTTTGAGAATCGACTCTGCCAGATCCCCTACCATTGCGGCAATTGCAACAACGAGACCCAACCCAAGGACGTGGGGCCACGCCAACCATGAAAGATGCTCACGACTTAGGGCGTGAACCGCGAATGCCCCTCCCCCCGCAAAGAAGAGAGCTCCAATGTATCCCTCCCATGACTTCGCCGGGCTGATGTGGGGGATTGCTTTATGTCTGCCGATCAGAGTCCCGACAAGATATGCTCCCATATCGGTAAACTTAGCGACGACTACAACAAGCAGGATTAACCAGAATCCGGAGGTTACTTCGGCGGGGTAGAGGGCCAGCCGGATGATAAAACCCCCAAATAGCACGGGGACATACACAAAACCCAGAAGAGCGAGGCTCACTGCTTGCACCGATGCATCTCCCTCAATGGGAAAACGTAATCGCAAGCAGAAGGATCCAAGGGTGACCAGTAGCACCCCGGCTACTTCAGGAAGAAAGTTATGGCTCCCGAAAGAGCTCTCGGAGCCAAGAGCTTGAAAAATCGTGTAGAGAAGAAATCCTGCACACACAACAAAGCCCCAGTTGCGACACTCCCTTCCAGGAGCTTCCCGGGTCAGGACGAGGAATTCGAGACTGCCAATAAGGGTAAAGAGGCCCACCATGACCCCCATCAACCACAGTTTGCCACTGGAAAAAACAAACGCCACGAAGCCCCAAAGGAGAATCGTACTTAACAGCCGCGCCCGGAAGGATGCAGCACGCGAGGAACCATTACTGGTTGCAGACACCATCGTTTGATGGCATCAAACCGCTTCGCTCTCACGCGCGCAATGCCAAAACCCCGGGACTGGTGAGATCACAAAAATAATTCGCAACTATAGTTCTAACTGCCAGTTCCATCAACCAGCACGGAAAATCCCGTGAATCAATCGAATAGAAAATGAAAAAGACACTCCAAACATGCACAGTGATTCTTGGCCTTATGGCGACAGGATCGATGACTTCCCTCGCTGAAGAGGAAACAGAAGGAAAGAAACCTCCACGCGCCGAGCGGGGTGAGCGAGGCGAAGGCGAACGCCGTGGCCAACGCCGTGGGGGACCTCGTCAGATCCCTAAGGAAATGCTCGAGAAGTTTGATAAGAACGGCGACGGCAAACTTGATGAGGACGAGCGTAAGGAAGCCATGAGTGCTCGCAGGGCAGAATTCATCAAAAAGTATGACAAGGATGGAGACGGTGAGCTCAATGAAGAAGAGCGCAAGGAAGCGATGAAAGGTCGTCGCGGTGGCAGGCGCCCAGAAGGTGGTCGCCCAGAAGGTGGTCGCCCAGAAGGTGGTCGCCCAGGCGGCAAGAAGCCAGGTGGCAAGAAGCCAGGTGGCAAGAAGCCAGGTGGCAAGAAGCCGGATGCCTGAGCTCCAGCCTGTTGATATCCTCTAAAAATATTAAGCCGGGAGAATACCTCCCGGCTTTTTTATTTCACAGGCAGAGCCCCAGAATTTCTACCCTTGAAATCGCACAGCACCCTGGGAGTTGTGCATGAGAATGTCACTCATACAGGGCCTTCTGGCTCAGTAACTGAGACACGGTCACAAACTTGAATCCCTTAGCGAGGAGACCGTCCAAGGTGGCAGGCATTGCCGCTACCGTAGGAGCATGAAGATCATGAGCGAGGACAATTGAACCATTGGTAGTCTTGGTAAGAATCCGATTCTTCACTACGCTGATACCCGGACGCTGCCAGTCACGCGGGTCTACTGCCCACATGATCGTTGGGTAGCCAAACCGGTTCATGATCAGCTCACGCTGGCGCTGGTATATCGCCCCATAGGGCGGCCGCATGGTTCTGGGCTGAACACCAGTTGCATTCACAATGGAACTCCGTGCTCGCGCCATCTCAGACAATACCTGCGCATCACTGAGTTTTTTCAGATTGCGATGCGTGTAAGTATGATTCCCGATCTCGTGGCCCTCTGCTACGATACGGCGGGTAAGGTGAGGATAATTATCAACGTTTTTACCGATGACATAAAAGGTCGCCTTAATATTCCGCTGGCGCAGGATGTCCAGAAGGCGCGGAGTGTTACTCGCATGTGGCCCATCATCGAAAGTCATCGCGATATAAGGCTGATGCCCAAGCCCACGGGAGTGAGTGATGCCGATCGACTTGGGAAATTGCGAGGACAGACTCAAGTTAGGGTTTCTCGCTGAGGGCCATGCTTGGTAGGGCGATCGATAGCCGTTATTCGCCATCGTCGAGGGCTTTTCCCCGTCTGATTCAAGGGAGGAACAGCTGCTTGAGCAACAAGCGACCAGCGCAAGTACAGGGGCAAGGATCAGAAGTCGAAAAGACATGAGAATATAGCTCAAAGGAAACTTTCCTAAAGACCAGCACTCTTACCTTTTGAGCCCTCTGCTGTCACGCCTTAGTTCCCGCTACTCGAGGGCGCCCTATTCACAAAAGACGTTAAAATAGGGCTTAACTTCTCGAAGGTTTCTTCAGGCCAGAGTTCCCGGCTGGTAATGATCGCTGAGTCGAGGGCGCGGTGCTCAGGCCAGTTCGCCTCGTTCGGAAAGAGCGGAATCGCGCGCCCGATAATTCGCTGAGCCATGATCGAATTGGCCTGTAAATGACTGAGCACCGTACCGACATTCACTTCTTCATCCCGCCAGCAGTCGTAGTCGGTGACCATACAGAGGGTAGCGAGGGCGATCTCGGCCTCTCGCGCAAGCTTGGCCTCGGGAAGATTTGTCATTCCTATGACGTCAAATCCCAATTGACGATTGGCATCGCTTTCAGCACGAGTCGAGAACGCAGGACCATCCATGTTCACATAGGTTCCTCCATTGAAGACTTTAAGACCAGGTTCCACCTGAGAGGCGGTGTCGAGGATCTCCCGAAGCCCATGACTGACCGGCTCTCCGAAGGAGATGTGTGCCGCGATCCCACCCCCGAAAAAGGTATGCTGCTCCCGACGAGTGGTACGATCATAATACTGATCAGGAATAACCAGGGAACGCGGCGCATACTTTTCCCTGAGACTTCCCACCGCGGTGACGCAGATGATCCAGCGGACCCCAAGTGAACGAAGAGCCCAGATATTTGCCCTGTGGTTGATTTCGTGCGGAAGGATGCGATGCCCCTTGCCGTGCCTTGGAAGAAACCACACCTGCCGGCCCGCTACCGTCCCCCCGACCAAGGCATCGGATGGTCGCCCGAAGGGTGTCTCCACTATCTGTTCGTCACTTTGGATGAATCCGTCCATCTCGTAGAGGCCGCTCCCCCCTATGACTCCAATTGCCGGCACCGCCTGGCCATCCTTCTCCTGCTGCATGAGGGTTTCCTACCACCCTCCGGGGCAATCAGGCGAGCCGTCGCCATTAGAAACTTTCCCACGAAGAAACTACTGTCTCTTTTGACTCAAAAATAATGGTATAACCGCATGTTAAGGTTTTTGGCCCATTGGCGATTTTTTCTATTCGGCCTGCCAATCGAGGCATTTTCCCCGGGATTTCTCCTCCTGCTCGGAACGGGCCATCTTTACTCCGAGCAGCGTATCGAGCTGAAGCTTCCCTCCTCGGATCGTTCCCGTGATGTTGCCAAAAGAGTAGGCGGCAGGCTATCGGCCGAATTGTCGGCAAGCGGCATGCGCTTCGGAAACGCCGTCTTCATCCGTATTATGAAAGAAGAAGGCCTTCTGGAGCTCTTCGTGAGGGAACACCAGAAGAAGACCTTCAAACTCTTCAGAGCATACCCCGTTGCAGCAATGTCAGGACATCTCGGACCCAAGGAACGAGAAGGAGACTTTCAAGCCCCAGAGGGATTTTACTATGTTCCTCCCCGGCAGATGAATCCTCACAGTCGATTCCATCTATCTTTTAATCTCGGCTATCCCAATCTCTACGATCGGGTTCATGGCCGCACCGGGAGCCTCCTCATGGTCCATGGCAGCCGCGTCTCTGCGGGTTGCTTTGCCATGACCGATGCTAAGATTGAAGAGATCTACACCCTCTGCCATGCTGCTCTTTCCAATGGCCAATCCTATTTTCGGATTCATTGCTTTCCTTTCCGTATGACAGCTCTGCGCCTGGCAAAGGAACGCTCCAGCAAATGGCACTCCTTCTGGAGCAACCTTCAGGAGGGCTATGATTTTTTTGAGCGCACCAGGACACCCCCGAACGTGCTGGTTGCTAATGGAAAATATGCATTCGAGTAAGCCTTCAGCTGGTCTCGGGCATGAACGTTGGCATTGTGATCCCGCAGGGCGGAGTGACGGCTCCCCTTGCCTGAGCGACGTGCAACTCGCAATTCCTGGCTCCCCATTGATACAGTGAGGACACAAGGCCGGCAGCTCTGGCTGGCACAAGAAAAACTGGCTGGCGGTCTCCGAAGCTCACCAGCTGCGCGTGGATGAGAGCAAGCGCATCTGCTTCACTACGCATCACTCCAGGCCCAAGCATCTTGCTCCCCGGATGGCTGACGGAGCATAGAAACCCGTCAACTTTCTGGTTATCTCCCTCCAGAACAAGGGCCCTCCATATTTTCTGTTCATTGCTGATGAAGAAGCGGAAATCCTTTGCCCTGCGAATCCCATTGAGCTCCTCCTCAAGCTCCACCATCGCCTCAACATCATCCATCGAAGCCTCTCTGACCCTCTCTCCCCCCGCAGGAGTCTCCGGCAATGCCTTTTCCGAAGGAATATACATATCTTGGTAAAGCTCTCCGGGAGAAAATCCAGCCCTGGTGTAAAGAGAGAACGAATCAAGGTTCATACAGCTCGAGACAAGACGGACAGGCAAGCCACCAGCCTTCCGAACAACCTCGGCAAGCAACATCCCCGCCACGCCACGGCCGGCATGATCCGGATGAGCATTCATGATTCCTAATGAAACATGGGTTTCCCTAGGATGATAAAAACATGACCCCATCATGCTCCCATCATCATCCTCAGCAACGAGACAGCAGTTCGGGTCGAGGGCCTCGTAAACCTCAGGGAAAATCAAGCATCCGGAGAAATCATCTTCGTCAAAGATCGATCGATTCAGATTCGACTGATACCACGCATTGGTTGAGGCGTGTATCATTCTGGCAACTTCCTGCCACTCGTTGCGGTTTAGCTCTCTGACCCTCATCAGAAAGGTTGTAGCCCAATCGTCCCCAAAGGGCCAAACCGCAATTGCAGGCAGAAACCGCGCACGCCAAGTAGGCAGCCCCTAAATCCTGTCGATTCTCACCTTATCACACGGGCACACATGGCGGAGAGGGTGGGATTCGAACCCACGGTAGGTTTAACCCTACGCACGATTTCGAATCGTGTGCCTTAAACCGAACTCAGCCACCTCTCCGCTGAGGAACGACACCTAATGTCGCTTCTACCTCCTGTAAAGGGGAGATTCTCCAGCTTCAAAACCTCACAAATGCGATTTAGGTTCGATTCCCTTGTGCCCAGCTCGTCCAGCACCGAGGGTTTGAAGTGCTTCGCCACTACCTGATTCTACTTATTTTTCCTGTCTCGCTCCTCGCGCAAAGGCCCGAGGAGACATCTGCTGCAGCGTGGCCAAGCTCCTTCAAGACAAAACCGATCGATCTCAGGATCAACGATCAGACCACCGATGGCTCTTTGATCGTGACCAGTCGCCACTTCCGGATGGTAGCGGAAACCAGGATCGGACGGCAGGATCTCGCCCGGTTTGCTAGGGTAGTCGAATCCGTTCCTCAGCTCATGATTTCACATCCTCTTCCTCTCTGGACCTCTCCCCAACGGAGCGTTACTGACATACTGCTCTGCAAGGACGAGTCCAGTTTTGTCAAAGCCGGTGGAGACAAGGGAGCGGTCGGATGGTGGGACGGACACAAGGAACGGGTCCTCATTCGGGCAGACTATTTCCTCGCTCCTCCCCAGCCTGAAAACTCAAGGCTTCAGGCCCGGCCAGACGAGGGCCTGCTCGTGCATGAACTAGTTCATGCTGGTATGTCCGGGAGCCTTTGGCGTCTCCCCCCTTGGTTCACGGAGGGAATCGCGGAATACTTCTCCGTATGTCACCAAGGAGATGGGTGGTACCTTTTTCGGGACCTCGACAGCCTCATCCGAAATCACCTGCGCCATGCAATAGGCAGGAACAAGGTGGGAGAAAATTTCCACCTTATTCCAGTCTCCTCGATTCTCGGCCTTAATCATCAGGGCTGGATCAAATCCTCACAGAACCAACCAGCTGGGAATGCCTATCTCCCCTATGCGACAGCCCTTCTGCTGGTTCACTATCATCTTCATGGTGGAGCAGGACGCCGCGAAAAGACCTCCGCCCATCTCGGAAAAATTCAGCGGCTCTCTCCTCGGGATAAGTCGCCCTCCTTTCCAACAGACGAAGCTAGCGTGATCCAGAAGCGCCTCGTCAATTATTGGTCTTCCCGGGGTCTCCAGCTGGTCTTCAAGGGCCAGTAAGATGGGATACAGCGCACCCGCCACTCTCTAATCTACTGAAGACCGGGCGGCCTTGATCGTATTGCTCATGAGCATCGCAATCGTCATCGGCCCCACTCCACCTGGCACCGGGGTAATGGCGCGACACTTGGGGGCTACTTCCTCATAAGATACGTCCCCAACCAGCCTGTAGCCTCTTTTTCTGGACGAGTCATCCACACGGTTGATGCCCACATCAATCACAACCGCACCCTCTTTGACAAAATCTGCCGTGACGAACTCGGGCCTGCCGATTGCCGGAATCAGGATATCCGCCTCCCGACAGACCTGGGCGAGTTCTCTGGTTCGAGAATGTGCCACCGTAACGGTAGCGTTGATTCCCCTGCCCATGAGCAGAAGGGCCATAGGCTTGCCCACGATCATGCTGCGACCGATCACTACCGCGTTAGCACCACTGGTCTCAATCCCCGCCCTTTCAAGCAGGTGGATACATCCCTGAGGAGTGCAGGGGACAAACCCACTGTCGTCTTCCATGACGAGCTTGCCAACATTGACAGGATGAAACCCGTCCACATCCTTGTTCGGATCGATCAGCCGGATGATCTCTTCTTCATTGATATGGGGCGGCGGTGGGGACTGCACGAGGATGCCATGGATTGAAGGATCCGCATTGAGCCCGGCAACCACCTCAAGCACCTCCTTCTGGCTCGTTTCTTCTGGCAGCTCAATACGCCTGGAATAAATTCCCAGATCCGCACAGGTTTTTACCTTGGACCCGACGTAGACATGAGAGGCAGGGTCCTTCCCGACGATCACTACTGCCAAGCCCGGGGTCACTCCCCGGGCCTCCAGGTCCTGCACTTGTTCCCGGCACCCTGCAAGGGCATCAGCCGCTATCTCTTTCCCGTTCAGAATGGTCATTTATTGGCAAGTCTAGGTCATCTGCTCCACTGCGCATCAAATTCTCAACCTCAATGCGCTTGGCTTCGAAAGCATCGTCATCCATCTGCCGCGGCACATCAAGCAGCTCGTCAAAAATGATGGTTAGTTTACTAAAGGGAAGGGGTAGAACGAAACGGTCCCACGTCTTGAGCCGAAACGCAGATCCGAAGTGGATGTGGACGGCCATCACCGGGGACCTGGTCACCTGAGCCAGCTTGATCAGGCCCGGACTCAATTGATACCTTGGTCCACGCGGTCCATCCGGGGTCACACAGATATCAAGCCCGCACCCCACCGCCCGCACCATTTCCCTCAAAGCGGCCGAACCCCGCCGGGAGCTTGAACCCCGTATCGATTCAAGGCCCATCACCTTGGCCACCGCCGCAAGCGCAGCTCCATCATGGCTCGCACTGGTCAGGACTGCTCCTTTTCGCCAGCCGAAGATCCGACGCCGAGCCATCAGCGTTCCCGCAATCCGGTTATGCCAGAGACACCACAAAAGCGGATTCTTGTGATTTGTCGGGTCGGTAAGACCGCAGCGATCCACAACCTTGATACGGAGGGTCACCCCGTATAAGCGCAACAGCCACCCCACCAGCGAGCCGAGAGCCCGCACTTTGAGGCTAGTTCGAATCTCATGGCCCTCCTGCTTTTGCTTCATCACTCGGATCGTCTCCCATCGCGGTGCTCAATCTGGATTTTCAGCCCCGCCTCAAGAAAAGCCGTTGCGGGTGCTTCTGCCGTAAATCAGCTCGTTTCAAGCATCTCTCCAGGGCTTCGGCATGCAGAGCCCATCAGATTGACACCCCTTGATTCAAAAGACCCGCGGGACATCTTGCAAGACTGATGAGATATTGAAGTAGAACACTGTTCGCGTCATTCTGGTCCCAGAACAGCCTTCAATCATCAAAGGAGCCTTATTTTCTCGTTTAAACCTTTGGAGCATCATGGTTTCTTCCGGATAGAAATGACCAATTTCGAGGACAAAGCTCGTGAGGCCATGGCCAACCCCCAGAACGTGGGCGAAATGGAGGATGCTGATACCGTCGGCACTGCAGGTTCAGCCGATTGTGGGGACATGTTACGGATGTGGCTGAAGTTCACCGAGAAAGACGGTCAAAAGGTCATTGACCGGGCCTCTTTTCAATCCTTCGGATGTCAAACTGCTATCGCCGTCGCCTCAATGGCGACCGAGCTTCTGAAGGGAAAATCTGTGGAGGATGCCCGTAAACTTTCCCCAGACGAGCTGACCGGGGACCTGGGACCGCTGCCCCCAATGAAAATTCACTGCGGGCAACTCGTCGAAGGCGCTCTTCACAACGCGCTCGGTGAGACCCGCGAACAAGAAGGCGAGGCTTCTGCGCCTACTCTCGCCCAATCCTTTTCCGGCCAACAGCAGGGCAATATCAGAATCGTCCCACTTGAGGATGATAAGGATTAACCGTAGAACTCATCACCCCCATCTCCCATGAACCAGGAAATCCCTCTTACTCGCGATGTTAACGCAATTCAGATTCCCTCTGGCGATACCATTTCTCTCCCCGCTGACACGCCAGTCGTGATCACCCAGAGCCTTGGCGGCACCTATACGGTCGCAACCTCAGCAGGTCTCGCCAGAATCTCTTCCAACGATGCAGATGCCCTTGGGATCGATCAGGCTGGTAACGAGGAGAGGGTCCAGAAGGACGAGGAGATGAAATCCGCGCCGATAATTGAGCAGGTTTGGCATCAGCTCAAACAGGTCTATGACCCGGAAATCCCGGTGGATATTGTCAATCTGGGGCTGGTCTACGATTGCACTCTGGACGATGAAGAGGACAAAAAGGTGGTGAACGTCAAAATGACCCTGACAGCTCCCGGATGCGGAATGGGGCCGGCCATTGCTGCCGACGCTCAAGCACGAATTATGACTGTGGAGGAGATTGAAGATGCCCGGGTTGAGCTCGTATGGGATCCGCCCTGGAATCAGGATATGATTACCGAGGAAGGTAAGATGAAGCTCGGAATGATCTGATTAATAGGCTCTTCAGGCTCAATTGGACTTCCCCCTTGCCAAATTTGGGAATTCAAACTAGCGTCCCGCCCCCTCATCAAGACCTGATTCCATGTCTAAGCATAACAGTCTCAAAATCAGCGGTGGAAGCACCGGAAGTCGCTCCGTCCTGAAACGCTTCGAGCGCGTCAAGATCCTCAAGGAGCGCGGACAGTGGAAAGAAGGACAAAGCCCGGTTGGGCTGCCCAAGACCAAGTCTGAGGGCTAGGGAATTTTTCCTGACCTCACTACAGCTCGTAATTTTTGAACAAGGCGGGACCGGAAGGTTCCGCCTTATCTTTCACAAAGTTGTCTCATGCTCGATGGCATCCGCCTGAACAAGTTCCTTGCCTCCTGCGGAATAGGCTCTCGGCGCGCGTGCGACGCACTGGTCCAACGGGGTGGCGTTACTCTCAACGGGGAAGCCTGCACCAATCCAGCCACCCGCGTCCAGGAAGACGACATCTTACGAGTCGAAGGGAAAAGAGTCTCTCCTAAGAAAACCACGACGATTCTCCTGAAAAAACCACGGGGCTATGTTTGCTCGAAACACGATGAGCTGGAAAGGGCGACGATCTATGAATTGCTACCCCCAAAGTTTTTCCATTTGAACCATGTTGGACGGCTCGATCGTGACTCCGAAGGACTTCTAGTGCTTACTAACGATGGGGACCTCGCCAACCGCCTGACTCACCCGAGTAATAAGGTGGAGAAGGAATATCGAGTCACTCTAACGAGCTCGGTCGATTACGCGATCCTGAAGAAACTTGTGGCAGGAGTTCAAACACCAGAGGGATATGCCCGTGCGAAATCTACCAAAAGGCTGTCTCCCCGTCGTGTCTCCATCATACTGGAAACCGGCCTCAAGCGACAGATCCGCGAAATGTTCAAAACTCTTGGATATGAGGTTGAGAAGCTTTTCCGAATAAGAATTGGCCGTCTTACCGACCCAGAGCTGCGCCCCGGCCGCTGGCGACACCTTGAGCTGCACGAGGTCGAGCTGCTCAGCCTTGATCCTCCGGACCAGACCTGATTCAGCTCCCTGCCTTGCAACCGGTCATCCTCTTGGGTAAACAACTTGGGACGGCAAATTTCCAGTCAGGCACATGAGCAAAAAGATCGAGAGCCACCTCTCCGAAAACCGCGTTTTTAAACCCTCCCGGGAATTCTCAAAGAAAGCCCGCGTCTCAAGCATGGCCCAGTACAGGCGGATGTACAAGGAATCGATCGATAAGCCGGCCGCTTTCTGGGCTCGTGAAGCCCGGGAGCTACACTGGCAGAAACGCTGGAAAAAGGTTCTCGATTGGAAACCGCCATTCGCAAAATGGTTCACCGGAGGCCGCCTCAATGTCTGTGAAAACTGCGTTGACCGCCATCTTACAAACGGTCGGAAGAATAAGGCTGCCATTATCTGGGAAGGCGAGCCGGGTGACAAAAGGGTTCTCACATACCACCAACTCCACCAGGAGGTATGCCGCTTTGCCAATGTCCTTGAAGCAAATGGGGTCAAGGCCAAGGACCGGGTCCTTATCTATATGCCCATGGTTCCTGAAGCCGCGATTGCAATGTTGGCCTGCGCTCGGATTGGAGCTGTCCACTCGGTGGTATTCGGAGGCTTCTCCGCTGAATCCATCTTGGATCGTCTGGAAGACTCTGGCGCCACTGCCGTCATTACCGCCGATGGTGGATACCGGCGTGGTAAAATCGTAGAACTCAAAACGAGTGTCGATGAGGCCCTCCGGAAGTATAAAGGGGTTCAGCGCTGCATCGTTTACCAGAGAACCGGCGAGAAAATAAACATGCGGCGAGGCCGGGATGTCTGGTGGCACAAGGAGGCCGAAAAGGCATCATCCTCTCACGAGCCCAAGGGATTCGACAGTGAGCACCCGCTTTTCATCCTCTACACCTCGGGGTCCACAGGAAAACCAAAGGGCATCCTGCATACGAGTGGGGGATACCTGGTCGGAACTTATACCACCTGCAAATACATCTTCGATATGCGCGACGACGACGTATATTGGTGCACGGCAGACGTCGGCTGGATCACCGGGCACTCCTATATTGTCTTCGGTCCCCTCGCCAACGGAGTAACGCAGGTGATGTACGAGGGCGCTCCGAACTACCCGGACTTCGGTCGTTTCTGGAACATTGTCGAGAAGTATGGGGTGACCACATTCTACACCGCTCCTACGGCGATCAGGGCCTTCATCAAGGCAGGAGATAAATTTCCTGATCGTCACGACCTTTCCTCACTGCGGCTCCTTGGCACAGTAGGAGAACCCATCAACCCTGAGGCATGGATGTGGTATCACGAGAAAATCGGATCAGGGCGCTGCCCAATAGTGGACACATGGTGGCAGACCGAGACCGGAGCCATCATGATCTCTCCACTCCCCGGGTGCACCCCAACCAAGCCGGGAACCGCCACCCTTCCCTTCTTCGGGGTCGACGCTGCAATTCTTGATGACGAAGGCAATGAGTGTAGCGCAGACGAAGGTGGGCGGCTGGTCATTCGTAAGCCCTGGCCTTCAATGCTCCGCACGATTTACGGCGACAGGAACCGCTACCGTAAAACCTACTGGAACGACTACAAGGGGATGTACACCGCTGGAGACGGGGCCAGGACCGACAAGGATGGAAACTTCTGGATCGTGGGTAGACTCGATGACGTCCTGAATGTATCCGGGCACCGGCTCGGAACCGCTGAGGTGGAAAGCGCACTCGTATCTCATCCAGACGTTGCGGAGGCCGCAGTAGTGGGGCGCCCACACGAAATCAAGGGGCAGGGCATCGTTGCATTCGTGACGCTCAAGGAAGGGGTTCGCACGGCACAAACGACCGATAAAATTCTCAAGGGCCACGTCGCTAAGGCTATCGGAGCGATCGCTCGCCCAGATGAAATTCATCTAACCCCAGCCCTTCCCAAAACGCGTTCCGGGAAAATTATGCGACGAATTCTCAAGGAACTGGTCGCTACTGGCGGAGTGACAGGAAATATTACTACCCTCGAAGATTTCAGCGTAGTGAGCAACCTGCAGAAAAACCTTAAAAAGTAGCCACTCATCTCCATTGCATGGTGCATCAATGGCTCCTGTGAGTATCGGAAAATAATGACGCAGACCCGCTACTTCATCTGGCGCACCGCACAGACCTTCGGCATTGCGATGCGTCGCCGTCACGCAACTCACGCTGCTGCCGAATTCCATCTTTTCCGGGAGGCCGAAGAAGTTCTTGGACAGCTCGCCTGGGCAGAAACCGAGCATATCGACGAACTCTCCGTGGAGTATTGGAACCTCCGCCGCATGTCGATGAAGCAAAAGGAACTCGTCAGCGAAATCGAAGTCGCTAATGGAGATCTGCAAAAGTCTCAGGATCAAAGAGCAGAACTTCTTGGAATAGTCGTTGACCGCACCAAGCATCTTGTTGAGGAGAGAGAGGAAATGAAAGAGGTGGGTGAGAGGCTCCGGTCTGAACACGATGTTCTCATTTCCGATGCCAGATCAATTCGAAGGCATCACGAAGGCATCAAGGCCAAGCTCGAAGTTCTCATCGCTGAGGGCTCCGGGGACACTCCTGAAATAGCCGCTTCAAAGGAAGAGCTCCTCAAGCTCAAAAAGCAGTTCAAGAGCCTCCGGGAGCGTCGTGATGCAGTAGTCGCCGAAATCGAGTCTTCCGATCGCTCCCTGAACGATATGGAAAGCCGGATCGAAACCAAGCGATCATCAATCCGAGGAGAGGCTCTCGGCAGCTACCAAAATCTAGGCAAGGCGAATCGTGACCTTTCCCAAACCCGCCTCGAACTAAACTCGCTTGAAGGTCAGATGAACGGTTTCTTTGCGGAAGTGGGCCGTTACATCTTGGCACGGCATCGTGAACCCGCTCTCTCGAAGATCACCTCCAGACATCACGGGCTCATTAAGCAGATATCTGCACTTGGTCTCTCCATCCGACTCAACAGGCGCCTCGCGGGCGAGAAAGATGATCCCTCTTTCTAAAAAGGGCTGGAACTCTTCTCTGTATCCTCCTCCGGGAGGCTCGACACCATCCTCCGACAGCCCACTTATTACTCCTCTCCCAGCGTTGAGAGAAGAAGATCATGTAGCCCACCGAATCCTCCGTTGCTGAGGACCGCGATAACGTCGTGCTCCCTTGCGTGCATCGCAACATGCCTCGCGATCTCACCTACCGTAGGAATATAAACAGCATTTCCTCCCAGGGAAACGACATCCCGAACAAGCCGCTCTGGATCAAGCCTCTCGCACTCCGCGAATTTACCAGGATCGGGAATAGCTGGCACAACCGCACGATCAGCACCTGCCAGCGCCTCAGCTAGCTCCACCTGAAAGATATTGCGTCTGGTCGTGTTGGAACGGGGCTCGAAAATAGCCCAGATCCGGGAATCCGGATAGCGCTGCCGGAAGGCCGTGATTGCCTGCCTGATAGCCGTGGGATGGTGCGCAAAGTCATCGATTACTTTCACTCCCCGGACCTCTCCACGCAGCTGCTGGCGGCGGGCAATTCCGCTGAAACTCACAAAGGCCTGTCTGATTTGATCTGGGCTCAACCCGGCGAATAGCCCCCCAGCTGCTGCCATTGCCGCATTCCGCACATTGAATTCTCCCACCATGGGAATGAAATAATGTTCCCCAGCAAGACTGAAACTGCTCCCCTCTTTTTGATAAGCAAGATTCTCAATCCTCCATTCACAGCCCTCTCTCAAACCTATGGTCCGTACTGGACAGGGCGATTGATCGACCACTTCGACCACATTGGGATCGTCTCCATTGACGAGAGCCAATCCTCCCTTGGGCACAATGTTCAGGAGCCTTCGGAAGGTCAGCTTGATCTCTTCGAGTGACTCGTAGATATCCGCATGGTCAAACTCGATATTATTGATCACTGCGAGCTCCGGAAGGTAATGAAGAAACTTTGATCGCTTGTCGAAAAACGCCGTGTCGTATTCGTCGCCCTCAAGCACGTTGAATTCAGAATCCGTAAAGCAGGCTCCCTGTCCAAGATTCGCGGGAATCCCCCCAATCATGTAACCCGGGTCAAGCCCTCCTTCTTTGAGCACCCACGCTAGCAGGGCAGCGGTCGTCGTCTTGCCATGAGTTCCCGCTACTACAAAATTGCGCTTTCCCCGGAGGAACTGCTCCTTCAGCACCTCCGGAAGACTTTGGTAAAGGAGCCTTCTGTTCAGAACCTCCTCAGCCTCTTCATTACCCCGGCTGATTGTATTTCCGATCACAATCACATCCGCGCTTTCAGGCACATTTGAAGCACTATAGCCCTCGAAAATCTCCACCCCGCTATTGTCAAGGAAGGTCGACATCGGCGGATAAACCTTCTCGTCAGAGCCCGTCACCTTAATTCCCCTCGCCTTCATAGCAGAGGCAACAGCACCCATCGCCGTGCCGCAAACACCAATAAAATGATAGTGCTCTTTACCAGCCATCCTTCAGCAATGAGTCGTCGCTCGCATGATGTTCCTTCCGACGTTGCAGATCGTGAAGCAGGTTAAAACCCAGGAGCAGCAACGGTGGCATTGTCCCTTTCTTCCCTGCGGCGCTCCATAATTCGATCTGCTGTTTCCCTTACCATTCCCTCAAGCAGGTTTCGGAGGTGGCTCCCTTTACGATAGTCCGCGGGAGCGATATGCTTCACCCGATCCGCATAAGCGCACAACTGATAACACTTCTGAAAACTTCGCCCACTCGTATCGTCCGCATTATAAACAGCGATGGAATTCCCTCCATTTCTCTTCATAACAGTAAAACAGGGAACGTCAGTCGGCCCATCACCTACATAGATCATATTTTCGAAGGGAATCGGTCGTAATTCAGGCGGCATGTGATCATTCACATCATCACCATGCTTGAGCATTCCCTTGTTTATCCGAAATAGAAATTGCGTCTTTGTGGTATGTGAAACTGTGCGCTTCGGAAATCCGATCCTCCCC
>Ga0115011_10001769_pt1 | contig 15382 bp, 8 predicted proteins | sample TroAtlMetagenome_2_FD_88705 | JGI IMG/M metagenome (GOLD analysis project Ga0115011, IMG submission 88705) | Marine eukaryotic phytoplankton communities from Atlantic Ocean - Tropical Atlantic ANT8 Metagenome | ecosystem: Environmental > Aquatic > Marine > Oceanic | place: Tropical Atlantic...
ACACACAACAAAATGGGTACCAAGTTCATCGGCGAGGAGGGTTGGGTGTACGTCAACCGCGGCAAACTCGACGCGTCAAACCCTGAATGGCTGAAGTCCGGATTCAACCCGGGTAAGTTCAAGGCGTACAAGTCCGGGAATCACACACGCAACTTCCTTGAAAGCGTGAAGAGCCGCAAGCCGGCCATCTGCCCGGCGGAAACGTCGCACCGCTCCATCACGCCCGGCCACTTGGGCTACATCTCCGACGCGCTTGGCCGCGCGTTGAAATGGAATCCAAAAAAAGAACAATGCGTTGGAGACAAGGAGGCCAACACGTTGCTCAACAAGATGCACCACCGCAAACCCTGGACACTTGGATGACTGCTAGCACTTGAAGTCATTTCATTACTATCTACAGCCTTTACTCATCGATTCGGGGCGCTGTCATTAGTGACAACTCCGCTGATTTTCAAGACGACTTGAACAAAGGTGTAAAGGTGAATTTAAGTTTTTGCTGAGTTTTAAATAAAAAGTGTTGATTTCTCGTCACTTCATTAATCACTTAATTCCGAGCTTGAGTTCAATGGTGAATGCTTAAGAGTGGGCACGTGAACAAGCAACGGTCATTCATCCTCACGTTCTTTTTCCTTGTAGTCACTTCTTTTGCCGAGCCGAAGAAATACAATGTGCTCTTCATTATTTCTGATGACCTGACTTCGACCGCGTTGTCCTGTTATGGAAATACGGTCTGCAAAACACCAAATATCGACGCCCTTGCAGCTAGAGGTACACGCTTCACCCGCACCTATTGTCAGGGTACCTATTGCGGCCCTTCGCGTGCCTCATTTATGAGTGGCTATTATCCGCATGCGACAGGTGTGTTGGGATACAAGAGTCCGCGCCCACAAATTGGCAACCGAGCGACATGGCCGCAGCATTTCAAGAATAACGGCTATCACTCCGCGCGCATCAGCAAGATCTACCACATGGGTGTTCCCGGCGGCATCGAGCAGGGTGGTCATGGTGCTGATGACGCCGCCTCGTGGACCGCCCGCTTCAACAGTCCAGGCCCTGAATGGAAAGCGCCCGGCCAGGGTGAGACTCTGGAGGGCAATCCCGATGGCAAACGGCCGGTTGTGGGTGGCAACACCTTTGTGGTAGTGGAAGCTGAAGGTGGAGATTTGGTCCATTCAGATGGCAAAACTGCCGCGAAGGCCTGTGAGCTTCTGGCGAAGTATGCGAAAGGAGAGAAGCCGTTCTTTCTGGGCGTAGGCTTTGTGCGTCCGCATGTGCCGTTTGTAGCGCCCAAAAAATATTATCCGCCTTTTCTGCCGTATTCTAAAATGAAACTACCGCCCAAGGTTAAAGGTGACTGGGATGATATCCCCAAGCCGGGCATTAACTACAAGACCAGCGAGAATATGAAGATGGATGTCCTACGGCAAAAGAAGGCCTTGGGGGGCTATTACGCCTCGGTAAGTTTCATGGATGCGCAGGTGGGCAAGGTGCTGGCTGCGCTAAAAAGGACAGGGCTGGAAGATGACACGATTGTGATTTTTACGAGCGACCACGGCTATCATCTCGGCGAGCATGATTTTTGGGCCAAGGTGAGTTTGCTTGATGAGTCCTCGCAGGTGCCGCTCATAATCAGAGTACCCGGCAAGAAACCCGCCGTATGCCATTCCTTGACCGAGTTGCTTGACCTTTATCCCACCGTTTCCGCACTCTGCGGTCTTCCGGCCCAATCGCGTCTGCAGGGAAAGGATATTTCCAAAATGCTTGATGATCCTATGCATACTGTGCGTACTGCCGCCTTTTCCGTGGCCCCCATGCGCAGCGGCTTTCTTTTACGCGAGAATGAGTGGGCCTACATCCAGTACGGCGAAAATGGTGCTAAAGGCATTGAGCTCTACAACGTAAAAAAGGATCCGTACCAGTACACCAGCCTCGCTCAACATCCTGCCCACCAAGAAACCGTGGCTCGCTTCAAGGACCAGATGACAGGCAAGCTGCGGAACATCCGCAACAACGATCTCAAGGGGAACTGAAAGCCAGGTTGCGTGCTGTCATTAAAAATCTCGTTATGCCCAATCTGTTTATCCAAAGAAAATACTCTTTTCTTGCTTGCATAGGGGCGGCACTAAATCATTACCACATGATTCGATTTTTTGTTTTTTTACTATTGTTGGTACTTGGCCAAACGGTTGGTCTTACTACTGAATCCCTGCCGTTACCAAAGGAGACGCCGTGGGACTTGGCAGCACTGAAGAAAGTTCCAGCATTTGAGTGGGTGAGGCAAAAGGGTGGGGTGCATTCGGTCTTATATGCAGGCGAAAAATATCGTGGAAAACCGACACGCGTATTCGCGTACTACGCTTCGCCCAGGACCCTTGGCAAAGGTGGCGATGACAATGTGCCGGGCATAGTGCTTGTGCACGGAGGCGGGGGAGCAGCGTTTGCAAATTGGGCAGAATTATGGGCTAAGCGTGGCTATGCGGCCATCGCCATGGACTTGGCCGGTTGCGGTGAGGGCCGCCAACGACTTCCAGATGGAGGACCGAACCAGAGCCACACCGAAAAGTTTGGCACTATTGATGAACCTTTGGAGAACCAATGGTCATACCATGCGGTGGCCAATGTGGTTCGAGGGCATTCACTGCTACGCAGCTTTAAGGAAGTAGATGCCGATCGCATCGCATTGACGGGAATCAGTTGGGGCGGCTCTCTCCCCTGTATTGTGGCCGGGGTGGACGACCGGTTCACAGTGGCCATGCCGGTATATGGCTGCGGTTTTTTGCGCGACAACAGCGCATGGAAGAAGGGGGAGTTCGGCAAGATGACGCAGCCGCAGTCGGACAAATGGCATCGGCTCTGGGACCCCTCCCGCTATATTGGCTCTGCAAAAATGCCAGTGATGTTCCTGAACGGCACCAATGATTTTGCCTATCCGATGGATAGCTACGCGAAGACTTGTGAACTGGTACAGAGTGAAAAGAATTACAGCATTCAGCTTCGCATGAAGCACGGGCACATTTTTGATTTCCAAGAATTCTTTTTGTTTGTGGATCAATATATTCGCAAAGGCACACCGATGCCGTTGGTCGCTCGGCCGATTGTTAAGGAGGGCAGGGTTTCCGCGACAGTGAAGTCTTCAACCAAACTACTTAGTGCCAATCTTCATTATACTAGTGGTCTGCATGAACAAAACGGAAAGCGCTCATGGACTACAGTACCACTCATCGTCGATGGCCAAAAAATCCACGGGGCAGCTCCTCCGCATGACGCCACTGTATGGTATATTGATGTGCGTGACGAACGTAAGGCAGTCACGAGTAGTGAGGTGATGCTAACCCAAGACAGGTGAATAATTATAAGCTGACGGGAATTAAGTGGCATTTAAACCGGAGCACTAGGGAGTGTGAGCATTGGAACAGCGTGATCAAGTGGTACTTAAAGCTGGGTGCGTGCGGGAAGCGATCGTGATCATTGAGCGTCCAGGGAAAGAGGTCGAGTAAATGAAGCCTTACGAGGAAGCCAAGCGCTATCGTTTTTGACGTGATGAATCTCTCCAGCATCCCGGGGCAACACGAGTACGGCGGGAAGCCGTTTCCATTGGTGATTAACGCGCCGGAATGTTCCCTTCCCGAAGGTTGCGAGTGGGCGAGGGGAGTTGCCGGTGAATTATCTAAAACGGCTTTTGAGCGTGGAGCTGTCTTGGTTCGCGGGTTACCCTTGGCCAAGCCGGAGGATTTCGATGCAGTCGTTAGTGCGTTCAATTTCCCGAATTTCTCCTATGTCGATTCGTTGTCGAACGCCTATCGCATTAACTACACGCAACGAGTTTTTTCTGCCAACGAAGCTCCATCGGATATTACAATTTTTCTTCATCATGAACTGGCGCAGACGCCGGTTTATCCAAGTAAACTTTTTTTCTTCTGCCAAACGGCTGCTGACGAGGGAGGCGCGACTCCGATTTGCCGCTCCGATGTTTTGTGGGAGCGCCTATACGTACAGCGCCCCGACTTCGCCAAGGCCTGCCAGGCCAGGGGCCTGAAATATTCCAACGTCATGCCGGCCGAAGCCGACGAGTCGTCCGGCATGGGGCGGAGTTGGAAAAGCACTTTCAGCGTGGACAACCGTGAAGCCGCCGAGGTGCGCTTGGCCAAGCTAAGTTACTCTTGGGAATGGTATCCCAATGGCGATCTCCGAGCCACCACGCCGGTGCTTCCTGCCGTGCTCGATCTTGGCGATGGGCGTGCCAGTTTTTTTAACCAGCTCATCGCCGCCTTCAATGGCTGGAAAGACACCCGAAACGATCCTGCCAGGGCGATCATGTTCGGCGATGGCACATTGCTCAACCCTGCGGACGTTAGATTAGCTAGTGCAATCGCCGACAAAATCACTTTTGATATCCCATGGCAGGCAGGTGACCTTGCGTTGGTCGACAACTATGTCGCCATGCACGGCCGCCGCGCTTTCAAGGGAACCCGCAGGATGTTGGCATCTCTTGTGGCTGACAATTAACCCCCTGTAATTGGCACAAAGAAGTTGTTGGATAAGCTTTATTGACGGTGTATTTTTTTGTTAGCAATAAAACGACCGGATTAAGCCAAGCTCGAACACAAAATGTTGAAACATGGACACCTGAACATCATCGGCAGACGTCGTTTCTTGAAACATGCGGTCCTGGGGACCACCGCATTCTGGACGGTTAGAGGTGCCTTCGCGGAGGCACTCACTTTTACGCCCAGACAAACGGAAGGCCCTCTATACCCTGATCATCTTCCCCTGGACACTGACAACGACCTTCTTCGTATCAACGATTCCATTACCCCCGCAGTTGGTGAGGTGGCTCATGTCAGCGGAAAAATCCTCGATAGTAAGGGAGACCCCATCAGGAACGCCATCGTGGAATTATGGCAGGTTGACAGTCGGGGTGTTTATATTCACTCGCAGACTGCGAAAAGTTCAAAAAGAGACAAGAACTTTCAGGGCTTTGGAAGGTTCATCACCGGAAGTACCGGTGAATATTACTTTAGGACTGTCAAGCCGCCCCCATATGGAGGTCGGGCACAACATATTCATTTCGCCGTGATCAGGGGAAAGCATCGGGTGTTGACCACGCAGCTTTATGTGAAGGGCGATCCAAAGATCAAGGAGGATGGACCCATCAATGAGATCAAGGATCCTAATTTGAGGAGCATGCTCATTAAGGAGTTCAAGCCCTTGAAGGGATCAAAGACTGGTGAACTGACCGTCGGTTTTGATCTGATTGTTGGGGTCACGCCGGAGGATCCCAAGGAGGATCCAGTGCGTTTGCAAAACCCAAAATACAAGAAGGGCTGAGCCCATCTCCAGGAGCAGGTTTCCCCGCCGAATAAATTGAAGTCACTGTTTGCTGTCTGCGCTTTATTTTGCAGTGGCAACGTTGATGGGCACTTTGCCTTTTCAGTTGCGAATTTCCTGAGGCTGCCATCTAATAGTCCGTGATGCATCAGCTTTTTAAATGCCTACTACTGTCTTTTGGTTTCACGGCAGTTGGCTTGCTGGCTAATCCCACGGCGGAGCAGGTCGAGTTTTTCGAGAAAAACATTAGACCGGCCCTCGCTGAGCATTGTTACGAGTGCCACAACAGTAGCGACAAGGCCAAGGGCGGGCTGGCGCTGGATTGGCGGGGCGGCTTGTTCAAGGGCAGTGATAGCGGGCAGGTGATCGTCGCCGGCAAGCTGGATGAGAGCCTGTTGCTCCGGTCGATCCGCCATGAAGAGAAGGATATCAAGATGCCCAAGGACGGCCCGAAATTGTCTCCGGTCATCATCCAAAACTTCGAGAGTTGGATTGCGATGGGAGCTCCCGACCCGCGAGTCAAGAAGCCCAGCAGGGAGGAGATTGCCAAAGCCATCTCTTGGGAGACCGTTCGCGAGCAGCGAAAGAAATGGTGGAGTTTTCAGCCTGTTCGTTCTCCTGTGCCACCGCGTGTGAAGGACGATTGGGCACAAACCGACATTGACAAATTCATTCAGGCCGAGTGGGAGACTGAGGGGCTTTCTCCGGCGGGCAATGCCGAACCGCACGCGCTCATTCGTCGCCTGTCGTTCGTGCTGACCGGCCTGCCACCAACACCGGAGGAGACAGCGGCGTTTGTGCAGGTTGCTGAGGGTGATCGCCGGGCGGCTGTCGTGAATGCTGTAGAGCGATTGCTCGCCTCGCCCCATTTTGGTGAGCGCTGGGCGCGGCATTGGATGGACTGGGTGCGCTATGCGGAGTCACTCGGAAGCGAGGGCGATCCTGCCATCCCAAATGCCAATCAGTATCGCAACTACCTCATCCGTGCGATCAATGCCGATGTGCCGTACGACCAGTTGTTGCGCGAACACATCGCCGGCGACTTGTTGCCTAAGCCTCGTCTTAACATGAAGCTCGGCTTGAACGAATCGGCGATTGGTCCGGCTCATTATCGTTTCGTATTGCAGGGCTTTGCTCCGACGGATGCGCTCGACGAGTTGGTGCGTACAACAGAGAATCAGATTGATGTTGTGTCCAAGGCGTTTCTTGGTCTCACAGTTTCTTGTGCTCGATGTCACAACCACAAATTCGACCCTATCAGCCAGGAGGATTACCACGCGTTTTACAGCATCATGACCAGTTGCCGGCCGGCGACGGTCAATATCGATACGTCTGCCCGACAGGAAACCAACAAGGCTAAATTGGCCGAGTTGAAAACCAGAATTCGCGCTGCGCTGGCCGAGCAATGGTTGACTAAAACAGGCACAATCTCAGAGCAAATCCTTCAGCCAAGCGCAGAATGGAAAAAAGCCATTGAGAGTGCCAAGGATTTCAAAAGTCCGCTTCACGCTTGGAATCAGTTGCGCTTGACCAAAGGCGAAAAATTCACCGAGGATTGGAAGAAACTTGCCAATGCTTTTTCAAAAAGCAAAAAGGCACTCGATGAACAGCATGCACGAAAATATGCCAAGCGCTGGCAGTTTGGCCAGGATAGCGATCCACTAAACGAATGGGTGCTCGATGGCAACGGATTGGATGGCACGGTGGCAAAGGCCGGTGCATTCCGGGTTCTGCCAAGCGGTGATCGAATCGTAGAAAATATTCTGCCTGCTGCCGTTTATTCACATCTGCTTTCGGACAAGCACGTAGGGGTTCTTGGCTCGCCGTCATTTCGTGTGGAGCCCGGCCAGTCCCTTTTTGTGCGGGTCATAGGTGGCGGTGGTGTCATGGCACGTTATGTGGTTCAAAATTACACCCGAAATGGCACAGTGTATCCGGTCACACGGCTCAATGACGGTAAATGGCGCTGGCAATCGTGGAGCATCAAGTATTGGGAGGGTGACGACGTTCACCTGGAAGTCACCACCGCAGGCGAACAGGCCATTCTCGCCCGGAACAAGTCGAAATCATGGTTTGGTGTGAGCGATGTCATCGTGGTTCAGAAGGGACAATTGGCTCCACGTGAGGAACCAGCTGAATTTGTTGCACCACTTTTTGCCAAAGGCGATCTGGGGAACGCCAAGCGCTTGGCCAAGCGTTACGCAGGGGCGCTGCGACAGTGCATCCGTGCCTGGAAGCGCAGTAAAATGACTGATGAGCAGGCCAATTTTCTCGGCTACTTTGTGCGCGAAGGGTTGTTGCCCAACACGCTCGAAGAGTTACCAAAAGCCGCGAATTTGGTGAAGGAATATCGCCGGCTCGAGGCTGAGGTGCCAGTGCCACAGCGTGCGCCAGGAGTCATTGAGGCTGAAGCCAGGGATCGACCGCTTTTTGTCCGCGGCAATCACAAACAGCCGGCTCAAACCGTACCGCGCCGATTCCTTGAGGCGATCAATGCCAAGCCGTTTGCGACCAAAAACTCCGGCCGACTGGAACTGGCGGAGGCGATGTTGCATGCGGACAACCCGCTGACCGCGCGCGTGATCGTGAACCGTGTCTGGCATCATGTGTTTGGCCGCGGCCTCGTCGCCACGCCCGACAACTTCGGAAAGCTGGGCGAGAAACCGTCGCATCCTGAACTGCTCGACTACTTGGCCAAGCGATTCGTCGCCGAAGCATGGTCGATCAAAAAGTTGATTCGCGAAATCGCGCTCACGGGAACGTTCCAATTGGCGGCCACACCGACGGCCAAGGCGCGCGAGATGGATCCGGACAATCGCCTATTGACTAGCGCCCATGTTCGCCGGTTGGAAGCAGAGGCGATTCGTGATGCCATGCTGCAGGTAAGTGGTTCGTTGGATCGCAGCCCACTTGGCGACTCGGATAATTCCGACAGCAATCGCCGGAGTCTTTACGTTCGCATTATTCGAAACCGGCTCGATCCGTTTCTGACGGTCATGGATGCGCCTGTACCCACCAGCACGAAAGGTCGCCGCGATGTGACCAATGTTCCGGCGCAGTCGCTTACGATGATGAACGATCCATTTATTGTCTCGCTGGCTGAACGCTTGGCTAGGCGGGTGCGGGACGATGAGAGTTTGAAAACCGTTGAGGCACAGATCTCGCAAATGTTTCAACTGGCTTTGAACCGCCAAGCGGCTGTGGATGAGTTGGCCGGGGCCAAGGCGTTCATTGGAGATGCGGCGGAACGGCAGAAGTCTGTGCAGTCTCAACTTACGGAGATGCAGCGCCAACTCGCCGATTCCAAGGCCGAGGTGACTGCCATCCTCGAACCGGTGCGCGAGCAACTCTTGGCCAAGCGCAAAAAAGACGGCCAACCTGCAGTGGGTGGGCCGGAGCCGATTGCCGCTTGGAATTTCAGCAAGGGCACCGAAGACCAACTCGGCCAAATGGATTTGTCGCTGATTGGCGGTGCCAAGATCGTCGATGGCGCGTTGTTGTTGGACGGAAAGAGTGCGTTTGCCCGAAGCACACCACTGGCCAAATCACTCCGCGCAAAGACACTCGAGGCTTGGGTACAGTTGAGTAATCTTGATCAACGTGGGGGAGGAGCGGTATCGGTGCAGACGCGGAACGGCCACACCTTCGATGCCATCGTTTTCGGAGAGCGCAGTTCGAAACGGTGGCTGGCTGGAAGCGATAATCATCGGCGCACTGAGAGTTTCAATGGACCAAAAGAAAACGAAGCCAAGTCGGGCCCGGTTTGCATCGCCATTGTGTATCACGATGATGGTAAGATCACTGGATATCGCAATGGCAAGCTGTATGGGAGGACCTACAGAAAAGCTGGTTTGCAATCTTTCAAAGCTGACGACAGCGAGGTGGTGCTTGGATTGCGTCACGGGAAAGGTGGTGAAGGTGCTCGATTACTTGCCGGGCGGATTTTCAAGGCGAGATTGTATGACCGCGCACTGGATTCAGCTGGCATAATGGTTTCCTATCAGGGCAATGCCGATTACATCTCCGATAAACAGTTATTCGCTGCCATGGGCGAAGAACAGCGAGAGCAACTTGCCGATTTAGAATTGGAAATCCGGCTATTGAATCAAGATTTGGCAGCTTTGGAGAAAACCGGAGCTACCGTACAGGATTCTTGGCGCGATCTGGCTCAGGCCATGTTTAACCTCAAGGAGTTTATCTATTTGCAGTAAGCAGAGAGGATTTTAAATGATAAAAAAACGAGACATTTTAACGCGTCGTGAGATGCTTGCCCAATGTTCCACCGGTTTTGGAATGTTGGCGTTGCAGGGATTGATGGCCAATTCCTCTTTTGCCGGTACAGCACGCCGATCCCATTTCAAACCACGCGCCAAGCATGTTATTCTCTGTTACATGTCGGGTGGGGTTTCGCAGGTGGACTCGTTTGATCCGAAGCCAAAGTTGCGCGAGCTACACGGTAAACCGATGCCAGTGAAGGTCGAGCGCACACAGTTCAACAACAATGGAAACGTGATGGCCTCGCCGTTCGAGTTCAAGCGATACGGACAGAGTGGCATACCGGTGAGCAGCATGTTCCCGCACATCGCGGAATCGGTCGATGAACTGGCTGTTATTCGGTCCATGACCAGCAAAGTGAACGAGCACGCGCAGGGCAACTACGCGTTCCACACGGGCTTTCCGTTCATGGGGCATCCATCGGCGGGCGCTTGGGTGTCTTACGGCCTGGGCACGGAAAACCAGAATATGCCCGGCTTCGTGGTGTTGCAGGCCGGCGGTGCGGCGGTGCCGCACGGTGGCGTAGGGCTGTTTAGCAACGGCTATTTGCCGGCACAAAACCAGGCCTCAATCATTATCGGCGATAAGGCACCTGCAGTACGTAATATCCAGCCGCAAGAGGCCGATGCCACGCAGCGGGCTCGACTGACTTTTGTGAAGGGGATGGACGCGGATTTTGTAACGCGTATCGGTGGTAATAATGACGTGGAGGCGGCAGTTCGCAATTACGAGACCGCTTACCGCATGCAGGCGTCTGTGCCGGAGTTGTGTGACCTGAGCGGCGAGACTGTGGCCACAAAAAAAATGTATGGTATGGATTCGCCTAACGGCGTGACGGCGGCCTACGGGCATCAGGCGTTGCTCGCACGGCGGTTAGTTGAGCGTGGGGTGCGGTTCGTGGAGCTTAGTTGTTTGCCGGAGAAGATGGGTGGTGGACAGGCTCCCAACCCGTGGGACCAACACGGGAATCTCAAAGGTGGTCATGAGAACATGTCATTGCAGGTCGATCAGCCCATCGGTGGTTTGCTCAAGGACCTAAAAGCACACGGTTTGCTTGATGATACATTGGTTATCTGGGCCGGCGAGTTCGGTCGCACGCCGTTTTCGCAGGGAAGCAATGGGCGCGACCATAACCCCTATGGCTATAGCGTTTGGCTGGCAGGCGGGGGCGTGAAGGGCGGGACGGTTTACGGCGCGACCGACGAGCTCGGTTACCATGTCACCGAGAATAAGTGCGACATCTACGACCTGTGGGCTACGGTGCTGCACCTGATGGGATTGGACCACGAGGATTTGACTTACCGCTACGGCGGTCGCGACCTGCGACTCACTGACGTTCACGGTCGAGTCATTCAGGACGTGATTGCGTAATTGCTGCCTAATTGGCCAAGCGGGGGGTATCATCCAAGTGTCCTTGGATCTGTTATTTAGAAAAAGCGCCTCATATATTTATCAAATCTGTAAAATTTATAAATTAATGGCAAAGAACCAATAAAAGTTAGAAAAAGGACAGGTTTCCAGGGTTGATAGGAAATCAAAAATACTTTTTTTGGTTTAAACGGCCAGCCAAATCTTACGCACACAAAATGATAAAATATCAGCAATAAAAAATATTATGAAGTTATTACTGGAGATGTTTTATATCGGTCGCTAGTGAGATTTAATGGTTCTGTTAAAAAAAGTTTATCCAGTTTCTACACATCCGGCGGATACTGAGGGATGAGATACGAAATGTCGCACAATGAGTTCGCCCGATTGCTGGTTGAACATCAGTCAGTTTTCATGCGGAAAGTTAATTTTTGCAGCAATCCCATAATGAAAGAAAGCTTAACAACAAAAGAAACATGAAAAACAAGACAGTAGGCATTATGGCAGTGGCAGTTCTCGTCATCGGGGGGGCTTGCATGCTGAACGCAAAAGATCGCGACTTAGATCGCAGCGAAAAGACTAAAAGGATTTATGTCACTTACATGGAAATGGGTGTGTCCGAAGAACTTGTAGATGAGCATGTGAATGGCCTTGCCAAGGTTGCCGGCCTTACCCCAGAGCAGGCACTAGACTCGATAGGGATAATTTTGAGAGCCATCACCACGACGGAATTCGAACGCGAATTTGGAACCGTCCTGCGGAGAGGAACTGGAGTTCTAAAGAAGAAACATAACCTGACTGACAAGCAGATCAAGTTCGTCGAGGGAGCCGGCAGAGAAATGCAGACCGACGTAAAAAACGCGAATACAATTATTATTCCAGAGGAAAAACCTTCTGGAAGGGAAGATGCTTCAGAATTGGTCATTCCGGAGAGATTTTTAAATCGAGTTAAGAAAATTGGTGCAAATCTTTATCGTGTGGGTGGTGTAACAATCGATTCAAAACTTCAAGTTGCTGTCTTTCCAGCTGAGGTAAATCAAATCATTGGACTAATTGAGTATGCGCTTGTTACTGAGCAGGGCAAGACTCATGAAAGTTTTTTGAGTACAAAAATAAAGCCTAGGGATGTGCACGTGGCAATGCTTCTTCTTGGTGTCAAGCCGCCAGGGAATGTCTCGGTTGAAATTGCTTGGAAAGAGGGTGGCAAGTGGACACGTAAGCCGATCACGAATTGCATTGCGCAATATCCGCTCGAAGTTGCTTCAGAGCAGGAGAACAAGGAAACTGAAAAATCGTTTAAACTAGAACCTTCATCATGGACATGGACCGGTTCACGAGTTAGGCCCAGTGGAGTTTTGGCCGCTGATGAGTTAGGTTCCATTCTCAGCCTGCAACCGGATCCGGATGCTATGTCTTTGATTGAACCAATAATTGACACGAGTCGTTTCGGCTCCCACGTTTGGTCAAAACAGGTGCCGAAAAAGAATTCAATGGTTCAAATATTCATCCAGCCATTCGTAAAAGAAAATAATGCCAAATCCTGATTAATTAAGTCATGTTAACCAGACTAAACCTTACTGTTCTATTCAGTTCTGTCTTCTTTCTTTCTAGTAACACGTTTGCTGTTGCAAAGCCGGTCAGCCAAGAGAAAATAAAAGGAGCAATAGAAAAAGGAGCAAAATTTTTGTATCAAAACCAGAACGCTACAGGATGGTGGTCTGACTCGGGACTTCCTGCTTTGACTGGACTGGCTCTGGTGGCGTTGAAAATGGCAGATGCTACGAAACTGGACGCCAAATATGAGTCTGAACGAAGGAGAGCCTACGATTACCTGACAAGTTTGTCCAAACCGGATGGATCTATTCATGACGGGCGTTTAATTAATTATAACACAGCCTGCTCGCTTATGGCCTTTTCAATGGCCAATGAGACTCGTTATAGGCCGTTAATTGAAAAGGCACGGGCTTACATTGCTGGATCCCAGATTGATTTGGGAGAAAAGGGGAAAACAGATAATGCCAATGATGGTGGGGTTGGATACAATGACAAATATGATCATTCCGACATGAATAATACGCTGATGGCCATTGAGGCCATGCGCATGTCCGAGTTGGCTCTTCAACGGAAGGACCAGAGTAAACAAACTTTAAAGCATGACCTTGACTGGAAAGCCTTGGAACATTTTTTGGCCAGTTGCCAAAATCTTCCGGAACGAAGCGATAACCCGAATCTCTCGAATCAGCCGGAGGATCGAGGCGGTTTTATTTACCATCCAGGTGAGAGCAAGGCGGGTGAAGCGGTCGACGAGGAAGAAAAGAGCGTGGCTTTACGGTCATATGGATCGATAAGCTATGCGGGGATGATGAGTTTTGCCTATGCCCGGATAGGCAAAGACGATGATCGTGTCAGTGCAGTTATCGATTGGTTGGGCAAAAACTATACTTTAAACGAAAACCCCGGTATGGGGCAGGAGGGGCTCTTCTATTACTTTCATCTCATGAGCAAGGCCTTGACGACCCAGGGAGTCAAAACCCTTAAAGGTCCGAATTCCAAGTCGATCGATTGGAAAAATGAACTCGCTGCAAAATTAATTTCACTTCAAAAAAAGGACGGCTCCTGGAAAAATTCAAACAAGCGCTGGATGGAGGGGGACCCAAATTTGACGACCTCTTATGTTTTAGTCGCCTTGTCGCTGCTGGTTAATTAAAATTTATTTAGGTGGAGTTTATTTGTCTTCAAACTTTTCCTCTTTTCTTGATCTGATTTCGGATAGCACTTTTTCTTTTGATATCTTCTATTCCTTATTCGCTTTGGTCACGGTTGGGTTAGCTATTAGGATTTTTTTTTATTCTTCGGTGTAGTCACTTCGCTTAATCGAAACGTCGTCGATGAATACCTTGCCAGAACCTCTCTTGTCTGTTTCTTACTCCCTCAAAACTTCCATAGGATAGTTTGTGGCAATATGCTATCAGATAGGGATGTGAAAATCATAGCAGGCCAAATACTTGTGAGCCGGCTGTTGACGGTTCCAGTTGATTCACTGAATTCCAGGCTTATCAGTTCCCTTTGAGTGTCATGAGGTAAGCCATGACGTCGGCGAGCTCTTGTTCGTCAAGCAGGATGTTCATTGGAGGCATGGGACTGGCACCGAGTTTGTCGAATCCCTCAGCCAGTTGCGCGGTTGGGTTGATCAAACTTTCGTAGATATAGGCGCGATCTTTACGACTGGCGATGCCGTCCATTGCCGGGCCAATGACACCCCCTTCATTGCCGACCTTGTGACAGCGAACACAGGAGGCAACGGCGTGTTTGTGAAAGATGTCCTCGCCGCTCTTGGCTAGGCCTCGAATCTCTTTTTGTTCGGACGATTCTTTATATAGCGGCTTCACTTCCTGCAGTGAAATATCGTCAAACCAAGCGGTGCCTTTGGCCTGGCCCCAGCCCCCGAAAAGGCAGTTGACGGTGAGGGGTCCGGCCTGCGTGTTGTCAAAGACTATCTCGACTTTTTGCCAGTCGGTGGTTTTTTGAAGCGCCTTGGTTTTGGCTTTGTGCTGTAACTCGTGAATGTTGAGCAACGCGCCGTGTCCTCCGCTGACTCCTTCGGTTTTGATCCACGCACTGAGTGCGTATTTGGTGCCGGACTTGAGGTTCACCGGAGTATAGATACTGGTGTCGTGTCCGTTGCCGGATCGAATCTTCACCGATGACTTGCCGCTATGAACATAGGCTTTGCGGGTTTCGATTACGTGTTCGATGTCGGAGCCCTTGGCGCTGTAGGTACGTACTTTCCACTCAGAAGGCAATGTCCCTTCGGCATTTTCAAATGAGGCGTTGGACAGGAGGTTCGAGCCGCGCTCGTAGCCGACGATGTCGGTTTGGTTCCCACCTGCGGTGCTGAGGGCGAGTTTAAGCCACTCATCTTCAGCGTTAATTTTGTCCTGTGACAAAACACTGGCTGCTCGTTGGTGGATTTTCGATTCGGGAAATTGTGCCAACTTGACGAACGCGGCCAGGCGTACGTGCAGATCTGCATCAGCCAAAGTGGCACTGTCGTAGAGCAACTGTTCGTCGTTCTTCGCTTGGCCAAGCGCTCTGATCGCATTGCGTTTGACGGCCGGATCGGTGCTGATGAGCGTTTTACGCTTGGTTTCGCTATCTAGTGCGCCGAGCCCCTTCAGTGTCCAGAGTGCGTGGATGGCGCCAGCGCCTTGGGCAAGTGCGCGTTTGCGCAGGGTCGGGATGGCGTTTTTATGACTACCCTCTACCAGGAGGCGTTGGGCAGTCTGTCGCCAGAACAGGTTTTCGCTGTCGAGTGCGGCGATGAGCTGCTTGGTTTTGGCCTTAGCCAAGGAATTAATTTTTGGCTTCGGTGCGCCTCCCCAAATCACTCGGTAGATGCGGCCGTGTTGCC
>Ga0115011_10001771_pt1 | contig 15378 bp, 8 predicted proteins | sample TroAtlMetagenome_2_FD_88705 | JGI IMG/M metagenome (GOLD analysis project Ga0115011, IMG submission 88705) | Marine eukaryotic phytoplankton communities from Atlantic Ocean - Tropical Atlantic ANT8 Metagenome | ecosystem: Environmental > Aquatic > Marine > Oceanic | place: Tropical Atlantic...
AGAAACTTACGGAGCGCTCCGTACCGGTAGAGGAATCGATTCCCTTATGGGCGCGGCGCTTGATCCGCGCATCCAAGAGATGCAAGAGATTATGGAGGCTCATCTTCCTCATCTAAATGAGTGCCTGTTCGCTACTTATAATGGGTACTTTGGTGATAAACAATTCTCAATGTATACTGGCTACGCCGGGGATTTTGGGCAAGTAGAGTTCACACCAAACGAACATTTTGAAACCTACGACAATGTTGTCTCGCACTCAATTCCCGGCGCAGACATTCAAGGCACTACGATACAATTAGGTCAGTTGCTTTCAATGAAAGGAATCAGCTTACGTACCTTCCGTACTAAGCATCCATACATTGATGACGCTGAAGCTGAAGGGCGCAGGGTAGATGAAGAACAACTTGAAGAGGCAGTTTTGGCGGCGATTCAACAACAAGCATTGTCAGGACAGTTGCCAGTGGTGTACGTCTCTAAGATTGAGAAACATCGGAAGAAGGGACTCGATATTTTTGAAGCTATCGAACAAGCCGACCGTGAGATTCGTGAAGAGCAAGCGGCTGTAGCTCCCCCTCCAGAAGAAGGAATGGCTATAGCTCCTGAAGAAGCTATGGGATTGGCGGCTGGTCCAGAAGGAGTGGCGCAACAAGGAGCGCAACAACCACAAGAGTTTTCACCTGAAGCGGCGGCACAACTTATTGGTGCATTAAGGACTGGCTAATGGTACGACCTAAAAAACAAGGTCAGCCTTTACCTGCTGATACACCAAATTTAGAAGATGGTGGTCAGTATGGTATTACTGGCGATCAACGCCAAGCTATGACAGACATGCCGTTATTGACTCAAAAGCCTGATTTAACAACAGGTGAAACAGTCGGTAATGTTGCATCACCTGTTGCTATGGGTGATCCAATGGAAGAAGCTTCTAGTTTCCCTAACACTGCAACTCCTTTAACTGCACCGGGAAATAATCTTAGAAGCACTGCCCGCCCTTTAGTTATTGATGCTCAAGTTCACACAGCTAATCTTCTTAAAAGTTGGGCTGAAGATAGTGGGAATCCTGCTGTTATGAACGCGAGTATGCAACAAGATATTAATCTTCTTATTAACCCAGAAATTCAGTAATGGCTGGATGGCGACCTACCACCAATAATCAGCTAATCACTAGCAATAGTGATGCTGATATTATTAATTCACAATATCATGCCACCCGTATGGGGGTTCTTATGGACACTGGTGCTGGTCGTATCTTTAATGAAAGTTCGCAGACATTAACTAGATTAGTTGAGTCAGCCGCATCTAATAGTGACATGGTTGAAGCTTTATTAACAGCTAACGATCAGGTTCATTTGAATGAACTTAAACAATATTTTGGTCAGCTACCAGAAGGTTTACAAGAAGCTGAGTTTAATAGGCTTCCTTCTATCACAAGAAATCTTTTAGTTGGTAGCGGTTACAGTTTGCCTGAACCGAAAGAAAACAAAAACTTTTGGCAACGGCTAGTCACATGGGACAATCCTCTTGTTCCGGGTGAGCTTTTAACTAAAAGCCGTCTAGGGAAATTGCAGGTTGGTGTAGGTGGATTAAGGTTCGGGCATATTGCACAAGTAGCGACGGCTCCTATTTCTGCTGTCGGTATGGGGATAGGCGCAGTAGCTAGCGGAGGGTGGGAAGTGCTAATGAAATTTAGCCGTCTTGCGAATCGTTTAGCTAGAACTGGTCACAACATGATGGAGTTGTCTTCTGAAGACTCTCTGCAATTTTTAAATGGCAAAAAATGGATTAAGTCTTGGGGTGATGTGGTACAAGAAGATTCTGTTTCACCTAATGCTATGGAAACTGCGGTTGATTTAATAGGGCAAAATCGAACACTTCTATTAAGAAAGTATATGCGTGGCGGTGTTGATGATGTTTATGAATGGTTTAAAGAACAAGGGCAAGGGCGTAACCAATCTGAAGAAATAGTTAACCAAAATTATATGGAGTGGTATAGATCATTAGGCACTCCTGCATCTATAAAAGCTAGAGAGGCTTTGACTGAAGGGGCGTTAGATCCATTTAATTATTCTGTGCATGTTTATAACAGGAATCCATTAAGGCAAACACTTCGGTTACCTGAAATGAATCATGGCACTTGGCAACATAAAGCTATGGGTATGCCATATGCGTTGGGTGTGGAAGTTCTTTTAGATCCGTTGACTTGGGGTGGCGAGTTTTACACCAAAGCTATACGTAAGGCTCGTGCTGGTATACGTGCAGGTAACACTGCTCCTGAAGTTATAGATTTTTGGGCAAGGATGCGCGCTGTTGAAAGAGCCGCATCTGAAGAAGGTACAAGATTTTCAAAAGCTTATAGAGCTACTAGTCGTAAAGGATTAGACGAATACGATGAACAAGTAAAACTTTGGGCTAAAGCAAACCCCGGTATTAGAGGTGTTGGCGGGGTAAGAATGAATTTGATGGCTCAGGCACGAGCGCAAAATCGGATGATGGATGAAATCAACAGTGCATTTAGAACTATTAACGAGCTTGAAGATGCTAAAGCCGCTATACGTAGCGAGATGATAGATGCAGGCGAACACATAGATGACATTAATGAGTTGGCTTTAAATAGACTTGCTGAAGAAAGAGTTGGCAAATCATACCCAAGAGCAGAAATGGCTCGCAGGTTTCCTGCTATTCGAGAAGTTTGGGATGTCATGTACCAGTGGAACGCTGAACAGATGTCTAAAAGAATCAGTTGGGATGGCAAAGAGGGAATAGAGATAGTTGTCCATAATACTGATGATGCAAAATTATTTACTTTAAAAACTAAAGATGGACAATTTATAAATAATGATTATCTAACTTTTGAAGAAGTCCAAGCTTTTTTAGCCGATCAACCTCATTTAATAAACGAAATAGCTTCAGAAGCAGACATGTTAAGAATGCCGGCACTTGACACCATTGAAGGTTATGACCAGTTTTTAACTGAACTCGCTATAGGAGAAGGCGCTCTTTGGACTTCCAAATCTATAGGCAGTGTCACAAGTCCTGAAGCTATGTGGCTTCCCAAACTCGGTTCGTTTGGTTCTAGATGGGTTGAGGGTAAAGATTACATGCGTAAGGTTCTTAAGTTTTCTGAACCTAATGATCCTACATGGAGAGCGGTGGAAGCTGATTTTGCTCGGATGGTTGGTGAGTTTATAGCCGATCAAACAGATTATGCATATAGAAGAATAGTTGCTGATTCCGCTGATCCAAAATCAAAATTCAAGTTGTCAAAAGATATTGATCTTCATACTGCTCGTGAAATTTTAGAAAACATAGCATACGATGACGCTGTATTAAAAGCACGGCAGATGGGTTACACGCCTGAAGATGTCGTAAAAATGCGTGAGTATGCTGATGAAGTAAGACCAGATGCTATTCAATCAATTATTGAAGACGGACATCACAGCCACTTGTTTCAAGTCTGGCAAGATAAAGGATTCACAATAGGTGATGGTGGCAAATTAACAGTCCAAAGAAAAGAAACCGCCGGTGCATTCTCTGGAGGAAAAAATGTTTACAAAAATTATTTTGACCAACTTCATTCCAGAGCAAGCACTAATGGCGAAGTCGGATTCTTTAAACGAATGGGATTCAAAAGTGTTGCAGGCGCTAGTGCAGTCGCATACACCCCATTTAGATTTATTGAAAAACTAACAACGTATGTCCCTAAATCATCGCAATTACAAGTCGTTAGAAATAAAGATGCTATTAAAGAATTCCAAGCATTAATAGACATGGGTCTTATGGCCAACATGTCACGCAGTCGCTTAGATCATTATTTGGATACGTTCATGCGCGGCAACGAAGCGCAAAGATGGATAGTCCAAACAGAATTCTTTTTAGATTATTTAGGTAGAACAGGGATTCTTCTTGCAGGAGGAGAACCTGTACAAAAATTTATTGAAAGATTCTTACGTCACGCCTCTGCACATTATTCAGCTATAGGGTCAGACGGTTTGCGTATACACGGGCTTCCTACTAGACGAGCTATAAAAATGAGTACTGCTCATGCCGCTCAACTTTCTACAGCAAATCTAATACCTGATTATCGGGTGTTAGGTGAGTTAGCTAAATACATGAGCTTTTACAGGAGAATAGGTTGGGGTACCCCTTTACCTACCATTGATAAATTTATGGCAAGAACATGGCGACCAGCAGTTCTATTACGGTTAGGTTACGTTTTCCGTAATGGTGGTGAAGAACTTTTCACATGGATGCTCAGAGAAGGTCCGGGCAATTACGTTAAATCTAAAAATGCTAAAAAGGCTACTAACTCTACAACTGTCTTTAATGAGTATGGTCAGAAGGTAGCTACTGAACTTACTGATGAAACAGCAAAAAATATTGTTCTTGAACCTGTTGCTCGTTTATGGAGAACAATGAATGAGGTGTTTGGTATTGGGGACTTGTCTATAACTCAGGAAGCAATAGAAAAATCCATTAAGCAAACAGGCGGCAAGTGGGCTTTCTTAAATGACCAGCAAAGATTAGACATCTTTACTCAAATGCGTAAAGAAGATTTAAGGAACTTAAGTGGTTGGAGTTTAAAATCACGTAATGGTTTGAAATGGGCTGAAATGATGTCCAATAGAATAGCTAGAAAAAGCGGTGTGTACGGTAAAAAATTGGGGCTACCTACACGACGTAAAATAGCTGAAACCATTGGTAAAAAACTTGAAAACAAAGAAAAGTTTGAACATCGCATAGAAGTAATACAAGACATAATGACTCAACCAACGCTTAAAGATGCACAAATGGAAGGCATCTTAGGCGCATATGATACTTATCTTGATTACCAAAAAGGTTCACTTGCTAGCAGTTTAAGAAATGTTGGGGATGAATGGGTAACTGCCGGTAGTTTAAATCGTTTAGTCACACTTCCAATGGATTCAACTCGATCTGAAGTTAAATGGATAGATAACTCTTCATCAGCGAATGATGCTGAAGAACGCTCGTTCGCGATGGCAACAACTTTAGAGCATATGGCTGATGATCCTGTATCGTTAGCACAAGCTAAAATGGCTTCTAACTTTGTTAGCAATAAACAAGAAGCGGCATTTGGTCAATTCGCTGTTGATTACATCCAATCGTTGCCTGATGCTAAACAACAGCAACAACTTGTTAGAAGAGGCAGAGGTCAATCTAACGCACAAACCACTTTGCTTGCTTATGATTCTTTAACAAAAGAGGCTAAAGAAACGTTATACAAATTATGGGAAAACGGTTATGAAAATGGATCAGTAGTGACTGATGATGTCATTGATGACTTTCTGACTGTTGTTCCATCCCAACAAAGAGATGCATGGGAAAAACTTTTACGACCAACTGATGATACTTTAATTTCACCTAATGACTTAGCTTTCATAGTAGGACCATCACAATTTGATCTGTTAACAAATGACATAGATGTAATTGTTGACCGCATGAGAAAAGTTGGTACAGCAAGCGCATTAAAACCAGAACATCAGTCAATGACACAAGCCGCGGCTTCAGCGAATGTCAGTCCGAATGGTCCAGTTAGTATGCCCACCCCACAAGGACAAACAAGAATTTTTGTACCTGTTATCCCTGAAGGTTCTTTAGAAGATGTATTTAATATACTCGCCGCAACTGATCCGAATGTTTCAGCAAACTTTAAAGATCATTTAAGGCGTACTCTTGAAAAGAAATTTGAAGCGATAGGTGTAGATCCAGAAACATCTGAAAAAGTATTACGTTTGATACAGCCACAAGGCGAAGATTTAGCAGATTGGTTGGCTACTGTTGGTGCTTACACAGATGCTCAACGAAACTATTTCCCTATGTTAACAGTTTCAACAAATGAGATGGTTGCTTTTTCAATAAGTGAAGCAATGGTTGAATCATTAGCACACTTCAAAAAAGTTCCAACGACTGAGATAGGCTCTCCGGGTTTAATGATGAAACAAGTCTCATCAGGTGAGCTTTTCAATAATTACGATCAGGTAAGAGCAAGCACAAAAGCTGGCGGTTTTGAACCTATTCCTATTACAAGAGGTGGTATCACAACTACTCCTAATCCGCAAAGGCACGTAAACGATTTTGAACGCTCATTTATTGGTATTAATAAAGACGGTGAAATTGTTGCCGCTAGGAACATCGGTCCAATAGGTGTTAAAGGTGAAGACGTTTTCGGTATTCATCAAACCCAATTAGATGTCCCTTCAACTATTCCTGTGCCGTTGATAGGTGGAAAACCTAATGTTAGAACTGTCCATGTTTATAGACACAAAGAAGGTAAGCGGCCTCCAGCGGTTCTTCGTCGCGGTGAAGAAGCAAGGATAGAAGATTTTGATCTTGATGAATGGGAGTTGACAGAAACACAAGTAGTTGGAGCGAATGATTTAACTCAATGGGCGCAAGAGCATTCGCTTATAACTACTGAAGAAATGATGCATCATGTAACAAGCCTCTCTCGTATACCTTTAGCTGATGCAGAAATATCCCACACATGGTTGAATGAGATAGTTTCTGAAACTCCTAATGCTACGCGCATTAATGAACATGCTCATGGATCTGACTGGTGGGATAAGGCACCTAGCGAATTGTTAGGTTTCGTTCCAATAGTAGGCGATGGGGCAGGGATATGGAATTCTTTACTTCGTAACTTCTTTGATGGGGTTGTCAACCCAATGATTGGTGCAATGGTTCGTGAACCCTTGTTCCACCATTATGCAGTTCTCGGATGGGATCAAACCCAAAGCCTTGAAAGAATGTACTGGTTCAATCCGGGTAGACATAACAATCTTGCTAAGAGAATAAGTGGAGCGGGAATAGACGCTGATGGGCAAATGCAAATAGACACTCTTAAAGCGTTTATTAAAACCGATATGACTACTGCTTATGGTGATCCTGACGCAGTTACAAGCAAACTGGTATTCGCTATTGAGAACAGGAACCCCAGACAAATAAAGAAAGCCGCTGATGATATTCTTGAAAGAGCAGAAGCGGAATCTTTGAATTTACCTGTAGATCCTGTTACTGGGGAACTCCTTCCTAGGGAAATCGAATTAACAAATGAGATGGCAAACACGCTTGAGAGTATCACTAAACTAAGCGACGATGAACTAAGAGAATTCGCTGACTGGGCTAGAACAAAACACACTTCTTTTGAAGTTCATAGAAACGCCGCGATACAAAGAGGGATGACATTAGCTGGACAATACATTGACGATCACAGAATCCGCTCACAATTTCAGCAAATGGTCGGCACTGCTATACCTTTCTGGTTCGCTGAAGACACATTCTTACGCAGGCTAGGACGAAGTTTCGCTCACAACCCGTTGATGTTCCGTAACCTTAACTTGATGATGAACACTGGTGTTAGAGGTGGGGTTATTCAAGAAGACCAGTACGGCAATAAAGTGCTTGTAATTCCGGGTAATGAAATGATAACCAACCACGTTTTAGAAATCGCTTACAAGTTCCCTCTTGTTGAAAAGTTCTTTGGAGGCTTCCTCAGCGGAGTAGTTAAACCACTTGCAAGCGGAAAAACCGCCTTAAACATTAATGTAATCCCCGGATACAACTTAGAGACAATGGGAAGAATGGGCTTCGGACCATTACTATCAGTACCTATCAATTATGTAGGTAACTGGGATGCTTCTGTAAGACCAAAATTTGAACATCATTTAACAGGTGGTAGATACACACCAGATTCAGCGGATCTTCTTTGGGGGAATGTTGTTCCACAAATATTAGCTAAACCGCTTTCTTTAGCTTTATCTTTTATGACTGACTTCAACACTGCCGCGAAAGTTAAAGCTCAAACGGATGTTATCAAATTGAGAGCTATACAAGGCAGACTCCCCGATGAGGAAACAATCGCTAAAGATCCTAACCCTGAAGTTTTCATGGAACGGAACATGGAATCAATCGCACAAGAAGCAAGATTCTATGAATTGTTCCAAGCTTTAACTTGGTTTGTTGGTCCGGGAACTGGACGTATATCTGATCTTGTAACACATGAAGGCTGGGAATGGAATCAAGAGTTCCATGATTTGCTGGAAACGGGTGTACCTTATGAGCAAGCGTATGAGATGTGGACAGAGAACATCACGGCTATTGAAGGCGAATTTGATCCGTTTATGTATACGCCGTTCAAAACTTCTACTCAAAACAAAAACACGTTTGCTGTTTTAGAATCAACCCAAGACTCAAACATATGGGTTGCTTCTAACGGATCGTTTATAGATAACTTCCCTAATTCTTCGGCTTTCTTTTTGCCACGAGGGTTTGATGAAGAAGATCAAGATTACTCAGCAGAAGCAAAAGCGCGTATGACTGCTCATGGTTTAACAACCAAAATGGAACCAGATGAGTTTATTAGAAGCATTTATTACAACATCGCTTTCCCTCGTTACGCAAAGATGAGGAACGATTATCTTTCTAAAAAGTATGCGATGCAAGCTACTGGGAAAGACACTGTTGATTTGGACAGGCTTTGGGACGCAGATCAAGAAATGTTCTTAACGAGCCATCCTGTTTTTGCTAGAAAATTCATGGCAGGTTCGTCCAGAGAAGATCGTGATTCGTTAACAAACGAGGCAGAGCTTATAGTAGCTAACCCAGATGTTGTCCCTGAGTCGGAGTACAAAGATGACATCGTTGAATTTATGGGTGTTGTTGTAGATTTCCAAAAAGACATAAGAAACCTTGAAGGTATCTCTGGTAAAGATGCTCAAACATTAAGAAATATTACTAAACATAAGGCTTATACAAATTTAAGCGAGTTCGTTACGGGACGGCCTTGGCTTAATGAACTATATTATAGTTGGTTCCTTCCTTTAATTGGGGACACATGGTTAGCACGTTTAAACGCGGGTTTGATAAAGGCATAAGATGGCTACAAAAGAAGAAAAAATAGCAGAATTAGAAGCAGAATGGCTCGAAGATATGTCTGTTGTTTTATCACAGAAGCTTGGGGACACTGTTGATTTGTCTCAAATGTCTGAGACTGAGCTTAGAGAATTTTTAGCTGGTCTTCCTGAAGGTGTTCTTGATGAATCTAATTTTGAGGTAATGGAAAAACAAGAACTTATAGCTATGCCCGGAATTGGAAAACTTGGGAGCGTAGCGAAAATGCTTCCAACAAGAGTGGGAGTTGGGTTATTAACTGCTAAAGATCTTCTTAAAGCTAAACCTCTTCTTAAAAAAGGCTTAATAGGTGCTGGTGTAGTTGGAGCTATAGGTGGCGCTTTAGAAGTAGGAAGCAAATTATTTGGGTCAGACCCTACCGAGGTTGAAGAAAACACAATAGGTGATTTTGGTCAAGATGAAATGGATCTAGCCGCAAAAGGAATTGATACTACTGATGAAGAATGGATTAGAAATATTTCTTGGGAGAACCATACTATCGAGTCTGCTAATGACAAGTTTATTACTTGGTTTTTAGATAAAGGAATACCAGCGGCTTTACAAGCTGGGACAACTGACCTTAGTGGTTTTGGCTCGCTTAAAAACTTTATACAACAGACGGGTACGTTAACTAATATTAGAACAGGTGCTGGGCGCGAATCTTTTAAAGCAATGATTATGGAGAATTTTGATGCTATGCCTAATCTTCGTAGCAGACTTGGGGCTAAAGCTAGTGAACTTATGGAAAGTGCCGCTTCAGCAGAAGATATTGTTTCTTTTCTAGAGCCTTCTCAAGAAGCTGTTTTAAATTCTGCTGAAGTTGACATGTGGGAAGAAATCTTTGGAACGGCAGAAGCAAAAGCAAGTCCAATAGCGGCACCAGTTATTAATCAGATGGAGCATCTAGATAAAACATATGGTGAAGGAACAGCAAATCGTGTTCTCGCAGGCTTATTAGAAGAAGAAGTAGATAGTTACATAGACGATTACACAGCCGAAAACCAGTACATGATGCAGTTCGGCGATCAATCTATGCTTACAAATTTTGGGAAGACATATGACAACACACCCTTCGGATCCATAAACACACTACAAGATTTATTTTCTGGTCCTGCCGGTTTAAGAGTGGGACCTGCACATATAGGAGAATACCTGTATGGGCTTGAATCTAGAACTAAAACCCCTAATCAGGGTTCTGATGTTATAGCGCAAATACAACAAACTCTTTACTCAATGGGGCATATGTCTATTGACGGTAAACCATACACTCCCGATCAATGGGGTTATGTAGACGATGGGACTGTGCGAGCTTTAGAAAGTTTTCAATGGGATCTTATTGTTAATTATGAAGAAGCTCAACGTGCTTTAGGTGGAGACACTGAAGTGGATGTAAACGGGCTTTTCACTATGATGCGTAACCGTGGCGTTCGTAACATGAGCGCCGCTGGTTTAGAAACAGCCGCTAATCAAGAGCAAGCTTTTCGTATGCAAGTAGTTGATGATATTAGAACTGGTATTGAAGATCAGTTACAGCAACAAGGAATGAGTTTAAGAGACGGAAGCGACCTGCTTAGTACAAGCATTCGTGGTGTTTTAGACAATATGAGCCAAGAAGAAACAAACATAGCTGGTGGCAGAGGCGGCTCACCTACCGATGTGACTGCTGTTGATGCTATTTTAGCTCAGTTTTATAATGGTGATACTGAATGGGGAGAGTACCTTGAATTCGGTAATGGTTCCAATCAAGCATTTGTAGATTATGCGAACAGAGTTGGGGCTTTAACAGAAGAAGAGCAAGATGATCTTATCCGTTTTCAAACTGGGACACCGTTTGTTGGCGGTCGTGACATGCGAAGTGAGATGCAGAACACTAAAGGTAAAGAAGTAGCTACTGCTAATTTTTTAAACTTCTTAGGAAAACCTTTGAGCGAAGCTAGTAAAGAAGATATCCATAATGCTTTAATTATTTATTCAAATACTGTTGGGCAAAAGTATGCATCTACAACAGGGTTAACTCCTAAATCGTTAAGTAGTATTGCTAATAAAGCTCATGCTGATATCCCATTCTATGACGAAGGACAAGACGTTCGTGATCTAAGCGATACGTTAGAAGGTCGTGTTGCTGATGCAATGCGTATCAACGATCAAGGTTATGGAGATGCACGGTATTCTAATTTGTTAGATATCGGTATGCGTAATTGGCGTGTCACTGAAAAGAGAGGTGGACGATAATGCCTTGGGAAAATGGGGTATATCGTTTACAAACTCCTGACGAGCAAAAAGCTCTTTCTTCATTAACAGGTGAGGAAGTATTTAAACTAGCTCGTTCTATTTGGGATCCTCAAAATGCGAAACTTATGGTAGGGATTGCCGCGGCTGAATCACAGTTCAGGCCAGACATTGAAGGTGATAGAGGTGGGAGTATAGGTATATGGCAGGTTAACCGGCGTTGGATGGAAGAACTGCATGGGGCTGGCATCATCACTGTACCGGATGAGCAGTTACAGCAAATCAATACTTTAATGGAGGGTAAAACTGGTAAGTGGTATCACGAAATACCAGAAAGAATACATAAAGATATTTGGCATGAGCATATAGCCCCACAAATGAAAGATCCTCTCACTAATGTTCACGCCGCTGGTTTCGTTAGTTTAAGAAGAGACTGGAATGAAAAACAAAATCGTTGGGATACAAGAGAAAATGAAATGCCTAATGTCGCTGAATGGACTACATGGGATACAGAAGACACTCATGCCCAACCACCCACAGGCAAACTTATAGAAGCCCGTGATAGATGGCCTGAGAACAGCCCTTACGTTGGCATGTCAGCTACAGAAGTAGCAGATCAAATATGGGAGACTTGGATGTCTGATGACACTAATACAATGTATCCAGAAGAAGTTGGTGGTTTCGGTGAACCCGGATCTGAAGCTTCTACTACAAGTTATTTTGATCCGGCTCCTCAAGATATTTTAGAATTAGAAGCACGTACTGGTCGGAAGATATGGAATTTCATAAACTCTGATCCAAGTAAGATTCGTCCTGTTTTCGGGAAAGTAACCAAAGACGGTTTTACTAGAATGAAAAAAGATCTTGAAGCTACTGATCCTGAACTAGCTAGTGCTTTAGGCGATGTTCATTCTTCACCATTAGTTAGTGGTAAAGCCGCTGTTGTTTCTTACAGTCCGGGGTTTAGCCCTAATAATTTAACTAAGTTTGGTTTAGAAGCTGATCCTAAATTCCCTTGGTATGTGAAAGAGATTGGCGCTGATAAGAAAGATTTTTCTAAAATGGATGACACTCAAAAAGAATACGAGTTGTTTAATTTAGCTATTGGAATGTTGAGCAATCCTAAAGAAGAAGGGCAAGTGTAATGCCTTATCTCCCGAATTTAACTCAAGAAGAATATGATATGACTCAACCTAATGGAGTTGGGTCTAACGCTGTTTACGACCAAGATATCTTCAGATCAATTCTTGTAAACCATTGGGCTAATCAAGTCCCAGAGTTACAAGATTTTATTCGCGGTTGGGTAGCCAAATTAAATGATCCTGTTTATGTAATGAACGATCCTGCTTCTTTGTTCCAAATGGAATTAGAGCAACAAGATTGGTGGACTGACAGAAGCCAAGCTTGGCGTGATTACGACATGATGAAGATTCAAGATCCTGAGACTTGGGCAAAGAATCTTGAATTAGAAACCCAACACGTAAAAGATGTTTTAAAAAGTGTGGGTTATGAAAAAATAACTGATTCATTAGCTAGAGAGTTCGCTGAGTATGGCCTTATGGAAATCAGCGAAGGGTTAAAAGACTATGATTATATAACTCTTTACCAAGAAACTGTGCCTGCGGAGCAAAGGACTATTGGTTTTGGCTCTATAAATCAACACATGAATCAGCTTGAAGCATTAAGCCGTAATCTTATGTTAGAACTAGACAAACCAACTATTCAAAGCATGGCTGAAAAAATAGCTTCTGATAATAGTTTCACTTTAGATTCAGCGAAAGACGCTCTTTACGCTCAAGGCAGAACAGGACAGTTTGGCTTTTTAGGTGAAGGGGTTTGGGATCGTCTTCAAAATACTGGCGGTACTCTTGTTGGCGAGACTGCTAACTTGAGAAATGTTGTTGGGAAAGAATGGGGATTACAACTCGGCGAATTAAAATTTAATGACCCGGATATTATGTATGACTATGTTGTGTCAGATCCAGATGGTAAACAACGGTGGATGGATTCTAATGAAGCTAAACAGTTTGCTAGAACTGGTACAACAAAATTCATTTCGGGGCAATCGACTATTCATCCTCGGTATAAACAAAGTTCAAAATATATTAATGAAAATTCTTCTGTGGGTATAGACATGCTTAGAGAGTTGGGGTGGTTTTAAATGAGTTTTGTAGGAGACACAGATTTTTTTGAGGGTGAAGAAATGTACTGGAGGGAAGCTAAAAATCTTAAAGAAGGGCGTAACAGATATTTTAATTCTGTAATGTTTGAAGCAGACAAAATGACAGAAGAAGAAGCTGAAGCTTCTGGTGTTGCTATAGAAACTGCTAAAATGGCACAAGCCGCGAGAGTAACACCTAGTAATCCAATGGGTGATGATTTAAGTGACCCTGCTTATAAAGCATTTTTTGAAAGTTTTAATTTAGATGAACGAGGCAGAGTTGTAGGTACTGGTTGGACTCCTTACCAATTATACGATCAGGCACAACGTACTGGTGGAGTTTGGGCTGGTGAAGCACCCGAAGGGGCGATGGCTGGAGAATTACCTTCTGGTTTTGCGGGTTCAAATCCTGACAATATGAACGAAACTATTGGGGGTATGGATGTCGGCGGGGAAAGAGTAGGGTTTTTAGGAGGAGAATCTACTGATGTTTCTAAAGGTGCGTTCGTTGAACGACTAGGACAAATAGGAATCCCCAATAATTTAGCTAATACTTTATGGGAATGGGCGCAAGAAAAACTTTTAGATGCAAGCTACCCATTATCTAACATTGCTGTTGATATTTATGACCAACCTGCATTTAAAGAACGTTTTCCTGCTATTGAAAAGATGCGAGATGATGATGTAAGCCCAGTATCTCCCGCTGAGTATATCCAATATGAAAAAGATGTAATGGGGCATTTGAGTCAATACGGGATACAAGGGCAAGCTTTTGATTTTGATACTTTAGTAACAAACCTATTAGTCAATCATGTAGGCACAGGTGAAGTAAGTTTACGTTTACAAGAAGCAAAGAAAATTCTAGGTAATGTCCCCGCCGCTGTTAAACAAACATACATAGATTGGTTTGGGCCTGAAGTAGCTGAAGGTAATCTGATGCTTACTTTTGTTGATCCTACTGATGAGTGGGGTGGTAATTGGGCTGATCTCCAAACAAATGTAGCTACTGCTGAAATAGGTGGGTGGGCTAAAACAAGACTTAATTTAGAACAAGATGAATCAGTAAGTCAGGGTATTTCAAAAAGTATTTCTGAACTTGGTTTAAGCCAAAGCGCTGTTTGGGATCGGTTGGATCAATTAAATGATCGTTCTGCTTTATTTGCTGAAAAAATTGGTGAACAAGATTTACAGATCAGTCAAGAAGGACTGCAAGAAAAGTTTGATTTAACAGATAGCGATCTGGTAGAGCGCAGACAAAGAGAGCGCAATGCCTTATTTAAAGGCAGAACAGGTGTTGCTATGAGTAGCACTGGTTCTGGGCTTGGGAGTTCAAATGCCTAAATATCAAACAAGCTCTTCCAAAGGTAAAGCAAAGAAAGTACCATACAAGAAGGTAAAGAAAGGTAAACGTAAATAATGTTTAACAAAGACGTACTAGAAAGAGTGGTTGCCACATTCGCGCAATCATTCCTTGCTGTGTTCACCATCGGTGACATGGGAAGCATGAAAGCGGCTGGACTTGCAGGAGCTACTGCTGTTCTCAGCCTTGTTAAGAGTGTTGTTGCCAAGCAGTTTGGTGACGGATCAGCTTCGGTAGCAAGCTAATGGGGGGCATGTCTTCTTCTGCAAAGAGAACTCCGGGCAAATATCCTTGGGCGGCTACACCAACTACCCAACCACCTAAGCCAGTAAGAGGTCGTGGGCCTAAAAGAAAAGGGAAAGCTAGACCAAATAGCAATTTGCAAAAGCGCGGTAAAGAAGCGGGTACTGTTTATAGTAAAGCTTTTTTTGCGGCGACTGTTGATGCTATGGCACACAACGCAAAGAACAAGAAATCACCTAAGCCGGGTGATGTTAAGAGCAAAGGTTCTGTCGCGGGGCGTGGGACACGGTGGGGTGCGGCTACTCCAACGACTATGCCATATAGAAGGTATCCATAATTAATGACTGACGTTACCGACCTGAAGCAAGTCAAAGTATCTAGGATAACCCTCGGACTTATCATGTCCGTGGCTATCACTAGTGGAGTAGTCGTATGGAATGCGGCTAGTATCGCTGGTAGGATAGATGATTTAGAAAAA
>Ga0115011_10001772_pt1 | contig 15374 bp, 14 predicted proteins | sample TroAtlMetagenome_2_FD_88705 | JGI IMG/M metagenome (GOLD analysis project Ga0115011, IMG submission 88705) | Marine eukaryotic phytoplankton communities from Atlantic Ocean - Tropical Atlantic ANT8 Metagenome | ecosystem: Environmental > Aquatic > Marine > Oceanic | place: Tropical Atlantic...
CACTTTTTGGCAAAACCGTTTGATCAGAAAGAGTTTAGAGGAAAAGTTCAAAAAATCTATACTATTCTTAAAGCAAGAATGAGTTAAACCTACCACCACTTTTCGAAATGAACATGATCCCGAGGGACACATTTCCCCTCTAAGAGCCCTTGGGATATTTCTTCAATCATGCTAGGTGGCCCACAAAGAAAGTAGTGGGGGTCCTTAAAAGGGACATCTAAACTCTTCCAGGTAAGGTGTCCTTCACGATGGCTAAAAATAGTTTTAACCACAATCCTTTCATCTGCATCTAGTTCAGAAAATAGGCTTTTAAAGGACCACTCTTCTTCATCTTTAACAGAATTAAAAATAGCTATTTTGTTTTTTTTCAAAGTCTTATTTTCATAAAGAGCCCTGGCCATACTCAAAAGAGGGGTTACACCAATTCCACCCATTATCAAAACTGACTCTTGATGAAGCGTAGGATCGTAAACCGTCCGCCCTCCAGGACCATGAATAATGACCGAATCTCCTTTTTTTGCCTTGTCAAAAAGCCACCCAGTAGTTGGATGGCTTTTTCCCTTTCTTAAACCAAGCTCAAAATAAGGAAGGTCTAAAGGAGACGACATCATAGAATACCCGCCCCAAGGAAATGAATCATCCGGCCTCAAATCAAGCCATTGGCCAGGTAAAAAGCGAAAACTATCGTCTTGTACCTCAAAGCGAAACCACTTTGTTAAATGAGTTTCCTCTCTAATATCCCTTAAAATGGCCTTCACTTCTTTTTGGGTGGGGAATATCATAAGGCCTTCCTCTCCTTGCACTCAACGAGAGTTAAAATATTATAAAGAGCAACCATTTCATCATTTTGATTCATTACTTCCACGTTCCAAACGACAACCCCATTGGCTTTTTCATCATCTCTTAAAGGCTTTCTTGTTTTCCTCATGCAAGTTAATTTTGCTTGAATGGTATCACCAATGCCAACAGGTTCGATGAAACGAAGGTTATCTAACCCATAATTTGCTTGAACTGGGCCTGGAGCTGGATCAACAAAAAGTCCCGCAGCTGCAGAAAGCACAAAGTAGCCATGGGCCACCCTCTTTTCAAATAAAGAATCCTTAGCAGCAATTTCATCCATATGAGCATAAAAGTAATCACCACTAATTCCTGCAAAATTAACAATGTCCGCTTCTGAAACAGTTCTTCTTGGAGTTATTAGAGTCTCGCCAATACGAAGTTCCTCAAAATATTTTCTAAAAGGGTGGACTTTATCTTCTAGACCTTTAGCTCCCGTCATCCACTCATTTGTTACATGGGACAAAGTTGTAGGTGAACCTTGAAGAGATGTTCTTTGCATATAATGGAAAACGCTCCTTACACCACCTAATTCTTCACCGCCACCGGCCCTACCAGGCCCACCGTGAACAAGATGAGGAAGAGGCGAGCCATGACCTGTGGACTCTTTAGCAGACTCTTTATTGACAATCATGATTCTACCATGATGCGATGCCGTTCCAAGAACGACCTCTCTGGCCATTTCATCATCCGCTGTAAATAGAGAGCCAACTAAACTTCCCTCTCCCATTTTAGCGAGAGTATTGACTTCATCCACACTCTTATAAGGCATGACAGTACTTACTGGCCCAAAAGGCTCAATTGAATGAGCTTCTTTAGAGTCAAGGGGATTCTGACAATGAAGAAGGAATGGAGGAAAGAAAGCACCTTGCTCAGTTCCCTGACCTAAAGGTTTAAATCCATCAAAACTTCCATGAACTAGATCAGCTGATTTTTGTAATAGATCAACATTCCTTTTAACTTCCTCCACCTGATCAAGACTGGCAAGAGGACCCATCCTCACTTCTTTTAAACCTGGGTCTCCTATGGTAATCGTAGATAACTTTTCTTTTAGACTTTTGATAACAGCTTCCTGAAGGTTTTCAGGAACAAAGATTCTCCTTATTGCGGTACATTTTTGACCTGTCTTAGAGGTCATTTCTCTCGCAACTTCTTTTATAAAAAGACCAAATTCTTCATCTTCAGGCTTTACATCCATTCCTAAAATAGAACAATTTAAAGAATCGGCTTCCATATTGAATCGAGTGTTATTCTTCAAAATGGCCGGATGGCTTTTTAACTTGAGACCTGTTTCAGCGGAGCCCGTAAAAGTAACGACATCTTGTCCTGTCATGTGATCAAGCAAATCTCCCACTCCTCCACAAATCAACTGGAGGGACCCTTCAGGTAAAATATTTGATTGAATAATACTTTTAACCATACTTTCTGTTAAATAAGCTGTTTGACTGGCAGGCTTCACAATAGAAGGTACACCTGCTAAAAAGCTGGCCGAAAACTTTTCCAGAAATCCCCAACAGGGAAAGTTGAAAGCATTTATATGAACTGCAACCCCTTCTAAAGGAACGCAGATATGACGCCCAATAAAAGTTCCTTCTTTTGAAAGGGGCTCGATGTCTCCATCAATGTAAACCTTTTCGTTTGGTAGCTCCCTGCGGCCTTTACTGGAAATAACAAAAAGTGTTCCAATACCACCATCGATATCAATCCAAGAATCTTTTCTCGTTGCACCTGTGGCCTTTGAGATTTCATAGAAAGCTTCTTTTTTTTCAGTTAAGTAAAGGGCCAATTCTTTCAACCTCAATGACCTTTCATGAAAAGTCATTTGTCTTAAGGCACGCCCCCCCTTATCTTTGGCATACTCCAACATCCTTTCAAAGTGAATTCCTTCACTAGAAATTTCATAAACTTTACTTCCATTCACAGCATGAAAAAGATCCTTACCAGCTCCTGAAGCACCATACCATTTTCCTTCAATATAACTCTCAAGTTTCATGACCCGCCTCTTTTGTTGACTAAAATACTCTTTTTTTCTTTAAGACTAACGGCCTCCGTTTGCCCTTGTAAAGGAGCTTAGATCCAACAGAAAGGCCTTTAAAATTTCTAAAGAATAGATGCCGTTACGTCGATATTTTGAATGAACAAAGTGAGAGATTATGAGCGAGGAAAGAGATAAATTACCCCTTATATTTTTAACACCACTTTCAGATGTTTTGGAATCTGCAAAACGCCAAATTATGAAAGATAGTGACATTGAGCTCTATGAAATCAATTTCAAAGAGCTTAAGCCAGAAGAGTTTATGAAGAGGGTACCTGGAGTCATTGTTTCTGGAAGTCCTCAAGAAGCTGTGGCCTTTCTTAAGATTTATGATGAAGTCGTCAAAAAATCCTCTTCAAAGATGATCTTGATTACTGAAGAAGAAGCCCCTCCAAAAGCTATGAAAGTCATAAAAAACCTTCGGCTTGCCGATTACGTCTACGGAAATGTCCAACCTAAAACCATTCTTTATAAAATAAAGCTCCACCTTAAGGCCCTTCCAGTTCTTGATGAAGAGGATCTCGTCAAAATTTCAAGGGTTACGTTTCACATTTGGGAAAACTCCAAGTTGGAAATAAAAGATGTGGGCACAAAAATGCCAACTGAAGAAGAAGTCAGAATCAGAGGAGTCACCCAATATCTAGGAGTTGACCGGTCAACCATGAAAGTTGGTGAAGCTATCGATAGCCAAGGTCGAGGGAACCTGGAGAAAGATGAACTCCAACATTTTTATGACTCAAATAGGCGCCTTACCATTGAGCTTGAGGATATTCTTGATAAATTTGAAGCTGACCTAAGTAATAAGCACCTCTTAGTAGAAGCTGATAGAAAAGTGGATGAAATAAAAAATGCATGCCTCGATAAAGGCTATAATGAGCTTGGCCTTTTTTGCGATATTATGAAAATAATTTGTTATAAGCTGGGATTTGTAAAAGACGATAGTTTTTCGACGGTTGTCGTTGGACTGCTCTTTAACTCTGCAGAGTTTTTAAAAAGTGAGCTTAATCAAGTTAGAAAAGGTGTCGGTACATCCATTAGAGATAACCCTAATAAATCTCTTTTTAATCGATATCATTGGCTTAACCAAAAATTTAACTCTATAGAAGAAACAAAGTCCGACGACCCGAAAAATATCAGTTTGACAGAGCTTATGGAATTCTTACGAATATAAAAGGTTGTTGTTAAGCCTGCCTTCTTTTATTATCATTTCCTATAGAACTTCTCTAAAAAAAAGTGTCAGTTGAAACTTATTTAAGGAATGAAATAAGGAAATGAAGATGAAACGATCTATTATGAAGTCATTATTCTTTCTATCCCTTTTTACCCTTGTCTTTTCTTTTCAGACTTTTGCTTGCCCTTATAAAGACTTTGATACTTGTATTGCTGAAATTGGCAAAGAGTTACCACCAGAGCTTAAGCCCTTTATCGAAAAACAGTGCGGAGCACTGGGTTGCCGCGCGCCATTAAATCCCATCGCTAAATTATCACAAGGCGCAAAAAATAACTCATCTACCAACAGCTCAAGTAAGGCTTCTAAAGATAAGAAAATCCTTTGCAAGAACTAACTTTGATCTTGACGAGAATCTCTCGTCTGCGTATCTAAATAATGAAAAGCACAAAGGATTATTCGCCTTGAAAAAAAAATTAACCTTCTCTTTAGAAGGGATGAAATGTGGAAATTGCGTCAAAAAGATCCAGGATTCATTTGAAGAACTTGATTTTGATGTTGAGGCCACGTTTAGTGTTGAAGATAAAATCGTTTCTCTTTCCTTTGACCCAGCTGATGGGGAAAGCCTTGAAATAAAAAAGCAAATAGAACAAGCAGGTTTTCAAGTTACTAAAATAAGTTGATTTAATTATGGCCAAAATTTCATATAAAATTGGCGGAATGAGCTGTGTTAACTGTGCTCAAAATATTGAAAAGTCATTCAAAAATGTTTCAACTATTCAATCTGCCACTGTTAACTTTACATTAGAAATAGGAACCTTCGAAGGCAATGCTGAGGAACCGGAGGTCGTAAAGGCCATCGAAGAAACTCTTTTAGAGTTAGGGCATACATTCACTCCTCTCGATGATTATTCGAAAGGGAGCGAAGATCAAGGACAAACCAAAGACCTCAAAACATTCACCCTTTCTATTATACTCTCCCTAGGCATTCTTTTTTTTCACATGGGACCTGGCAAAAACTTAGTCTCCTTAAAAACGTCTTGGGCCATCCAACTCCTCTTAAGCACACCGATATGGATTTATGTAGGGCTTCCCTTTCAAAAAGCTCTCATCCACTTTATTAGATCAGGCCAATCAAATATGAATACATTGATAGGGCTTGGTACAACTGTGTCCTACTTGTATAGTGCAGTAGTAACCATATCTACATTTTTATCCAATCAACCGTTAAACTCTTTCACCATCTACTTTGAAGCTGTTGGCTTCATTATTTCTTTCGTTTATTTAGGAAAAGTTTTTGAACAAAAAGCCAAAAAGAAAGCAAAAGAATCTTTGGATGCCCTTTTCAAACTTCAATCCAAAAATGCTCTTCTTCTTGAAGAAGATAAAGAAATACCTATTCCTTTAAGTGAAGTTCAAAAAGGTCAAACCCTTAGGATAAAGCCAGGAGATAAAATTCCTGTTGATGGAAAAGTTATTAGGGGAATTTCTCATATAGATGAATCGTCCATGACTGGTGAGCCTATTCCTGTTTTAAAAGAGAAAAAGGGAAAAGTTTTTGCGGGAACGATAAACCTTGACGGAGTTATTGATTTTAAGGCGACCAAGGTTGGAAAAGAAACATTTCTTTCAAGACTTTCCCAATTTGTTGAAGAGGCCCAATTAAAAAAAGCTCCCATCCAACGTTACGCTGATAAAATTAGTTCTTTCTTTGTCCCTATTATCCTGATTATTTCTTTCATCACTCTTTTTTCATGGGTTTATTTTGGCACAAGCTCTCATGCATTAAGTGATGCCATAGCAAAAATGATTGCAGTCTTAGTTATTGCATGCCCTTGTGCTTTAGGTCTCGCTACTCCTACAGCCGTTATTGTTTCTACTGGTAAAGCTTCAAGACAAGGGATTTTAATTTCTGGTGGAGATATTATTGAAAGTTCAAACACGATTGACCATATAATATTTGATAAAACGGGAACTCTAACAGAAGGAAAACCTCTCGTTGCGGAAGTTATTTATTTAACGGCCAAGGAAAATTTTCCTGAAGAAGAAATAAACTCTCTATGCCGTTATTCAGAACATCCTCTTTCAATTTCTATCCACAGGTTTTTCCAAGATAAAAAAGTAACTTATTGTGATCCAGATAAATTTGAAGTTATTCCTGGGCGGGGTATTAAGGGTCAGATCACTCACTCTCACTTCCTTATTGGAAGTGAAACTCTAATGAAAGAAGAAAAGATTCCTCTCCCAGATCATAGTCATGATTTAGAAAGTAACACCTCTAAGGTCTTTGTTTCTCAAAACAAAAAAATTATAGCTATATTCCTTTTAAAAGACCGGCTAAAAAAAGACGTCAAAGAGACCATCCATCGAATCCAATCACTTGGCCTTAAAGTCTCTCTTCTAAGTGGAGATAATGAAGAAACGACTCAATGGGTTTCTAAAGAATTAAACCTCGACCACTATTTGGCCAAGGTTTCACCCTTTGAAAAAGCAAACTTCATTAAAGAGCTCCAGGAAAAAAACTCTAAAGTTATTATGGTAGGTGACGGCATAAATGATGGACCAGCGCTTAGTCAAGCTGATGTCTCTATCTCTATGGGAACAGGAACAGATCTGGCCATAAGTGCTTCCGATATAACTATTGTCAAAGGAGATATTGAAAAAGTCCTTCTTTTTCTTCAACTCTCCAAAAGAACAATGAATATCATTCGTCAAAATTTGTTCCTATCTTTTATTTATAACCTTCTTTGCATCCCCCTTGCAGCAGGTCTATTCCAGCCTTTTTTAGGTTGGAGTTTTCCTCCTCTTTTTGCTAGTCTCGCCATGGGGCTAAGTAGTTTGAGCGTTGTTTTAAATAGCTTAAGAATCAAATATGGATCTAAAGAAAGAAACCCTCTTACTCGATAACCTGTTGAAATTGTGAGTATGTAAGGGCTAGGATAGAAGTATTAAAGAGGATTTTAAAAGCGTTCTTCTGATAAATGGCCCACAAGTGTTTTCTCACTATGGGTTATAATATTAATAGTATATGGCACAACAATTGGTCTTTATTATGACAAAATATACACCCCCCTTCACTCTCCTTAAAAAATTTATTTTTATAAACACTCTTTTGACTTTGGCCATTGTCAGTAAGCAGGCTTTTGCTCAATTTCAAGAATTAAAATCAGAAAAAGTATCCCCCGTGACATTTACCGCGGACCTTTTCAGAAGTGACAAAACACCTCCAAAGAAATACCTTGCTTTAACCTTTCAAAACCAAAAAAAATGGCACACTTATTGGAAAAATCCCGGTGATGCTGGAATCCCACTTTCTTTTGAATTCTTTTCTGACAAAGAAAAAGTAGACCTAAAATCACTTGAGTGGCCCTATCCCAAAAGATTTATCGAAAAAGGGGATATGTTAGCTTATGGCTATGAAGGCCGCTATACAATCTTCTTTCCTTTGAGTGAAGAAGTAACTAAAAAGCTGAAAGATAAAAGCCTTACGATTAAATCAAAATGGCTCGTCTGCAAAGATATTTGTATACCTGGACAAGATATTTTTAGGGGGCGTTTTGATAATGACTTAAACCTTACAAAAAATTCCAAAAAGGTTTCGACTTCACAAAGAGAAATTGAGAAAGCCTTTCAAGTCATTCCTAAAAAGGTTCCATTCCCCAAAAATCTAATTCTCAATCTTCACAAAAAAGAAAACTCAAACGAACTCTATTTGGCCTATCATTTTCAAAAAGCGAATGGTGAAGCAAGTCTTTTAGAAGTTCCTCAAAACAACAATATCCTAACTCCTTTTCCTCAATCTCCTTTTGATTTTCATAAAGAGGAGGTTGTTAATAAAAATCAATCGACTCAAATAAGAATGAAAGTTCAATGGGATGGTGAGTATATGGAACCTCCTATAGACTTTCCAAAAAGTGGCACTTTTGCAAAGCCCTACAACTTAAGGTTCCTCTATCATAATGCCCAAGGATCAGTAGGAGTCATTGAAAAAAGTTTTTCTAGCTTTCTCCTCACCTCCATGACACCTACTCCTGAAAAAAAATCGGCTTTAAAAAACTCTTCAGTAGAAACCGAAAAAAATGTAATGACCTCCACTCCCGCAGAAGTCAAAAATACAAAGCCTCAGGATATAAAAAACCCAGGTAAAGCAAAAAAACAAAGCCTCTTTCTAACTTTCTTCTTCGCCTTAATTGGGGGCCTTATCCTCAACTTCATGCCATGCGTTTTTCCAGTTATTTCTCTCAAGCTCTTTTCCCTATTAAAGCAAAAAGAAATGAGCCAGCTTTCCATTATCAAACATAATGCTGTCTATTCTTCCGGTATTCTTTTTTCATTTCTTGTTCTTTCATTTATTGTTTTAATCCTTAAAGGCTCTGGAGAACAGATAGGCTGGGGTTTCCACCTTCAATCAGCATCATTTCTTTCCATTATGATTCTTTTCCTTTTCATACTGTCCTTAAACCTCTTTGGCCTTTATGAAATTAAAACTCCTGGAGGAAAAGTTATTGGAAATATAGATATAGACAATTCTTATAAGAGTGACTTCATTTCAGGTGTACTTGCGACAATACTCTCAACCCCATGTAGCGCGCCATTTCTTGGAGTCGCGCTTACCTTTGCTTTTACATCTTCATTTCCCGTAACTCTCCTCATCTTTTTATCAGTCGGGCTAGGCCTTAGCTTACCTTTTCTTTTCGTGGGTATTTTTCCATCGATGCTCAAATTACTACCCAAGCCAGGTACATGGATGGAGCATTTTAAAAAGTTTTTAGGGCTTTCCTTGCTTCTAACAGGTCTTTGGCTATTTGATGTTTTTCAAACCATTGTTTCAAATCCTACGAGCTCTACGCTACTCATCTTGACCCTTATCTTAACTTTTTTTGCCTTCTATTCTTTAAAACATATGAAACTAAATAAGGTCGGAAACTTATTACTCATCGTAGTCCCCACCCTATCTATACTTTATCTTGTTGTGTTTCAGCTTAACTCCAAGAAGATAAATTCGCCTTCCAAAATTACTCAAAAGGAAACCAACCACCCGTCTAATTGGGAAGTTTGGGCCCCCGAGAAAATGAACTATTATAAAAGAGAAGGAAAAGCAGTCTTTGTTGATTTTACAGCAAAATGGTGCTTCACGTGTATCGTCAATGAAAAACTAGTCCTTCAAACAAAAGAGTTTGAGAAATTAATGCAAGATAAAAAAATTAAACCTCTCATAGCTGACTGGACCAAGCGCGACCCAATTATTGGAAACTGGCTTAAAAAGCAAGGAGTTTTTGGACTCCCCGCTTATTTTATCCAGACTTCCCAAGGAAAGCTTATTCATTTGGGAGAAACAATTTCAATCAAAGAAATTAAAAACCACCTTTTAAAATAAAACTTTAAACAAGGTTTTGCTTTTTCCTTGCTAAGTCCTGACAATACTTCTAAAACTAGTCAAAACTATGGAGAAGTAGTATGAAAAAGATGTTTTGCGTCTTAATAGCCTTTCTTTATTCATTTTCCTCCCTTGCATCATATAACCTCGATAATCTTAGTCTTAAAGGACTATGGCAACTCAAAGACTATCCAAGTCATGATTCCAAGGAAAAAATCCTTTATGACTTTAAGTTGAATAAAACTCATGGTATTGACCCTGATGGATTTAGACTTTCTTATTTCACAAACCAGCAAGCAGCTAAAAGTGGTATTGATGGGATTGGACTTTTTGTTATGCCTTCATGCCGCCAGGGAAGGTTCAATTACTTTCTGAGGCTTAATAGAACGGATCAAACATTTCAACTTTTTGAAATAATAGATTCAAAAGGTCATCCAGATACAACGGTCCTTCTAATCCAAAAAAGTGGTAGCCCAAAAATATTTACTTTAGAAAAAGTTCAAAAGCCTAAACTAAAACGTATCTCCCGGAGAAATAGAATTATATTACATAGGGGTAGATAAATAGCTTCTAATTTCATTTGAACTGATTAAAGTCATTCCATTAGGGCTTATTACCTGATGGAAACGATCATGAGCATGCAATCTTTGAAAAAGCTGAAGACAAAAGTTCAACTTCCTATAAAATCGTCTAAAATTACAAGAAAAACCTTTCTCTTTTTCTCATCAACTTAACAAATATTTTTGATCCCGATTATTTTGTTTTAGGTGTGGAGTTAGCAAACGGCCATCTCTCTATAAAGGCCTTGAAAAAGACCCGATTGAAAAATCCTTTGTTCCAGAATCATCACCCAAAGTTTATCAACATAAACTAAGCGATTCTGCTGGAGTTTTTGGAGCTGCTTTTTTAATTAAGAACTTTTTTGACTCAAATAGAAATCGAGCTCAACAACTTTTATAACCCTCTCTTTATCACCATTTTTTAAAAGGCAGTAGTCAAAAGGATGCTCTGCATAGTAAAAATTTTCTTTCATCGTTACAAACTGTTCGAAAATAAGAGGATTCTCTTCACTCACCTTTAATTTCTCTTTTCCTAGAACATCTCCAACATTTTCTCTTTTCCCTATGCATACTATCTGATGTGTTTCTTTTTTTTCAGGTTCACTAATCCTGGGTCCATCACAGACATTGCCACCTTCCCCATAAGGCTGAAGAGCTCCTTCTTCATTTTGAAATAAGATTTTCTCTACAGTCCTCTCCCAGCAGGACTGTCCCCAATCTGCTAGCAAAGCCCCAGTCTCATCTTTTCTTCGAAACTCCTCAATTTCTGGCCAGGTTTTGTCAAGAATCTTTTTAAAAGCTAGAATTATTTCTGAAACATTTTTATCAAGTCTCATGCTTTTTTCCTTTTTTTTTATTATAATGTAGATAGCATGAATCGTTTAATAATAAATTTCTAGGAAAAAGTATCTGTGAAAAAAATTATTATCGTGGATGATTCTGAATCCTACCGTTCAAGAATAAAAAGAGACTTAGAGGCGAACAGTTATAAAGTATTTGAAGCCATTAATGGGGAGGATGGAGTAAAACTATGTAAACAACACCTCGATGCCGATGCGATTTTAGTTGATATGAATATGCCAGGGATGGATGGCCTAAGAATGATTTCTATCCTTAGACAAGAAGATGACTTACAAAAAGTACCTGTCCTCATTGTAACAACAGAAAGCAGTGCTGAACAAAAAAGCCAGGCGAAGGAACTAGGAGTCATTGCATGGATCCAAAAACCTATTTCCGGACGCGCTCTTGTTAAAACGCTCAATAAACTTCTCTAGCACTTAAACGTCAAAGCTTACTCTCCACCCCATCATATTTAATTTATGGCCTGGTTCATTTTGAATACTTCACTACTTAACTTAGCGAACTCAACAGGTAGTAATGCTTGATAACCATCGCTTAAAGCTTCCCTTGGCTTATCATGAACTTCGACCATAACCCCATGAGCACCTACTGCCAAAGCCCCTTTAGTCATAGGAGAAATCAACTCCTTCCGACCAGTTCCATGACTTGGATCAACTATTACAGGAAGGTGGCTCAAGTTTTTTATCGAAGGCACAGCAGAAAGGTCTAATAAATTTCTTGTATATTTATCAAAAGATCGAATTCCTCTTTCGCATAAAATGACCTGGTTATTCCCATTTTGCATTATATATTCAGCAGATGATAACCATTCTTCTAATGTGGCCGAAATACCTCTTTTTAAAACAACAGCTTTATTAATTCTTCCAACTTCTTGAAGAAGAGCAAAGTTTTGCATATTTCGAGCACCTATTTGAATAATATCAGCATATTCAGAAACCATACTTAAACTTTCAAAATCTATGGCCTCGGTAATAATAGGAATATCGAATTCTAGAGAAGCTTTTTTTAAAATCTTAAGGCCCTCAAGCCCTAAACCCTGAAAACTATAAGGTGATGTTCTCGGTTTAAAAGCTCCTCCCCTTAAAACATGAGCTCCACTCTTTTTTACTGCTCTAGCAATCCTCAGGGTTTGGTCTTCACTTTCGACAGAACAGGGACCGGCAATATTGACGAAGTGTCCTTCACCAAAAGTAACTGAACCAACTTTAACTTTAGTTCCCTTCGGATTAAAACTTCGCCCTGCTAATTTGTAAGGAGAGGTCACTCGTATGCATTTAACAACTCCACTCAAAGGTAAAAACTCAGTTTCCTTAATAGGTTCATCATTACCTGTAATTCCAATAGCGCAACTATGTTCTCCAGGAATTGGGTGGGGCTTAAATCCTAATTTTTCAATATGGTGGCATACTGCCTTTCTTTGCTCTTGACTTGAGTCAGGTTCCATTAAAACTAACATTGTTGATTCCCCTCTTTTTTATATTTTTCTAAATTAAAGCCTTTTTTAGCTTATGAACTAGTGAGTAAATATTTTTTCGAGCTTCATTAAAATTATTGGCCACTTCTATTTCGCGAACGATGGCACTTCCCACGACAACACCATCACAGTAAGGCGCCAAGGTTTTTAGCTGGTCAACTTTAGACAGACCAAATCCAACTATTAAAGGCTTTTTAACAACTTCTCTAATATCTTTAAGTTTTTCTAAAAGACCTTCAGAAAGTGTCTTACTTACCCCGGTTGTTCCGGTCTTTGAAACATAGTAAACAAACCCTTTTGTTTCATTTTCAATCAATTTCCATCGAGATCTTTTTGTGGTTGGGGCCATTAAAAAGATGGGTGAAACCCTATCTTTTTCCAATGCCTTTTTTAAAATCTTTTCTTCTTCAAGAAAAGATTCTGGTGTTAAATCCACTGGAAGAATACCATTCACTCCAACTTCTCGACACCTTCTCGAAAGCTTCTCAAAACCAAATTTAAAGAGTGGGTTCATATAAGAAAAAAGAACGATAGGTGTTTTTATTCCCTTTTTTCTAATTTCTGAAACACTTTCTAAAATTTCTTCTAAATGACATCCTAACTTCAATGCCCTTTCGCTTGCTTTTTGATTGGTCGGACCATCTGCTAAAGGGTCTGAAAAAGGAACTCCTAACTCAATAATGTCAGCACCTGCCTCGGAAAGTGTTTCTACAAGTTCAATCGTTTTAACAAGACTTGGGTCTCCTGCTGTTATGTAAGCAACAAAAGCCTTTTTTCCATTTTCTCTGATTTTTTTTAAAGTATCATTTATTGATTCCATAAACATTCCTAATTCAGTTTTTCTAATTTCCTAATTATTTACTCTTTCTTTATTTGAATATTGAATGGCCGTTTCAACATCCTTATCACCTCTTCCAGAGAGATTGCAGACAACTATTTTTTCTTTTGAAATATTAGCTGCTTCTTTTACTATGTAAGCAATTGCATGAGAACTTTCTAAAGCAGGTATAATGCCTTCCATCTTTGATAAAAGAGAAAATGCACTCATTGCTTCTTCATCTGTCGCATATGTATATTTGGCCCTCCCCATTTCCTTCAAATGACAATGTAAGGGGCCGATTCCAGCATAATCAAGTCCAGCAGAAATGCTTTCAGTTTCTGTTATTTGACCGAATTGATCTTGCAAAATAAAGGTTTTAGTTCCCTGAAAAATACCTACACTGCCTCCTTCAAATCGAGCAGCATGACGATTTTCATTAACACCAAAGCCCCCAGCTTCAACTCCGATTAAAGAAACATTTTCATCCTCTAAAAAAGGGTGGAATAATCCAATTGCATTACTACCTCCTCCAACACAGGCAATAAGTTGGTCAGGAAGACGCCCTTCCTTATTTAAAATTTGTTCTTTAACCTCTTTACCAATGACTGATTGAAACTCTGTTACCATTTGAGGATAAGGGTGAGGACCGAGGGCCGACCCCAATAAATAGTAAGAATCTTTCACATTGGAAACCCAATCTCTCATGGCCTCATTTATTGCATCTTTTAAAGTCCTCGACCCTGAATTCACAGACCTTACAGAAGCTCCTAAAAGCTTCATTCTATAGACGTTGAGTTTTTGTCTTTTTGTATCATCTTCACCCATGTAAATTGTGCAATCTAATCCAAATAAAGCACAGACTGTGGCCACAGCGACTCCATGCTGTCCGGCGCCTGTTTCAGCAATGATTCTTTCTTTCCCCATTCTTTTAGCTATAAGAATTTGTCCTAAAGTATTATTAATTTTATGGGCCCCTGTATGAGTAAGATCTTCTCTTTTAAGGTAAATTTTAGGACCTCCTAAAAATTTGGTAAGCCTTTCTGCGTATGTTAGAGGTGTGGCCCGACCAACATACTCTTTTTGCCAATATGATAATTCCGATTGGAAACTTTCCTCATTTATAATCTTTTCAAAAGATTCTTTAACTTCCTCTATCGGACCATATAAGGTCTCAGGAATATACGCACCTCCAAACTGACCATAGAAACCTCTTGAATCAGGGTTCATATTTAGATCTCCTTATCTATTATAGAAAAAAGTTTTTCTAATTTTTTGTGATCCTTTTCCCCTGGTCCAGACTCCACAGAACTTGATAAATCAAAGGCAAAGGGTTCCACTTCTCTTTTGGCCAGGATCATATTTTTTTGTCCCAACCCTCCAGCTAAAATTAACTTTCCCCTGGATCCTATTCTTTCTTTAACTTTCCTCGCAAAGTCCCAATCAGAAAGTTCACCTCTTCCTCCATAAGAACCATGAAAGCTTGGAGGTGCATCGATCAAAAAACTAACCTTAGGGTGTGCCTTTAAAAATAAGGGAATATTGGAAAAATCTTGGTAATTTAGTTTTTTAATTACATTAAATTGATGGTCAATGTTAGATAATATTTTAGGTGTTTCCTCACCATGTAACTGAAAAGTTTGGAACTTTACTTTTTTTTGAGCATCAATCATTTTTGAAATAGATTCATTGACAAAAACACCGACAAATTTTTTAAAAATATCGGTTTTTAATTTTTTTACTATTTTTTTAGCTATTTCAGGAGGTAAAAATCTTGGGCTTTTTTCATAGAAAATAAAACCCAAGGCCCAGGCGCCTAGCTCTAATGATTTTTTAATGTCTTTTTCTTTTCTAAGACCACAAATTTTTACTTTCATAAAATAGCTTCGTTAAAAATCCGACTTGATCGCTTCAATTGTTTTAATTTTTTACTAGGATCTTTTTCTCTCATGAAAATTGATCCAATTAAAAATCCATCGAAACCTGCCATTTTAAGTAACTTAATTTCATCACTAGAACTTATTCCGCTTTCACTAATCAGAACGATATCTTCCGTCTTCATTGTTGCCAATTGTAGAGAAATGTCTAAATTAACCCTAAATGTTCTTAGGTCCCGATTATTAACCCCAATTATCTTGGCCCCTGCCTTTAATGCTATTTCAAACTCTTCTCTATTATGAACTTCAACTAAAGCATCCAAACCATACTTCTTTGCATATTTTAAAAAAATTTCTAATTTATGAGC
>Ga0115011_10001773_pt1 | contig 15374 bp, 13 predicted proteins | sample TroAtlMetagenome_2_FD_88705 | JGI IMG/M metagenome (GOLD analysis project Ga0115011, IMG submission 88705) | Marine eukaryotic phytoplankton communities from Atlantic Ocean - Tropical Atlantic ANT8 Metagenome | ecosystem: Environmental > Aquatic > Marine > Oceanic | place: Tropical Atlantic...
CCAAGCAAGCTATTTCAACATTCAAACATGATCTACGGACACACCAGCTTGTAGATCGGCTTAGTTGGGCGATCATGACTGACTTATCGTGTTAGTGTTAGCTATTATCTTAGGAGGACCTAGTGCCAACCAAAAAAGCCCAGCTGAAGACCCCAAAAACAAGCCTTTATTTCGGCTTGATGTTCACACTTGCCTGTTCGGCGTCTACCGATGATAGCAACGATTCCAGCAGCCCACCCGAAAGCACTGAGTACTACGAGGTGACTGGTGAGGGCCTGTGGGAGGGGAGCTATCCTTTTGAATCACACATGTTGGCCCGCCGTATTCTGCAGCCCAACACTTCCACTATATTCGAGCAGTTCATCGGCCTCGGCGAAGAGACTGCGGAATCCTATGAGCTCATCGCGGACGTCGATCTAGAGAACAGCACCTTCACATTTACCTACGACGACGGTAGCTATGAGGGCACGGGTGTATTGATCGGGGATGCATGGGACTGGCACGCCTGGGAGTCTACATCCTTCGCGACAGATGGCACTAGCGTGGTCTCCCAAGATACCAAAGATGAGAACGGCATCATCGCCACCAAGATTGGCTATGACGCGGACGGACAGGAGCAGTGGACCATGGAGGAGGTCTTGACTCCAATCACCGAAGAGGAGTGGCAAGCATTACAAGACGGGGTCGAGTGACCACGCAGGCTGATTCAAAGAGACACAGAGCCCTAACGAGTGGGCCGAATTTCTGGTAAGACTCAACTTCAAGACACCACCTAAAAACCTTCGCCTCGGAGAGCGCCAACTGTGCCGCTGAAGTTGTAGGTGGCAAGCTGGACATTCGTTCGGGTCACAGCAGAACGCTGCCCTTGTGCGATCGCTCCTTGCTCCCTTTTTTTGAGGTGATGGAACAGCGTTATGCCTGGCGAAAACTATAACTATCGCAACTGTATTGCAGTAAGGGTGATTTTGTCTTAATAGGGCGAAAAAGGAGGCTTAATGTCCACCCCACTTTCCGTCACTATATTCACTGGGTCCCCAGGTACCGATGGCTCTAGAGTATTCGAGCAAGTCCTGAAAGGTTCCGATGGCCTTCGTCTAACTGCAATAGTTCCCAAGCGTGGGCGCAAGAGGAAAAGGACCTCCCAAGGGGCATCTTTAGTGCCTACAACTCCCAGACTTGTTCGGCTCGGAGAAGGCTGTGCTTGTTGCACAGTTCGAGGAGATCTGATGTCGAAACTTAGACGGATAGCAGAAGAAGACTCAGCCGATCATGTAGTGATTCAGACGGCCCCTAGCAGCGACTTGAGCACCGTAGCCAAGACCTTCACGGTAGCAGATGGTTCGGGAGCCGTCCTTTCCGATGTGGCTCGTATTCAGAGCCTCGTAACCGTCATCGATGCCAGTTATTTCACGGCAAACATGAACGCATCGTCAGCTCGACATTTGATCGAGCGTATCGAGCTCGCGAATGTCATTGTCTTGGAGGGTACAGGTGAGCTCTCATCCGACGAGCAGGAACGAGTACGATCTGCGATCGAAGCGCTAAATTCAGATGTAAGCATCACGAATAGTGATGACGATGGCTTAACTATCACCTCTCTGCAGTCCGAAGAGCCTTTTGATCTCAATGACGCCCAAAATCGGTCTATGCGATACGCTATGGATAGTGATTCGGATGCTTCAAACGAAATTGTCCGCTTCGACTACCAAGACAGACGTCCATTCCATCCGACCCGACTTAGCAGCTTCCTAGGAAAGCAATGGACAGGCCTGTTGAGAATCAAGGGGACATTTTGGGTTGCATCCCAGCCCAAACTGTCCGGAAATATCGATGTAGCGGGTGGAAGTCGAAACACATCATGTAACGGAATGTGGTGGGCTTCGGTGCCCAAAGAAGAACAGCCAGACAGCCCAGAATTCCATGAGTACATTAAGGAAATATGGCATCCTGAGTTTGGAGACAGGCATCAGGATCTGTCCATCGTTGGCATCGGTATCAAAGAGGAGGAGATGCGTTCATACCTCGATCAGTGCCAATTGACGGATGAGGAACTGGCGGCAACGGATCAATGGGCATCAATGTCAGACCCATTTCAATGGCCGGAGATAAAGTAATGAAGTCGATTCCGGTTACTTTAGTGACCGGTTTTCTTGGGGCTGGTAAGACAACACTCCTCAACCACATCCTGACCTCTGACTCGGGACTCAGGTTTGCGATCATAGAGAACGAATTCGGTGATGTGGGTGTGGATGGTACTATGCTTAGCGCACCTCTGGATGCAATATTTGATCTCAATGATGGATGCGTGTGCTGCACCGTCAGAGAGGATCTAGTCGAGATATTTGAACAGCTTCTCACTCGCTCTGGAGAGTTCGATCACGTCATTATTGAAACAACTGGCCTAGCCGAACCAGGCCCAGTGCTGCGTATATTCGAAAGGGCGGTGCTTCGCGAAGCCTTTCAGCTGGATGGCGTGGTCACCGTGGTCGATGCTGGCCATATAGAAGAGTCTATTCAGGAGGTATCGACCTGTGAGGAGCAAATCTCCTATGCAGACTTGATTATTTTGAACAAGACAGACAGCCTTCCACTCCCTGCACTAGAGTCCGTCGAGACACACTTGAGACGCCTAAACCCCCTCGCAGTGCTTATCCGCGCCGAGCATGCTCGCGTCGATATTAAGGCTCTTCTGGCGCTAGGAGGCCGACCACCTGAAGACAGCGTCCTTCCACATCATTCCCATGTGCCTGACACCCATCAGCACGATGATGGAATACGATCTGTGTTTGTAGAAGCTGACGGCGATGTCGATGTTGCAGTGCTTGACCTATGGCTGGGGCGGCTTGTCCGCCAGCGGGACACCGCACTTCTTCGCATGAAGGGAATCCTCGCAGTACCAGGCGATCCTCGTCGGTTTGTGTTCAATGGAGTTCGAAGTGTCATCGATGTTCGACCCGACCGTAACTGGGACCAAGAGCCTAGGTATAGTCGCATTGTATTCATCGGCCGTGGTCTCGATGAGGAGAGACTTCGCACTGGATTTAAAGCGTGTATGGCGGAACCAGTTACACCTAATTGAAATGCTCAGCTATGAGTTGCCGATCAGCTATGGGACTTTACCCAACGCCAAAGGGTAACCACGGCTCGCCCACACCAGCACCCCTTCGTCCAGAATCCGCGCAGAAGTGAACCCCTCTTCAGTCAGAGCGTCGACTACACGTCCTGATGCAGCGTGTGGACAAGCGCAGTAGGCTATGATCGGTGTACCGTCATTTGGAAGGTGAGGCAACAGAGAGTCAACACCATCATAGAAGGGCATGGGCAATGCGCCTGGTAAGTGGGAACGTTGCCAGTCGGACATTGGACGTGCATCCAGCAATACCATACGCTCGCCTCGTTCCATGGCCCCAGCGACACTATCGGCACTGACAAAGCGACTATCTCTATCTTCGAGCTGTGCAGGTGGGGCCTGGGGATTCAACACCGCTTGATCTGGGTTGGGTGGCAAAGTTAGTTCTGGTTGAGACGCCTCCCACCCCACTGCTCGTGAGCGTAAGAATGCCACCACATCGTTGATCTCGGTATCAGTTAGCACGCTGGAATAGGCCTGCATTGGAGTCCCTGTGCGTCCATTTTTAATCGTGTAGTGAAGGAAAGAATCACTCGCTGTGGCCAAGAACACCCGATTGGCCAGAGCTGTACCAGTGCCCCCCTCCCCTTGTTGACCGTGACAATCCGCACATCGGGTTCCGTATACCACTTCACCGAGCGTTGCATCACCCAAGACGGGGGTGTCCACGACGGGGTCCCACTCAACCCCCGATTCCTCCATCAACCAGTCGACCAATGCATGCTGAGCATCATGAGACAAAGGGCCTCCTTGGCTATCTTCAAAGGCCGCCATTGGTGTCCCTGGACGGCCGTAGGAGATGGCCGTCCAAAGATAGCTTCCGCTAGCGGCCCCCATAAGCTCTGGGGAGCGCAAAGATGGGGCTTCGTCCGCTGCGTAGCCTTCACGGTTATCTCCGTGACAGAGCGCACAGTACCTAGCGTAGATTGCGGCGCCATCCTGCGCGTGAGCATCAGGGGCGTGCTCAACATCATACGACTCGTTGTCCTCGGATGCCTCTTCTGACCCGTCTTCAAACTCTAGAGTATCCATAATGAGTGGCTTATTAGTACACCCAGTCATTGTTAAGATTACAAATACGACGGAAAACATGTGTCTGTTGTTCATGGGTTAATTTTGAATTATATGCTGGTGTGTACATGCAAGATGGCGCTGCCAGGCTCACCGAGCTTCTTGTAGGCATTCTTATTGCAATATACTTGATATTGCAACTGTATTGCATTAAATGTTGTTCTAGTATTAGAGGCCATAAATGGAAGTCGAGGTAAAAAAGAGGGTACACTCCAATGAGTGGACAGACCGATTGGGCTCCTTTGCGAGTAGCCTATGTGCCCTTCATTGTGCAGTCTGCGGGTTGTTACCTGTGGCCTTCACGGCTTTAGGCCTAGGTTTCTTGCTTAACAGCGAAGTCGAGTGGATATTATCGATTACAGCCATTGTTCTGGGTTTAGGGGCTTTGGTCTTAGGGTGGCGCCAACACCGCTCATTAAAGGTCGCTGGCCTGCTGGCTATTGGCATTGTCGGGATAATTGCATCTAGAGGACTCGAAGTGGGACTTGGCCATGAAGATCATCATGGCTTCTCGCACAATAACGATGTCGTGCATGTCGAATCGACTGAGCATATCCACGATCATCAAGAGGAGCTACACGCTTCAGAGCACGCTGGTGAACACGAGGGCGCAGCCCACGAGAATGGAGACCTGGCACATTTTGCAGGAACTCTGGTGGGTGTCTTTGCGGGACTTATGTTACTCTTCGGGCATATTCTAAACATTAGGTTGGCCCGTCGTTGTCGAGAGGAATGTTGTGACACTCCAGATAATAGTACATTGAAGCCTGTTGAGTTCAGATCTTGGACTAACAAAAGCTAAGCCTACTCATATTAGGTTACCCCTACTTATCCTCAGTTAATCTGAGCCCAGATCAAAAATGGTAGGTGTGTCGAATCTAGTGAAAATGAATCTTATTGCAAAAATGTTTAGCCTCTGCCACAATACTTAGGAAAATGGCGAGATAACTCGTCAAAGGCCTAAGTGATATGAACCTACAAAGACTGGTGTTATTAGTGCTGTTGGCGGGGTGTTCGAGCGGTACTATCCCTCTTGAAAAAGGAGATGTTGGCGGCGAAGAAACAGCCGCCACTGTCGACTCTGCACTCAGCACTCAAGATTCTGGACTCTACACAGAAGATTCGGGCGAAGTTCCAGTAATGGATGAGGATGGTGACGGATACACAGTCGATGAGGACTGTGATGACAGTAATGCCGCCATAAATCCAGGCGCCACGGAAACCTGCGACGGCATAGACAACGACTGCTCGGGCCAAACCGACGAGGGCGCCTGCACGGACTGTACGCAGGTGACCTATCAGGACCACACCTACCAGTTCTGCGCTGGGCCCAGCAACTGGCCCGACGCCAAGGATCAATGCGCGATGTGGGGCTATTCTCTAACCACGGTTGAGGATGAAGCAGAAGACCTGATGATGAATGAGTACATCTCCATTGCGGAACTCGCCAGCGTGTGGATTGGACTCAACGACCGCGGCGAAGAGAATGAGGGCAACTTCACCTGGATTAGTGGGTTAGAGAGCTCTTACGAAGATGGCTGGAACCCTGGTGAACCAAACAGCTATCAGGGTAAAAACGAGGACTGTGTCGAGAAACGAGAAGGTTTTGATTGGGCCTGGAACGACCGAACTTGTGAGGATGAAATCGCCTTTATATGTGAGGGTAACTTCTAGGCAGCCTCTTTCATCTCTTTAGCCGCCGACTCGACTATGGTTAGGCTCGTATCGGTACCGAACAGAATCTCAGATGTAGCTCTTAGAGCTACTGGCTCTGCATACAAAGACCCCTCTCTCAGCCATCCGAGAAGGTCACTGTAACGTCCAGCTCGTGTGTCCAATCACCCGTTAGCTTTTGAAGACTTCTTCACGCATGACAGGCGACATCAACTTTGATCTTAGATTTGAAGACTGCGTGGTATACTTGTTAGATGAAACACGCTGGGGGCTCATACACAAATCAGCCTAGGGGACAAAAAAGGCGGACCTTAGTGAGATACATTCGAGTATATTAATCAGGAATGCAGCTAGAAGGTCAGTAAAACTCAAAATACTACAACCAATCACAATATGGACCAAAGAATGAATGACTGGTGGCATAATAACGAAAAATTATCCGAGCAGGATTGGCTGTTGAAGATGCCCAAAGCTGATTCAGTCACAACCTTGTTGAGGATCGGATTTGCCTCAATGTCACTTTCGCTGGTTTCGTGTTCAACTCCCTGCGAGGAAGAATGGGGTGTAGAGAACTCATGCTATGACACGCAGGAAGGATTGGAGTGGGGAGACGAGGTAGTCTGTCAATCGGGGGTGTCTGGTTTCGATAGATTTGAGAGCGTGGCTGCTGAGAGAGGGCTTCCTCAGACAATTAGCGGGAGCGATCAGGGTCCTGCACTGGGTGGAGGTCTAGTCGCTGAGGACATGGATGGCGATGGAGACATAGATCTAGTATTCGCCAACATCGAGGGGCAGCCGCGTGTGTTTGAGAACGACGGCCGAGGGTTCTTCTCAGAGGTAGCTGGGCAGACTTTCAGCTGGTCGGACCGGTTTCACACCCTTCCAGCCCAGCACGCAGCTGTGGACATGAACGAAGATGGCCTCCCCGACATTCTAGCGGTTGGGAGCGGCCTGATAGTGGTGTTCTGGAATGAAGGCGAACTCGTCTTCTCAGATCCAGAGGCTCTCTGGTTCGAACCATTGGGAGCAGTCTACACCTCACTAGGGCTGGGTGATGCAGACGGGGATGGCGATCTGGACATCGCGATCCCAACCGTCGGAGCTTCTCACGCATACTCGGGCCCCATCTCACTAGAGATCGTCTACTTGGGAGAGGTAGGGCTCTGTAATGGAAAAGCCGCGCTATACGAGCCAGAGAGTTCCACAAATTGGACAGGACTCTTCTACTGTGACCTGGGCGACTCTTTATCATTCCCTGGATCCGACAGTCTGGGACGATTGAATATTGTGGTAGAGGAAGAGGAGGCATACGCTGAAATTCAATGGGGAGGGATCCAGCAGAAAACTGTAGAGTTTCTATGGACGGAGACTACTGTGGACGGTGTCTGGGCACGCCCTAGTCCGGAGGCTGGGGGGGCCAGCGGCACTCTATCACTTACAGCCGCCGAGTCGGATATGGAAGGCCCACCAACTGCTGCAGATCTGATCTACCAGAACGAGGGAGGAGTCCTTTCTCTTCTAACAACTGTTCAGCCAGACGATAGAACTGGCGTGAGCCTCGCTGCGGGTTTCACTGACCGAGATGGGGACGGAGACATGGATCTCCTTGTGCTTTCCGATTTCGCTGACAGGCCCGATGGTGGATATCCGCCAACGGCATTCTACCGAAATGATGGGCCTGTGGGTGATCCAGTCTGGGTCAACGATGCCGTGGAAATAGGGGCCGATATGCCTATCGCTGGAATGGGGTGGAGCAGTGGTGACTGGAATCGAGATGGGGTTTTAGACTACTGCATGAGCGACATCGGCACCGTGGCATGCCTCTTGTCCGTGGCAGACATCGGTTCCTGGGTTCAGGGTGGCGCCACTATGGGTTTGACCCCACCTGCTAGCGCCGAAGAGCCAGAAAGGTGGTCTGCTTGGGGCATCGAAATCCAAGATCTGAACAATGACGGGTTACTCGACGCGGTAGCGGCCGCGGGAAAACCCTTTCCAATTCTAGATGAGGCTAACTCTCCCGATAGCTACAGTCACCCAAACGCCATTTGGGAAGGGGTGGCGGAAGGTGAGTTACCAACCTTTGCTGATCGTTCAACTGAGCTAGGCTTCGATGACGAAGGGGAGCACTATGGGCTTGTGACAGCGGATTTGGACGGAGATGGCTTCTTGGAGATAGTTATCGCTGGAGCACCTGGGCCCGCCGTGCTCTGGCAGAACACCTGTGGAGACGGTGCATGGGTAGAATTCGATCTGGTAGGACCAGATGAAAACGCCCAGGCGATCGGCGCACAGCTGACTCTAATAGCTGGGGATCTTACACGCACCAAGGAGATCTACGCGACTCGAGCCATGGCGCAGAGACCGTCACGAATTCACATCGGGCTTGGGTCTGAGGAGAACATAGACAGCGTCGTCATACGCTGGCCAGACGGACAGGAGACGGAGCTCGGCGCACTGCCTAACCGTAGGGTCATTAGAGTCCTTCACCCAGATCAACTCTAAGGCGATATGGTCAAAACCCTCCTCGTCTCTACATCTTCAAAATAGAGAGTCTGTCCATCAGTGAACACGACCGTTAGGTTCACGAAATCGGCGTCGCCTAGACCAAAGTGAACCTCTGCGGGCCCACCCGATGAGAGCGAGGTGCTGCCTGCTACCACTCGTCGATACTGCTCGACACCATCGCTCTCCACTATCACATATGCCCCCACCTGACGGCTGTTGGGGCCATTAGTGCGAACTTTGACCCGCAGCCAGGCCCGGTCGTCACAACGACTGAGGTGAATAATGGCTGGTCCGAATAGTTCGCGTTTAACTACGTCCAGCCAGCCATCGTTGTTCAGGTCGGCCAGCGCAAAACCACGACCCTGACCTAGGTCGTCTAGACCATAGCGCTCAGCGCTCTGGGTGAAGGTATCCCCATCGAAGAGATAGAGTGCGTCAGGTTGTTGGAGTGGGTTGTCTGGCCGAGGAGGCCAGTGCCCGAAGCTCACCACGGCGTCAAGCAGTCCGTCGTTATTCATATCGGCGAGTTCCGTGCCCCAGCCAACCTCGCGACCAGTACTTAGGTCAAGCTCGAGCCCTCTAGCAAAGCTAGTTTCGACCCACTGACCATCAGCCTGACTCTCGATCAACCTTAGTACTTGCTCTCCAGTGATAATGTAATCAGGTCTACCGTCATCGTTAAGGTCCCCTATTCCGATGCCCATTCCACTCATTTTCAGATCTGTCCCAGTGATTTCGGAGACATCGGTAAATGTACCGTTATCATTTCTCCACATTCGGTTCCCGATAACAAGGTCGCCGTGATCATTGGGCTGGTATATGTCCAGATCACCGTCTCCATCGTAGTCTGTCCAACTGACAACGAATGGATAACCACGGTTGGTTTCAGGTAGCAGGTAGCTCACATCCGAGAAGACACCGCCCTTATTTTCAAGTAAACGACTAGGCCTCCCGTCTGACCTCGTTCCTGTCTCGGGATCAAACTCGTATTCACCTCCATGAGCGAAGTTAGGCAGTAAGAGGTCCAGATCTAGGTCGCCGTCGAAATCACCCGCAGCGACGCTGTAGTGACTATCGTAGCGCGGATCCATCTCGTGCCCCACAAGTTCTCGTGAGAACACTCCCTCACCGTCGTTAATCAGTAACGCTGAATCAGAGGGACCCACAACAATGATATCAACGTCACCATCGTCTTCTAGGTCCAACGCCACAGCGCCCTGAGATGGTGTGGGGCCTGTCTCTGGTAGTCGGCTACTGGACTCGTTGCTCCAGCCTTCAGGTCCACCCATAAACAATTCGTTGTAGAGATGATTGGGCAGAAAAATATCCATCCAGCCGTCCGAATTGAAATCTTCAACAGCAACTCCCCAGCCGAGGTCCTGGCCATGGGGTACCTCCTCCTGAACAGCCTGGGCATCCCATGATGGATCGCTCCAACGTTGCATAGGTCCCAATTCAGAGCGATCCTCTGGTCGTTCGCAACGCGGAGGGTCTAGATCAACCGTGATTTGGGAAGACGAGCACCCTAGCCAAATTAGAAGTGCAAGAGGGATCATGACACCCGCCATTGCCGTATCAAGCAGCCAGTTAGGATCAGACTTCCCAACCATGGCATTCTCGGCGCTAGGAGGTTGGCCATGTAAAGTCGTATAGTTCCACTCTCACGAATAACCCTAAACTTAGGTATATGTTGGGCCAAGTTCCCTCCTAAACAAATGTTTCCAACTGCCTCTATTCCTCTTCTATTATTACCGCTGTGCCATAGGCCAATATTTCAGCAGTTCCCTGCATGATCATAGCGGTTGTACATCGGACGCCAACCACTGCATTAGCCCCTCGCTCTACGGCTTCGGCTCGCATGCGATCAAGAGCTTGTTCGCGGCTCTCTGCAATCATCTTCGTGTATTCAGTGATCTCACCGCCAATCAAGGTCTTAAATGCAGCCATGATGTCTCTTCCAACATTACGGGCCCTAATGGTGTTCCCTCGAACCAACCCAATACACTTAGTCACGCGATAACCTGGAACTTCCTCCAAGGTAAACAACGGCAGACCATTAGGTCTGTGGATCAGGTCTGAGGCCGCTCCAGTTACGGTTAAATCTGTCATCTTATCACCTCCGTGTATTTGTCTTTCTTTCTATTTTTAATCCTTTCTATAAGTAGGGAAGTAAAAATCATCATTGATCCAGCGATCATACTGCCCAGCCCGACTCGAACCCAAAGCGGCTCATCCGCGCTCACAAGTATTTCTACTAAGCCAAATCCTGCAAGTATGGCCCAACCAGCTATAAATAGGGTCGCACCAATATTCCTTATAGTGTTCTCTTCTCCCCCACGTGGAGAGGCCTGGTCCAGAGCCAACCTCCCTATCCACTGGTCAGAAACCTTTTTGATATGCATGTGAGCTTCCAATTCTTCCCTCAGACTTGAGTCGTTCTTCAAGTAACCCCTCAATTCCTCTTCTTCTGCACTCGACGCCACCCCATCCGTAAAACGTACCATCAGCTCCTCTATTCTATTTTCGCTCATTCAAACTCCCTGTAGTGCTGGTTCAGGGCGACTCTTGCCCTATAGAGACGGCTCATCACGGTCCCTTCGGGGATGGATAAGATCTCGCCTATTTCTTTGTATGAAAGGTCTTGGAAGTGACGTAAGTTGATCATCTCACGATGCTCATCACTGAGCGTCTGCATTACCTTCGACAATTTTTGTTCTGCGGCCTCCTGTGAGATTTTATCAAGCGGATGAACAGATTTGACAGTCAAACCAGCATCCTCAAAAGGGATCTCTATGCGCCTTTTCTTAATATCATCCAAGCAGGTATTTCTTAATATTCGATAAATCCAAGGAAAAAAAGGCAGCTCTCGTTTGTAGGAATCTCGAGATTTGTATGCCTTTAACATTGCGACATGGGCCATGTCCTGTGCCTGCTGCATGTCTCCTGTGTAGCCCAATGCAGCACGGACTATACTTAAATAGTGTGTCTCTATCAACTCTGAAAAATCCACAATCGCGTTCATTTTATCCAACTTCGTCCAGAATACGACAGACTCTACTCAATATTCCCACAGGAACGAATATATTTCACCTGAACGCGAAAAAACAGATGTTTGAATTTCTATTTGGCCAAATTCTGTACTGACTAAATAGAAGCAGCATTGCTAAAATATCGTATCCTGCTGAGGACCTGCTCGTTTCATTATGTGAGGGCCAAGGGCGTTGTGAAACTGAGTGTTCTGAATCAGAAGCCCACTGTTCAAAGCCCGCTTGGGCTGGGGCTCTGACCTATAAATTGCCAACTCTCCATAATCGCCACAGGTTGAAGAGACGACTCTTTCCACTGAAGTAAGCATGGACTATCCGCAGTACCAAAATGTGGTGATGAGGCCCACAAAGAGTGGTCAGAGACAGATATTTGGAAGCTGTTGGGTACAGAAAATTCAGGTTCTGGTGCCAAGTTCCAGAATAGCTCCAGCTGTGCATCAAAAAACAGCTCTTCTGACCTAAGTTCCAAACGACCATCCAATAATCGATATTCAACTGGTCGATTACCCATTGTCAGAGCGCGGATGCGCTGCCTTTGGTGCTTGAGCGCCTGTTCTTGTAGTATGGGCAGGTAAAAACCAACAATGTGGTCGGGGGGATTGAGGATCCACACCTCTTCAGAGCCAGGACAGTGAGTAAGCGCATCCTGAGCTGACCCTTCTGATTTAATACCGACCTGTTTCATACTAAACAACATAGCGAGGCCCAATATTGGAGGGACCGTAAGGGTCCAGCCCAAAAACAGCCTGCTCGTAATCGGCCTATATTCTCTTAATTCCAAAATATAGGAGGCTAACCATACCGCCGATCCAACACTGGCCAACAAAAGCATCCTTCCAGCTGCTGGGGCACCGATAGCAGGCAGTAACGATAGACTAGCACCAAGTAAAACCCAATCTAAAGGTCTTCTTCCTCTCCACAAAACCAACACCAAAACCAACAGGCCTATGGCTGCTAGGAACGGCCCCATGCCAACAAAAGCGACATCAGATGGAAGCTGATGAAACATCTCCCCAAAAAGCATCAACCAGCGCTGAGGTAGCGCCTGAAGATATTCACCCGTAGCATGCACTGGGTCGAGATAAAAGGCTGAGCCAGACACACCTCGCTCGAACACAACATAGACTCCAGCATAGATGAGCGAGATGATAATATGCGGCCATGAGCGCTGAGCTTCAGCCAAGCGATTGCTCCTAGGAAAAATCACAAGGGCGATCAAAAACCCCACGATAGCCAAGGCAAACTCTCCGCTTAGCAACGCTAAGATATAGAAGACAACAGAAAGTGATCGCTTGCCGCGAAGGTGTAACCAGAGACAAATCAACGCGAATGTCCCTGTCACCAAAGCATGTCGATTAGACCACCAAGATGCTGTCACAAAGTGCGCGTTCTCAAGACAAAAAATCCATGTGGCCAAACGGACAACTGACTCCTTGTGAGCCATGGCGTTTATGCACAATACACCAGCAACCAAAAACAGGGTATGCCAAATTAGAGTGTGAATATGATATCCAGCCCAGAAGTCACCCCATACAGCGTTGTCTATTGCCATCAGCATACTTGGGATAGGCCTTAAAAAGGCTATTCTCAACTCTGGGTCTGTCCACCATGGCAAATTCCCAACAGCACGCCATTCGTTTATAGTCTCCAGCTCTATGGGTATAAGTCTATAGAGGTCCCACACGGGAGGAAGGCCATCAATAGGGGCTCTAAGTGTCTTGAGAAAGATCCAATCGTCTAAGAACATCCCTTGCCATAAGATAGGCAGAATTATGACTGTTGCTACGATAACAGGAAACCAAAAGATGCCTGTGAGCGGCCGTTTTTCAGCCTGTGGATTCTCACTCATTTATGTTTAGCCTTGATGTAAGTAGCGCCTCAACACCATCTAACACAGTTACCCTCCCAACCGCTCATGCAGCAGCGCTACCAACTTGTCGGCTTCTCTATCAGAACATAGCTTCCAGAACATGACGTCTAACTGTTTAAGGCGACCCTCCCGTGATGGGGTTCTAAAATCTCATCCCGTGGCGACCAAGGTTCCCGTAGACTGAGGCAGATACATAGACCATCCTTCCAGATTACACTAATGACTTTCCGTGTTGATTCGTTGTTCCATTCTCAGAATCCGGCCGATGTTGTCTCAAGCGATCGGTTTGAATATGCAAACTCAGTCTTGTGTCCAACTAAGGCCCACGGTAATTGACGCACGCTGACTGACAAGCTCACCGGCCTCCCCTCCCACAATTCGGTCAGCAAGTAACAGGAGCGATTGGGTCTCCACTGACCAATTTGGGCTTAAATGAGTTGTAACTCCGACTTTTGCCTTTAGCGCCTGGAGACCTGGATAGGGATCCCCCGACCAATAGTCCGACGTTGTATTGCTAGCATTTAGAGCCAAAAAGGCATCTATACGATCACCGAATTCTCGAGAAGCTCCGCCTTCTAGGGCATACACAGATGCAGCTCTATACCCATTTTCATTTTCATATAGTGATATTCGGGCGTTACCACGCCCAAAAAAACGCCAAATCTCCTCAGTCTTGATTAAGGAAAAAGCTAACGTCGGCTGATAGGTTCCACTCCCCAATTGAAAGTGCTGATGCTCCTTCCCCTCAGCGGTCAGAGCGTATGGGTCTTCTTCAATCTGCCCCAAAGGAATTGTAGTGCCCAGCTGGCCAGACAAAACCCATCCGCCTGGCCATCGCCCCACCCTACCGACATTTACCCGAGCATCAACAAACCCATCGATCCATTCATTACGGTGGTGAATGGAAGCATACGGCGGCTCATAAGGAGTTCCGTCTGGGAGGGTATACAGCACATCGGTCCGTCGGAAATCAAACGGAAGTACTCCCGAAAGTTGCCAGCCTTCCCCCAACCCCACACTTACCGTAGGCGAAGTGCGCATCCACAATAGCCCTAGGTGGTGTTCATGAAGTGGAATATCCGACTCCTCACAATGGACTGGTGACACGGAAGGACAGGACGCATCATGGCTAGCCGTTAGGCTTAATGCAGTCCCGATCAAGTCTACACGAACCTGTCCTTTATAAAGCCAAGGGTTTGTCTGAAGACCTCCAACCTGGAGGCTTGGGTTACTTCACAACGCGCAGGCTGCATTGGCCGCAGGAGCCCCGATAAGAAATTGGAGAAAGAACAATAAGCTATAGACAGTTTTTTTCATAGTGATCATATTCTAACCCTTATTAGCCAAGGTCGTTAGGTCTCTTTACCCTCCAAGAACTTAAACCTACCCCCCCAACCGATCATGAAGCAGGTTTACCAGCTCGTTGTCTTCCGTGTCGGATGATAGCTCCCAGAACATGACGCCGCCGAGATTGTTTGCCTCAACATAGTCTAGTTTGTGTCCGAAGCTATCTGGATCGTCATAGCTAATAAAGACTGACTTTGTCGCATTGTACAGCCAAGGCACCATGGTCTCAGGGTGTACCGACTGAACCCACGCCGTATCGGTCAGGAGCTCCACAATGTGGCTGTAGTCAAAGACACCATCTTCCCAAGTACCCTGTGGTAGCCCAGTGGCTGAACCATAGAGCCCAAGGTCTGTACTGGGTACACCAGCCCAGCCCCTACCGTAGAACGGCAGACCCATCACCAGCTTATCAGGGGGAACTCCAGCAGCCAGATAGGTCTGAATCGCTGCGTCTACATTGAGATAAGCCTCATCCGGATCAGGAGAGGTAGAAGATGGGTACAAGGGGGCGTTGAAGTTTGTGGTCGACTCCCAGCCACCATGCAGATCGTAAGACATGACGTTTATCCAGTCCAGCGACTCCGCCAAACCAGGGATGTCGAGGTTGGCAACTGTAGACGGCCCTGCAGGTGCGGCGATGGTCAATAGGTGCCCCTCACCAATCGCATCTAAGGCGTCTCTAAATTCGGCCATCAGCAGTGTATAGTTCGCTGTGTCTGCTGGCGTTCCC
>Ga0115011_10001774_pt1 | contig 15372 bp, 6 predicted proteins | sample TroAtlMetagenome_2_FD_88705 | JGI IMG/M metagenome (GOLD analysis project Ga0115011, IMG submission 88705) | Marine eukaryotic phytoplankton communities from Atlantic Ocean - Tropical Atlantic ANT8 Metagenome | ecosystem: Environmental > Aquatic > Marine > Oceanic | place: Tropical Atlantic...
CAGCATTTTGAGTTACATAATCATAAGAACCACTAGCAGTATAAGTAGTGCCATTCCAATCATAAGTATCACAAGCCGTAGCTGTAGTAGTAGATGAAGAAGTCAAAGGCTCTGTAATCATAACTGAATCTGCAGCTGAACATCCATTAATATCTGTTACTACAACTGTATATAATCCCGGACTTAAAGATGTTTGTACAGAATCTGTAGATCCGTTATTCCAAATAAAACTATTTCCTCCGTTAGAACCTATTGTAGAAGCGAGTATAGTTCCATTAGACAAACCGTTACAAGAAACATTAGTAGAAGACAACAACAATGAAATATTACAAGGACATATAATAGAAATATCTGAAGTTTGATTATCTACATCGCCCAACTCCGAATTTATTTGAGAATAAAAAAACAAATCTCCCTGATCAGGATTAACAAAAATGTTATCTAAAAATACGGTTGAAGTATTGCCTGCAGTAATATTGTTGCCATCATTATAAGAAGCATTAGCAACAACAGAAATACCCGGATTTGTGTTAGACAAAGTAACACTACCAACATTATTTCCATTAGAAATATCTATTGCATAAACTATAACTTGATTTGTAGGTAAAATTAAACCTACTATTAAATTTGCTGTAAATGAAATATCTCCTCCTGCAGCTAATAAAGAAAGAGTTCCTACGTTCTGTCCTATAGCTAAAGAAGAAAAATCAAAATAACCATCACTAGTAGTAAATAAAAAAGTAGACATATCTGGTTCATTAGCATCTTGAGAAGAAGTGAATGTTATACTACTTGTGTTATTACAATCTGTATTTGACAGACTAACAGACAAAGTAGGAGTAAAAGGTATACATGGAACATTACCCGTATTACCCGCAACACAGTTTCCACAACTATCAATATAAGCTCCTCCCCCTAAGTCTCCGTTACAGTCTAAATCTTGAATAGTTAAAGAAATTATTTCCTGAAAAGAATCAAAAAGCTCAGAAGTTAAGTTAAAATCAAAATTTACTATTTGAGGAGAAGATGGATTGACAAATAAATTTGTAATAGTAACAGATTGATGCATACCTGCAGTAGTGTTATTAGTGTCTGCAGGGGCACTAGTTAAAATTTTTACTCCTCCTGAGGATAAATTCTCTAGATCTATGTTTGCTAAAACATCTCCCGTTGAATCGCTAACAGCTCTTGCTATAATTTTATTACTATTTATAATAAAATCTACAAAAACAGTATAATTAGCGTTCAAAAAACCTCCTCCTATCATACCATTACCATAACCTATAATGTCATTTATAGACAAAGTGCTGAAATCAAAATGCCCTGCACTAGAAATCATAAAAGTAGTAGCTATATCTGGTTCATTTGCGTCCTGAGAAATATCTATTTGTATATCTGATGTGTCCGATGAAACTTGAGATGAAAGTGAAAAAGAAACATCAGGACTAAAAGAAATACAAGGGTCCTCACTAGTATTACCTCCAACGCAATTTCCACAGTTATCTATGAAGGCTCCTCCATTCTGATCTCCATTACAATCTAAAGGAAATAAAGAAATAGTTGTAAAAAAATTGCTTGTAGACCAATTACTAGTTGATCCATCTAAACACCATGTTTTTATACGCCATTCGTAATCTGTATTATCATTTAAACTGCTTATTGTTACGGAATTAGAAGCAAAAGAAATATTAATTGGGTTTGTTGCAAAAACCCAAGAACCTTGACCTGTCTCTCTGTATGATATTCTATAATAATCGACATTAGCAGCGCTATTCCAATTAACATCAGCTGAATTTACTGTTATATTATTTGTAAATGTTGAATCTGGAAAAAAACACTGACCTTCTGCAAAAAAAGGCAAAAAAAACAGACACAAAACACAAAAAAATGCTTTGAAAAAATTCTTCATAATAACTATATACGCTTCTTCAGCTTTAAATATAACAATATATGAAATAAAATTGAAATTTTTTTCTAAAAACTAGTTGCCCGACTAGGGCTCGAACCTAGACTCTTCTGGACCAAAACCAGACGTGTTGCCAGTTACACCATCGGGCAAATTGAAAGGCCAAAATAAATAAACATTTTGTATAAAACAATTGTAACAATATTTTTCTATATTCGTTATCATATTTTATGGAAAAATATAAAAAATACAATCTGTTATTTGGCTGGATAGTTTTTTTAATATCAGCTGTGGTGTATTTCTTGACAATTGAGCCCACTGCAAGTTTTTGGGATTGTGGAGAATATATAAGCACCGCTTATAAACTAGAAGTTGGTCATCCTCCAGGAGCTCCTCTTTTTCAATTAATAGGTAGGTTTTTCTCTTTATTTACAACAGATGTGACAAATGTTGCTTTTTTGATTAACTCTGTTTCTGCTTTAAGTAGTGCTTTTACAATAATGTTTTTATTTTGGACCATAACAATTCTTGCAAAAAAAATATTTTCAATTGAAAAAAACCTAATAACAATAATAGGATGCGGGCTAATAGGCTCTTTAACCTACACTTTTACAGATTCATTTTGGTTTTCAGCAGTAGAAAGTGAAGTTTATGCAATGTCTTCTTTATTTACAGCTATAACCTTTTGGTGTATATTAAAATGGGAAGAAGAATTTGACAAACCTTACGCTTGGAGATGGATAATATTAGTTTCTTATCTAATAGGTCTATCTATAGGCGTACATCTATTAAATCTTCTTGCTATACCTGCTTTGATTTTAGTTTATTATTTCAAAACAAAAAAGGTAAATACAAAAAATACTATAATTACATTGATTTTATCTTTAGCTGTTTTGGGTGGGATTCAAAGTGTCTTGATCCCTGGTATAGTTTCTTTAGCTGGTAAATTTGAATTATTTTTTGTAAATACATTTAATCTGCCTTTTAATTATGGGACAATAATATATTTTTTGTTTTTAATATCGTTGATAATTTATGGTTTAAAATGGTCTAGAAAAAACAATAAACCTTTATATAATAATTTAATATTATGTTTTACAGTTATGTTAATAGGGTATTCTACTTTCTTTACCTTAGTAATAAGATCAAATGCAGACACACCTATAGATGAAAATAATCCTGAAGACGCCGTAAGCTTACTTTCTTATTTAAACAGAGACCAATATGGTTCTTGGCCTATACTTCATGGACAATATTTTAATGCAGACATAATTGGTTTTAAAAAAGGCAACCCAACATATGTGAAAGACGAAAAAAAGAAAAAATATGTAGTTTCAGATAAAAATGAATTTGCAGAATATGAGTATAAAAAAGAATTCACAACTATATTTCCTAGAATGTGGAGTTCCCAAAGACAAGCTCATGCAAAAGAATATAAAAGATGGGGTAAAATTAAAAACAGAAACAACCAGCCTCCGTCTTTCTCAGAAAACTTAAGATATTTCTTCTCTTATCAATTAGGACATATGTATTTTAGATACTTTATGTGGAACTTTGCTGGAAGACAAAATGACATCCAAGGACACGGAGAAAAACATCTTGGAAATTGGATTTCAGGATTGTCTTTTATAGATGATGCTAGATTAGGAGACCAAAAATTAATGCCAGATTATTTGAAAAACAATAAAGGGAAAAATACTTATTTCTTTTTGCCTTTAATATTAGGAATTATTGGAGCGATGTTACATTATAAGAAAAGCAAAAATGACTTTATGGTCACAATGTTACTTTTTATTCTGACAGGTATAGCTATAGTTGTTTATTTAAATCAATATCCTTTGCAGCCAAGAGAAAGAGACTACGCTTATGTTGGTTCATTTTATGTGTTCTGTATTTGGATTGGACTTGGAGTTGCTGGAATAAAAGAAATAATAGATAAATATATCGTTAAGCTTAAATATTCTAATTTAATATCTACTTTATTGTGTTTACTATTTGTCCCTATTTTAATGGCAACAGAAAATTGGGATGATCACAACAGGTCAAAAAGACACACAGCAAAAGAAGTAGCTAGTAATTATTTAAATTCTTGCGCCCCAAATGCTATATTGTTTACAAATGGGGATAATGATACTTTTCCTCTTTGGTATGCACAAGAAGTAGAAGGAATAAGAACTGATGTAAGAGTTGTTAATTTAAGCTTATTTAATACCGATTGGTATATAGATCAAATGAAAAGAGCTGCTTATGAATCTGCTCCTATCCCTGGCAAAATGGAGAAAAACAAATACATACAAGGGACAAGAGACTATCTCCCTATTTCTAAAAGAAACAACAATAAACATATAGAATTAATAAGAGTTGTAGATGAATTTATAGCTTTAGATGATGCTGATACAAAAATAAAAACAAGTGCAGGCATGAGAAATTACATGCCAACAGATAAATTAAAAATAACAATAAGACCTGAAAACAAAGATTATTTAATAAAAAACAATATAGTACAAAACATAGATGATATTGTAGATGAAGTTAAGTGGAAAATAAAAGGACAAGGAATCGCAAAAAACCAAATGATGGTTTTAGATATTATAGCTCACAATAACTGGGAAAGACCTATTTATTTTGCAATTACTGTTGGAAGGGACAACTTTATGGGTTTAGAAGAATATTTCCAACTAGAAGGGTTAGCTTATAGATTTATTCCTATAAAAAATAAAAAAACAAATCAAAACGGAATAGATGTTGGTATGGTAAATAGTGACATTATGTATGATAATATGATGAATAAATTTCTGTGGAATAGTATATCTGATTCCAGTATTTACATAGACGAAACAAATTCTAGAATGGCTATGAATTTTAGAAATAACTTTTCTAGACTTGCGAACAAACTAATAGAAGAAAATAAAATTGATTCTGCTAAGAAAGTATTAGACAGATGTCTTGAAGTCATGCCTTCGAATAACTTTCCTTATATGTATTTTTCAATACCTGTAGCAGAATCATATATGAAAATTAAAGACTGTGAAGATTGCTGTAAATCTGCTTTAATGATTTTAACAGAAATAGAAGAAAACTATGAACAAGAATTTAATTGGTTTGCTAATCAAAAACAAAGCCAAAGCGCACAACAATCACAATACATATCTAGTGTAGCGACTCAAATGATAGGTCAGATTGAATTAATATGTAATTCAGATTCAACAAATATAGATGAGAGTCTAATAAACAAAAACAAATAAATATTAACGATTACCCCTCAAAAAAGGGAGCATCTTGATAATTGTAAAAAATATAATCTATACCATTTTGTAAGTTGTTTATATTTTTAAAGTTATTTTTTTTCAATATAGAAGCTGCCATCATCGATCTATATCCTCCTGCACAATAAACTAATATATCTTGTTCTTTTTGTTGTGTGTTAATAATATCGTCTAAATTATTTAACTCGCAATGTAAAACGTTTTTAAACCTATATTTATTGAACTCATTATCATTTCTTACATCTAAGATTAGCGTTTTGTTTTTTGAGTTAAAACTTTTTTCAATAAAAGAATAAGAATCATTACTTTTAATGTTATTAACTTTGTTTATTGCTTTTCCTGCATTTTGCCATGACAAAACACCTCCATTTAAATAACCTTTAACATTATCAAAACCAACTCTTGAAAGCCTTATAATTGCTTCTTCAACTCTATCTTCGTTAGATACCAATAAAATAGGTTTATCTATATCAGATAAAATAGAACCAACCCATGGAGCAAATCCTCCATCTAAACCAATAAATACAGAATTAGGTATATGTCCAGATGCAAATTCATCTTGACTCCTAACATCAAGAATTACAATATCATCTTCATCAAGCATTGACTCAAAATCATTTACTAAAAGAGGTTTTTTGCTTTTTTTAACTATATCGTGAATATCTTCGTATCCTTGTTGATTTAATTTTACATTATAAGGAAAATATGAAGGTGGTTCTGGTAAATTATCTGTTAATTCTTTTACAAATTTATCCTTTGTAAAGGAACCATTTATTGCGTAATTAACTTTTTTTTGATTTCTTAATGTATCAACTGTTTCTTTCATCATGTTTTTTCCACATGCAGAACCAGCACCGTGAGCAGGATAAACTAAAATATCTTCAGGTAAGGTCTTAATTCTTTCGTTAACAGAGTCATATAATATTCCTGCTAACTCTTCCTTTGATACTCCTTTATATCTTTGAGCTACATCAGGGATACCAACATCTCCAAGGAACAAAGTGTCTCCTGTGAAAATTGAATGTTCTTTCCCTTTCTCGTCTTTCAAAAGGAAAGAAGTGCTTTCTAAAGTATGTCCTGGAGTATGTATTGTTGTTAAAGATACATTTCCAAAATCAAATATTTGATTATCTTTTGCAACAATTGCTTTAAATTTAGGGTCAGCATTAGGTCCATAAATGATTTTTGCTCCAGTTAAATTTGAGAGAGTTAAATGACCGCTTATAAAATCAGCATGAAAATGAGTTTCTATAACATATTTTATTTTTGAATTATTTTTTTCTGCCAGCTTGATGTATTTGTCAACATCTCTTAAAGGATCAATAACAACAGCCTCTCCTTTTGAAACAATTAAGTAAGATGCTTGAGACAAGCATCCTGTGTAGATTTGTTCTACTTGCATATTAATTATTTAATAATATTAAAGTTTGAAAACCTAAAAGATAGTTTTAATTCATGAGAACCTGAACTAACCGTATTAAGTCCTGATGTTAAAAAATCATATGAATAACCAAAAGACATTTTGTCATTTACTTCACAACCTAATAATAAAACAACACTTTCTTCATGTCTATAAGAAAATCCTCCCCAATATTTTTCTTCATAAATAAACAAAGAAGAAATGTCAAATTGACTCTTTGTAGAAGGAGTGTACTTAAACAACAAAGATGGCTCTACTTCTAATTTATCATTTATTTCAAATTTATAACCCGTGTTTAAATAATAATGATTAACTAAGCCTCCTGTTAAGCTTATATTATCTTCAGATAATGTAAATTGTGTTTGCAGTAACTGAGGTATTGATAGTCCAAAAAAGAAATCATCTTGGTACAGATAAAGACCAAACGTGGCGTCAGGAACAATATTACTGAAACCTACACTAGAGAAAACAGGATCATTGTTTTCAAAAGGATTAACTACAGTGTTGTCTAATTTATACTGGATTATCCCTGCTGAAAGACCCAGAGATAAATTTAAGTCATCATTTAGTTTTAAAGAATAAGAGTAATTTAATGAAAAACCTATCCTGCTTTCAGCGCCGAGCTGATCACTAAAAACATTACCTCCTAATCCCATGTTTTTATTTTTTATAGGTCCATTAATTGTGAAAATTTGTGTTTGTGGTGCTCCATCAAGTCCAGACCATTGATTTCTTATGTTAAAACCAGCCTCTGCAAAATCTTCTAATCCACACAAAGCAGGATTATAAATAACTTTATTTAAATTATAATTAGTGTAAATATATGTTTGCTGAGAAAGCAAAAAATTTGGTATAAAAAACAATAAAATATAAACTACATGCTTCATAAAATTATCTCATTATTGTTAAAGGTCCTGATAAATTTTCACTATCTAAATATATAATATAATAATATGTTCCTACAGGAACTTCGGCCCCTTCATAAAGTCCTTCCCAATTTTCAATATTAGGAGATGTATTTGATGAGTGTATCAAAGTTCCCCATCTACTATAAACCTCTACTCTTGCATTATTGTACTTATTTAAATAATCTATTATCCATAAATCATTTATTCCATCACCGTTAGGAGAAAAAGCATCATTAACACCAACAAAAACTCTTATAGTGTCACTTCCAGGACATCCATTTTGAGCGTCATAAGCATCAACATGGTAGTATGTTGTTGTTGTTGGTGATACAGTAATTGAGGATGTCGTTTCTCCCGTGCTCCATAAATATCCTGGGTCACCAGTAACATATAAATCTATACTCTCTCCTAATAATATACCATCACTCCACCCCCCTGTTATATCAACATTTGGATATAAAACACTGATTGATATAGTGTCTATTAAAGGTGTTATATTATAGCAACCATTGTCGTTAGCTTCTACAACATAAACGGTATTGTTATTCAAATTTATATTTAATGTTTGATCATTGTAAAATAGTTCTCCATTTTGGAACCAATTGAAATTACTTAAATTTGACCAATTAATACCTGCGTTTAAAACTAAATCTTCTGTGCTACATATTGTTGTGTCATTAAATAAAGCAGGATTCACTACGTTAACTGTTGAATCTATAACACATCCATTATTGTCTTCTACTGTAATATTATAATTTCCATTAATTAAATTATTTATTAAATAACCACTACTAGTAACACCATCATTAGAATATGTAAAAGGATTAACTCCTCCTTGAGCATAAACAAATATCTCTGCTTGTCCAACTTGAGCACAATAATTGTCTATTTGTATAGAATCAAAGAGTAATAATGGTGGCTCTAATAAATCAAAAGTATAAGTATAAGGACCACATCCGTTAGCGTCAGTTACAAAAAAGTTGTTATTACCTGAAGGTAAATCTCCTGACCAAGCATTATTACCGTTGTTCCAAACAACTGTATATGGCAATGTCCCTCCTTGTATGTAATCAGGTAAACCTGAATTATTATTTAAATAATTCTCTAAATATCCATCTGATAAACCATAACAAGAAACACCAAATCCATTATAATCATGAAAAATAGGATTTATTAATATCTGTTCTGGCTGAGTTAATATTTCTAAATTATTTAAAGGTGTTTCACAGCCATTATCATCTTCTACAATAACTGAATAGGTGCCTATATCTAATCCTGTAAAATAACCTGTGGTGTTTGTGGTACTGTTATTTCCGTTTAAAGTGTACGCTAAAGAACCGATTCCTCCAGAACCTAAAACACTAATTGTAGCATCTGAAGCGTTATAACACTGTATTTCTGTAATATCTAACAAAGATATAAATAACTCATCTGGCTGTACTATTAAAATAGAATCTAAAATCACACATCCTAATTGATCTGATATTGTATCTACGTAAAGTCCTGGCTGTAAACTTGTAGCATTATTAGACTGTTGATTTAATTGATCTGACCAACTATTTGTATAAGGAGGTTGTCCTCCATTTATATTAGCTATAGCTTCTCCGTCCCCAAAACCAAAACATGACACATTTAATCCTGTAATATTAACATCTAAAATATTATCATCATTAATTTCAACTATAGAAGAAGTCTGACAACCGCTAGGATCTGTTACTAAAACATTATATGTACCTGCTGACAAATTATAAGCAGTTTGTGTTAAAGCCAAAACGTTACCAATACTATCAGACCAAGAATATGTATATCCGCCTGTGCCAAAAGCTCCTCCAAAAACGTCAACAGTTGCTTGACCATTTGACCATCCTTCACAAGTTATGTGTGAAATATTTATAATACCCGAAACAATAGATGGTGGATCTGTAATAGTAACCGACGTATTAGATTGACATCCATTTGCATCTATTACACTTATGTTATATGTACCTGCTAATAAAGAATCTGGATTTACACCATTCCAATTAAAAATATAAGGAGGTGTTCCTCCAAAAGCTGAAGCTGAAGCTGAACCATCATTATAACCAAAACAAGAAATATCATTATTGTTATAATTTGAAGTTACTGAACTATTTATTACTAGCTCTAAAGCCTCTCCCACATAAACTTGTCCTCCTCCAGTACAACCATTATCATCTGTTATTTGAATACTGTAAAACCCTTCTTGAACATTATTTAAATAGTTAGACAAACCACTTAAATTATTAGGATATAAATTGCCATTTGAATTATACCAATTGTATTGATATTCTGAATTAGAATTTATTGTTCCTCCTGCAACATATGCTAAAACAGACCCATCGGAACCTCCAAAGCAAGAAACATCAACAACAACAAAACTATCAACTTGAATAAAACTAGGCTCTATTATTGTTGCCATTGTGTTATCTGTACATCCCAAAGAATCTCTAACTGTAACTGTGTAATTACCTGCTGTTAACCCTGTAAAAACTTGTGTTGATTGATAATTTCCACCTGAAACAGAATACTCATACAAAGGTGTCCCCCCTGTAGCAAAAACAGATATCTGACCATCACTGTCTCCAAAACAATCTAAATCCACAGTACCTTGTAAAAATATTTCAGGAGAAGAATCTTGCCCAACAAAGATAGAATCTACCTGAACACATCCTTTAGAGTCAGTAACTGTAACATAATATATCCTACTGTAAACATCTATTAAATTATTTGAATAAATAGAAGAATTTATATTACCATTGAAATCATAAATAACAGAATCTCCTAAAGGGTCTAAAGACCAATGATATAAATAAGGTCCTGTTCCTCCTTGAGCATTAACAAAAGCCATCCCATCTTCACCTATACAGGTCTCATTAATTGAATTAAGTTGAAGATTCAAAGGAAAATCTGGCTCCGTAACAAATATTGAAGCCGTATCATAACATCCGTTTGTGTCATAAACATAAAGACTATATAAATTAGAAGTAAGATTTGTTAATGTGTCTTCACTGTCTCCATTATTCCAGTCATAACTATAAGGAGAAACGCCTCCACTTGTAACAGAATATATTTCACCGTCGTTCCCTCCATAACAATTAACAGGTAGTTCTGATAAACTGATGCTAATGTCTGATGGAGTTGAAACTGAAAACAATACTGTATCAACACATCCATTTTGATCATTTACAGCTATATAATAACTTCCTGTAGACAAGCCTGAATAATTAGAGTTCCATTGTGTTTGAATTAATCCGTCTAGTGAAAACTCATATAAATTATTTGGGAAAGTTGTGCCTCCTGTAACGTTTAACTCCACAAAACCATTATCATCACCGAAACAATTTAAACTAAGAAAAGAATTTAAAGAGTCTATTTCTGCTGATAATGCTGAGCTCTGAGTTTCGTTAATGTTAAATTGAAATGTAGAAGAACAACCCGAGACATCTGAAGCTGTTAAACTATAAGAGCCTGAATTTAAATTAAAAATACTACTTGTGTTAGAAGATGATCCTGACCAAGTATAATTTAAATTAGATATTCCTCCTGAAACATAAGCAATAATTGAACCATTATTTCCTAAATAACAAGATATGTCTTGAATATCAGTAGAATCTAATATAATTGGGTCAGCTGCAGGAACCCAAATATTACTAATATCTTGACATCCATTTTGATCTGTTATGACTAAAATTTGCGGAACCCCTTGACCAGGAGAAAATCCATCTAAATTCGATAAAACATTTGTGTTGTTTGACGGTTCTGATGGCCAAAATATATTATAAGGAGATATCCCCCCTGAAGGACTTATTTGTATTTCTCCATCAGAATTATCACAACTCTCAGGTGTAACAACATAATTAGATTCTATTTGTATTGGTTGGCTTATACTTATTGTATCAACAAAAATACAGCCTTGCGTGTCTATCACTTGATATGAAAATTGACCAGATGGTAAATTAACAAAACTTGTTGTGTCTCCACTGCTCCATATATAACTATAAGGTGTTGTGCCTCCTTGAGCAGAAACATTAGCTGACCCTGTGCTATCTCCAAAACAAACAACAGAGTCTAAACTAGCAACAGCTGTTAAACCAAATAAAGGTTCATCTACAAATATTGACAAAGAAGTCTGACAATTATTAGAATCTGTAACATTCACGTTATATGTACCTGTACTAAGGTTGTCTAAAAAAGAAATATTACCGGTTCCTATCCCCCAATCATTGACATATGGAGTGATTCCTCCTGTAACATTGATGCCTATAAAACCATCGTTCCCTCCTTTACAGGAAACATCAGAAAAGGAATTAATACTAATTACTAAAGGTTCCGGAACTGTTATATTTTGTGATAAAGAAACTAAACAGTTGTTGTCATCCGTAACATCCAGAGTATACACTCCTGCAGTAATATTACCTGAATTTGAAGGATTTATATCTTGATTGTTAGAGCTAAAAGATCCTGGTCCAGTCCAATTATAAGACAACTGCCCCGTGCCTCCATTAGCTGTAGAATAAATTTCTGCATCTGCATTACCAGCACAACTAACGTTAGTTAAACTGTCTACTGAAACTATAATTTGTGATGGATCAATTAATCCTATTTGAGTAACACCTGTACACCCATTTATGTCAACAACTAATAAGTCGTAACCTCCAGAAAAAACTGATATTAAATCTTGGCTTGAAGAAACAAAACCTCCAGTTGAGGTGTCAGTCCATGTATATATATAAGGTTGGGTCCCCCCTGTTACATCTATGTCAACATTGCCATCATTACCTCCAAAACAAGAAGGATCATTAAAACTATTTATAACTACATTTAAAAGATTTGGTTGTAATACTGCAAAATTTGTATCTAATTGACAACCTACATCATCAAAAATTCTAAGTTGATAAACACCTGACTCTAAACCTAAAATATCTTGAGTACCAAAAAAGCCTGAAACTCCTGTCCACTGATATGTATAAGGATCAATTCCTCCAGAAGGAGTTATACCTAAATAACCATTATTTAAACCTGAACAAGAAACATTATTTACACTATCTAAAACTACTCCTATTTGTTGTGGTTCTGAAATAAAATAGGTACTTGTGTCGGCGCATCCTACAGAATCTGTTAATACTAAAGAATAAGAACCTGAAAACAAATTATTACACACAAAAGTTGTGGCAGAAAAATTATCAGGGCCTGTCCAAGCAACACTTAAATTACCGGTGCCTCCACTAGAAAAAGATGTTAAAATACCATCATTACCTCCAAAACAAGTAACAGAATCTAATAAAACTGCCGGTGTTATTGCTGCAGGCTCAGAAATAGAATAAGAAGAAGAATCTATACATGGTGTAGAACTACCTAATGTAAAATACTCTACAACTAAAGTATAGTTTCCTGCTTTTAGATCAGATATAACTACAGTTTGATTTGTCGTGTCTTGAGAAACTACAGTTGAAAGACTATCATTAATTAAAGTTAAATAATATGTGTTTGAACTTTGAGAAGATGTTGTCCCCCCAGTTACGTCAAAGTCAATCTGTCCATCTGAACCAGAAAAACAAGAAACATCACTCACTACCCCTGAAACGTTTAAAACACTTGGTTCTGTAATTTGAAATGCTGTTGTGTCTACACAACCACTTCCGTCAAGTAAAACTATATAATAAGACCCTTCACAAAGACCTGATAAAGAAGTTCCGTAATTTGGGCCTGAATCATCTGTTTCTTGTAATAAAATATTAAAATTATTGTCTAAATAAGTAAATGTATAAGGAGGAGTTCCTGTTGGGGTTAAACCTGTTACTGGATCAAAATTATTTAATATATTATAATTTTGTGCCCCATCACAAGCACCAAAACAACTAACAGAAGACCCAAAATTAACTAAAGAAGGACCTAGATTATTTACAGTAATTGTATTTGTAGTACAAGAAGAAGAAACTACACAATAATAATCACCTGCCGCCACATTAAATAATGTGTCAGAATTTGATGTTGAATTAACTGTTGGGAAAGAATTCCCATTTGAATCAAACCACTGGTATGTAAAAGGACCCGAAAGTGTTGTTGAAACACTAATTATACCGTTATTGCCACAAATATCATCTTGTGCAACAGTAGCTGTACACTGAGCGTTAAGTTTGTTTGTTAGTATAAACAACAAACAAAAAACTATACTTTTTAATATAAGATATACTCTGTTCAAACTTCTTTTATTTTCTTATGATTGCTAAAATACAAATTTTCACAAAAAAATTGCTTTAAAAGTAATAAACAATTGTTTGTTTACATTTTTCTTGAAAAGAAATTATTAATATATGTATATATAATAAATTTGGTCTAAAATTAGTTATTAATATATAATTAGAATGATAAAATCAATAATTGTACCTGTGGTAGTTTACACATTTTTAGTTGTAAGTATTGTAAGCATCATAACAATTATTTAATAAAAAAACGGGCAAAATTTTCCTATTTATCCTTCTTCTTCATAGTACTTGTTTAGTTGGCTCGTTATAAAACCCTTGCATGGCAAGGGTTTTTTTTTAAATTTGTGTTTCAAACTAAAATTAATTTAATGATGAATACATTTAAAACTTTCATTTTTTCTTCTGTTATTTTCATATTTTGCATGTTTATTTTTACAAAAACACAAGCAAACGAAACAATCAAAAAAGAGCATTTTATAGAAAATTTTGATAAAAATCATTTAAATAATTTAATTGCTAAAAAAAAAGCAACAAAAGAAAAAAAAGATCAAAAACAAAACACAAAAAAAGCTGATTCAAAAAAAGCTGATTCAAAAAAAGACCAAAAAGATTCAAAAAAATCTTTTCATAAAGTTTTAAAGCAAAAATTTATAGAGGGTAACCCTGGTTTTATGGGTATAGTTTTAATGTGTCTAATATTAGGCTTAGCTCTATGTATAGAAAGGATAATATACCTAAATTTATCTGACACCAACACCGACAAACTATTAGAAGATTTAGAGTCAGCAATCAAAAAGTCTGGAGTAAAAGGAGCAAAAGAAGTTTGCAGAAACACAGCAGGACCTGTTGCTAGTATATTTTTACAAGGATTAGAAAGAGGAAAAGAAGGTGTAGATGTTGTTGAAAAGTCTATAATTAATTTTGGAAGTGTAGCTATGTCAAAACTTGAATCTGGATTATCTTGGATATCACTGTTTATAGCTTTAGCGCCAATGTTAGGTTTTATGGGAACAGTAATAGGAATGATAGAAGCATTTGATGCAATTGAAGTAGCAGGTGATATTTCTCCTTCTCTTGTTGCTGGAGGGATAAAAGTAGCTCTACTAACTACAGTATTTGGTCTTATAACAGCCATAATATTACAAATTTTCTACAACTACATATCATCTAAAATTGAAAGCATTGTTAATAACATGGAAGATGCTTCTATTAGTTTAGTGGATATTCTTGTTAAACATAAAATAACTAAAAAATGATAATAGATATAGGTCTCTTTTTAACTTACATTCTCGTTGTAGGAGGAGCTGGGATAGCTTTATATTTTGCGATTAAATTTGGAGTTTCTAATCCTAAAAAATCTCAAAAAAGCATAACCGGTGTTGCTATACTTTTAGCTGTAATGATTTTATCTTTTGCTTTAGCGTCAAATAAACCTCTTGATTTTTATGGTTTTGAAGCTTTATCAGAAAAATTAAATTTAACTCCAGGCATAATAAAAAGATCTGGTGCTGGTTTAATTACATTTTATGTTTTTGGCATAGGAGCTATAGTAGCTGCAATATATTACGAAATATCTAAGTTTTTAAGAAATAAAAATGAGTAAAATGAAGCGTAAAATTCCAGAAATTAATGCTGGATCTATGGCTGA
>Ga0115011_10001776_pt1 | contig 15362 bp, 12 predicted proteins | sample TroAtlMetagenome_2_FD_88705 | JGI IMG/M metagenome (GOLD analysis project Ga0115011, IMG submission 88705) | Marine eukaryotic phytoplankton communities from Atlantic Ocean - Tropical Atlantic ANT8 Metagenome | ecosystem: Environmental > Aquatic > Marine > Oceanic | place: Tropical Atlantic...
AGGTGTGCGTGAACGTCTGTTCCAGCCTCTGTTCTGACCAAGAATGTACCGCCTGGGTATACCTCGGCGATAGTTCCTTCGATCTCAATCAGGTCATCACTAGCCACACTGTTCTCCTAGAAAATATTCTCTCGTCGCAGCGTCCATAATAGATGAGGATTACTTTTTCAAGTCCTAGGCGACAACAGTTTACCCTTATACGATCACTAAACAGGCGACGGTGGGGTATTATAGGGTATGGTTAGATCCCACAAACAGCAGAGCTTTCAGTAAAATATGATAGAAGATAATAAATCACGAATACCTCTACTTATGGTTGTTCTGATCTCTGTGGGCATGGGGTGTCGAAATAAAGATGAGGGCGACACTGCTGGTTTTGACACTGGGGGCTGGTTGTTAACGGGTGAGTGCTATACCCCAACTGCTGGGAGTGTAGAGATCAACAGCTACTGTACCTACACCCCACCGTCTGGATCATTCGACTTTGAGACAGAGTGGGCGATGGCGACCTTCGCAAATTTCCCATCGCACAAAAAGAGCTATGCGAGCCCAATGGTTGGTCAACTTACCGACGACAACCTAGATGGCCTAATTGATGAGTTTGACACCCCCGATATTGTGGCCGTGTTCGACTCTCGGGCTGATTGGCGAGGTGTACTTAGGGTAATATCTGGTGATGGAAAGGGTACATTTGTCGACACACATGGTCAGTTACTAAATGGTTGGACTTGGTACCCATATAGGTATGCCACTCCAGCCATAGGTGACATTGACGGTGACTCAAAGGGTGAGATAGCTTTGACGGTCACCGACGATGTAAACTGCTATCCAGCCATGTATGACCGCCACGGTCAGCTGTTGTGGGTTTATGCTAACGAGCCACTAGAGTGTAGATCCCACTCACCAGCTTTGGCTGATATGAACGGCGATGGAGATCCAGAGGTGATATTTGGTCACCTTATTTTGGACGCCGCCACTGGTGGTCTAATCGCTCGTGGGGAAGGAGGCCGTGGCTACCACGATGACTACTTTAACTCTGGTTATCAGTCTGTCCCTGTTGACTTTGAGGGTAATGGCCAGCAGGTCCTGGTCGCAGGAAGTGATATATATGACTACAGCGGTCAAGTTGTCTGTTCAACGGGCTACCCTGATGGCTACCCTGCAATAGCTGATCTGGACGGGGATGGTGAGGGCGAGTTTGTAGTCACTGGTAATGAATATGTTCGTATATTCGAAGCTGACTGTAGCCTTGTCGCCGAGTGGGAAACGGAGGGCTATGGCTCGGGTGGCCCTTCAACTATAGCTGACTTTGACGGAGACGGTGAGCCTGAGATCACCGTGGCGGACAAGAGCCACTTTAGCCTCTATGAGGTAGATGGGACCCTTGTTTGGAGCATAGAGACAACAGAAAAATCATCAGGCGCCACAGCATCAAGCGTATTTGATTTTGATGGTGATGGTGCGGCTGAGGTTGTATACGCCGATGAGGTAGCCCTATGGGTCTTAGATGGTCAGACAGGCGCTGTTATGCTCGAAGACAACTCACACACTTCAGGAACGGTACATGAGTACCCAATTATTGTTGATGTCGACGGAGATGGCAGCACAGAAATAGTTGTCACTAATTCAGATGCTACTAGTGGTGTTTATGTCATCGGTGAGGCCAATAACGCGTGGGTTGGTGCGAGGTTTTTGTGGAACCAACACGCTTACAACATAGTGAACGTTACGGGTAATTTGGGTATCCCTTCTCGCCCTGAATCGAATTGGCCAATCTTCAACAATTTCCGCCAAGGAGCTCCAGGATCAATGAATCCACAGGGCGCATCAGATCTGGTTCCCCTTGACGGTGATGTCTGTCAACAGTGGTGCGGTAGTGATGTGTTGATAGTAGCTCAAGCGGCCAATTATGGGGTCTTGCGAGCAGGGCCTAACACTAGGATTGGGCTCTATGGCGAGGATGAATATGGTAACCGGACTATATTGGGCGCGAGCCCCTTCGGCGTACCTTTACACCCTGGTGCGACGACTGATGGTCGGGTCTTTACTGTCGACGTTGAAACTTTAGCCCTATATGAAAAAGTGTTTGTTCATATTGACGACACAGCTGTTTCAAATGAGTGTGATGAGACAGATAATGAATATGAGGTGGACCTATCTCTTATCTGTTATGAGCCCGAGGATACATCGGCAGACACCTCGATTAGCGACACCGCTACTGACACTGCTACGAGCGACACTGCGGCTACTACCGACACATCAACGAGTGACGTCACTACCAGTGATACTTTGCAATACGTGGGGCCATTTGTGGGGCGTGAGTATGTTGGGCAGGGAAGCAGCCAATATTGTGGCATATCACCAGAGCCTAGAGACATTGAGTAGACGCCGCAGGGCTAGCCCCCCACTAACTGAGTCGTGGCTTCGCCAGCAGGCAGTAGCATACCTACAGAGGTACCCAGCCAGTGTACAGAGGACCCGCGAAGTCTTGTGGAGAAGAGTAAATAGGTGTGCAGAGGACCATGGGGAGGACCCGCTAGCGCCTGAGTTTATTGAGAATATTTTGGCTGAATTTGTGGATAGTGGAGCGCTGAATGATCTTCGTTATGCAGAGGCTTGGGTAGAGACGTTGAGGCGTAGGGGCACATCTCGCTCGATGATAAGATCTAAGTTGTTTGAAAAGGGTGTAGTCTCATCGGCTATCGATGAAGCGTTAAAAGAGGGAGAGTGTCAAGAGCTAGATTCAGCTCAAACCTATGCCAAGCGAAGGCGTCTAGGGAAATTCAGGAAACCATTTGATGACAGCCGCGAGCGTTATCAGAAAGACTTGGCCTCAATGGGGAGGGCTGGGTTTTCTTATGGAATAGCCCGTGAGGTTCTTCGGTAGGACAGTGATCCCCAACCCAAAGAACCATGAAGCTCACAAGTGAGCCGACTGGCACCGATAGCCGCCTTAGTTTGCGGAATTGCAAACAGAGGTTCCACAGAGATGTCTCCATCGCCACGGTCATTGATTCTTGGGCTGGTATCACCAACCTGTACATAAGCAAGGGGTGTGCCACATCTGCGTCCACCTGTTTTTGCGTTAAAGCCGCTAAAAATGGGTGGTTCATACCACATATTGTGGAGTCGCGGCCTAGTGTCGATGGTCATTTTTGTCGCGCCCCGCAGTCAAAACCGAGATAGGCTTTCAGTTAGAGAAAACAGCAATTCAAAAGCATTGGATTCATTTGGGAGAAAAGATGAGCGCGATTACAAAACAAGTACACTGCAAGAACTACATTAATGGAGAGTTTAAGCCCGCTAAAAGCGGCGATACATTTGAGAATCGATGCCCAGCCGACACAAGACAGCTGCTCGGTACAGCCCCAGAGTCAGACGCCAGTGATGTTGCAGATGCGGTGAGTGCCGCAAAAGAGGCCTTTAAGAGCTGGAGAAAAACCACAGGCCCAGCGCGTGGAGAGTTGGTTTTTCGTCTTGTGGAGGAGATCCGCAAGCGAGCTGATGAGCTAGCTTTAGCCTTGTCACTCGAAGAGGGTAAAATCCTCCCTGAGGCTAAGGGTGAGGTTATGAAGGCTCTTAAATATGTTCAGTTTGCAGCGGGAGACGGTCGCCGCATGACTGGAATAACGGCTGACTCAGAGCTTGCTGGAACCCTAGGTATGACTATTTGGCGCCCACATGGCGTGGTGGGAATGATCATTCCTTGGAATTTCCCTGTAGCAATACCCCTTTGGAAGCTAGCCCCTGCATTGGTAGCTGGTAATACGGTAGTGATTAAGCCCGCCCCAGAGACCCCATGGACTTCCCACATTATCGCTGAGATGGTGGAGGCGGCGGGTTTCCCTAAAGGTGTCGTGAACTTTGTTTACGGCGATGTCGCGCCAGCCCAAGCCATTGTTCAGCATCCAGATGTTCACGCTGTATCATTTACGGGCTCAACTTCCGTTGGTCGAATAATTGAGCGTCAGTGTGGAGATCTCCACAAGCCTGTCCAGTGCGAACTGGGCGGTAAAAATCCGATTATTGTGATGGCAGATGCGGACATAGAGCTAGCAGCAATGGCGACAGCAAAGGGTGCTTTCGGCTCAACAGGTCAACGCTGTACGGCGACGTCTAGAGCAGTAGTACACGAATCTGTTGCAGATGCTTTTGTTGCTCGCGTGGCAGAGTTAGGAAGAGAGGTTGTCGCAGGTCACCCTACAGCGGATGGCACCACAATGGGACCTTCTGTGTCGGAGCGACAACTGGAGCAGGTGCTCTCATATCATGCCATCGCTGATTCAGATGGTGCTAAAAGAATAATGGGTGGCGGGCGACTAACTGATGGGGACCTTGCTCATGGGTACTTCCCAGCGCCAACCCTATATGATCACGTGAAGAAAGATTTTCGTATAGCAAAAGAAGAGATTTTTGGGCCCGTGCTTTCAGTGTTGCGGTTCTCCACTATTGATGAGGCAATTGATATAGCAAACAGCGTAGAGTTTGGGCTAACCAGCTCCGTCTACACTCAGGACTTATCAATAGCATTTCAGTTAATAAATGATCTAGATACTGGGATGACTCAGGTCAATAATCCTACAATCGGCGGAGAAGCCCATATGCCATTTGGCGGAATTAAGGCTACAGGTGTAGGTGCTCGAGAGATGGGCCCCGACGCTTGGAAGTTTTATTCGGAGTCAAAGACCGTTTATATAAACCACGCTGGGGTTCGAAGGACCTCGAATTTTTACTAAGATTCAGATAGATAAAAGAACAGACAAGGGGATAAAAATGGCTCGTAATGTAAGAGTAGGACTGATTCAGCTCTCAAACCCAATAAACGATGAGACTGTTCCAGTAGCAGACATTCAGGAGGCTATGTTCCAAAAACACCTTCCTTACATCGAAAAAGCTGGAGAAGCAGGGGTCCAGGTGTTGGGCTTACAGGAGATCTTTAATGGTCCGTACTTCTGTCCAGGTCAAGATAAGCGCTGGTATGATGCAGCAGAGGCAGCAGACGGCCCGACTGTAGAGCGCCTGCGACCTTATGCAAAGAAATACGAGATGGTTATCGTAGTGCCTATATATGAACGTGCTATGGCAGGTGTCTATTACAACTCAGCTGTCGTTTTAGACGCTGATGGTTCAACTGTCGGTGTCTACCGCAAGAATCACATCCCACAGACAAGCGGTTTTTGGGAGAAGTACTTCTTCAAGCCAGGAAATTATGGCTACCCCGTGTTCCAGACACGATACGGTAAGGTTGGAGTGTACATCTGTTATGACCGCCACTTCCCAGAAGGCGCTCGCTTATTGGGCCTCAATGGTGCGGAGATTGTGTTCAACCCGAGCGCTACAGTTGCAGGCCTATCTCAGTACCTCTGGGAGCTTGAGCAGCCCGCCCATGCTGTCGCTAATGGTTACTACATGGCAGCTTCGAACCGTGTTGGAACAGAGGCTCCTTGGAACATTGGTGAGTTTTACGGTAACAGCTATATCTGTAACCCTCGCGGGGAATTCTTGGCGAAGGCCTCGGCGGCTAAGCTGGAGATAAATAGCGATACCGGTGAGCCAGAGCTTACACAGGTGGGTCAAGACGAGCTTGTGTATGCTGACTGTGACCTCGATATGATTGAGGAGGTACGCAAGGTTTGGCAGTTCTATCGTGACCGCAGACCTGACACATACGGAGATATGGTTAAGCAGCTACCATAGTTAGCCTAGCTATAAGCGATGTGAAGCCTTGATTCACAATCTTGTTTTCACATAATTAAAGGGAACACAGTGTACATATACTGGTTGGCCTTCTTTTCCATAGCAGCGGCCTCTCTCGAGAGGTTTTGGCCAGCTAGGGATCAGAATATGATCCGTAAGTGGCTATGGTCAGACGCCGTACATCTAATTTTCAATGGCCACTTTTTCGGAGTGGTCTTGTATGGAATTTCTTTTCACCGTGTGGTTCCCTACTTAGAAGGCTTTCTTAGAGATCGAGGTTGGCTGGATTACCTTTATTTTGGTGCAGTGAGTGACCTAGGTATCGTTTTACAGTCAGCCATAGCTCTTGTAGTTTTGGATCTAGTTCAGTGGTCTGTCCATAAGACTCTTCACAAATACAGTTTTCTATGGCGAATACACCAGGTTCATCACAGCGTGAAAGACGGTGAGATGGACTGGATTGTGTCCTTTCGATTCTCTTGGGTTGAGCCAGTCATCTACAAGGTTGCGATGTACGTTCCAGCTATGTGGTTTGGTTTCGCGCCAGAAGCGCTATTTTTCCACGCGGTGGTTGGTACACTAGTGGGCCATCTGAATCATTCAAACACCCCTTGGAAATACGGTCTTTTCAAGTACCTAATAAACACTCCACATATGCACCTCTATCACCACGCCTACAGCGCCCCTGCTAAAGGACATAATTTCGGTATTATTTTCAGCTGCTGGGACTGGATTTTTGGCACTGCGCACTTCCCAGATGAGCCCTGCCAAAAGATTGGATTTCCTGGCGTAGAACTCATGCCCAATGATTTCTTTGGGCAGGTTATTTGGCCACTCCCGCTATGGATACCCTCTATCCAAAGGACCAACCTCTTCGTAAGTGTTGCTGGGATTATAGTGCTGGCCGTGCTTTATGCCGCTAGCCTTCCCCCATCTATTTGAAGACGACTGTCACTCACATGATGCGATGATTCTGACTTCGTTATTATCCTCGTTACACTCGTCATAGAGTCCCTCACCAGATCCATCATCGTCCGACACAATTAGTATTGTCTCGCCAATGCGGCCTGTTATGTCGACTAGTACAGGTGAGGGGGCGGTGGTGTAGCCAGACCTCAAGCTATCGGAGCTCTCCAAGGTCTCAATCAGTGTTCTTTCGCCTTCAATCTCCCAGTATAGCGCGACCGATGTGTTAGCGGGGATTGGTAACAGGCCACCATTACCGAGCCTTGTAAGTACTATTATTTCGCCAGTGTTTTCGCAGTCTCTTGTGCATACAGACTCAACAACAGGTGTTGTATCAATAAGGAGCCCTCCAGTCGGAGGCACTACATCACCACTTCTGAAGGAGTTTAGATCTGGCCAGTTAGGGACAGGGTTCGCTGGAATTGACAGGTCGGGGTTGACGTTTGTGACGTTGAAGGCGTGCTGGTTCCACACCTGAGGGCCCATTTCCCACGGATCGCCAGCGCTACCCCATACGTCCACGCCCAGGGATGACGTGCTGTCATGAGATCCTCCGTGGGCAACAACAATCTCCGATTCACCATCCCCGTCTACATCAGCCACGAGGGGGTATTCATGTAGAGTCCTTGAACGATGAACTTCGTCAATAAACCTAACCTCGCCAGTGGCCCCGTTTAATATTCTAAAGCTAATCTCATCCGCATATAGGACCTCTGGGTGACCGTCACCCTCAAAATCAAAAACGGAGGAACCAGTAGCGTGTGATGACAAGTCCTCTGCCGTTATCTGCCAGAGAACAGAGCCATCCGTCTCATAGACGGCGTAGTGGTCAGCGCCTGCGACACCTACTTCAGGCAGACCATCGCCGTCAAAGTCAGAGACGGTGGGCGGCCCTCCGTTACCAGCTCCTGCTAAGCTTACCTCCAGTAAGATGTTGCAGTCTCGATCAAAGGCCTTCAATGAGTTGTCTCCAACAGATATCACATCTCCTAAACCATCATCATTAATGTCTGCTACTGCTGGTGCACCATCTTGATATTCAGAGCCTAATTCGCAGATCAGCTGGCCCTCAGTGTTGTGAATGGAGCGTCCAGTGATCACCTCTTGTAGGCCGTCGTTATCCAGGTCTGATGCGAAGGATGTGTAACCTATTTCTGGGTAAGCGTAGAAGACGCCTACACCTTGAGAGATATGCGTTCTAAGCTCACCAGTACTACCCTCGATTATAACTCCACCAACTATTACCTCTACCTCTCCGTCTCCCTCGAGGTCAGCTAGAGCGGGGGCGTGGGAGCCACAGTCTACAGTTGTATCAGTTAGAACCCATTTGAACTGCAGGTCGTGAGATGCGGCAATGATTGCGCACTGCGCCTGGGCATCTTCAGGTTCTACTGGGTTTTCTACTTCACCAGTTTCAGTGCTTGTATCGCCACTGTCTCCTGGGGCGGTGTCTTCCATTGGCTCTTCAGTGTCTGGTTCACCGTTTTCTTTGCTAATAACTTCGGCTATGAAAACTACATCTGGGAGGCTGTCTCCATCTATGTCACCTATAGCCAGGTTTGTGTATTGGTAGGGGTGGTATTTAGCCTCCTCCATATCAAATTGATCAAGGCTAGACAGCACCCTCTCGCCCTTGCCATCTAATATACGTATAATGCCATGGCCGTGCCCAACTCCAGCCCCCTTGTCGGTCACTATGACTATATCAGGTATATCACCCGTACCACCTATAACCCCGTCTTGATTGTCATCTGTGAGGTGCCCAATAACAGGTGTCATTAGCACCTGGCCGTACTCTGGATAGGGGCTAAATTCGTGCATAGCCCATTCGTTTGTAATCTCAAGTGGAGAGGTGATGAACTCCGTGTGACATGTCTCGTCAACCATCACTCTACCCGCGGTCTCAGGGATTGGGTTTTCACACGCGTCAATCGGGACCTCTACTAGACCTGTCTCGTGTAGCGGCGAGGGCTCAGTTATCTCCTTAGATGACTTAGGAGCCACGCCGTAGTCGCTACATGCTACCCCAAAGACAAGGGCGCATGTGCAGGCTAGCCCTGACAGTTTGATGTTTTGGTCTCTGTGCATGGTCATGTGATTGTACCATACAGTAGGCCTACTAACTCATAGTATTTGATACTAATTATTGGGGGACGACTAACTTATGGGGTGCTCGTCTGGCCAAACTCTTCGTCTCCCCAACATATTGTGAGCCCATAATCAGTAAGCCCACATGAGTGATATAGCCCTGTGCTTATCGCTACGAATTCTTCTTCAGGTGGTGAAGCCTGTCCCTTATCATCAGAGCCCCAGCAAGTTACTTCACCTTCATCAGAGAGAATGCAAGCGTGCTCGTCTGAGACTGACACCTCATATATGGTGCTGGTTATCGTAGGTTGATCTGGTCTTACCTCTCCCCAGCATATCAACGCTCCTAAGTCAGAGACGGCGCATGTTTGATCTAGGCCAGCGTCGATCTGAACATATCTGTGGTTTTCCATAGGTGGGCTGCTCTGGCCTTGGTTGTCTTCACCCCAGCAGATAGCCTCACCATCAATCGATATACCACAACTGTTCCACCTACCAGCTGTTACGTCTATGAAATTTCCATCTGGCGCTGGAGCCTGTCCTCTATCTGTGGAGCCCCAGCATCTTATTTCCCCTAGGGTTGTTAGGGCACATGTGTGCCAAGCCCCAGAAGATATTGTTTGGTAGGTGCCCGACAGATGGTCTGTTTGGCCAGCCCAATTTCCTCCCCAGCAGTGAGCTGAGCCATCAAAGTCAACGGCACAAGAGTGATCCGCTCCAGCTGTTATTGCCAAAGCTTCAATGTTTGGGGGGTCTAACTGGGTGTCGTCATTGGTACCCCAGCAATGTATAGATGCGTCATCCATGATCGCACAGGAGTGAAAATCACCGCTGGTTACGGAAGTTGTCCTACAGCCATCATAGCTACCATCGTTATTTAGATCTTCGGGTGTAAGGTCGACCTTCGTGTCATCGCAGTCTATACCTTTAGTGACATCAATATTTTCGGGTGATCTGTCACCAAACCCGTCGCCGTCTTTATCGCGCATACAGGCAGACTCATCTTCTAAATAGGCAGCGCCAGGGAAGGCTGATGAGTCTGAATCATCGCAGTCGCCTTGAACTACTGAAAACCCATCTGTGTCTAGATCTAATGCGTCGAAATTGTCGTTGGGTACAGTCTTACAGGCTGCAGTTGCCAGAATAATATAGATAAGGAATTGTCTCATAGGGATTCATTATGGCTTATTTGTCGATCCAATCTCGTGGTATAGAGTAGCTGTGGGTATTAATTTTCGCCAGATAACAAGTAAATATTGTGCACACTATAGTAAAAGTTAGCCTGACTATCCTTTTTGTTTCAGGGTGTGTTTCGGAGGGATCGGATACCAGTCTGGAGACAGGGGCAACTGGTTTATCTATGTTTGAAAGTGCAACATCTGGCTGGTCGTCGGTAAGTGCAGGTTTTGAGCACACTTGCGGTATTGTTTCAGGTATAGGTGCCTCAAATATTTCCTGCTTTGGTCGAGAATCTTCCATTGTTCATGAAGATCCCACTCAACCCCCAGTTGGGGAATTCACATCAACAGATTCTGGTTCAGACTACTCTTGCGCTGTTCGTGATGATGGTCAGGTTCGTTGCTGGGGTGATACCTCGTACGGTAAGGCATCGGCCCCAACCACAAGTACGGTGTCTGTAGCTGCTGGCTTTGAGCACAGTTGCCTAGTCTCCACCAATGGATCTTTGGAATGCTGGGGTGGTAGTGGGGAGTATGATGTCACTCCACCAGTGGGTGAGTATCAAAGTGTCGTCGCAGGTTATGGTTTTTCGTGTGCTCTGAGTTTGTCTAATAAGGTTGATTGTTGGGGTAGTGACTTTTTTGGTCAGTCCACGCCGCCAGATGTTGAATTTGTTCAGATTAGCGCTGGTAGCACAGCAGTCTGTGGAATTACTATGGATTCAAGTGTTGTTTGTTGGGGGGAAACGATCGGTAATGGCAACACCCCTTCATCAGGGGCATTTTTTGCTGTGGCTGTTGGTGGTGAGCATGCGTGTGCTATCTCGAGAGGCGGTGAGGATACGTATGGCCTAAGAGGATCGCCACAAGGGGAGCTTACCTGTTGGGGTGACAACTCATTTGGGCAATCCACTGCACCCCCAGGAGAATTTGTTCAACTTAGCTCTGGTGGTGGGCACACCTGTGCAGTTCGAGCAGACGGACACCTCGTCTGTTGGGGGGCTAATTCAGCGGGTCAATTAGGGGTAGATTAGATGTAATATTTATATCGCTACAGTAGGCCTTCAAATAACGTTGGCTTTAGTCTGTTCTGACTTATTATTATGCTATTGTACGAAAACTAATCAGCTCAACTATGGTTACAAAGTGAAGCAACAAGCAAACTCAGCTAAGGACGACGGGGCTAAGTCAGAATCTCAGGCTTTGACTGAGCCGAACGCTATGGAGTACGTCTCTACTAATAAAAGCAGTCCTTTAAACCCAGCTACTCACCCATATCGCACGACATTTATCAAGAGGGTTGAGGCGGTCTTTGCGGGTCTGAAGCCAGAGGGAGGTACACCAGCGCAGTTCGCTGCAGACGCCTGGGATGAGGTGTGTCTAGCAGTTATTCGTGCGGCTCCGAACATGTCAGACCCAGCCGCGTACAGCAACTATAAGAAGGGCTGGGTCAACATGACCTCTCCACAGTTTGTAGATGCGCTCAGTGAGTTCGAAACTTTGATAGATTCGCTGAATGCAGCTTCTCGTTCTCAATTTGCCAACGCAAACAGTTTTGGCTTCTGGTCTAAAGTGTCAGGTCGAGCACTGGCTGAGTCCTGTAGCGATCTGACTCTAGAGACCAGCCGTGCGGGCGCTATCTTCGATGATTTTCCCTCACTAGAGGGTGGCGACGGCTGGGACCCCGAACTCTGGGGGGCTCTGTCCCAAGGTTATGCTGGAGCAGTAGCAGCACAGGTGCTGAACTCTGACAAGAAAATAAAGGTCTGTATTGGGCCAAACAGGAACCCTGGGAATATATGGGATTCTATCGAGAGTAAGGCTTTTGGTGGTAGCGAGGCTGATATTGCTCACTTCAAAAAGGCCACGACCTATTACGCTGCATTCACAGCTTCCAAGGATAGTAAGGAGTTGGACTCGAACTTTGTAGAGGGTGGAGTATCTGGCGCTGGGTATGCTGGAAAGAGCGAAGATGATGCCGTGAGCTTGGCTGATGCGCACAACAATTCACATAGCGCACCACCAAAGGGTAAAGCTAAATGACCTCTAAAGAGATCTCAGGCCACCTATCCAATTACCTTGCAGCTATTGGGAATTGCGACGATCGGTCTTTCTACTACCCAATGAAGATCACATCGCTCCCTGAAGATGACCAGGTTGTCGCGCTAGATGCTCTTGTAGCTTCAGTCCAGAATAGTCATGACGTTCGCGCAGCTATGACTCTAGGAATCAACAAGTATAAACCAGCGGTGCCCGCGCTTGTTGCTTTATGGGAGAGCAGTAACCCTGCTGATAGGGGTCTGATAGGCACCGCCCTGTGTCGAATAACAGACGACGTCTCTTATCTGGGGGTGTCAGAGGGAAGCAACGTGGCGAGCATGGTCACCATTGATCTATTGGAGACCATACCAGGCCCAGAAGCTACAGGACTACTGGCAAGGGGCTTGCGAGCTGACACCTCACTAGTCCGACGTGCAAGCTATGACGCCATAAAAAAACAAACAGGGTGGGAAAAATATGAAACCATGCCCGACGGGAAAACCTCTTACTTAGGTGTGTTGGAGCAGCTAGGATTAAGAATTTCTTCCCATGATGTGGAGGTATGGAATTTGGCAGCCTCCAAGATCGAGTTGCTGATTTCGCTCGCATCTTGGGATGATGAGTCCATTTACGGTGACCAGTTCGCCATCACTTGGGAAGAGAACGATGAAATCAGAGGGATTGTAGCTTCAGTCCAGCGGACTGTTTGGGGGCCAATAGACGTAGAAAAGATCGCCGCACTGGATCCAGTTCGCCGCGGGTTGATTTTGGAGATGCTTGAGGTGGGGCTTTCACCTGAACGTAGAGTCTTAGATGCCCCAGTTGCCTGTGTCGAGCTAGGGGTGATTAAAGCCAAGGAGCTTATAGAGAGAGCCAAAACAGCCAGGACCGAGAAAGAGGTCCGTCGTGAGGTGCGTAAGGGCAAGGGTAACAGCTTCTACCCAGGAAGCGACGAAGAGCTTCATTTTCAGAAGTTCGTCGAGCAGTGTGATATCGCGTTGGGGATTTTGGATAAAAGTCAGCTTTAAAGCTTAGCAACACCCGCCACTTGGATCACAGTTGTTTGGATCGATGCTCGAGTTGTAGTTTGCTCCTTTTGTCTCTCTAGCCGACCTTGTTCCATCAAGAGAGCAATTGAATATAGGTAGCTCGCTGTCGTCCGCCACATCATCTGGAGTGATAAGAACAACATGCTCAGCGTATGCTTCTCCTGCGTACATTCTGTATGTCCTTGTGCAGACAGCGGTGCGCTCGCCACGCTTAAGGGTGTGACCATCGTCATCTTTTACCTCTGAGAAAGGTCCTTTGTAGATGACAGCTTGCATACCCTCTTTGCAGTCTACACCCTCACCTTTAATCGCGGTTACGGTGACTGAGCGGAATTCGATCCCCTCTACAACTGCAAACGGTTCGCTCTCCCATTTGTCGATTTTAATCCCTTGAAAACCTACCTTCTCGAGCTCTGTAAGCAATTCGAGTTCGTGGAAAGCGCCGGATATACATCCGCTCCACAAGTGTGCGTCTGCCATAAGGTGTTCGGGAACAATCTCGTCACTAACTATATCTGAGATCGCGATCCTCCCCCCTGGTTTTAGTACCCTAAAGATCTCACGAACAAGCTGTCCCTTCTCGTGCGCTGCCACTAAGTTCAGTACGCAGTTCGAGACGATCACATCTACTGAGTTGTCAGCTATCATGGGCTCTTCGGCCCTCAGCCTGTCTTTTTCCGCATCTAGAGCCTTCAGCCCATCTGTTGTTGAGACAGGGTTTCTGTTTAACCATTTTGAAAGCTTGTCCCAGTCTAGGCCGAGGTCCTGAATCTGTCCGTATTTAAAGGTTACGTTTGAATAGCCTACCGCCTTGGCTATGACGGGCGCGTTCTCACGAGCTAACTTCAACATGTCGTCAGTGGTGTCTACGCCGATTACAGCACCTTTGGCCCCGACAATCTGCGACGCTATAAAGCAGATCTTACCCCCGCCAGATCCTAGGTCTAGTACAATATCGCCCTCTCGCACATAGCGAGAGGGATCACCACAGCCGTAGTCTCGCTCTATGACCTCAGTTGGTATTATCTTAAGAAATTGTGGGTCGTAGTCGACAGGGCAGCAAAGAGCAGCCTCCTGGGCGTTGGCCGCTGCACCGTATCTTTCCCTGACGGCTTCTTCTACTTCGCTTGAGTTGTCCGTTCTCATTACCCCTCCTTGTCGGCTATTTTGAACCACCTAGCCGTTGTGCTCCTTCATTAACATTAATGTAAATGTTGTGAATCTGATAAACTTGGTCCGAGTTTTATTTCACAGGAGTGACACCTTGGACAAAACAGAGTTTTTAGAACGATATAAGCGGGTAATATCACCATCAACCATTGCCTATTATAATGATCCATTAGTAGTAGATAGGGCAAAGGGTGTGAGGGTTACGGACATTGACGGCAATTCCTATTTGGACTTTTTTGGGGGTATCCTCACCGTCTCCCTGGAACACTCTAATGATCATGTAAACAAGGCTATTCGTGTTCAGAGTGAGCGATTGTCTCACATCTCGACTTTGTACCCGACAGTACCAATGCTGGAACTCGCTGAGACTTTAGCAGATAGGGCGCCTGGCAACTTGAGTCAGTCGTTCTTTGTCGCCTCTGGCACAGAGGCTGATGAGACGGCGGTTATGTTGGCAATGACTCACACTGGGTCTGGTGAGATTATAGCCCTCAGAAACGGATACCATGGCCGCTCAATGTTGGCCCAGTCACTTACGGCACACTCTCCATGGAGAGTTCTAAATACTCAAATAGCAGGGATAAAACACGGTCACGCACCGTATTGCTATCGCTGTGATTTTGGTGAAACACCAGGAAAATGTGCCCTTAAGTGCGCTAAGGACATAGAGAACCTTATTCGATACACAACCACAGGTAAAATAGCGGGCTTCTTGGCCGAGCCTGTTCAAGGAGTAGGTGGGTTTGTTGTCGCTCCCGATGGTTATTTCGATGTAGCAGTTGAGATAGTTCGCAAATACGGAGGGCTTTTCATCTGTGATGAGGTTCAAACTGGTTTCGGTCGAACTGGAGGTAAATTCTGGGGTATCGAACACTACGGAGTGGAGCCTGACATTATGACAATGGCGAAGGGGATTGCTAATGGTATGCCCGCGGCTAATTGTATGACCACCCCCGAGATAGCGGCAGGCCTGCCAGCTCACGGTCTGACAATCTCTACTTTTGGCGCTAACCCGATCGCAATGGCGGCAGCCAAGGCTACCGTTGAGGTCATAGACACCGAGGACGTAGTTATGAGATCAGAGCGCCTAGGAGCTGTCTTGAGGAATGGCCTAGAGGAGCTGCAGGAGCGATACCCGAGCAGTATCGGAGAGGTGCGAGGCATGGGGCTAATG
>Ga0115011_10001780_pt1 | contig 15346 bp, 16 predicted proteins | sample TroAtlMetagenome_2_FD_88705 | JGI IMG/M metagenome (GOLD analysis project Ga0115011, IMG submission 88705) | Marine eukaryotic phytoplankton communities from Atlantic Ocean - Tropical Atlantic ANT8 Metagenome | ecosystem: Environmental > Aquatic > Marine > Oceanic | place: Tropical Atlantic...
CGAGACCAAGTCAAGGCTGTGCAGTGGAGTGGGATCGTTGCTCAGGCTGGGGAATGATCGATCACAAGCTTTCGAGCCAATGCTTCTGCAGATCGAATGCCATCAATCCCAGCAGAAAGGATGCCTCCTGCATAACCAGCTCCTTCTCCAGCAGGAATGAGCCCTCTGGTATTCATCGACTCAAAGCCATCATCCCTGGGGAAACGCACTGGCGATGAGGTGCGCGTTTCAACCGCCGTAAGAACAGCATCTGGATGGTTGTAGCCAGAAAGGCGGCGACCAAAGGCAGGCAAGGCCTCTCTGAGGGCTTCGATCAAAGGCGCTGGCAAGGCCTGGTTGAGGTCAACCAACTTCACATCAGGCAAATAAGAAGGTTTCACCTCGCCAAGTCTGGTCGAAGGAATACGGGCCAAAAAATCCTGCTGACGTTGGATTGGAGCGGCATAGCCTCCTCCTCCCAGCTGAAAAGCCCGTTGTTCCAGTTCACGCTGTAAGGCCACTCCGGCCAAGGGATCCCCTGGCCAGCGCTCGTAGTCATGGAGGTCTTCTGGCTCCAACGTCACCACAAGGCCACTATTCGCGTTCCGCTCATTACGAGTGTGTTGACTCATGCCATTGGTGACCACGCAATCCTTTTCGGAGGTTGCACCAACGACAAGGCCACCAGGACACATGCAAAAGCTGTAAACGCAGCGACCATTGCTGGCGTGATGCACCAACTTGTATTCAGCATGTCCAAGTAGTGGGTGCCCAGCCATCGGCCCCCAACGGGCTTGATCAATCAATGGCTGAGGATGCTCGATTCGAAATCCCACAGCAAAAGGTTTTCGCTCCAGGCAGACTCCAGCCTTCTCAAGCATGGCGAAACTATCCCTTGCCGAATGCCCAAGAGCCAGAAGCACATGGCGGCTCGACACAATGCTGCCATCAGCGAGCTTCACCCCAACCACTTGGAGAGGCTTGTTGAATTCCTGCTGATCTGAAGCTGGTTCCACCAGCAATTGATCCATCCGACTCTCAAAGCGAATCTCGCCGCCGAGCTGTTCAATCCTGGCGCGAAGTCCACGCACGACTGTGGCCAACTTGAAGGTGCCGATATGGGCTCGGTGTACAGAAAGGATCTCTGGATTCGCACCACTGGCGACCAACTCTTCAAGAACTTTGCGGCCGTAGTGCTCAGGGTCGCTCACCTGGCTATAAAGCTTGCCATCAGAGAACGTGCCAGCTCCGCCCTCGCCAAACTGAACATTCGACTCTGGATCCAGAGGGCGTTCTCCACTCCAAAAAGCAAAGGTTGCAGCAGTACGTTCTTTGATGGCCTGACCACGTTCAAGCAATAAGGGCCGAAAGCCCATCTGCGCCAACAACAGAGCCGCAAAATAACCACAGGGGCCAGCTCCCACGACCACAGGTCGCTCGCACTCCTGGGAGGGAAAGCCTTTGGGGGCCTTGGTGGCAAATCTGTAACGCCTATCTGGCGCCTTGCGAATCCTCTGATTACGGGAATGGCGTCGTAGCAACGCCGGCTCAGCTTGAACGGCCACATCAACGCTGTAAATCAGCTGAATCCGCTGCTGCCGTCTGGCATCAATGCTTCGCTTAATCAACTTGTAACTGATCAGCTGATCAGCTGAAATACGCAGACGTTGAAGAATCGCTGCTTCAACAGCCTCTTGGGGATGATCAAGAGGAAGCTTGAGCTCACTCAATCGCAACACGGTCCTGACCTCACGCTGAAGCGCATCCGCTCCATTCACTCCTGATTCAATAGCAAGAGGCTCTCATCCCTTGAGGAAGCAGAAGAACCGCTCGCTCTCAGGGAAGAAGATTCATCAAGCCAGCAATGGATCAGGCGAGCAATTATTAGCTCAGGTAAGCAAGTAGCCAAACAAAAAATGCGAACTGGCGCTATTGGTAGAAATTATTTGCATTGGTAACGCTGCCAGGGGAGAGGAAGGCGGCCTCAAGATTCGGAACATAAGATCGTCTCGTTTGATACGTTCCTCTGATGCGTTGGGCACTCTCCATCCTGTTCGCGATGCTGGCTTTTGTTAGCGCACCAGCCTTGGTCATGGCTGCAGACTCCTCCCATGGCGCTCAGGTTTTCTCTTCAACATGTGCCGCATGCCACGCAGGCGGCGGCAACATTGTCAATCAAGACAAGACGCTTCAGCAATCAGACCTGGAGGCCTACCTCGCTAACTACAGCTCAGGGCACGAAGAAGCCATTGCAACGCAGGTCACCGACGGCAAGGCACCCATGCCGGCTTTTGGCGACACACTGAGCGCTACGGATATCGCTGATGTAGCCGCCTACGTTGAATCACAGGCCATTAGCGGCTGGTAATAGGCCACAGCCACTGGACAGTCCAAACATCAATTCAAGATCAATTCAAGCCCTATAGATCATTTCGATCTGGGGCTTTTCAATGTTCACCTATATTTTGCAAACGCATAATAACGAACGGGTCCCACTAACTTCAATCAGACCTCAAGGAGCCTGACAAGAATCAGAGTCAAAAACAACATCTTTAGATACCTACAACACAGTGGCGCGATAGCTTGGCCTCCTTGAGAAAAGGCCAAATACATACAAAGAACCATTCAAGAAAAATTCTTTCTCAAGAGAAAACTTTAAAAAAACAACTACATCATTCTATTCAAATTTGAGCCCTGCTCAAACAACACATTGATCAACCGATCTTCTGTTCAAGCCTGCGGGGAATCGCATTCGGAACGTGCCAATCCCGCAGCAATCAAGCCAGCACCGAGGTCTTGATCACGACCTAAAGGGGTCACCTTCGCCAACAACACACCATCCAGGGTTCCCTCAGGGCGCAAATTCACTCGACGACGCCTCGGCAGTTCAGATTTCAACCAAGCCATAGCCTCGACTTCCTTCGAGGGAGGAACGTCTAAGCAAGCCAATCGAACTGTATAGGTTCGATTGTGGTCACCAATTTGCAATAACGAAGACTTTTGAACCTGAAGAACTTCCGCTGCCCATACAGGCAAAGGAATAATCAACAAAGCGAGCAGCCATGCAAAACAAGCAGCCTGAAGCTTTCTGTTCACAACATTCTCCTCACAAAGCTCCCCCACAACCAAGGCAATAACGACGCTCATGGACAGTCGTCACACCGCATGATCGGCTAAGCATTGGTCGTATCCATTACAAGTTCAGGGGCAGCAGCAGGAAGGCCAACCATCTGAGCATTGCTCTTCCCAGGGGGAACCATTGGATAACAATTTTCGCCCCGCCTCACATGCACATCAATCAACATTGGGCCTGGCGTCGCGAAGGCCTGCTCAAGCTGAGGGCGTAGGTCTTTGCGATCAGTAATCAATAAGCCTCCAACCTTAAAAGCCTTGGCGAGAGCCATGAAATCAGGCATACCTGGAAGCATGTCGGAGGCTGAATAGCGCTCCTCGTAGAAACTTTCTTGCCACTGACGAACCATTCCCTGCCACTGGTTGTTGACGATCACGATCTTGGCTGGAAGTTGGTATTGGGCCAGTGTGCCCAACTCCTGAATGTTCATCAGGATGCTGGCATCGCCAGCAATGCAAACCACCTGTTCGTTAGGCATGGCAGCCTGCGCTCCAATCGCTGCCGGCATACCAAAACCCATCGTGCCCAAGCCCGCACTGCTGATCCACTGACGAGGTCCAGTGCGCAAGTACTGAGCAGCCCACATTTGATGCTGACCAACGTCCGTGGTCACATAGGCCCCTGGCTTGAGCAGGTCTCTAACAGCCAACAACACTTCCTGAGGAAAAATCGCACCTTCCGCAGGCGGAACCATCAACGGATATCGACTCTTCCAACCTTCAATGCGAGCCAACCATGCAGAGGTTTTCGGCTCCACAGGTCGCTGTCTGCTGAGCTCCAACAACTTGGCAAGATTGATACCGACATCACCCATGACAGCCACATCAGCTTTCCTCGTTTTGCCAATTTCCGCTGGGTCGATCTCAAAATGGATCACCTTGGCGCGAGGGGCAAAGGTATCGAGCTTGCCGGTTACACGATCATCGAAACGGGCACCTACCGCGATCAACAAATCGCATTCAGTAACTGCGAAATTGGCGTAGGCCGTTCCGTGCATACCAAGCATGCCAACCGCCAGCGGATGCCGCTCATCAAAAGCACCCTTACCCATCAAGGTGACCGTGACAGGAAGTTGGTGACGTTCCGCAAAGCTTGCCAAACTCTCGTGAGCACCAGCTGAGACAGCTCCGCCACCGACATAGAGGAGAGGGTGCTGAGCATTCTCAATCAGGTCAAGTGCGTCCTCAAGTGAAGCCAGATCTGCAGAAGCAGGACGTTGAAATCCAGCAGGAATAACAGAGCCTGGTTCTATGGGTTGGTAATCAAATTCCTCTTGCCCCACATCCTTGGGGATGTCGATCAACACCGGGCCAGGGCGGCCTGATGCCGCAATCAAGAACGCCTGCGCAACCACAGAAGCCAGATCCGCTGGATCACGCACCACCCATGAGTGCTTCACGATCGGCAGGGTGATTCCGAAAATGTCAGTTTCCTGAAAGGCATCAGTGCCAATGGAAGGACGCGGCACTTGGCCTGTGATCACAACCATGGGCACGGAATCCATCTGGGCCGTGGCAATGCCCGTCACCAAATTGGTTGCACCAGGTCCGGAGGTGCCAAAACAAACGCCAACCTTGCCTGTTGCTCGCGCGTAGGCATCTGCCGCATGGGTACCACCCTGCTCATGGCGAACGAGTATGTGCTTCAGCCATCCCTGCGCTTCAGCCTTATGAACAGCGTCGTAGATGGGAAGGATGGCACCGCCGGGATAACCAAAGATGGTTTCAACCCCGTGGCGGCGTAAGGCATCCATCAAGGCCTCTGCACCAGAGATCCGCACATTCTCAAGATGAGCTGAATCTCCAAGAGCCGTTGGTGAAGAGATCAAAGTCACGTCAGCGGCCAAGCATGGACTGGTTCTAAAGGTTAAGGGCCGAACGACCGCGCCGTCTTTTTGTGTTTCACCATGGCCCGCAGAATGTCATCTGGATTAAGCCATTGGCCGCGATAACGAATCCCCCAATGCAGATGCGGTCCACTTGTACGACCCGTAACACCAACACTGCCAAGACGCTGCCCCCCCAGCACACGCTGACCAAGAGCAACAAAACGCTTCTGCAGATGGCAATAAATATGGGCGTAATCGCCTGAGGCCATAACCAGGCCAAGGCCACAGGCGCTGTCATCAATCATTTCAACCACTTCTCCAGACCACCAGCTAAGAACAGGAGAGCCAAGCGGCGCTGCGATATCTAGACCGGTATGCAGCTCTCCAACACCAGAGAAGCCTGCACGAGGACCAAAGTGACTCGTATAACCATGGAACTGAACAATCGGAAAAACCCCCTGGCTCCAACGGCTTTCAGAGCCAGCCTTGCTTGGCAGCAATGCCAAAAGACTGAATACGGTGATTGCCGTCAACCATCGGAGAGGCAAGATTTTTCGCCAAGTTTCAGAGCAAACCAATGGCATGAAGAGGCCCATGGCCGCTAATCAGCTCCAACATGAATGCGGCAAAACCGAGCATGGCCAAACGTCCATTCCAGGCTTCAGAACTGTTGTTCAAGCCCCACTCCCATTTTTCCTGGGGATAAATCTTCACCCTCGCAGGCAATTCAGCGGCCTCATCAAGATTGATCTCTGGCCCATCAAGACTGGTGCCAACAAGATCTGCCAAGCCCTTAATAAAGGTTGGATAAGTATCAAGCGCACGAACACGCCTGAAGTTAACAACACCAGCTTCAGTGGCTAATTCGCGATATTCAATATCAATTTCTTCAAGGGTTTCAATGTGCTCGCTGACAAAACTGATAGGAACAACAACAAGATCACGCGTGCCCGCCTTGCCAAGATCCTCTAGAACCTCATCGGTGTAGGGCTTGAGCCATTCAACCGGCCCGACACGGCTCTGATAAGCAAGGGTAAAGGGGTTGCCATAGCCCAAAATCCTTTCCAATTCAGCCATGATCAACTTTGAGCACGCTTCGATCTCTTTCTGATACGGATCGCCAGCTTCCTCCACATAGCTCTTTGGTACGCCATGGGCGCTAAAGAAGATATGTGCCTCCCGAGGGACGTCGCTCACATAAACCTGCTCAGCAATCAGTTCAGCCATGGCAGTGACATAGCCAGGGTGATCAAACCAACTGCGAATACAACGAATTGGTAGATGCTGAAAATCAGAATCAGCCTGTCTCAGGCGTTGCAGCTCTCGAAAGCTTGAGCCACTGGTACTGATCGAGAAGTGGGGGTAAAGGGGAAGCACCACTACCTGATCGATACCATCAGCCTTGATATCAGCGACAGCAGATTCAGTGAACGGATGCCAATAACGCATGGCCACATAGCTTGTGGCTTCAATGCCTCGCTGACGAAGCAAGCTCTGCAATTCACGAGCTTGCTGCTCCGTGATCCTGCGCAAAGGAGAGCCACCGCCAATCGAGCGATAGGCCTTCTCCGATTTACTGCTCCTCAGCGTGCTGATCAGCCAAGCCAAAGGCTTCTGCAGCGCTGGATTCGGCAGCCGGATGATTTCTGGATCAGCGAAAAGGTTGTAGAGGAAAGGGCCTACGTCCTGAATCCGTTCCGGACCGCCCAGATTCATTAAAATGACACCAACGCGAGTCATGAAAACAAGAGCGTTGAGGAGGGACTTGAGCGTAACCCCCATCAACGCCAAGCTGACTCCATCCCGAGTGGGTCATGGAGTTCAAGAACAAGCTGAATGCGATCAACCAAGGCCTAGCAGACAGTGGCATCAGCCTGCGAATTGAACAGCGAGGTCAGCGGCTCAACCTCAGGGGGCCACTGCCTTCAAGAAGCCAAACAGGTGCAACAAAAACACAACGAATCAGCCTGAAACTGACAGCAGATCAGGACGGACTGAAACAAGCTGAAAGGATGCTGCAGTTAGTGCATTTACAACTCCAGCGTGGACAATTTGACTGGTCGCAATGGGCCGCCAAGCCAAACACACCACCATCTGGCGCGGAAAGACCTCTTGCCTCAGGAGCCCAACAAGCAATCGCGAGTTTCAAAACAGCCTTCTTCTCCGATCCAACCCGGAGACGCTCCCCAGCCGGCAGTCGCACCACTTGGTGCTCTGCCTACCTGCCTTATCTAAGAAGACTGTCATCGATGGCAGAGGAACAGCATTGCTGTTTCGACACCAACCTGCTTGGCAAAACATTAAAAAGTTATGCAGAGAGCAGTCGCAGCCGCCAGCAATGCGCAACAGCTCTCGGTGCTCTAGCCCATCACCTTGAACTGACATTGCCTGAGAACTGGCGAGCAGAAGCCAATGGTTATGGGCTGCATCGAGCCCGCTTTCGTCAACTGCCCAGTGACAACCAAATCATGGAGGCGCTCCAAGCCATTCCTAACCCTCGTTGGCGGCTCGCCTACGGATTGATGGCCACCTACGGGCTGCGCAATCACGAGGTGTTCTTCTGCGATTTTTCCTCGCTTGCCAAAGGTGGAGATCGCGTTCTACGCGTCCTTCCGAACACCAAAACCGGCGAGCATCAAGTTTGGCCATTCCATCCAGAATGGGTGGATCGCTTCGAGCTCGAACAACTTGAGCAAGGCCTTAAAGCCCTGCCGCCAATCAAGACCGATTTACGCCAGACCACACTTCAACAAGTCGGGCGAAGAGTGGCCGAACAGTTTCGCCGCTACGGCATGCCACTCACCCCCTATGACCTACGCCATGCTTGGGCCGTGCGCACGATTCACATTGGACTGCCAGACACTGTGGCCGCACGAATGATGGGCCATTCAGTCGGCATTCACACTCGCACCTATCACCACTGGATCACCCGTCGAGACCAGCAACAAGCCGTGGATGCTGCTCTCGCAAGGCAATTCGCAAGATGAGTTCGCCACTGCGCAACTTCGCCTATCGGCATCGATGGTTCTACAACGCGATCACGGCCCTTTCAGGACTCAGCGTTGGTGGAGTTGAACGTTTGCGTCGGCTGGGGCTCAACAGCCTGCGCAGCAAGCTGCCCCAAGGAGCAAAGGTTTTGGATCTTTGTTGTGGTGCTGGCGAAGCTGCTGCCGCCTGGATCGACGCTGGCTTTGAGGTCACAGGGCTGGACATGTCCCCCAAAGCCCTAGAACTCGCCGCGAAGCAACAGCCTCAACTGCGTACGGTTGAAGGGATGGCAGAGAACCCTCCCCTGGAATCCCATCAATTCGATGCAATCCAACTCAGCCTGGCTTTGCATGAATTCAATGCCAATGAACGGCAACTTGTCCTTGAAAACTGTCTGCGCCTTTTGAAACCTGCTGGCTGGCTTGTACTGGTCGACTTACACCCAGCAGGCCCCTGGCTCAAGCTGCCCCAAGATTTGTTTTGTGCCCTATTTGAGACGGAAACAGCCACAGAAATGCTGCAGGCAGACCTGCCAAAGCAATTGCAAAAATTAGGTTTCGGATCTATTAAACAAGAGTTATTTGCAGCTGGTGCACTGCAGCGAATTAGCGCCCAATTTCCGAACACAATGATCACACCAATAGAACCCAAAAACTGAGCTCTACAGCCTCGAAAGCACAATCACGATGACTTCACCACTGAATCCAGAAGACGCCAACAATCTTGATCTCAAAGCCTCAGAACTGGGCATGGGAGGCAATCTGGCGCCAGAAAAAGACGCTGCCAGTTATCGCCAGCGCATGCAAAGACGCCAGGAGATCCAACGCCAACGCGTTGGCGAGCGTGACCAAGAGAAAGGTCTGATCCTTGTCTTCACAGGCCAGGGCAAAGGCAAGACAACCGCTGCTTTAGGGCTGGTATTGCGCACCCTTGGTCACGGTGATCGGGTGGCCGTGATTCAATTCATCAAGGGTGGCTGGGAACCTGGAGAAGCCAAAGCCTTGAAAGTATTTGGCGATGCCTTGAACTGGCATGCCCTCGGAGAGGGCTTCACATGGGAAACCCAAGACCGCAAGCGCGACCAACAGTTGGTCGCCAATGCCTGGCAACAGGCGCTTCAGTACTTGGGCAATGAAAAGCACAAGCTTGTGGTGCTTGATGAGCTCAATGTGGCGATCAAACTCGGATATATCGATGTCGCAGAAGTCCTTAAAGGCTTGGATACTCGCCCTCCCCTCACGCATGTTGCACTCACTGGACGGGGTGCACCAAAAGAGCTGATTGAGCACGCGGACCTTGTTACAGAGATGAAGATGATTCATCACCCCTTCAAAGAACAAGGCATCAAAGCTCAGGCAGGTATTGAGTTCTAAAAGCCAGCACAAGCAGCTAGGCCTTAAGGCAAAAGGATGAACTGAATTCATCCTGTCTGAAAAGACCGGACTTGCTACTGTCATCAAGATCAGGACATTGAATGGTCTACGCGAGAGCCCTTCTAAAACTCAGCGGTGAAGCGCTGATGGGCAATAAGGGTTACGGGATTGATCCCGCCATTGTTCAGTCCATTGCTGAAGATGTGGCAAAAGTTGTGGCGACGGGGAGCCAGCTAGCCATCGTTGTTGGTGGCGGCAATATTTTCCGAGGACTGAAAGGCTCGGCTGCTGGCATGGATCGAGCCACCGCCGACTACGTCGGCATGCTGGCCACCGTGATGAATGCCATCACCCTCCAAGACGGTTTAGAGCGTGCAGGTGTCGAGACCAGGGTGCAGACCGCCATCGAAATGCAGCAAGTCGCTGAGCCTTATATCCGTCGGCGCGCCATTCGTCACCTTGAGAAAGGCCGGGTCGTTGTTTTCGGCGGTGGATGTGGCAATCCCTTTTTCACGACTGATACAACAGCCGCACTTCGCGCTGCTGAAATCAACGCCGATGTGATTTTCAAAGCCACAAAAGTTGATGGGGTCTATGACCGTGATCCAAAGCTATTTAGCGATGCCGTTCGCTACGAAACCCTTAGCTACCAAAAGGTTTTGAATGGCGAACTTGGCGTGATGGATAGTACCGCCATTGCTCTTTGCAAAGACAACAACATTCCAATCGTTGTGTTTGACCTATTCGAACCTGGCAATATTTGCAAAGCCGTGGCTGGCGAAGCCATTGGTTCTCGCATCGGCAATACCAACTGAACGCAGCATCGAGCTGATTCTTATTTCCCTATCTCCGCCTTCTCTGAACTTCAGCCCATGTCGAACCCGGACCTCAAAGCCAACATGCACAAGTCTGTGGAGGCGACACAACGGACCTTCGCAACCATTCGTACAGGCCGAGCCAATCCTGCGCTACTCGACAGAGTCAACGTTGAGTATTACGGAGCCGAGACACCTCTCAAATCTCTAGCCACACTTTCCACTCCTGACTCTCAAACGATTGCCATCCAACCCTTTGACATCGGATCGATCGGACTGATCGAGAAGGCAATAGCCACAAGTGATCTGGGTTTCACTCCCAACAACGACGGCAAGATGATTCGCATCAATGTTCCACCACTAACAGAAGAACGTCGCAAAGAATTCTGCAAGCTGGCCTCAAAGTATGCAGAGGAAGGAAAAATCGCACTCCGTAATATCCGCCGCGATGCAATCGACAAAGTAAAGAAGCACGAAAAAGATGGGGATCTATCTGAAGATCAAAGCCACGACGAGCAGGACCAAATCCAAAAGCTCACCGATAAGTTCATTACTGATATTGAAAAGCATCTGGCGGACAAGGAAGCCGACATCCTGAAGGTTTGAGCAACCCAGATGTGCTGATCATCGGAGCGGGTGCCGCGGGTTCTGCGGCAGCTTTTCATCTCGCTTCAGCAGGTCAGCGTGTCACCTTGCTCGAACAAGCAGATCAAAATCGCATTAAGCCCTGTGGGGGAGGCATGGCTGCAGCCGTGCAGGAATGGTTTCCATTTGACCTGCAAGAAGTTGTTGATGAAGTCATTGAGCGAGTGGAATTCAGCTGGTGTCTTGGCGACCCAGTCGTTGCAGAACTGCAAGGATCAGCACCTTTTTGGATCGTCAGAAGAGAAGAGCTGGATGAACTGCTCACCAGCAAGGCCGTAGAAGCAGGAGCAGACATCATCCGGCCGTTTGCCGTATCAACGATCAACAAACATGCTGGTCATTGGCAAGTCACAGCAGAAGACGGCAGACAGCTGGAATCACGAGCCGTTGTTCTGGCCAATGGATCAAACTCTCCTTGGCCTGCTGCCTTCGGACTAGGCCCTCAAGCACTACATCATGCCGCCACCACTTCAGTACGACTGGAAGGCCGCGGCAAGCTTGCCAAAGGCACAGCCCGATTTGAATTTGGCTTGGTGCATCACGGGTTTGCCTGGGCCTTTCCCATCGCCAACGGCGTCAATGTCGGCGTGGGCACATTCATTGGTCGCCATGGCGCAGATAGTGATGCAATCCTTGAACAACTCCTGCCCAATCTGGGGTTCGATCCACGCGCAGGCCAACGACAACAGGCTCCCTTGCGCGTATGGAATGGCAACCAGAAGCTGCATGGCGAAGGAATCCTGGCGATTGGCGATGCGGCATCACTCTGCGATCCATTTCTTGCAGAAGGACTACGACCAGCATTGATGAGTGGTTGCGAAGCAGCAACGAGCCTGAATCGTTGGTTGAAAGGTGAAACCAATCATCTCGATAGTTACAGCCAAGCCATGCATCAGCGCTGGGGGGAGTCGATGGCCTGGGGCAGACGAATTGCACAAGTCTTCTACCGTTTTCCCAAGGTTGGCTATCAACTTGGCATCAAAAGGCCAACAGCCCCCCAACGCATTGCCCAAATCCTGTCTGGGGAAATGGGCTATGGAGATATTGCCCAACGCGTGATCAAACGTCTACTATTCCAGAGCTCCTAGCAATATTTAGACAAACAAATAATCAATGTCTCAACGCTTTATACGGCTGTCAATATGCATCATTCAAACTCTTATTTGATATTTTCAATTGCCATCATCAAATGAAAGGCGCCCAAGAAATTCTTCACTTAAGCTCGCCACCTTGAGCCATTCCTGATCAAGAGTGATCACATGACCGCTATCCTCCAACCAGTGAAGAGAAGTGATCTCAGGATCAAGCCGACGAACTAATTGGCCAATACCCTGCTGACTAACGACCTTATCCTTTCGACTCCCAATCACCAATGTCGGCAGGGTTAGCTGCTTTGCCTGCTTGCTCACTTGAGCAATCAGCTGCAAAACTTGAGCACTGCAAGCGACTGGATAACGGTGATATGACCAGCGTCGATCTGAGGCTGTTGGATCTTCAAAATGATCGGCAGGCTTGGGCAATGTAGCAACAAAATGTTTAAGCAAAGGCGCAAAAAATCGACGTCGATCACGAACTCCAATTGGCGGTGAATAGAGCATCAAGCCAGCCAGTTGTTGATGACGCAAACCCGCCTGTAAGGCCAGAATCGAGCCAAGCGATAGCCCTCCAACAACAAGCCGTTTGCAACTTTGTTGAAGTCGTCTTATTTCGGCATCCACTTGATCTGTCCACTGTCGATGTCGCACAGGAATCAGATCCTCAAGGTCTGTTCCATGGCCAATCAACAATGGTGCCTCAACTCCGTAGCCTCGCGCGTTCAACCACTCCGCAAGTGGACGAAGACAACAAGGCGATCCAGTGAAGCCATGCAGAAGAAGCACCTTAGTGTCTCCCCCAGGCAATGAAAAAGGATGGGGATCAGCCTTGACGATGGCCACAAACAAACCTCACGAGAGCGTTTAAACGAGCAACTGGTTGCCAGGGAGCAGCTACTAAAAGGTCATTACCACGAGCCCCTTGATGCACCAACAACTGAACAGAACGTGCAGCAGAGAATCAACTTATTGCTTCCATCGCCCAAAGCCATCAATGAAACCCAGAGAATGTTGAAGTCATGACCAATCGACAACTTAAAGAGATTCACCAATAGAGGAATTACGAAGGTCAATAAAGAGCTCGCCATTATCATCTTGATACCAACCATTGGTACTTGCCTGCAGGCCAAAGCTGAGTAAACCAGCAGAGATACCCTGCTCAAGTTGACTCAAAACAATAGGGTCTTTTTCATTCATGCCTCCAGCAACAACTTGCTTGAGAACTTCTAGCCTAACCTCATATTCAAAGGCAGACTTTCTAAAGGTCAGATCTCCACCATTCAACTTAGCTGCCAACTGCTTAATCGTCTCCATGCTACTTAGCAGCTTGACTGGATATTCCGCCTGTTCAATGATTGACTCAATCATTTCAGTCGTTGGTTCTGGCATAACAGGTATCGGGTAACCAAGTTCAATTCCTTCAATCATCAAATCACTCCTCAAGGTATCAATGGCGTCCTGCTTGCCGGCCACCTCTTTGAGGGAATCATCAATAAATGCCAATAATTTCTCCTTTCTGGGTTGTGATGCACGCAGCAACGTTCGAATCGATGCTTTAATAAGTGTGACATCGAGCCTTAACTGAATCTCTTCAATAAGGCTCAAAAGCTGATTTGAAATTTCGGCGATACCTTCAGCAGACTCAGAGATTCGACGCGTCTGAAAATTTTCACTCGAAAGAATCCACTCCATAAGATCATTAATCCCGGAGTCATAATAAGACCAGCGCCTGAAACAACCGATTGAAATTGCAATCTCATAGATATAAAACTCATAAACTTCGTGGGCTAAAATTTTAGCCTTCGTTTGATCATTCTTGCCCTGCAAAGAACCATTGCCAAAAGGGACTAGACTTTCACCTGAATGCGTAGCAGAGGTTCTCATTGAATCTGAATCTCATCAAGGGAATCTATCCGACTAAGGCAATATGTACTAACCGCAAACCAAACCATTTTCATTCTTAGCGTTTCTTCATTGTCATATTCATCTCGCAAGTCAGTGTCTTTATAGCCAGTTGACTCAATCAATTCATGAATATCAGCCTCGAAATGTGCATAGAGATAATCAAGCTCCCACACCTCCTTGAAGCCATTGAAACCAGATGAAATACCAAAACGATTTATCTCCTTAACTTCTTGCGAGCTAGAAAAGCGCTCATCTAAAAATTCTACAAAACCCATCACCAAGAGCTTTTCTAAACCAATTCTACATTGAACTCAGCAAACCCGCATTTTAAAAAATAGATGCATCTTCAGATACCTCTCCACAACGCAAGCTCTCTGCGACAAGAAACCAACAAGAATCGATCGAGAAGTTTTCAGATTTCATGCATTTAATCAATGCAGCTCGAATCGTAAATTGAGCCAAGCCTCGAAGAATCGACCAAAACAGACAATCAAAGATTATTATCCAACAAGTAGACAGAACCAAGTCAAGAGGGGCTTGGGGAGATGAGAATAATATTTATGCCGTCAATTCTTCAGCATCTTGGTCAAGACAAACCAATAAAACAAGTCAGATTTTCTATCCCTACCAAGGAAGCACTTCGCCATTGGCATGCCAGAATTTCCCGGAATGATCAAGATCCAATTGATCAATGCGGCTCAACAAACCAAGCACTGAAGCCTCTGTCGAAATGCCCTGATCCGTGAATCCCGTCATCCTTGTACTGACAAGTCCAGGATGAAGCAAAGCCACAGCAATGCCTTGAGGCCTTAAGTCGATAGCCAATGACTTTCCAGCCATGCACAGTGCAACCTTTGACATCCTGTAGCCATAAGTCCCTCCCGAGGTGTTGTCCTCTATTGAGCCCATACGACTGGTCATCAAAATAACTTTGGATCCTTGGTGAAGCTGTCCCAGGAGAGCACGCGTAAGCCTTAAAGGGCCTACTGCATTCACCTCGAATTGACGCGTAAGGCTCTCAAAATCAAGGTTTTGAAGGTTTGTACGTTCAACAATCCCTGCATTGTGAATCAGCACATCAATTGGCAAGCCATCCAGCCGTTCCACAAGCGCAGCAATCGATTGATCAGAGGTGATCTCTACATCAGCCTCTATACGAACGCCCAAATCCTCTAGCTGTTTTGAAGGAGCGCGACATGCTGCAATAACAAGGTCACCACGGGCACGCAGCTGGCGGCAGTATTCATAACCAATTCCACGATTGGTGCCTGTGATCAGATAAGTCGCCAATTAATGAATGGGTAAACAACGGTATTCAAAATATTTTAAATTCATATCATGGCGAGTTCGATTGATCTCACCAGATTGGAAACAAAAAGAGGAGGAATTTTTACATCTAAACTAGGCGCTTATCCACGGATGATTTTAATGGCATTGATGACGCATCAAGGTGATTAGATGTCTTCTTATTTTTAAAAATAAAAAAGGATTTTAAAAGCGACTTACCAGTCCAAGTTCCCAGCACAACTTCCCAGTCCAATAGCCATCTATTGGCAAAATACTAAAGAAGCAAAGTTTTATTTAAG
>Ga0115011_10001782_pt1 | contig 15330 bp, 10 predicted proteins | sample TroAtlMetagenome_2_FD_88705 | JGI IMG/M metagenome (GOLD analysis project Ga0115011, IMG submission 88705) | Marine eukaryotic phytoplankton communities from Atlantic Ocean - Tropical Atlantic ANT8 Metagenome | ecosystem: Environmental > Aquatic > Marine > Oceanic | place: Tropical Atlantic...
CCAGGGGAGTGTGATTCGGGTCGTGGGGATCCGATGACAATCCGAAGCCACCGGCCAGTACTCCGCGCGCTGCAGCGATCTCTGGAGATAGGGTATCGAGGAAGACGCGGTACGTCGCCTCGATGCCGTCGCGGGGAAGCTGACTCACTTCAATGGCCACCAGAGTGGGCTCACAGCCGCGGTCTTGGAGTTCGATTCGGATATCGAGAGATTGGGCGCGAATATCCGCCCCCGGTTCCCCTTCGCAAGGCGCAGGCCCGGTGTTCTCTTTCGAGGGCTCGTTCCAGTCTTCGATAGATTGCGGAGTGCATCTGTCGGTGATTGTGCCGCCCAGGGCCCGGACTTGAAGAGTGGTCGAGATCTCTCGCTGATGGGCATCGGCGTTGATCCGTGCACGGTCTTCCATCGGGCTACTGCAGCCCGAAAATATCACCGTTGCCAGAATCAACACCCGTCTCATAGGTCGAACTCCAAGCCGACGCGGAAGCTCATGCCGGCCCCGATGGCCCAGTCTAATTGAAGATGACGATACTCGAACTCCACCCGCACCAATTCGATCTTCGCCAGTCCCTCGGATCCTAGGTTGGCTTGGGATGGCACTACGTCCACCGATGGGTCCATTGCGAGGAAGAGTCCCATCCGGCTCCGAGGGGATGGGTTGAGCGAGAAGCCCGTCTCCAAGAAGAGCCACTGATCGAAGAAATCATACTCCGAGATGAGGGCTGGCACGTTGGTGGGTCGGGAACTCAACTGATAGGCCGTCAAGCCGTACCCCAAGCGACTGACGAAATATAAGCGCTTGAGGGTCTTGATGATCCCGCCGACGTCGGCTTGCCACTTGATGTAGGGGAGGAGTTCGGTGGTGGCGACCCCGTGCCCGCGGTCTTCCTCTCGTCGAAACGCGAGCCCAAAGGCCAAATGGTTGCGTGGATTTCGGCCGCGAATCATCCGAACGCCGCCATCCATCCCAGTACTTCTCAAACCCAGCTTCCAGTCCAGGTGGAGTTCGAGATCGGTCTCGAAATAATACCGCTCCCAATCAAAGCTCAGATTGGCGCACGCGCGGTGATAAAAGGCGTGGGTGGTGTTGTCGACATATCGATAGGACAGGGCATAGGACGACCGGCGCAGAGGGAGCGCGCTCTCGGCGAATGGATCCGATCCTTTCAAGCTCCCGGCAATGTCCGCCATCCAGCTGCCCGTGAAGAGCACCATCGCTTCGTGACCGATGATTCTACGGGCCAAACTCGAGCCTACATCCCCTCCGAAATTCTCCTCCACCATGGCATCTAAGATGTAGAGGCCTGTCCCCAGAAGTCCCGCGCCCAAGAGCCAGTACCCTGAGGAATCTTCGTCGATGTAGATGTGCCCGATCCCGTGGACGAGCAGACCCGGAAAAACGGCGATTCCACCGCCTTTCAAAGACCCTGGATGGCTCTTGTTGGGCCGCTGTTGGTAGTTCTCTTCCAAACTCTGGGAGAGTGTCTTTGTGTCCGTGGTCTCCGTTTGGGCCATTCCCGTGAGGGGGATCAAGCCGAGGAGTACGCAGATGAGTACTCTCATGGATGGCCTCGAAGACGTTCGGCCAGCCGGGTAAACCGAATATTGCCATCTAGATTGTTCGTTGCCCGGTGAATTGCGCGGGGCTGACCCACCAGCACCACCAGGCGTCGCCCCCGCGTCACAGCGGTGTAGAGGAGGTTGCGGTGGAGCATGGGCCAGTGCTCAGTGAGGAGGGGTAAGAGAATCGCTGGGTATTCACTGCCTTGGCTCTTGTGCACCGAACAGGCGTAGGCCAGCACCAGGTCATCGAGTTCGTCGATTCCGTAGACGAGGAGACGTTCTTCGAATCGAATGGCGACTCCATCGCTGCCCAAACCGACGACGCGGCCGAGGTCGCCGTTGAAGACCTCCCGTTGATAGTCATTGCGCGTCTGCATGATTTTGTCGCCCACGCGAAAGCGACGTTTCCCCTTACCGACGGGCACCCCATCCGGATTGAGACGGGTTTGAAGTAATTCGTTGAGTTGCATGGCGCCGCAGACTCCTCGATGCATGGGCGCCAGCACCTGAATGTCATCGACAGGATCGAGTCCAAAACGACGGGGAATGCGGACCGCGACCATTTCGGCGATTAACTCCGCCGCCTTCGCCGGGGTGTCCGTGGGAATCAGATAAAAGTCGCTCTCGGTGCCCTTCGGCGTAGCCTGCGGGGACTGACCCTCGAGGATACGGTGTGCGTTTCGGACAATTTCACTCGCCTCTGCTTGACGAAAAATTTCAGTCAGTCGGACCGATGGGACCACTCCGCTGGCCAATAGATCTGCGAGCACATTGCCTGGCCCTACCGAGGGCAGTTGGTCGGCATCACCTACGAGAAGGAGGCGTGCGCCAGGGGGCATTGCGCGGAGCAATGCGATCGTGAGGGCTTGATCTAGCATCGAGGCCTCGTCGACTACGACTGCAGCCGCCGTGAGTGGCGTTTCCTCGTCGTGTCGGAAGCCTTCGATTGGGTGATAGCCCAAGAGCCGGTGAAGCGTGGAGGCATGGGCGCCGGTCGTCTCTGTGAGTCGGCGGGCTGCACGCCCCGTGGGTGCTGCGAGTAGGATCTCCCCATCCAATTGGCGGAAGAGATGGATGACGGCCCGAACAATGGTGGTCTTCCCCGTCCCGGGTCCACCAGTCAGCACCATGATGGGGGCCTCAGCGGCTAACTCCAGTGCCGCCCGCTGAGCCGGCGCGAGGGTCAATCCAGTAGTGTCTTCATAGAGCGCAGGGTCAGGGAGGAGTTGCTCGGCGTGGTTCGTCGTTCTCGCACGCAATCGGTGGGCGAGTTCTACTTCCAGCGAGTGCATGAGGTTCAAGTAGATGGCACCGCCGTCATCCAAGAGGCGGTTTTCCTCGACGAGCGTGCTGAGTTGCGCTGCCGCCGGCGCGGTCTCACCCAAAAGCGAGGCGGCCTGCTCCAAGAGGACACCTCGGGGCAGAAAAACGTGGCCGTCGTCGTTGGCTTTGGCCAGAAGATGGACCAATCCTGCCGCCGCCCGCGCCGGGTGTTCCAAATCGAAGCCCAGGCCGCGTCCAATGCGATCCGCTGTGGAAAAACCAATGCCGCGGACTTCTTCGGCGAGGCGATACGGGTTTCCACGGACCACGCCGATGGTTCGCGCCTCGTATTTCTTCCAGATCCGGTCGGCATGGCCGGCGTGGAGCTCGAGACCGCGCAAGAAGACAATTGCGTCTCGGTGTGCGACCTGCTCCGTCACCTGTGCGCGGATCTCCCGACTTCGCTTGAGGCCGATGCCTTGAACCTCGGTGAGTCGTTCCGGCGACGACATGATGATGTCGAGGGTCTTGGTACTGAAATAGGCGACGAGCCGTTCGGCGAGTTTGGGTCCAATGCTCTTGATCCGTCCACTGGACAGATAGCCTACGAGACCGGCCTCGGTATGCGGTAACACCGGGTAGGCGACACTCACTTTGAACTGACGACCGAAACGCTGGTCGTTACGGAAGTGGCCCATCAGTCGCACCTGGTCGCCGTCCTCGATGTCCCCGAGTTCACCGGCGGCTTTGATGGGGAGGTCTTCGCCGTTTGGGCGGACCAATGCGACAGCGAATCGCCCGTCGTCACCTCGGTAGACGACGCGTTCGATCAGTCCCAGCAGCGTTTCCTCTTCGGGCGTGTCTTTGCCCATGGTCCTCATGTGGGGGTTATCGGTCGCGAGATCGTACTTAGCAGATTTTGCGCCGCCCTCGTATCTTGCGCGCGGGCCAAGGGGTGGCTTTTCGTCCGGGCGTGGCCGGGTCTAAGGGCTCGGTCGGGGATCGCGCTATTTGCGGAGGCGGTTGTCGCGGACCGTACTCCAGGTCTCGTCGTCCTGAATCAAGATGCGGAACCGTTGCTCTTTCTCTGCTGCGAGTGGGCTCTTGTAGACCAGTTTCACGTCATGGGGTCCCGACGGGAGCCGAAGATTGAGCAAGGGCGTCCAGCCATACGCCTTTCCATCTACGAAGACGAGGGCAGAGGGCTTGGCGTTGAGACGGAGGGCTCCAAAGCCCCGAGGCGCGCCGTTGACGGGCATCCGATTCAACGGCCGGGGCCCACGCCGTCCACTCAATGTGCCCGGTGGACTCTCCATGGCGGATGATGTCGGCCGGCTCGCTTTACGCTTTTGTATCCGCGGCTTACCGGTGGACGTGGTGTTCTTTTCGGCCGGGTCCTCGGTGACGCTGGCGGTCAACGGGCTGGGGGCGACGAGCGGCGGCGTCGAGGGGGATGCTACCGAGTCGACGGGCTCTATGGATGCCGGCTTTACGACATCGAGGGCCGTCGGTTTGTCGACCATCGTGGGCTGAGGGTCGACTTTCGGGGTCTCGATGGGGGCAACTGTCGAGTTTTCGAGCGTCTTGCCGACATCGGATTTTGTGGGGGTCGGGTGCTCCATCGAAACGGTGTACACACCCCACGCAGCCGCAGCGGCCGTCGCGAACGCCAAAACAAGGCCAGCGGTAGACCATCGGCCTTTCCGGCCGCCCTTGGGAAAGGCGTGGATCGAGGCGGGTCGAGAGGGGGTCGTGCCGGTACTCGGCGATTCAGATTGGGCCATGTCAGCCAATCCCTCACCGAGGAGCATCATCACCTCGCAGCACACATCACAGCCCGCCAAATGGATGGCCTCAGCGGCGGTGGGATCCGACCCTTCTACGATCTCAGCGAGCCGCTCGTCATCGAGATGCGAACCCTGTTCGGGGAGTTCGAGGGACAATCCACGGAGACGACCTTCCAAGGGATCAGTCGACGTCATTTCGCCTCCCCTTTGTCGTCATCGAGCAGCTTTCGTAGGCTGTCTAACATCCGCATCTTTTTCATTCGCACCGCCGAGGTGCCTTTGCCGAGGGTCTTGGCCACTTCACTGGCGTTGAGACCTTCGACGAAGAAGAGCCGGACATAGAGTTGGTCGGCGGCGGGCAATTGCTGGACAGCGCTTCGAACCCGCGCGGACTCATGTGCTCGAGCGGCGATGGATTCCGGGTTGTTCTCACCGCGATCGGGGAGTTGAGCCAAGACATCACCGCTGCGCCGATCCTTGGCCAGCTGGGACAAAGCGCGTTGAAAATAGCGGAGCGCCACCGTGTACAGCCAGGATGAGAAGGAGGCGCGCCCCGCATAGGAGCGGAGTCGTTTGCCGCCGTCATTGAAGAGAAAACCCATGAAGTCCTGAACGTAATCTTCGGGTTCCACAGGCGACTCTGGCCGCCACTTTCGCAGTGCTCGGCCCAAGGCATGTCGCACCATTCCCCGGTATTGGCGCTCGAAGGCCAAAACTGCATCGGGCTCGCCATCGGAGAGCCTGCGGGCGAAGGTAACGTCATCTTGAGTGTCTCGAGTTTTCCGGGTCACACACCCCCCTTAGAGACAGCTGGGGAATGAAGTGTCACTTTTCCTTGGACTCCACGCGGCGGATCCGAGTGCCGGCCGGGACTTTTTGTCGCGGTGGTGGTGGCAGTTGTCCGGCGACCAGAACGCTGGCAAAGAGGGCCAACGGCGCTTGCAGGCGGGTCATTTCTGCGTCGGACAGACGGAGGGTTAGCTTGAAAAGATCGCCCTCCGCTTTGAGCTGGATGCGGTCCATCAAGAGACTGAGTCCCGAGAGCCGAACCATCGTGGAATTGCGCTGTGCATCCAGTTCGGCGCGCGTCCGGCGCGCCAAGGCCTCGGCGTCGGCTGGCGCGAGCTGGGCGCTGATTGCGAGATCCAGACCGTCGTTTACCCGTGCCGTCCCCTTAATTGTCGTGAGGGATTTGAGACCCAAGCTCCGCTTGCCGATTTGTCGTCTGACGTCCTTGGAGATGGAGCCGACGAACCACATTGCGGCCTTGCGATCCGTCTGTTTCAAAAGGCTGCGAAAAACCTTGTCCTGGGGCCCTTTATTCTTTGCCTTGGCGGACAGAGCCTGCTCGAGGACCCCACGGTCGCCGACCAAGGTGTAGCCCTTCAAAAAGGCCAAACCGGTCCCATCCGAGCTCGTGTAGTACTGCTGCCCAGCCCGCTTACGTTTCTTGAGTTTGGCCGCTTTTTTGGCTCCCGCCAGCACCTTGTCGGGATCGATCTTCCCTTTCATCACCCACAACGGGAGCCCCGTGCGTGAGCGATCGGGAAAGGCGATGGTCAGGTCACCCACGGCGCGGAGTGGATGAATGCCGTATTGCCCGACGAAGGCGTTCAATTGGTCGCGGACCCGTGGAAGCGCCGCGACTTTGTCCACGACGGCCTTGACCCACGGTCGGCTCATGGCCCGTTGGGCGTCCAAATGCATCACGATGCGGGTCTCTGTAGGGAGTATTACCAAGGGGTCGGTCGGCCCAGCCCAGGCCCAGTTCGGCATACCGACCACGAAGACGAGCACGGTCAATGGCAGTCGTAAGAGACGGAACATCATCTTCCTCAGAGAGTTGCGTGGCTGTGGGCAGCATGGAGGTCACGTCCCGTGGAGTCAATCGGAGGGCACTCCTACAGCGGCTGTGTGCCCGTGTGTTCCCCTTGGACGGAGTCTGGGACTCGTCGATCTGGATGGTCATCTCCGTTTGAATCCGACCGAAATGATTCTGCGATCGAGAATCGAAGGCCCAGGGGCGTATCCGAGCGTGCGCGCGAGGATTGCGACGGACAGGGGCCATGGGTATGCTCCGCACCCTGAACATCAGGAGCATCAGGCCATGGCCAAGTACGACCCCGCATCCATCGAACCCAAGTGGCAAGCCTATTGGGACGCGAACGATACCTTCGCCGTGTCCATGGACTCGGAGAAGCCCAAGTACTACTGCCTCGATATGTTTCCCTACCCATCGGGGGCGGGTCTCCATGTGGGACACCCCGAAGGATACACGGCGACAGACATCGTGTGTCGCTACAAGCGAATGGCTGGCTTTAATGTATTGCACCCCATGGGGTGGGACGCTTTCGGTCTGCCTGCCGAGCAGTATGCGCTCAAGACGGGTACGCATCCGGCCATCACCACCGAGACCAATATCGCCACCTTCAAGCGGCAGATTAAATCCCTCGGGTTCAGCTACGACTGGAATCGAGAGGTCAACACCACAGACCCCGATTATTACCGGTGGACTCAATGGATCTTCTGCCAACTGCACAAAAAGGGGTTGGCGTACCTCGCAGAGGTGCCTGTGAATTGGTGCCCCGAGCTGGGCACGGTTTTGGCCAACGAAGAGGTCATCGACGGCAAGAGTGAGCGGGGAGGCTACCCCGTGGTGCGTCGTCCCATGAAGCAGTGGATGTTCAAGATTACGGCGTATGCTGACCGGCTGCTCGACGACCTGGATTTGGTCGATTGGCCCAACGGCACCAAGACCATGCAAAAGGAGTGGATCGGCAAGAGTGTGGGGGCCGAGGTTGACTTTGCGGTCAACGATCACGACGACGCCATCACCGTTTTCACCACGCGTCCCGATACGCTCTTCGGTGCGACCTATATGGTGCTCGCGCCCGAACACGCTTTGGTGACCAAGATCAGTACTGAGGCCCAACGCGGTCAGGTCGATGCCTATGTTGCCGCCGCCGCGCGCAAGAGCGAGCGGGACCGAATGACCGACGTCAAGACCAAGACCGGGGTCTTTACCGGGGCCTTCGCCACCAATCCGGTCAACGGTGAGCCGGTTCCCATTTGGATCAGCGACTACGTCTTGGCCACCTACGGAACCGGGGCCATCATGGCCGTGCCCGGGCATGACCAGCGGGACTGGGATTTCGCAACGGCGTTCGAGTTGCCCATCGTGGAGGTCATCAGCGGCGGTGACGTGACCGAGGCCGCTCACGCCGGCGAAGGCAGCCTGGTCAATAGCGGTATCCTCAATGGCCTGAGCGTCACGGATGCCAAGGCCAAGATTACGGCCTGGCTGGAAGAGAAGGGGGCGGGCAAAGGCACCATCAACTTCAAGCTGAGGGATTGGCTGTTTAGCCGTCAGCGATATTGGGGAGAGCCTTTCCCCATCTTGCACACCGAGGATGGTGAGATCCTCTTGGTGGACGAAGCGGAGTTGCCTGTTCGGTTGCCCGCGGTGGAATCCTACCAGCCCTCGGGAACCGGTGAGAGTCCGCTGGGCAACGCTGGAGAGTGGTTGGACGTCGTCCTCCCCGATGGTCGTAAGGCGCGACGCGAGACGAATACGATGCCCCAATGGGCGGGATCTTGTTGGTATTACCTGCGATACATCGACCCACAGAACAGCGAACAGCCCTGGGCACCGGAAAAAGAGAAATATTGGATGCCCGTGGACCTGTATGTGGGCGGTGCCGAGCACGCGGTGCTGCACCTCCTCTATGCATGGTTCTGGCACAAGGTGCTCTACGATCTGGGCTTTGTCAGTACGCCCGAGCCTTTCATGAAGCTCGTGCACCAAGGGATGATCTTGGGTGCAGACAGCCAGAAAATGTCGAAATCCCGCGGAAATGTGGTCAATCCCGATGACGTCGTCGAGCGTTTCGGAGCCGATAGTATGCGGCTCTACGAGATGTTCATGGGCCCGCTGGAAGCAACCAAGCCCTGGAATACCAACGGAGTAGACGGCGTTCGACGCTTTCTACAGCGGGTTTGGCGCGTGCTGGTCGACGAGGACAGCGATGCTTGTAAGGCCGATGACAGCGTACTGACTGACGTTCAGCGCCGGGCCGTACACAAGACCATCAAGAAGGTGACCGAGGACCTGGAGAACCTACGCCTCAACACGGCCATTTCGGCCATGATGGAGCTCACCAATCTCTTCACCAAGGAGAAGGTTACCGCCCGTGAAGGCTTGACCACCTTAGTGCATCTCGTGGCGCCTTTTGCCCCCCATATGGGTGAGGAACTTTGGGCTCGATTGGGTCATGAAGACACCATCACCTATGCCACTTGGCCCACTTTCGACCCTGCCCTCGTGGTGGACGATATGGTCAAGTACTCCATCCAGGTAAACGGCAAGATGCGGGGTCAAATCGAGTTGCCCGCAGACGTCAGCAAAGACGACGCACTCGGCCAGGCCAAGGCACACGAAAACGTGGCCCGATTCCTCGAAGGAAAGACGATGCGGCGCGAGATTTTCGTGCCCAAGCGGATGATTAACTTCGTCGCCAATTAATCGGCGCGGACCCTACGACAAACTCGGATCATAGCCGCAGCGTAGGGCGGCCATCATGATTTGGGCGTGATGCGTCGCCAATTGGGGGGCATCGGTCGCCATCAGTGCGAACGCCCAAGACCACCGCCAGCGTTGTGGCGTCTCCGCAATCTCGTAGAGTTGAATCAGGTGGCGTGCTGCGTCGCTGTCCTTGGCCTGATGGACATAGGCGCAGGCGAGGGCTCCGTGGTGGCAGACGATGGGCACGTCGAAGGGGTCAGAGACGAGGCGTTCCACATCCTCGGGTCGGCCGACCTCCACGTAATGGCGGAGCAAGAGCCCCCATGCGAAATCGAGCACAGGATATCGCTTTAGATGAGTCTCGTAGAGTTCGACGATGGCGGGGACATCAGTGGCTCGACCGGCACGAATCCGGGTCAAGAGAAGATCGTTTTCCAGGGATGGGTCCAGGTCGGAAAGCAGGGGCTCCGCTTCGTCAAAGCGCTCTAAATCTACCAAGAGACGTGCCTCGTGAGCGTAGAGGTCGTAGCGTTTTGGTGCCAGGCTCACGGCCGTGCGGACCTCGGTCAGAGCGCTCTCTAATTCACCGTGTGCTTCATAGAGTTCAGCCGACGCGATTCGGGGAGCGACTCGTCTAGGCGCCCGTTGAATCCAAGCTTGGATCAGGGCCTTGGCCCGGTCTAAGGCACCCAACTCCATCATCATTTGAACGACGAAAACTTCGAAGAGAGCATTGGCGGGGGACAGCCGCTCTACATGGTCGAGGGTTTGGTGAGCAGCCTCGACCGCTTCGCTCTGGAGTTCGAGTTGGAATCGGGTGAACAGACCAAAGAAGGAGTCGGGCCAGAGTTCTAGGGCGCGCTCGGAATAGGTGCGTGCCCGCTCGGCGTCCCCTGCGATCAGACAATGCATGGCATGCACCCCGAGGACCGTATGATTCCGCGGGCACCACTGCGCCAGGCGCTCGCCTTCTCGAAGCGCATCCTCTTCGTAGCCCGCAGAGAAGAGCAGGATCATGTGGGAGAAGTGGACTGACCGTCGATTGGGAAATCGCTCGAGGAGGTCTCGAAGTGCCAAGACCTCATCAACGGGTGAGAGTTCTTCTCGTGTTGCGTGTTCTGCCAGCAACTCGGGATTGTCGGGACAAAAGTCGAGCCCATCGGAGACCGCATCCTTTGCGCCTCTCTCATCTCCCAGTAAGCCTTGAGCCGTCGCCAGGGCGTACCAGGCGTCTCCACATTGGGGATCGAGTGCCACGGCCTTCTCGGCCACGGCCAGCGCCGGGTCCGCTTGAAATCGGACCTGATGTACTCGCGAGAGCGCGGCGAGGACGGGTGCTGATTGGGCGATCGCGAGCCCTTCGCGACAGACGGCTTCGGCTTCGTCGAAGGCCGTGCACTCCACCAAGAGACGGGCCCAATGCGCGCGCGCTTGGTGGTGGGTGGGGTCCGATGCCACGATGCCTGCGTAGATCGCCATGGCCCCTTCGAGGTCATGGGCGTCATCGAGGGCTTTCGCCTGATTGAGGAGTGCTTCGATGTTCATCAGTGACCGGCTCGCTGGGCCCTCACCCTACAAAGGACGCGCGTATACGCCAACGATTACCCGTGTATTTTCCGCGCGGTTGGCCGTCGTTTTTGGGATCAAGGGGCGTTGGGGGACGCCACTGCTGAGTACGCCCGATACGCTTCACGGGGGGTTCGATCGATCTCGACGAGGCCCCACCACTCTTCGTTGAAGACTTGGTCGGGATGTGGGCCACCTCCTGGCGCTGCGCCGCCGACGTCATGCTCATTGGGACTGCCGGCGCCGTCTTTCCACCACTCGTCGGCAAACTCGAAGAGGCAACCGCCGAGGGTACTGCCCCCGGTCAACGTGCTATTGGCCACCAATTCTTCGGCCAGAGCCGTCGTGGCCTCGGCCTGGGCAGCTTGGTCTTCGGCGCCATTGTTTTGACCATTAAAGTGAGCGTTGTAGGCGTCGGCGCCAAATTCGCCGAGAAACATCGGGGACTGTGCGCGCTGAGACCAGGTGGTGAAGAGGTCGCCGAAGGTCATGCCGCGGTAGACGTTGAGGCCCCACACGTCTACTTCGGGAAGCGATTGAATCACGTCAGGAGAGGGCATTTCTCCATAGACTGTGGCCACCGGTCGGCTGGGGTCGAGGCTCTTGACCCGCTGGATAACCTCCCGGACGCGGTTTCGTGAGTCATCGAAGCTCATCCCGTAGTAGAGCCCATTGTAGTTCCACTCGTTGCCGACGGCCCACATGAGGACTGCGGGATGATCCTTGGTGGCGTTGATGGCGGCATCGACATGGTTCACAGGCGAGCCTCCCCAGGCGTAGACAGTGGTGATGACGTAGATGCCCCGCTCGTAGAGTGCATCGAGCACCGCGGTGTCGGTGATGGCTTCGTAGGTGCGCACCACGTTGATGCCGGCGGCGGCCATCAAGTCGCCGTCTTGGACGACATAGCCGGCGAAGTCGATGTTCTGCGGATGGACCCCGCCTCTGGGTACGGGGTTCCAATTCACGCCTTTCATGTGGAGAGGTGTGCCACCCACCAGGATCTGTCGTCCACTGATGGTGACGTCGCCTTCGACGGTGGCACCGGCGTCATCGGTGGTCGACCCCATGTCTGTGGCCGTTCCCATGTCGCTGGATGGTGGGGCGCCCATGCCGGCATCGGTGCCCGGTGTTTGGTCATCGTCCATTGGAAGAGGTCGGCGGGGGCCGGCGTCGAGGGTGGGTCGACACAGCCACTCACCGGCGAAGACCTCGCGGCATTCGAAACCCTCGGCGCATGCATTGGCCGCCGTCGTACAGTCCGGTTTGCCTTCTTCAGCCGACTCTTCACCACAGGCATAGAGAGTGAGGCTGACCGTCAATCCCAGAACAACACGCATGAATGGCGACATGAACTACAGACCCCTTGTGTGTGAGCGCTTGGCTACTCTAACACCGATGACGTCTAAATCCGCATCGAGGAGGCTGGTCGGCTGTCAGGGGCAGATGTAGTCGCGCCGGACACACTGCTTGGGGATGTAGAAAAGGTTCGGGTCTTCGGTGAGGCGGGCGCAGCGATAGCCAGGACCACATGCGCTGTCGTTGGTACAGGCCACCCCACAGCCGGCGCTCCCAGCGTAGCTCAGGCACAGATTACCGCCGGCTCCACAATCGGCATCCACACTACAGGGGGAGCACATAATGCCCGCGCTTGCGTGTGGATTGAGTTGGGGATTGCCGGAAATGCCGTGAACGCCGTAGTGGACGTCCTTGAAGCTCGGTTTATTGACCCCGCGGAGGATGGTCTTCCAGCTCAGCGGGTAGTGTGCGCCGTCTTCGTTGGTAATGGTCAGCCAGTTCATGAACTCGAAAAGCAGATAATAGCCGGCCGAAAACGGCGTCGTGTTGACCGTGGTCACGATATCGAGGTTCAAGTCGCTCTTGGCCGGGTTGGCCATGAGCGCTTGGACGTAGGTGCGATAGGTGCGGCAGCCGTCCAGGACGAAGATTTGATATTTGTCCGCCATCTCGAGGGCGGCAAAATCGCGCGCCTTGATCTCATGGCGGGGTTGGTAGTCGAGGATGAACCCGGCGTTCTCACCCGCGTGGCCCGAGTACATCACGATGTCGCGCTCGGCGAAGCTCTTCTTGACGGCCTCCGTCAGCTTTTCTTCCTCTTCGACTTCCACCATGTCCGAGTGGGTGATGTAGACCTCGACGGATACTTTACGACCCTCGACGATGACCTCGGAGCGGAACGGAGGCGAGTCGATCTTTAAGTCTTTGAATTGGGTGACGGACGGGTTGTTCCACTTGTTTTCCAGGAGGTAGTCGACGAGCCATTTTGCCGTATCTAGGTCGTGACGGCCCTCGTTGTAGTCACCGCCGAAGTGGATGCCCATATCCAGAACGTTGTCAGCGAACAGTTCGTTGTATTTGGGGAATGCATCCTTGGCTTCACTCCCGCGAATGGTGACCACGATTTTCTCGCTGTTTACCGCCTGGTAGTCGCTGACGGTGACCTCGAAAGTGCGTCGCGAAGCCTCGCCGGGAGAGAGGAGGTGCATCAGGTAGTAGCTCCCCACCAGATCCATCTCGAACTCGAAGCTGACCTGGTCTCCTACAAGTGCATAGGCGCCGGATTCTGCGCTATTGTTTCGGCGAAAATAGGTGAAATAATTAGCCTTCTCACCGGTAACCCCCCCGTTGTTCGCTCGCAAAACCGTGTCGATGTGCCCTTTAACGGAGCGACTGACGTGGTTTAGGCGGCCGGCGATCGCCCTTTCAATGACATCTTCTTTCGCCACGCCTTCGAGCATCTCGGAGCCTTCGGGGAGATTTGCGTGGACCTTGCCGGAGAGGATGAATTCCCGGGCGTTGGTGCTCACATAGGATTCGTCGCCCGCCTTCTCGTCGGGGATGAAATGCGGGCCATTATGGCTCTCCATCGGTGGAGCGGCACAGGCTGCGAGGGTTGCGAGCGAGATGACGATGAGAGTCCGTACCATGGTGTGCTCCGCGGATCTGATTCCGTTGGGGGATCCATTTAGCAAGGTTTGGGCCAAATTAAATGAACCCTACGGAAGGTTCTTTATCTTAATAAATTCAGCGCCTTATTGGAAACAATGTCTCGACTGTAAGCGGCGGACATCCACGAAGGTGCATCTAGACCCCAACACCTGGGGTCCAATCTCCCCGGCAATGATCCCCGGTCGGCTCCGCTTGATTCTCAGCCGGCTTGGCTTCATGTTCGTGACCATGAAGTCCCTTCTCGTCAGTGTGTCGCCCTGTTCCAATAGGCGCCTGTGATGTTCGGATGGTGGACCCGACGGCGTCGTCGACGCCTCCTCGAGCCCCCTATCCCCGCCTCGTGGGGACCTCATCTCGAAGATGAGCTCGAACACTGGTCTCGGCTGCCGATCCGACATCGAGAGCGTCTCCTCGACATCGCTCGCGTGCTCATGGCCGAAAAAAACTGGGAAGGCTGCGCCGGTCTCGAGTTGACGCAATTGATGCAGCTTACGATCGCTGTTCAGGCCGGCACCCTGCTCTTGGGTCTGGAACATGACTATTACCGCAATGTGGATACGATCCTGGTCTACCCCAGCGGCTATGCGATTCCACGCCACGATCCCTCTGGGATGCTTGCGCCGACGGCGCGGGCGGTCTTGGGGCATGCGCAATTGAGAGGGCCCGTCGTGCTCTCTTGGCGGCACTCGCGGGCTGGAGGCCGGGATGCGGATGATGGTCGAAATCTCATCTATCACGAGTTCGCCCACAAGTTGGATATGCTCGATGGTGTGGTCGATGGCACACCGCCCCTCGGTGATCGTGTCAGCATGGCGCGTTATATCGCCGTCATGACCAAGGCCTATGAGCGGCTCCAAGCGGACGCGAAGCGCGGTCGAAAGGGGATTTTGGACCCCTATGGTGCCACCGACGTGGCCGAGTTCTTTGCCTGCGCGACAGAGGCATTCTTCGAGAAGCCCAAACTCATGGCCCGCAAGGATGCCGCGCTCTACGCCGTCCTCGAGGATTTCTATGGGCAGGACCCGGCTCACTGGTCAGCCTAACGACTCACGGTCGTCGTGCTGCCCATCGAGTCCACGAGGGCGCATTCCTTCATTTAGCGGCCATTGTGTAGGCAGCGACTTGGCACACTCGGTGTGGTCGATCTAAAGAAAGAGGGGGAGGTCAAATCATGAACCGAGCGCCATTTGTGATTCTTGGGGTGCTTTTCGCCCTCAACATCGGCTGTGACGATAACGCTAGATCTGTCGCGCCGACTGCGGACGACATGGCCGGTAACGCCGGCGGCAATGATGGCTCCGATGGACTGGGCCGAGGGGGAGACGGGACCTCGGGGGTCGATGGTGGGCTACAACCGGGCGAGGGGACGACCGGCGGTGCTGCCGATGGTGCTGGCGCCATGGGGGCTGGGGGACTGACCGTCAACGGTGGAGCCATGGGAGCGGGTGGAAACGGCAACGTCGGCGGCATGATGGGCATCGGTGGCAACGGGTCAGCCAGCGCTGGCGGAGATCCCGACGCCGGCGGGAATCGGGGATTTGGCGGAGAGGATGACCTGCGCGGAATGGCCGGCGCCGAGGGCGCTGGGGGGGCATCGGGCCTGGGTGGTGCCGCTGAGATGGGCGGTGCGGGCGAGATGGCCGGTCGAATCGATTTGGG